>Ga0209060_10000392_pt1 | contig 86284 bp, 73 predicted proteins | sample Coa_R1_8_FD_187155 | JGI IMG/M metagenome (GOLD analysis project Ga0209060, IMG submission 187155) | Surface soil microbial communities from Centralia Pennsylvania, which are recovering from an underground coalmine fire - Coalmine... | ecosystem: Environmental > Terrestrial > Soil >... | reverse complement strand
GCGCGTCGAGGGATGGGCTCATCGGCTCCAAAGGTAGAGCTGGAGCGGGGTGTTGCCTGCGGACCTGTATGCGCTCAGGGGACGGATGAGCAGTCTCCAGTTCGGCATGGGGCGGCTGAGGATCTTGCGGAGGGAAGGCGCGCGGACGCCGCAACGGGATCAGGTGCGGAGTTTCGTCCAAACTTTGAAACGGTGGAGCAGGGTGGTTAGCGTGAGTTTCAGAGTGCGTGTACGGCTCAGCCTCACCACTATGCGGAGGGTCGGGACGCTCTTCGGAGGCTTCGGGAAAAGCAGGCGTGGGTTGGAAAGCGGAGACGAACGCGGCTGACTCCGTGCCAGGGCTGAAGCGTGCGGGGATGACCGGCTCGGCGAGCGGAATCGTACCGAGCGCACGCGCTGCGAGGCGGTTCAGAAAGTCGGCCATGCCATCTCCACATAGGTCTGGCGACGGACTGTGCTCAGGGCGAGGATGTCGGGTTCGTACCAGCCATAGGCCGAGGCCAGGGCGTGGACGTCACGCAGAAGACGCTTGGCGGTTGCGGAGATTTTTGACCAGAGGAAGCGCTCGATATCGAGCGTGACCTGCCAGGCGTTAGAGCAGGCGGTGCAGTTGAGATCGATCAGCATCTCGGCTCCGGGGTCGGCGGTAGCGAGAGCGGAGGAGATGGTGTCGGTGATGTGCAGGGGTAGGTCAGCGTGAGGGACTGGTTGGCCGTCGAGGTTTGCTTCGACAATGCAGCGCTCGACGAGCATCTTCGCGGCGAGTTCGGGCTCAGTGCAGGTACTGACGGCACGGAGATCGAGGCTGTTGGGGAGGCGTAGGCACAGCGAGATGCGGCCGTCGTTGACAGTAAGGGAAGGGGAATCAGAACGCGATGATGTCGATGCTGCCGTCAGTTCGTGCGTGGAGAGGGTGTACTCGAGCGCTTCGTTGCAGGCAGGGCAGCGGGCGAAGGCGTCGAGTGCGGGACCGAATAAGCGCTCGTAGATCTCGAACAGGCGGGCGTCGCGAGTGCCGATGCTGAGACGGGCGAGATCTTCGCGTGACTCAGACGGGGAGCAGGCAGAAAGCAGCGTGAGGGCGCGGTCGACTGGGTGTTCGCCCGCGCCGCGCTCCCAAATTGCGATCAGATCCGAGTTCGAGGGAATGTGCATAAGCCAGGAAATCAAGCAGCTGGAATGGTGAAGCTAGGTTCTGTGGGTTCGGTGACGCTGGTGTCGGCCTCCCAGCCTTCGTTTTCGAGCTTGATGTGCTGGATGGCGACCGCGTTGGCGTTGGCGTCGAGATCGGGTAGGGCTTGGTACTCGGAGACCCAGCAGCGGTAGACCTTATAGGCGATCGCGAGTTGGCCGGCTTCGTTATAGAACTCGATGATGATGTCCTTGCGGAAGTCCTTGAGGGACACCTCTGAACCGAGACCTGCGCCGAAGTTCCAGACCTTGTTAGCCCATTGTTCGAAGGCGATGTCGTGAGTGACGCCGCGTTCGAGCGTGATGGCGTCGAACTCTGTGCGGCCGGGAGACTTGCGGCTAGTGCTGGGGTCGCCGCCGACGCGGTGCTTGACGACTTCAGTGGTCCGCTTAAGGCCGCCAACTTTGCTAACGCCGGCTACATATCGTCCATCCCACTTTACTTGGAAGATGAAGTTCTTATAGGGGTCGAAACGGGTTGGATTGACGCTGAACTGTGGCATCGATTTGCTCTCCTTAGCTAGTCTGTCCAGCGATCTGCTGGATCTGGATGATGACGAATTCTGCGGGCTTGAGTGGGGCGAACCCGACCAGAATGTTGACGATGCCGTTGTCCTGGTCGGTGGGCGTGGTCGTTTCGCTGTCGCATTTGACGAAGTAAGCCTGCTGCGGCGTGGAGCCCTGGAAGGCACCCTGGGTAAAGAGCGTCTGCATGAAGGAGCCGACGTTGAGGCGGATCTGGCCCCAGAGCGGAGCATCGTTGGGCTCGAAAACAACCCATTGCGTGCCGCGGTAGAGGCTGGTTTCGAGGAAGAGGGCAAGACGCCGGATGGGGACGTACTTCCACTGCGAGCCTGCTTCGTCGTTGCCGCCGGTGGTGCGCGCGCCCCAAACAACCGTGCCGTAGGCACTGAAGGAGCGGATGCAGTTGACGGCTACAGGGTTGAGCTCGCCGTTTTGTTTGTCGGTCAGCGGGACAGCAACGCCGCTGACGCCAACCAGGGCAGTTTCTGTACCGGCCGGCGCCTTCCAGACACCACGATTGACGTCGGTCGAGGCGTAGATGCCGGCGACGAAGCCGCAGGGCGGGTAGGTGCGCGTGACGTTGCCGGCCAGTGGGTCGGGTGCCAGCAGCGAGGGGAAGTAGAACGCGGAGTTGTTGCCGATAAAGCCGGGACCGGTGGTGAGTGTCGTGTAGTTGGTGATGAGCGGATCGGGGTCGGCAATAAGGAAGGCCTGATTATTTTTGCAGAAGGTATCGAGTTCGCCGAGGACGACGCTGGTGGTCTCCCCCGGAACGCACAGGAGATTGAATAGATCGACATTGGCTAGCAGGTTTACGCCGGCGGTGCCCCCCCCGGCTTGCAAGGCAAGTTCAAATCCCGCTGTGCTGGGGTTGAGAACGGTGCCATCGTCGCCTGCAGTGGTGTTGTCGAGCGCCACGGTTGTGTCGGTAGGCGGATCCGTTGTTCCGGCTGGCACGGAGGCCGTGACGTAGTTCGAGCCGTTGGCTAAGACATCCACAACGTAGCGTCCCAGCGGGTCAGGCGTGGTAATGCTGAGGTTAGGGAAAGATTCGACCACCGCGGGGGTTGCGCCGGTTGGCGCATAGATCACCTGAAGCTGGAAACGTCCGGGAGATGCGGTTGAGTTCTTGATCGCGACCTGGTAGACGTTAGCCCAGGCCCCAGCGTTCAGGGCAGTGACGATCAGCGATTTCGGGGCCACGCCGATCGTTACCGTGGCGGTTTTGGCAGTGCCATCGACCAGGCGGACGATGTAGGCCTGCTGGCCGCCGTTGAGGAAGAACTGATTCACGGAGTAGCCGAGTAGACTACGCGAATCGAGACCGCCAAACTGCCTCTGGAAGTCTGCCCAGCTGAGAATGAGGGTGGCTTCTGTGGTTGGCCCCTGGGGAGCCCAGCCGACGAAGGCCGCGATGGAGGTTGCCACGCCGGTGATAGTGTGGACTCCACTGGGAAGCTCCTCAATGTAAACACCAGGATAGGTTGGCGTAACTGGCATCGGTTCTCTCCATTTCCAGGGAGCGAATACGCTCCGATTGGTAGCTGTTGCACGGCACGTCCGTGTACGGATTCCGTCCGGGCGCGGGTTAGAGTACGTTGGGGGTCCTCCCGAGGTTTTGAAGCTGAAGCTTTTCGACCGGTACGACGACGCTTAGGCGCGCGATGACATCGACTACGGCGAAGACGCGAGGAAGCAATCCGGAGTCGGAGAAGTTCACGACTGTGCCTTCCAGCTGATCTGCCGGGGTGAGTGATTTCGGCAGGTCGTCAGCGGCGGGCAGGAAGATATCTTCGACTTGGAAACGAACGGTATCTCCTTCGTGTATCAGAGGGTCCACCTCACTGGCGGAGCGCAAGTATCCAGCGCCGGCCGACAGAGCGAATGCACGGGAGAGCCCAATCGGCTGTTTCTTTGGAAGAAGGAGCGCCAAATTTTGCCCAATAACGTAAGAAAGCGGTGAAAATTGGGCGGATTTGCTTGAAGAAAAATTTCTTAAGCCAAGATGACGAGCCGTTTTGAGGACGGTGCAACGAATCAGGTACGCAGGATTTGGCAGTGGCTAAACGGAGGCGCATCGAGGGCAGGCAGAGGAGAACACAAGGTGAGGCAGGGTACAAGTCGAGTACCCTGAGTTAGCTAGTGGTGTCCTCGGAACCTTCTGCAAGTCCGTGCAGGGCTCTGCAATAAGTGGCAGCGGCTCTCGACCAGAAAAACACAGGGTTGGCCGAGAGAAGTCGAGAAGCTGACTAAGGAGTCTTTCGGTCAAAGGTGTCAGCGGGCGGTGAGGCCGCAGGCGCGCATTTTGTAGTAGAGGGCGCGCTCACTCATATGGAGGCGCTGGGCGACTTTGCGCCGGGTCCATCCGGGAACGGCGATGGCCGCCTGCAGCACACGCTTTTCAATCTCCTGGAGCGCTTGGTCGTAGCCGAGACTGCCACTAGCGATGCTTTGCCAGACGCCGCTGGCGGAATCGGCTAGCAGATCTACTTCCTGCTGAGTGACGTCGGAACGGAGTTGGCGCATCCAGTCGTCGAGGCAGAGCGAGGAACCTTCCGTCTTGAGGAAGAGCATCCGCTGCACGGCGTTTTCGAGCTCGCGCACGTTGCCCAATAACGGCTGCGATTCAAGGAAGCGAAGCAGCTCGGACTCCACGCTGACGACCGGAGCGTAGAGTGCAGCGTGGCGATCGGCGAAGGCGAGGATGAGTGCGGTCAGATCCGCACGGCGGGCGCGCAGGGGAGGAAGTGCAAGGCGAACTACGTTGAGCCGGTGATAGAGGTCGAGGCGGAAGCGGCCTTCGCGGACCAGCGACTCGAGGGGGCGGTTAGCGGCGGCAATGATGCGGACATCGACGGGCATCTCTGTGTCCGACCCAACAGGACGGAGGATGCCACGCTGGAGTACGTCTAGTAATTTGGGTTGCAGGGCAAGGGGCAGGTCGTTGACGTCATCGAGGAACAGGGTGCCGTGCTGGGCTGAACAGAACAGGCCTTTGCGGCTACCGACGGCGCCGGAGAAGGCTCCGCGCTGATGACCAAAGAGCTCGCTTTCGGCGAGGGCTTCGGTGATGGTGCTGCAGTGCACGGTTATGAAAGCAAACCGGTTGCGTTTGCGGTCGAGTCGATGGATAGCCTGCGCGAGAACCTGCTTGCCGGTGCCGGTTTCGCCTTCGATCAAGACAGTAACATCGCTGATTTCCGCAGCCTTGCGGGCACGCTGCAGCAGCGGTAGGAGTTCGTCGCAGTTGCTGACGAATCCAAGGTCGCGGAAGAGGCTCTGAAGTGCAGCGTCAGAAAGTTCGCGTTCCATGAAGGCTCTTTTGGGCGAAGAAAGAGAATTGTATGACTGAGCCCGCGTCCCCGGGCTTCCGGTAGGTTGGCATCGGCAAAACGACGGCCTTCCATTGGCTAGACGTTTTGGTGAGGCGCTTTTTCTAATTGGGCCCGTTTTCGGGTGGGGAGGGATCGTTCAGGCTCAACCCGAGCCGAAAGTTACAAGTTGTTTGCCGCGCTATTTTTTGTAAGCCCTGGTGTACGGACAACGTACGCTCTGGTTCCACCGTTGAAGAAGAACTGTTGGACAGCGTAACTGAGCTCGCTGTCGGAGGCAAGGTCGCCGAAGTATCGCTCGAAGTTATTGAAGTCAAAGATGTATTCGACGCGCTTGCCGATGCCTTTGGCGCTGTATCCCACGAAGGCAGCGATTGAGGTTATTACACCTGCCGTTTGGGGATTATTAATAGCCAGCCACCCATCCGTCAAGAGACGTGTTGGATTTATCTTTCTCCTATGCGACCGTCCTGATGTTTGGCTTGAAACCGCAAGCCGTCGCTTTGTCTCCGCCAGTCACGACAACGTGGTAACTGTGGTAGATTCAAAAAAGCGCGAAATCGCAGCGGAGAGATGGCCGAGTGGCTGAAGGCGCACGCTTGGAAAGCGTGTATACCGCAAGGTATCCAGGGTTCGAATCCCTGTCTCTCCGCCATAACTCTTAGAATCAATCACTTACACATAATAAAGATACTTAGGAGTGCAACTGGTGTCCGGTAATGTATCTGATTTCAGTTGTTCCCCCGAATTACCTAACTATAGAGAGATCACCTAACTAAGGACTTCGGAGCAGGGAATACAGCGCATCAACATTAACTATTGACTTTTCCCTTGCGAGCCACTAAGGTTGGGAATGTAAACAATCGGCCAATCAACCCACTCTGGAAACAGATGCGGGTTTGTTGTATTTAAAGGTTGACATGCATTCCTGCTTACGTTAGATTGGATTCATACTAAAGACGAGGCAAGAAAGGGCAGCACTCGACCTGAACGGACGAGACGAGATAACGCCAGACGAAACATCACAAGGGAACCAAAGAATGCTAATGAAAGGAATTGGACACAACGAATGACAAATGACTAGCACCTGTTGACCCACGTGGAATCCGCTGAACTCCCTCGCCTAGCAAACCAGGTTGAGATCCAGATTCCTTACAACGTCTCTCTATCCTGTAAAGAGTTGAAGTGCCGCAAGGCACCCCCACCATACCAGCCTCCACGCAACAAAATCCCTAAACAATTCAGGCACACAGAGACCGGCGACTTGCATGGCAACATCGTCAACCCCTCTGTAAAATCAACGATTTTATAAGCCGACAGATCCATACGTGTCTCTGTCCGAGGGCATTAATAGTGCAGTCACCCGACGTGTCTCCAATTGGAGATTTCTCAGAACTGTCTCTGTTTTCAGATGATTACCCGCTTGAAACGTTCGATATTGATGCAGCAGCCGCACCTATGGCCAGCAAACTTGCTGACACAATCGAGTCCTACGGTTCGGCGATCACTGTCGATGAACTGTCCAAGATACTGAACTGTTCCAAGCGGCAGGTTTACAACATGATTGCTAATAAGAACCTCCCAGCACTCAGGATTGGCACACTTCTAAGACTAGATCCTGGTCAGATTGCCGCGTGGCTCCGAGCCAAGGGAACAGTTATCTAGGAACTACACCTGAACCCAATTGACGCTCACTAAACCCTCGCCAGAGGGTGCAGGAGAACACCTGTCTTAAATCAAAAAGGAAAGATTCAAATGAATGCAGCACATCATTATTTCGTAGCAATTCAACCACCACCATTACCCTTCATCATCCCAACTCTCTGGGCTGGTGAAGACCATACCGAACCCGCAGCAATCGCTCCTGCGACAACCTGGTGCGAGGAACCGCAGGTTGTAAATACAAAGATAACCAGACGAGGCAAGCTGACATTTGCGTTATATGCATTTGACTTCAATTGTCCCGTCGGTAAGTCTCTGGTCGTCAGAAATGGACAGACCGTATTGGTTCCCCTTCGTACCGTTCTGCACACTGACACGGTTATCAATACTGAGCGTATCAATCCTGATCCGGTAACACGACAGACGGATGTCCAAATCAACCTAGCCAACACGATGTTCCGTCGCGGGGCTCTTGAACCTGAAGTGTTCCTGCACATTCTGACCGTACATCTGGGTTCATGGACACAAGGTGACAATAGTACACCGCTAGCGTTCCTTCAAACAGTCAGGGATCGACTCGTTACAGGGTTCTCTGCGCCAACTAAGTTCGCAAAGACACTAAGGACAGAGTTCATTGCTTATTGTGTTGAACTCTATCCTGGTCTGCTGGTGAGGAGCATTGAGAGTGATAGCTATGCTGAACTCCGCAACATTTCTGGATATCTACTTGAGGAATTGGCGCAGAGGAAAATTGCAGAGCGAGACGGTCTCAGTCAGCCGATGGTTAGCAAGCGCGAAGACAAGGCCAAGACATCGACGAAGGGGAAGGTGGGCAAATGAGCAACATCTACCGATACGCTGATCACGTTCAGCATTATCAAATGCCCTATGCTCTGAATGAGAACTTGGCATCTGCCTCCGTGGAGCAGCTACGATTCCTGTGTTTCTTCCATGGGGAAGCTCAACGAAAATCAAAATCAGAGCTAACCTTCACAGCGGACGAGATTAGAATTGCCACTGGGATCAACCCCAGCAACCTTGGCAGGGTTCGAGCAAGTCTCGTAAATGATGGTCTGCTCCTGGTAAAGAAAGTAGGCCGTGTGCACTATTACACAGTATGCGATCCTACCGACAAAACCCCAGTGCCAGATGGCCGTAATAATCTAGACATTGACTTCGATTCTCTCAAGGCAGATGTGCTGGCTAAGTTCTTCCGACCTAGACTCAAACGGTGCAAGCCGACAGATAACGGCCTTGCTTCACATTGCCCTTTTCCCAATCACAGAGATAAGAACCCGTCCTTTAGCGTTGAGCTAGTTGATTACAACGGAGGCAGATGGAAGTGTGACGGCTGCGAGAAGCATGGAAAACTTGTGGACTTTGAACTCTACTTATCCGAGGACTCAAAGGGTGCCACCATTGATCCCGCAGAGGCTCACGCCCTCGTGGTGAAGAGATTGCGGAGCGTGGGAGTCAAGGAGGGCGCGGCCAAGAAGGATGTTGTCTTTGACTATTGTGATGCCGATGGGGAATTAATCTCGCAGACCGTCCGCCCTGGCGGGGATAAAAAGCGGATGTATAGACGCAGACCGAACCCAGATAATCCAGACCGTTACATCCGTAATGCCAAGGGTTGTACACATGTTCTCTACATGCTGCCCGAAGTGCTGGATTCAGAAACCGTGATGGTGGTGGAAGGTGAACCAGATGTTCAAAGGGTGAAGCAGCTCAACTTGCGGGACAGTAACGGTGACGCTGTAGCCGTAACAACAAACGCAAACGGAGCAGGGAAGTGGAAGTCGGAATACACCAATCAACTGCGAGGTAAACGAGTGATTCTCTGTGGCGATAATGATGAGGACGAAAAAGGTTTACGTCACATGGAGTCTGTTAAGATGGCAATCAAGGCTGTTGCGCAGGATATCAAGCAGGTCCTCCTTCCCATGGAGTATAGAGACATCAGCCACTATCTTGAGAGCCACACAGCTCAGGACGTTATCAATCTGGTAGGGGAGGGCTGGTTAGAGCTACCAGTACAGATTTAGACCTAACTTTGTTGCTAGCGAAGCTAACTTTGTTGGCAGCGAAGTTGTGTTTGGAAATACCCCTATGCCTATTGATGTTTAGGCACATCAAAACATTGTTAGGATATTGTTACCTGTAGTTGCAGTTGTTGTTGTCTGTTCTATGGGTACAGGGTGGTTTGGCTACTCAATAGTAAACGCTGAGAATTTCTTTTAGGTAAATGGTCTCGGGTTCCCTGTAAATTTAGCTTGGAGTTCCTATTGCTAAACCCAAGACTATTCCTTCGCTGTACCATGTGAATTACTTGGGCGCAGAGTGTGTTTGGCGTGGTAACAATTTTGGTTTCTCAATGATTAATCATTTAACCAGACACACTCTGTACCATGAAAGCGTTTGGGAGCAGCCCGACAAAGTTCTGCAATCATTGCGCGAATACTTCCTAAGGCCACTACCCGAAAACGAATTCCGGAATTTCCTGGATATTCTGTCTCGGTAACATAGGCTCCCTCTAGTTCTTATTCGTCCCACTTTTCCATGCGTGGACGTAAAAATTCTTCTTGGTCCGTGTCTAGACCAACTAAACATACCCGGAAATCAGCTACCCCTAGGGTGTGTTGATATACCCAATCCCAATTAAATTAATTCCATCCTGGTTATAGAGTCTGATCGATCTAACACCACTGCTGAAGATTGCAGTATCGAACGCGAGGGTTCGCTTTCACTTCGCATGGGCTTGGATACGTAAAAGGTATACGGAATTCCGATGTATGGGTCTGACGGTGGGAAGGCATCCGATGCACTACCGCCATGCGGAACTGCGCCACGAACAGATTCTGTCCGTAAAGGGCATAAAAAGCATCAAGGATGGAGAATACGTGCGAACCGCGGGGTGCGTCGTTGCTAGGCAACGTCCAGGAACAGTATAGGATTCATCTTTTTTGATAGAAGATGAGACGGGTATTGCAAACGTAATCGTTACACCGGACTATATGAACGAGAGCGGCAAGTAGTGACGCGCAGCAAATTTCTTCTGGTCGAAGTGCCACTTCAAAATCAAGACGGCGTAGTTCATGTACAGGCGGATCGGGTTAACACCTTACCTGATAAGACATTGGAGTTGCGTTTGTCACGACTTTCGTTTCTTTTAACAACACACTGAAAGAAACACGATTTCGCCATAGTCAATTAGCCGATTTTGGGGTTCAGGCGACTTTATTGTAACCTCCCCGACTGCAACTGTAAGTAATGCGTTGAAGGAAGTTCACTTTCTGTAATCTTTTGCGGTGATCACCTAGCAAGTAGCGCGCCAAAACTGCACATATTCTAAACTTCCGTAGTATCTAAAGAGGCTATCAGGTAATCGCATATGTTCCGGTGGGAATTTCAGGAAGTGATATTTCTCTAGCGCCGTGTCATATTGGTACGGTCTGTTGTGACCTTCCATTTCAAATATAGAGTAAAAAATTGATTAAGGGCCCGTTGACACTCTCTAGACGATATGCAATTTTGTGCGTTTGTATTCACGCCTTATTCGTTTCTTCTTTTGCAAGATCGCAAAATCAAGCTGACGAGACACCTGACCCAATTCAAGTCATTTCTGGTGCAATTAATGCGTTAGGTGTGGCGAGCGCGTATGCGTCTGTAAAAGACATTATGACTGCGGGCACCTGTACAAGGGAAGCCACTTTGCGCTCCCAGTCTCAAGATGGCTCCGCTCAATTCAAATGGACAGTTGCTGGCACAGAGTACCGTTACGAATCCTCTTCTGGCAGCTCTCATAGTGTTCTCGCGAGTGGGCACGGCCATCCAGCTGGCTCTTCTTCCGCCTTGCCATCTCCTCGCAAGCTTTCAATTATTGGGGGCCAACTTCGGCTTCCTTATCATCTTCCCGGCTTGTTGTTATATCGAGAGTCGCGGGACTCGAACTATAGCATTCGCTATATGGGAACCAAAGCCCTACCAGAGGGAACAGCGTCTTGGGTAAGGATTAGCCAGAACGTTAATGGAAGACCTATAACTTCCAGTATCCAAGACTGGTTTATCGGTGCAGATGGGTTGCCGCTCGGCGTTGACCACTATATTGCTGGCGAAGCATCAATCAAATACCTCCTGCCAATTCAAACGCGCTTTAGCGATTTTCGGCCTATCCAAAATCTGTTGCTACCGACGACGATTACTAGCAAAGTAGCTGGTCGTTCCCCAGTCACCTGCACGGTGACCGAGTCCACATTTAACGTCAGTCCCAATGACGCTACATTCGATCTAGTTTCTGGAGGGCAGCAGTGAACAGGCTGGTCTTATCTTGTCTATCTGCTTTGCTGTGCTTATCGACTCCTCTTTTGTATTCGCAACAAGATCCGACCCTGGTTACAGGTCTAGTCCCTTATCAGTCGTACCACGGCGGCAAAATTGATAGCATTAACCTGTCAAACGGGAGCCTGACCTTTCAGATACCCCTGATTGACTATCCTCAAGTCGGGGGTAAGCTCAAACTGGCTTTCGGGTTTGTTTGGAATGGAAAAGTCGACGTAAATCAACCGTATTGCACGCCAGACGATAACATGGGAGACGAGACTTGTTATGCATGGTGGACTCCCATTGTTCCGGGTGAAGGATCTGTAACTTCGCCTCCTTCAAGCTCTGGGATGGAGTTTATCGACCTTCAAGACATCACTGGAACATCTTACCGGATAACGCACGCGGGGCTTTCCGGCGCTCAAAATCTTTATTACAACGTCACCGTCTTTCGAACTCCAGATGGTTCAATACATCCAGCCGTGGATGTCGCTCCTGGACAGTCTATTCCAACTGGACAACGAAGTGTCGACGGTACCAACTTATATAACGGGAATCCTCAAGACACCAGGAACACTTGCACTTTCCAGAATTGCATAGAGGTCTTAGGCCCCGATGGAATGGCTTACTATCCTCAGGGATTCTCATTTACTTCTAATGACACTTTTACCCTTAGGCAAGACACAAATGGCAACAAGATTCAATACTCGAACGACAGCAGTTTTCAGATCGCACCCTATGGCGACGGGATTTATACATGGCTGGCCGCAGGGAGTTATACAGATACTGTCAATCGCACCATTCCCTCCGTACCGGCTCCGTCTACCTCAGCCGACTCAACAGGTTGTACTGGCCCTCTTCCGATTTACTCGACGTCGATCTGGAAAATTCCGGGTGTCAGCACATCTACATCCGCTACACTGACTTACAAATTTTGTTATGTGCAAACACCAGTATCGATTAGTGTTGATCTCGATCATCAAAACCCTATTAGCGGAACTACACTTGTATTGCAAAGTATTGTTCTTCCAAACAACCAAACATGGCAATTTGAATATAATGTGCATCCCGATAATGATCCAATTGACGGGGATGTTTTTACCGAGATATCAAAAATAACATTTCCGACCGGCGGGACAACTTCTTACCACTATAAGTTGTTTACTGATTCTGGCAACACTACTTCACTGTATGTGTCGTCACGAACAGAAAATGATCAAAGCGGTTCCGGGGATCGTACTTGGAATTACAATTACATCCAGGGCAGCAACGACACGACAACCGTGACTGATCCCCTCGGGAATCAGACCGTACACACTCTTACACCCCTAGGTGGAGCTGGCCCTACCTACGAGACAAAAACTCAATACTACTTTGCAGTCGACCAGAGCATCCACAAGACAGTGGATACTTCCTATCAATACGTTAATGCAACTGAAGATGGGACAGGCAGTCTCTTTAACGCATTTCCGGCTTCGATAACGACTACACTTGATGGATCGTCGACTACGGAAACCTTGTCCTACTGCCTTCCAGGTGTGACGAATTGTAGTTTTAACTTTGATGAACCTTCGTCCAACATAGTGTTTAGCGGAACTGCCTCCTATGGGAAAGTAATGGAAGATAAGGTTGTCGACTATTCCGGAGCCATCCTGAAAGATACAGTAACCAATTACCAATTTCAGGCAGCGAATTCGACCGCCTATCAAACTGCCAACTTAATAGACCTAGTGTCGTCGACAACCGTGTCTGACACACAGAAGCGCGCGATGACTACCTATAATTATGACGAAAGTCCTAGCCCTCAGGGCGCGTTTGGCAATCTTACTTCTACGAGTAAGTGGCTCAATACAGGAGGGACGGTATCCAACAGCACTATCTTCAACCCACAGGGAATGCCAACTCTTTTCACCGATCCGAACGGCCACAAAACATCCATCAGTTCATACCAGTGCTCCGGTCTATTTCCTACTCAGATAATCGAGCCGTATCAAAGCGCAACGACAGTCGCGGAGACAACAACATACGTTTATGATTGTCCAAGTGGTAAGCTGATAAGCATTACTGATCCAAACGGGCAGCTTACACAATACATCTACGACGATCCACTAAATCGGCTAAAGCAAATTAAGCAAGCAGTGAAGACATCATCTGAAAGCTGGGCAACATATTCATACCCAAACGCCAATCAAGTAAACTTGGCTTTGGACAAAGATGCTGCGGGAGATGGCGCTATCACTTCATCGGCTATTGTCGACGGCTTTGGGCGGACTATCCACCAAAACTTAGCCAACGGCAGCATGATCGATACAACCTATGACTCGATAGGAAGGGTCTCCTCCGTTAGCAACCCATATTTCAGTCCTTCTGCGCCTAGTGATCCACCACCTGGAACCACCAGCTATGCGTACGATGGACTGGACAGGAAGCGAATGCAGTGCCAGCCGGACAATGTCTCTAGCAATCCAACTGTTTGCGATCCAACAGCCAAAAACACGAGCTACTTGGAGTGGTCATACAGCGGAAATGTAACAACATTTTATGACGAGTTGCGTAACTCTTGGCAGCGCTCAAGTGATGCTTTGGGACGACTTAACGATGTTATTGAGCCGGGTAATCTTAAGACTCATTATTCCTACGATGCTTTGGGCAATTTGTGGGGTGTCACCCAGACTGGCCTTTCTAGTGAAACACCACAAACACGCAGCTTCACTTACGATTCACTTTCCCGGCTAGTGTGCGCGTCCAATCCGGAGAACAGCCAGAATGCCTGTCCCTCCAGTGCGACTTCCACAATGCCAACTGGCGTTGTTACCTACGGCTACGATCCCAACGGCAATGTCTCGAAGAAGACGGATGCACGCGGTATCGCCTTGAACTACACCTACGACGCATTGAATCGGGTCCAGTCAGAAGCCTCCACAGACGGGTCGATTTCCCGTAACTATTCCTACGATAACACCAGCTATAGTTCGGGCATTGGCAGACTGTTCGGCACGTTTGTGGGCTCGTCAGCAGGAACAGGCTACTACTACGATGCAATGGGACGGGTTATAGGTCAGTCCTACGACCGGCCAAGCATGAATGGGGGATGGCAACAAGCCTTCAATATCACCTATGATCTTGCAGGTAATATGACATCTTTCAGCTATCCCGATGGCCGTGTTGTCAAGCAAACATGGGACAGCGCAGGGCACCTGCAAACAGTCACGTACGACAATTGGAACGGTCAGGCCACCAGCGCCCCAACCTACCAATCTTATCTTACTGCGGCGACATATTTTCCTGACGGATCTCCGCAGACGATGACTTTCGGGAACGGAGTGACAGAAACATACAACAAAAATAACCGTTTACAACCTACTGAGAGCATTGTGCAGCCCGGCGCTCACGGCCTCACACAGAAGGTGTTCGACAAGCTGTATTGCTATGGCGCTGCAACCCCAGGATGTGCGAACTATAACGTGGCGAATAATGGCAACATTTGGGGCATCAACGATCCGCTGAATACGGGGCGCTATCAAGGCTTCCTCTATGACAATCTAAACCGGCTCACGTCATTCGGGACCGGCGACCGGAGCATCAGCCAGGCGTACTCTTATGACTCGTTCGGGAATATGAGTCAGGTGTCTCCGGGGACGTACCAGACCAATCTCTCCTTCGGACCTAATAATCAGATCAACAGCGCAGGCTATGCCTATGATCCGGCTGGCAACCTGACACAGTTGAACTTCGGCGCGGGGATTTACCAGTACCTCGCCTATGATGCCGAAAATCAGCTTGTCAACGTAAACCATGGTGCTGCGACCTATACCTACGACGCCGAGGGCCATCGGGCACGAAAAGACATGGGGACTGGCGGAACTGATTGGACTGAATACGTCCACTTCAATGGCCAGCCGATGGCCGAAAAGAATGCCGATGGAACGTGGTCCGATTACATCTACGCCAACGGGCGGATGATCGCCCGCGCGGACGCCTTCGAGTATCGGCTACATATCCATGGTCAGATGCTTGCCGCTGGGAATTCGGCCAATTGGGATCTTCCGAATCCGAACTACACTATCGGCAGTGGTGACAAGCTATGCTGGAGGCAGTACCAGGTCGGCTCGATCGGCGGGATGCGCATCCTATTCACGGACAACTCCTACAGCAGCAATTATCCTGGTGACAACCTGTTGGATGAAGACGGCATGACCAGCAACTTCGACACAACCCAGAACTCCTGGCACCAGCGGGTGGCCGATATGTCCTCCTATGCTGGAAAGACCATCTCTGCGATCTGGGTCAACGCAGAAAACCAGACCCCGGTCGGCACCTGGGACAGCTACTTCGCGGACATCGTAATCCTAAGCGCCGATGGCACCGTACATCCGCTCTATACCGGCCAGTCGTCGGTCGGCTTGTCGTATTTCAGCACCTCGACCACCAATGTGATCAACACTTATGCTGAGGTGCAGAATGTTAGCCCCCAGAACACCTCCGGCTGGGTGCCCAACCAGCAAGCCTTTTATCACGGCGATCAGATCGGCTCCGCACGCCTGATCACCGCCTATGGCGGCTGGCCCCTGTCGGCAGAGACCTACTATCCCTTCGGACTGGAGGCCACCCCCAACGCCGACCCCAACCACTATAAGTTTACCGGCAAAGAAAGAGACACAGAATCAGGACTCGACTACTTCGGGGCAAGGTATCTGAGTAGTAGTATGGGCCGCTTCATGTCGCCTGACCCTTCGAATCAAGGTGTTGATTTTTGGCTGCCACAAACCTGGAATCGTTACGCGTATGTCTTGAATAATCCCTTGTCGATGGTGGACAAGAATGGCTTATGGCCTACAAGAGTGCATGAGAACATCATCGACAACGCCTTTCCTGGTCTATCTAAAGGCCAGCGGGACATGTTGAAGACCGCAAGTAAGGATGTAGACAGCTATCAAGGGCAGGGGGCATCGATCTATCACAACATGCGTGATCCTGATGCTGTTGCGGGGCTTTCCGATATGACGTCCGAAGATGTGATCGATGCGAACGAAGCTAACGCAAAACAGCTTCAAGCTGACTGGATAGCACAAGGCCATACTGGGCTTTCGCCTGCAGCTCTCAACATGTTCGGTAACGCTCTTCATACCATCACCGATGGGTATTCCCCTTCCCACGAAGGTGGACAGTTTTGGTGCGGGATGGCCATTCACTGCTGGCCCGGAGATGCTTGGCATTTCGTTCAAGAAGCGTGGCCGTCGTCGGCTAACAAACAGCGACAGCAAAATGCTGCGCAGGCGGGAAGAAGAGCTTTCATCTTTGTGTTCGGAGACGATGCAGGTACGCAGGCTACTCACGAAAAGGTGACTGTGACGATTGAATACGACACGGTTAAGCCCGTGGAGGAGAACCCGTGATGAGGTCGCGTGCGACAAGATGGATGCGCTCGTTCTTGATCGGAGCGCTGGTCTCGGGATGTGGATGGCTGCCGTATTATGCGGCTGATCTGAAGGTTTGGGCGGTTTTCAGAGTTTTCTTCGAGATCATGGCAGCGCTCTTCATGCCGGGCTTAGTCATCACTGGCTTCTTGGGTGGAAATCTACACAACGCCAACCTAACGGCTGCGTTCATCCTGAACGCAGTTCTATATAGTTTGTGCATCTTCGGGTTGTCATCGCTACTTAACAGGAAGAGGAATTCCGCAGCTCAAATCATGATGCTGCTATTTTTCGTATCTGGCTCTTGTCTCGCCCAAGGCCAGTCCGGAGATGCTGCAAGTTTTCACAAAGCTCAGCAGCTTTTCGCTGAGAAGAAATTGCCTGAGGCGGAAAGAGCCTTCGCTGAGATTGTTCGGCTTCATCCCGAGAATGTTTCTGCCGAAATGTACCTGGGCGAAACGCTTTTCGAGCAACAGAAGTTTGCAGAAGCCATCGGTCCGTATGAAAAAGTTCGGTCTCTTGAGAAGAGCGGAGTAAAGCTAACGCTCACCCAGCACCGAATCCTGGTGGATCAGTTGGCAATGGCCTATGGCATCAGCGGTCGTACTTCTGACTCGAAGGCCCTCCTGCAAGAGTCGGTTCGTAGTGATCCCGACTATCCTCTGAACTACTACAACCTCGCTTGCGCGGCAGCGGATGAGAACGACAAGTCGGCGGTCTTGAAGAACCTCACTCTAGCCTTCCAACATCGGGACCAGCTTCTTCCGGGAGAGAAGATGCCCGATCCCGCTTCCGATTCGTCGTTCCAGAAATTTGCCCAAGACTCTGACTTCAAGGCTCTCGTAGCCCGTCTGAAGAGCTGAATAGGGGTACGATGCAGACGCGTTCAGGTATGACGGAGTTCGACGCTTGTGCATCTCGCTTCACCGGCAAAGAAAGAGACGCAGAATCCGGGCTGGACTACTTCGGAGCTCGACACTATAGCTCTACGATGGGCCGGTTCATGTCCCCCGATCCGGTCTTCGCGTCAGCCGCACGTGTCATGGACCCTCAACAGTGGAATATGTATGCATACGCCCGCAACAATCCACTTTCGATTACTGATCCGACCGGTCTCGATTTCAATTTGAGGTGTTCTGGCGGCGATTCGCTTACTTGTCAGAACGGTATCCAAGGGCAAACTCTATTAGCCGATGGAGGAGGGACCCGCTTCGAAGCTACTAGAGTTTCGGGTGACACAGACAGTGGCTATAAGGATCAATTCGGCGGCCAGTACAGCGGGACGTTTAACGGAAATAGCGGTGTCAGCTTCACAGACACGGCCACTGGAGAGGTGTCGAACCACTCGCAGTTCATAGAAGGAAGCAATGCAACTTCGGTAAATGGCAGCGGTGCTTTCGCTGGCATCACCGGCAATTTCTTCAATGCTTGCGGAGGATCTTGCGAAGCACGCGGCACTCTGACGGGGACTGCGGATGCGTTCACTTCGATGAAGTCGCAACTTATAAAATCGAGCGACTTTAAATCGTTCCTTGACGGCCTCTCGATGGCACACCCGTTGATCTCTCAACAGTGGAAAGATGCGAACGGTTATGCCCACCTGATTAAAGCTCCGGGAGACATCATGGACATGCACTTCGAAGGTGCAAGCACCGGAGCCGGTCTTCAGGCGTTCATCCTGCATTCGGTGAGCACCATTAAAGACATCGGGAGCGGCAATGCGTTCCGCCAACGTGGGATGATGACGCCCGGGAAGGACCCGGACGAGCAATGAGAATGAAAGGTCTTTTCTTCGCGCTTATCGTTCTGTGTTCCGGGTTCTGCTGGGGGCAGTCTTCATACACTGTTCCGCTTGAGAAGCTGAACACATCTCTGGCTGTTCCTGCGATGGTGAGCCGTGATGGTGTGGTGTATGTCGCATATCGTTCCTTCGACTGGCTTAGGCAATCAGATCAGCTCCGCGTGCTGGCCTATGACCTCCACGCTCGAAAGGTCTTGAGGAGCGGAATCATCCCTGTTCCCAAAGTGCATGGCTCGCGTGCGACGAACGGGCTAGTGCTCTCTCACGATGGAACGACGTTGGCTTATGTCGAAATCCATGAGCCAAGCCTTATGCTGCTCATCTCGACTAAGGACTTGTCTGAGGTGCGGCGCTCCACTTCGGTTCCGTTCACGGGGCAGGACTACCAGAGGCAGTTCGCTGGCTTCGATGGAGAAGATCGGTTGAGCTTCTCTTCGATCAACAAGGAAAAACCGCGCTTCGTTCGCGTGAGTATCGAGGACTTCAAAACCGTCTCAGATACTCGGGCGACCGCGCTAGCCAAGACCGTTTTTCAGTACGTCGCATGGAATCCTGTTGCAGGTCGCTTCTGGCTCCCTTGCGGAGGCGGAAAAGTTCTTCAGTTCGACGAGCAAGGCCAAGCTACCGGTGAAGAGCTGAAGACAGACATCCATCAGCTAGACCAGGGTGCTGTTCCGCTTGGTCAATCGGATGTCATGGCGTTTTTTGCGATGGTATCCAGAGGAGCGGTGGCGAGCGACATCAATCACAAGACCCAATCGGTCGAACTGCCGTGCTCCCCGCGTCCGTATGGCGTTAGCAACGACCATGCGTATGCAGGAGCGATCTGCATCACTCAGCCGGACCGGTTGCCAGAAGCGGGCGGCACGAAAGTGCTGACCTCGGAGTTCCTGCTCATCCGAGCGGACGGCCCCCGGATCGACTGGCGACAGAACATGACCGGGCTAGGTGCCGGTGACAATGCTCAGTTCGAGTGGGCCTCTGCCGTCATCGAACACGGAGAAGATCATGTGTGGGTCGTCGTTCCGACCCCAAAGGCAGAGCTGGCCGTCTACGAGGTTCCTGTCCAGAAGTGAACGCGCAGTTTTAGAACTGACTACAGGCCGCCACTAGGCGGCCTGTAGTGCGTCTGGGTGGCGGTTGAGGGGGAGCGAGGAGGCCGGGGCCTACTTGCGGCGGATGACGATGGCGAGGCCGATGACGGCGACGATGAGCTGGCCGATACCGACCAACAGAGCTGCGAGAGCCATGTGCGACGGTCTCCTTGGCCCGTCGCATAGGCATCAGGAAGTCGAGAAACGTGGAATCACTGGCGGTCTCTAAAAGCGCGCTGCTTCGCAGCGGGATGAGGGATGACACGTCATGTATGAAAGCGCATGTTGTCAAGGGGAGCGTGTTTTGTTGCTTTTTCTTCTCTTAGCCGCGCCTTTGCGAGGCCATGGTGGGCACAGCGGCTTGAGGATCCTGTTTTCCGTTCTCAGCGTTTTGTCCTTCGTCCTGGAGTAGCTCGTTATGCTCTTTCGTCATGAGCCATGTATTCGCCGTAGGATCCGGCATGAGCCGTTGCTGATCGGCTGCCGCATTCACCCCGAGACCTATGTACCGGTCAGACGTGTCTCGCGTTTAGCCGAACCTGGACGAACTTGTTCAGACCGCGATGAGAAGCGGACCTGGAGCCTTGTATGGCTGGCGCTTGCGCAGCACCCAATAGCTTGCCTCGGCGAGGTGGCGGGCGACGGCGACGATGGCGCGGCCGTGTCCCTTCCCCGGAGCGAGGCGGTGGTAGAGCTGCCCGACATGGCTGTCGCGATGAGTCTTGAGTCTGATCGCACACGTCGCGGCTTCGACGAAGCCCCACTTGAGATACTGGTTGACGTTGCGGCAGGTGCCACCGTGCCGGATGCGTCCTCCGCTGGCGATGATGCGTGGCACGAGACCGGCGTAGCTGGCCAGGTTCTCGGCGCGTGGGAAGCGGTCGACTTCGCCGATCTCCAGCCAGACGAGCGGCGCGAGGATCTCGCCGATACCCGGCACAGTGCGCAGCAGGCGGACCTCGGACGAGGGCTCGAGGGCGGCTGCGATGCGATCTTCAATGCCTTCGATCTGGACTTCAAGTTGATCGAGCGAGGTGAGCTGCACCCGGATCATCGCCGCCGTATCGCAGGGCAGCCTGTCGAGTGTGGCGTCGATGTAAACGCGTCCTTTGACGCCGAACAGATCGCTGATGCCGATTGCTTGCAGGCCGTAGCGGTCGAGGGCGGCGTGGATGCGATGCTTCAAAGATGAGCGGAGATCGCGCAAAGCCATGCGGGTGCGGAGCAACTCGCGCCGGTCACGCAGTTCGCCCGGTGGAATCCAGCTCTCCGGCAGAGTGCCGTTGTGCAGCAGGATGGCGAGTCCCTTCGCGTCCAGGGCGTCGGTCTTATTGGTCTTGCCCATCCGCTTCTTGGCTTCGGTCGGATTAGCCAGGTGAGGACGATGGCCAGCCTTTTCCATCTCATCGACCATCCAGTACCAGTGACCTGTGGCTTCGAGCGCGATCTCGCTGTTCGGAGGCAAGGTGTGAAGGAAGTCGATGTAACGCTGGCGATGGTGCTCGATCCGCACCGGCGGCGAGGTCTTACCGTTTCTGTCGATCTTGACGAAGACCGAGAACTGCTTGTGTGCATCGCATCCGATTACTGGCATCCGGGAACTCTCCTATGGCGCAGGTCGCGCTTTCATAGGTTCACCCCAGAATGGGAGCTGTGGAGCAACCTGAGGTTGCTGATCGGGAACCTGCTGAAAACAGGCGACTAATGGAAAAACTGAACTAAACGCGTTATGCTTACCGGCGAGCGCACGTTGCTGTAGGGGAACCATCTGAGAATCAATCCCTTAGCCCGCCTCCGGCCCCTTCGCTGTCCATCCTGCGACGCGCGGCCATCGCATGGCCTCCATCCAAAATCCAGTTCCGGCGGTGCTCTCTGAAGCCGCCACTCCGCACAAAATCCGTGAGCACGAAGGTCAGCGAGGAGGAGTTCGCTGCGCTGGAGAAGCATGTCACAACGAAGCAGCTACTGTCACGATTTTATGAGGAAGAGGGCGTCCTGATGATTCCAAGGTTATGGGCAAGCGAATAATTTGATTCCTGGACAAGATTCCGGAAGCGACAAGAAGGGACTTGAAAAGCGAGTGAGGGTTCCGGCGATGGTGGCTCCAGTGAGCGAGTCTGCCATGGCTGGAGTTGCGAGCAGGATAGAGGCTGTGAAAGACAGAGAAGCTGTCAAAATCCTGGAGCGAAGCGATTTCATGGCGTTCCTTCTTCCCGTTTTGATTTTGATGGGAGCCCTTAATCCCATAGTGCTGGTTTGGGGATCATAGGCCAGTTGGGTCACTGTTTGTCACGCGACTAGCGTTACGGCAAGATTAGAAATTGCAAACAACTGCCCCCACCTGGTCTCTGATTGAGGCTTGGTGGGGCTTTTTGCTTTTTCCGATCAGCTTAACCTTTGAGGCGACGCCTAACTCCTGCCGCTGTCACTGCTAGACCAGTACCCAGCAAAACGAAACAAGAAGGCTCGGGAACCGGTGTGTAGTCCACATCAATTTGGACAGAGTATGGGAGGACCGCTTGACCACTGCCGGTGATATAACCAGCCCAGTTATAGCCTTGGGTATTTACCGTACCGATGATGCTACCTCCCCCAAAAAATGTCAGGTCGAAAGTTCCGGTAGACACTTCGTTGCCGTCTATTATCGGAGTAGTGGGAATAACATATAATGGAAAGCCAATGGGATAAACATCAAAGAAGCTTGCGACCGCAGGCTCGTTGAATGTTGGCGGTATATGCACGTCGGAAACATTGTCGGGTGGGGGAAGGCCTTCTGGGGCAATAGAGACAGACGCAGTTCCTTCGATTGGTGTTGTAGGAACAATCACGTCCATCGTGGCTGAAGTTACCACGACTCCGCTGGGGAGAAAGAATGAAACATTAGAAAACGTCGTGGTTCCGGTACCTGGAACACCCGCATGCACCTCCGACATCGTACCGAATGCATCTGCGGGTGTCTGATAGATACCCCAGTAGCTATCATCGGGACTGCTTCCCGTTATGAGTACGCTGGAGTTGATAGTGAACTGGATGCTATCCGCAAAAGCTGCGGGGGCAAAGGCGAACAATATAACCGCGATATAAGCGAAGCGTTTCATCGAAGCTCTCCTCCAACTGGGATTTAGGGAGGAACCCAAGCGTAGCCGTTCGCTGCTTTCACCGCAAGATAAAAGAGTTTTGAAACACAAAAAAGCCTCACTTCATTCCTACCGCACTAGCATAGGGTTTGGCGTCGGGGCAGGAACAGGAAGACCATCTTCCTTCAACCCTCGAATGTGGATCACAATACCTTCTCGTATTAGCTTCTACACAGCTTCCTTAGTTTCCCCTCCTACACCAAGACCAGGAAGATCGGGTACGTAGGCACCCCAATTTCCTTCCGACTCTCGCTCATAAACTACGGTGTAACCGAGAACTTCTGTGTGCATCGTGACCTCTTTTCTTTGCCGTTACATCACACACCCGCAAGACCACCCCGCATTTACTGACCTGCAATTAGGGGTTTCGCTTTGCTTTAGAATCTCTCTCACTCGCTTGGACTTCATCACAGGCTCACGTTCCAATTCAATCGCGGTCGTTATGATTGCAGCAGATACGTGGGGGATTGCAACAATTTTCCGCGCTTTATCGAGCATTTGTGTTCGCCGCTCAGGGAAGGCGTCAGGCGAAACCCTCACTGTGTCAAAGCATTCAGTCATCAATTCTTCTAATCCCTTTTCGTCTATCCCGTAGGTAAGCTCTAAAGCGAACCCATTTCGCCTATGCTTCGGCAAGCGGTGTTTGTGGAGATCAACAGTTGCTCGTGCCGCCAGATTGGATACGGATCTTTTCTGCAAGAATCGCATTTGCCTATCGAGTAAATCAGGTAGGGACATGGATTTTCCAGAGCCACGGTATGGCGTCATAAAGACATACCCCCTTGAATTGGAAGAGACTGTCCCCTTGCGAGGAGAGGGTTTGATCGTGACGTAGGAGAATGAATCTTTAAGGAACGCGGCGACCACAGCATGTCCTGCTTCATGAAGTGCCACCCAATTTAGATACTCTGATTTCATAATTGGCCTTTATGTCATGGTGCACCCATCTGCCCGATGTTCTGAACAGATGGGTGCGATTTTGTTTAAAGATTCTGCTCTTTGATGCGGTCCATCAACTTGTCATAGCCAGCCAACTGATGTTCTTGCTGGGTGATAAACGTTGTTTGTCTCGCTATCTCTTCCTCTTTGTATTCCGCCGAGAATACTGTGCTCTCTTCAACCTCAACAATCTTGGCCTTTGCGTCTGCGATTACTTTTACCAAATCTTCTCTGGCTCCCATTAGGCCACCATCCCATCTTCCAACAGGTGAATCATCTCAAGGCTGTCTAGAGGAAAGGAGCGAAGGCAGACAGAGCAGGATGCTTCAGGGCTAAGGATGAGGGTTGAAGTGCAAATAGCACCAGGCAGTAAAGGTGTTGCAGTCCTCATGTATGAGCCTTTTGGTGAGTTTGTAATGCAGGGCAATCTTCGATGATCTCCGCCATTGTGTCAACAACAAAATTTCGATAACACATTGAACCAGAAGGAGATACGACGTTTATTTTGCCGTATTCAATGTTTAATTTGCTGAATTGACTAATTTCCGAACGGTTTAAAACCTAAGGCATCGAGTCGCCTCAATTCGATCTCAACCGATTCAACGAAATGATGGCGCACAGTCAGAATATGTTTCCCCATAGGGGTACCAGATTCCCCTTGAATCAAGCCAAGATCCCTAGCATGGGCCAAAATTCCAATGCCATCCTCGTACGATTTCGCCCAGCCGACCAAATCATTTTCAGTCGATGCCAATACAAGTTCAATTCCATTTGGGGTTTCCTTTTTTGATGGTTTGTAAGAGCCGATGAGTTCACAGTGCAGCCAACGGTCCCCTGTATCGAGGGAAACAATTTTCTCAACACGTCCACGCAAACCACCTTCAAAGGGCAGAACGTCCGCTATACGAGCGGACTGATACAGGTGTTCTTCATTCCACAACCTTTGGAGTTCCTTGTCGGTTTGATTTATGAAACAACGAGTATTAAGCATTGTTGGGCTCCTTTGAACACAATAAGCGCAGTTGTGCGATCAGGGAACCCTATGATGTCCGTCATACTCTCTATCGTTTGCCCTGCCGTTTACTTGGACCGTTTAACCCTGCGCGATGATTGTCCTGGTTGGCTGTCACGCTCGCCTAAGTAAGTCCGATAGATATTGTCTTCACTCGGATGCTCATTTACGCCTGCGCTTTCTTTTACCTCTATAGGGCGTAAGGTCTCAACAAGGTTAGAGCATTCCCTGTATTCCGCTGGGTCATTTTTCTGCTCCGCATCCAGATAAGGTCGAGCGTCGGCGTAGATGACGAATAGCCAATACCCAAAATTGTTCCAGACATCATGGCGGTTCAGATATCCACGGTGAGTCAGGAGGCCGAGATCCTCGCAGAAGTCCAATTCACTTTCTAACTCGGCTGGTGGATTGCTTGGGTCGAGTTGATGGAGCCGTCCTTGGCTTTTATCTATCCGCTTCAGCGCGAGTGTTTTTCTGTTGGAAGAATGTTCGGGCCCATCAAAGTCACGTGTGAATTCAAGCAAATGCTGAATCTTTGCCTCTTCACGCATCTCGCGAACCTGAAGCCCCGCTAGAGTCAATGCAGAAAAGCCGATGACTGCAAGCGCAACAGTGGCGACTGCCGTCATTCTGTCCCACTTTGTAGCTGATGATGTCGCGGGCTTCTCTTCAGCCATGTGGTCACCCTCGGCAAACAGCCTACCACTCCTTGGGCAGCACGAACCTACCTCAACCTGAAGAACCCCATCACCCTAGCCAGCAGCCCACGTCGCGATGCCTACTCTGCCTCAACGCCTTTCATCATTCGGTTGTAACGGCGCGTCTCCGCTGCTTCAACCATAGCGTTACGGTGGCCTTCCACTCTGTCCCTGCTAGGCCCACCCCGAATCCAATTGATTTGTATTGATTCTTCAATCAGACTTGCCTTGGCATTTTTCGACTCACTCGCCCAGACACAAAGGCTAAGAAGAACAGAGAGAAACAAAATTCCACCGATAAAAATGCCGATCTGCGGACGATCAATCACGCAATTTTCGTAGTACGCTACAGGCATAAGGTTCACCTTTTTCAGCATGTTAAATATTTTTTGCGACCTCTTATAAACCATCCAAGCCCCATAGCAATAGAAGCCAGATGAGAAGAATAACGCAACTGCCACGCCGCCTCTGACCCAAGGGTTATTTAGAAATGGTGGGCTAGCTTTAGACGTTACGAGCCAACCAACACCCAGAAGCAGAAAGCCAGCGACTTTGGCAGAGCCGCTGATCAGACCTTTTTGAAGTTCACCTAGGGTTCCGAAAAGCACGTCAAATTCCTTCTGCTTGAGGTCGGTCGGGGCGGTAGACATGCGCGAAATTGTCGCACTATATTGGACTCATTTCAAACAGAATCGATCAGAACCATCCTGTCATTGATATTTAGCGCCCACCTTCACATACTGCGCAGGATGTAAGAGCCAATAGCACTCGCGACTCCGCTATTTGGTTTCACGCACTATTCAACAGACTCTCTGAATTGTTCTTCACATTCCCCACATCCTTACTAACCGCAAAGGCTTCCATCTCATCAGCAGGGAAGGGACGCTGCAAGTCAATTGGCGGCTGATGGGTTTGTTCACGCGATAGCCAACGGTCAAAGTCAAGCCCCAGCGCAGGGAGACCAGTTCACGTTCGCCTGTGTCTCTATTGTTGCGGATGACGAGCTGCTGCGTGGTGGGCGCAACGTTGTAATCCCACGGCGGCAGGGCGAAGTCATCGACCTGAGCGACGTGGAAGGCTTCGGCAATCTTCTGTTTGTCAGAGCGTCTGTAGTAGCGGCCACACATGATTAGCTAGCGATGCGAACCGCAGCATTCTTTCCTTGATATCCCGCATTCATCTTGAAGTATCAGGTTCTTCACGTTGGGCAGGTCATCTAGAGCTGGCTTTGCCGTCAAACAGTAGTAGTTACCTGCGAGATCGGCATAGTGAATTCTGATTCCAGTTTTCGGCATGTTTATAAGCCGTGGCTCCTTCTGATCCCAGTGGGGTAGATTAGACCAGTCAGAAACCGCGAGTGCCCCAACATTATTCCAAACCTTCTCTTCGCGATCATTGTCAATTCCGACTTTCCATGCGATACGGACCGCCGGACCACTGCCCATATTTCTGATGAAATGAGCAAGCGATACCTTCTCTTCTGGTTCTAACAAAACGAGGTGTGGTCGCTGTGAAGCCATCGCTTGTCGAATACTTGTAGAACGAAGGCTCCAAGTCAGACAGGTATACACTGTTAGGCCAATTACCCCCAACATGGCACAGATTGCCTGGATAGCCGCGGCATGTTGATCTAACCAACACATAGGTGAGAGAAGCTTACCATCTGGTTCGCAGCGTGAGAGGTCAAGTGGACTCCTTCTGCTTCTTATCCTGGTCGAAGTTGAGATCCAAATAACACGCGCCTATATTCCAGCAACAAAGCCCCTCCTCAAACTTTGCCCACTCGTCAGGCGCAGAGTCGGCACGCTTTAGGATCTCCCGCACCTTGGTTTCTCTGATACCTTGATTGAGCGATGCCGATGCACAATCCAGCACACCCTGGTGAAATTCTCAAGGATGCTCTAGAAGGTATCCCCATGACCGTCACAGCCTTTGCCGCACACATTGGTGTCTCGCGTGTTGCTCTGTCTCGTGTCATCAACTGCAAGGCAGGGTTCACACCAGAGATGTCTATCAAAGTCAGCGAAGCATTCGGACAGGGCTCCCCTGATATTTGGTTCAAGATGCAGAATGCTCATGACTTCTGGCAAGCGGCCAATGCCAAGCGGAAGACTGTGAAGCCACTGAGAGTTCTAGACCATTGAGTCAACGAGATGCCCTTCGACGCACACGTGCATTTTTCCCTGGACTAAAGCTGCTGGCCAGACATGTGTGACGCAGAGGTATCTTGGGAGTTCTCCGTGTTCGATAGAGATGATGTTGTCAACCTTCGGCACTTGGTCTTTACGGATGCGATGAGATCCAGTGAAAGTTTTACCGTCTTCAACAAACGAATAATCAAGGGTGATGGTATCCATGAGCGAGAGCCTACCACCCCTTTGGGCAGCGTCAAGACCTCTTCAACTTCTTATATTGCTCACCCGTCAAATCCAAATAGCATGCCCCAATACCCCAGCACCTTAACCCTTCCTCAAACTTTGCCCATTGGTCAGGGGAACAGTCTGCACGCTTTAGGATCTCCCGCACCTGGTCAATCCGCGAGTAGCGATACATGCGCCCAATGGGAGTCTTCAGATCCTCTTCTAGGTACTGGACAGTCCAGTGCTCTTTGTAGTGGGAGGCGTGGATGTAGACGCGGTGGCGTGCAGGCTGCATGGACCCAATTTAGCGCGGCAGAAGTCACACACTAAGGTCACTAGTTGTGGATAGGGAAGGGAACGCAAGGGATTGTGTCTATTGTCAGGAGGCTGCATTAGGCTTTTGAGTTCGAGTTGTCTCCTTTAGCCTTTTCATCGAACGTCTTCATATAAGCCTCATACTCCAATGCTTCGGAGATCCCGCTTACCGTGATGCGGATCAAGTTCTTAAGGTCTTCGATGTCATGATTTACCCATTTGCGAACGTAGTGAGACTCATCATTCCCGAGCCACGTCGCCCTTTCAGCAGCTAGTTGTATCTTCTTGTCCGAAAGTCTCCCCTTTATTGTCTGCCCAAGAAACTCCTCTTTGATTGCATCCTCTTCGTCTGGAGCGAGGGAAATGCAGTAGTCCTTTATGAGAAATTCCAAGGATTCGCGGTAACCTAAGCCCGCAATCTCATCCATGTTGAGTGCTTCCGCATGGGCCGCTTGATTATAGATTTTTGTGAACTGAGGCGAGAGGACATGAACTGGACCAAATGTTTGTACCTTCGCATTCCTTGGTTCAATGAACTGAAGCTTAAAGGCATTGCCTACCACAGCGTACATGCCGAGGAACAAAAGTTTGCACGCTGGACATTGAAATACTGCCTGACAGCGTTCGACAGGCCGAGTCTCTAGGTCGATCCCACAATTGCGATTCAGCACCTGAATTGACTTGTGACATCTCGGACATTCGGCCGGAAGGTCGGCAACAGGAACAGGGTCGCCGTCTATTTTTATGCTGGGCATATTAAAAGCTTACAGCGCATCAGTTTTACGCCACCGTTCAATTCAGCCCCGCAGCGTCCAATTGAACCCGGTTGGATACCTTTTTGCATGCAATTGCACGTTGCTGGTATATATGGGGCTCAAGACCATATTGCATTGATCTTTGCATGGGACTGCTCTGCCGTCGCCGGCCGCAGGTATCTCATGGTGCTGGCCAAATCGTTATGTCCCATGTAGTGCTGAACGGTGCTCAAATCCAAGCCAGATTGCAGAAGTGTCGTGCAATAGGTTCTGCGGAGCTTGTGTAGAGTCCATTCCTGACACTCACCAAGTTCCGAGTGGCACCCCTCACAGACGCCACAGTTTAGCCCGTGTGCCTTCGCCAGCCTCTTGAGGCGGCGTAGGAACTTTCCTTCAGGCTTTCCTGTTCTGGTGGGCAATACGAGCCGAGAGTCGATCTGCTTCTCCCTCCATTGCCTTAGGTGAGTCAGCAACTTCGATGGAACAGGTATTTCCCGCTCCTCGTAGTCTTTGATCTTGAAGCCCCAGTGCGGCTTGCTGGTCACCTTCAGGATGGAGTCTTCCCATCTGATATCGCTCCACTCCAAGTGCTGAATCTCTTGGTCGCGTAACCCGCACATCAAACCAATCTCAATAACCATCCGCAGATAGTCGTCTGCTACCTTGAGAATCTTGTCTATGTCCTCGGTGGTGTACCTGTTTGGCTTCGTCTTCACATACTTGGGTGTTGGCGGCATGATCTCTTTGTGTGGAAGCTTGCAAAAGATCAGGAAGGAACGCAGCCGTTTGTGTTTGTTGCTGATGGTTCTATCTGACAGCCCCCGTTTCTTTAGCGCACGGTGGAACTTATAAATGTCATCCTTGACGATCTCATCTGCATAGACTCGCCTGGTTACAGCAATGAATTCATCGCACACAAGCCTGTTCACTTCTGCCGACTCCAATGAGCCACGCTCCTTGGCGTCATCCTCAAACTTCAACGCCTGAACGGACAGTGATAATCTCTTCGGTCCTGCAGACTCTTCCACCAGCACAGCCCCACCCGCTGCAGCCGCGTCGCGTGCCACCAGCAATTGAGATTCCCTGTCACGTTTGTTGAGGGCTTCTGCTGCATTAGTTCCAATGTTCTTATAAACCGCTTTGCTGCCCTGGTAAGAACGCAGTTCGTAGTGACCAATGGGACGGTGTTTTTCCTCACCCTTCTCCAGAACATAATCAGGTTTGAGACGACCATTCTTTCCGATGAAAACAGGGAAGCGTCTCCAACCCTTCTCAGTCTTGCAGTATCGGAGCAGGATTACCTTGCGATTAGCCATGTTTACCTCGCTAAAATCTGGCTACGAATATATATCACCAAATAAAACGATGTAAAAAAACAACTTACTATCTGTATAAATAGAATCCCTGTCTCTCCGCCATAATTTTTCATAAATCCTTCTAAATCAATAAAATAGCACGCGTGGGTATCAAGGATTTAGCTTCGGCAGAAATTGTCGTTTCATCGTACGGATATTCTGAACCTTGCGATGCTGCCGTAAGTGATGAGCCATTCGCTCGCCGTTCCATGGATGGGGACCTTGATTGTTTTTCGCATAGAGTGAAGCGCTTAGATCGTTTATTTCTGAGAACAGTACGGGATCGTCTGCCTGACGCAAAAACTCATGAACAGGCATACCTGGGTGCGCGAGTGTAAGCCATCTCAAAAATCGATCGTACGCTTGCATTGCGTGGCTGCGTCTGCATGAAAACTGAAGATCGCGAAAATACGCAGGCTCAGAATGTTCTCGCTTGTAATGCCATGCTTGTAGCCGACGATAGATACGTGGGAAATAATGCCAAGCCATCCAGAGTAGAAAAATAAATGCCACGAAACATGGGGCAGCAACTCGAATCCAGAATTTATATTTGCTCCATAGGCTGACGTGTTTGAGCTGCTTCACCGGCACGGGTTCTTGCTCTGGCGGCAGTTCGGCGACGTAATCTGGATTTGCGGCAACGGTGAAGTGTGCGGCGGGGAGCGTGGCCGTCACTAAACGATTTGTGGAGAGATTCCACCACTTCAGTTCGACTGCCGGAAGCGTGTAATCGCCCGCCTTCCGAATAAAGTACTTTGCGGATTGTGTGCGGCGGCCATAAACAAATTCGCCGCGATCCGTCTTCTGGTCCTGGACGATTGGCTCTTCCTCGTAGATGCGAATACCTTCTGGTGTTTCGAGGGGGAGGGGCGGGATCAACATGGCTTGCATCTTTGTCGCCGTCACGGTGATGGTTCGCTCGACGGAGTATCCGGCTCGGAGACTCTTTAGAGGAGCTGACCATTTTTGCTGAATCGTCAGACTTGTGGTGGGAAGAAAGTAGTCCAGGCTCTTCGCTGCGAGAGGGACGTCGGCATGGAAGGTAAGAGCAGGAAGAGGTACGTGAGCCGTAGCGGTCTTTGGCGGCGCAATAGCGTAAGGAACGGTGATCTGCGCTGCTGGCAGCTTGAAATCGCCGGGTTGCTGCGGATAGACGACATAGGTCTCGGTTATGCCCGCATACGTCACTCCGCCGATCTGCTCGTTGGAGTTCTGCGGACGGTCCTGAGGCAGCACCACGATGGCATTTTCGATTTCGAATTCGGGAAAATCGGGGGCCCCGGCGAAGTAGTTGGGAACGAAGATTGAAACTACAAGGCGTACCGGCTGGCCGACTAGAATGCCTCTGCTGGGTTCGAATTTCGCACGGACGATGGGTGTTTGCCCAAGAACAGTGAGCGATGAGATCGCCGCAAGCATAGCGATGAAAGTGCGTCTCATGGGTGACGCTCCTGTGCAGCCTGAATCGCGAATCGGCGCCGGAGAAATTCAGCGGGGCTGGTTTGGATATTGCGCATCCAGATGTCAGCCATTTTCTTCGGATCGAGTTTGACCTGTTGTGTCTTTTTCCCTTTCTGGCCCTTTTCGTCGAATTTCATTTGATCTGGAGGAAGATCGGGCGCCGTTTCCTGTTGTTCTTTGTCTTTATCTTTGCTCTTGCTTTTTGGAATGAGCGATTGGACGAGAGTAAGGTTTTCCTGCGCTTCGAGCCATGGATGACGTCGTGCGAGCGCCTGCTGGTAAGCCTGTATCGCTTCAGGATATTTGCCTGTGTGTGCGAGTGCATTGCCCTGGTTGTACCAGGCTTCTGGGGAATCGCTAAGGGCGAAGGCGTTCAAGGCGCTCTCGTAGTCTCCTGCACGAGAGAGAGCCAATCCCCTCCAGAGTGGGTCCTCAAACTTCTCGGCGGCCTTTTGGTAATCACCCCTCTCGAAGTAGTAACGGCCCTGTTGATCGTGTGTCATCCATAGGTCTATCCATGAGAAGCGTGTTTGAGCACCTGCAGATGGAAGAATAAACAGGGCTGCAAGCGCGGCTGAGGTCCAACGCACAGTCCATCCTTTGCGGAACCAGAAAACGGTGATAGCCGCGATGGGAATAGTGAGCCAGTAACCCTCGTCGATCCAGCACGTCTTGCTGTTGCGCTGCTGTACGGCTTGAAGGTGATGCTGTACGCGGCGCTGTATCCAATTAATGTCATCATCATTGAGTGTGAGCGTGGTGGCGGAGATATCGATGCGGCTTAGCGAACGAAGAGCGTTCACGTCGAGTTTTGTATAGACGCGGCGTCCGAACCGGTCGGTAAGAAAGCCATTGTTCGCCACACGAACAGGGCCTCCATTGGAAGTGCCCACACCCATTACGAGGATGTCGTTCCGGTTTTCGTCCTGCGCGGTAAATTGCCGGAATGTAGGTAACGCTTGCGATTCGATTCCATCGTTGACAAAAAGAATAGTTCCGGGAACGGGCTCGTCTTTCAAAAAATCCTCGATCGTGCGAAGCGCCTTAGCCGTATCTTTTCCCTCGCCCGGCATTAGAGATGTAGAGAGAGAACTCAGATAGAGATCGAACAGGGAATCGTCTGTCGTAAACGGAAGAACCATGTGTGTGGTGCCTGCGTAGACGAAAAGCGCGGTGCGTCCACCATTCCTGACTTTGATCAAGTCGCGCAGTTTCAACTTCGCACGTTCCAGTCGTGTTGGATCGAGATCGATTGCGTCCATTGTCCGCGAGAGGTCGAGCGCTATGACCAGGGGCGCCTTGTCCTCTGTGAATGGAGGCTGTTCACGTTTCCAGGTAGGGCCGGCGATGGCAACGGTACCCAGAATGATAAGAAGACAGATCATGTGAATAGGACGAAAGCGCCAGCGCTGCTTGCGCGCTACGATCAGATGATCCAGAAGTTCGGGATCGATATAGCGCTTCCAGCGGTCGCGCACGTCGTCACGAATGTGAAAGGCTAGATAGATAACCGGCACGGCCATCAGGAGCCACAACCAGTGTGGCCGCAGAAAATGCACCGATGCCCACCACTCGCTCATACATTCACCTTTAAGATGGCGGAGGTTTCGGTCTCATCCGATTCACGGTGGCGTGAGAAGAGTCGCGCCAACAGACTGACGATAAGCATGAGCAGGTGATAGCCGACGAGTAGAACAACGGCGGCCGCAAGTGGAATCATGAAGAGCTCGCGGCGGGGCTGATAGCTGAGGGTCTTGAAATTCTGTGGGGTGATTTTATCGAGGGTCGCGTAAGCTTTTTCGAGTTCGACACGATTCTCGCCATGGAAGACCTGTCCGCCGGTTGCCTTGGCGATATCGTTCAACGCAGCATAGTCAACTTTGTACTCGCCAGTGGCGTGAGGATCGCCTAAGCCTACGACGTTTATGGTGATGCTGTTCTGACGGGCTATTTCAGCGGCTTTACGTGGTGGCATTCGGCTGCCGGTATCGTTGCCGTCCGTCAATAGAACCAGAACGCGTTGTTTGGCTTCGCTGTGATCGAACTGCTTGATTGCGAGACCAATAGCATCGCCGATCATCGTCTGAGGGCCGGCCATGCCGGCGTCGGTCTGGCCGAGTATCTTCAGACATGCGTCATGATCAAGCGTGAAAGGCGTAACCGGATAGGCAGCCTGGCCAAAGACGATGAGACCGATACGATCAGTTTTTCGCTTTCGAATGAATTCGCTAACGACTTGTTTTACTGCATCGACGCGGCGCAGACGTTTACCTTCGGGTGTGCGAAAATCCGGTGTTTCCATCGATTGAGAGATGTCGAGGGCCAGCATGAGGTCCCGCCCTGGCTCGATTTTCTGGATGGGAGGCTCAATCAACTGGGGCCGAGCCAGCGCCAGAAGAATCAGGCACCAGCAAATTGGAGCGACGATCTTCTGCAGCCAGTTTGTTTTGGGGACGACCGCTCCAGGTTCGGGTGTGAGGCCGAGGCTTGAACTGATGTAATGAAAGAACGTCAGACGCAGGGAATCTTGCTCCTCCTTATAGGGAAGTAACAGCCAGTAGACGAGAAGAGGCAGTGGCAGCAAGGCAAGCAGCCACGGATATTCAAGTCTGTACATGGTGTCTCCGAATCCATTCTGCGGCGATCTTTCTCATCTGCTGCTCGTCTGCGCCGGATAGTGATGCTGGTCGCAGCGACGCCTCTTCGATACCGTTAGCAGGAGCCTGACGAAACATGGGATCACCGCTGGTTTCGTTTAGAAAATTTAGCCACTCGTCGCCGCTGAGCGAGGCAACTTTCTCGCGCGGCCATGCGGCGAGCGCAGTGCGTTTGAGAAGGCCTGAGAACTGATCCGCTGGAAGTAGCTCCAGTTCCCGGAGAGCCTCTCGCCGGTAACGGTTGGCTAACCATCGGCGAATGCTGTGAATGATGATCCATAAAAAGAGTAATCCGGCAATTGCAAAGAGAACGTACCAGCCGATGGTCTGTGGGGTCCACGCCGGTGGAGGCGGTTGATAGAAGTCGTGTAGTTTGTCGAGCGGAGCTGTCATATTCGCCTCCTTCTATTCGCAATCTTTCCCAGCAGGTGCCGCACCTGCTGCGGAACGTCTTCTGCAGTGCTGAGAGGAAGAACTGGAACTCCCAACTCATGCTGCCATGAGAGGATCGTGGTCATTCGCTTATCGGAAGCTTCAAGAATGCTTTTGCGCACTTTCTCCTGTCCCAGTTGAAGCTCGACCTGCAACTCGCCGTTGCTGACGACGAGTTGGTCGGCAGGGGGCAGGCGGACGGCAAGAGGATCGTAAGTCAGGCAGCAGATGATGTCGTTCGAGCGCGACAGGTGCAATAAGAGATCTCGTGTTTCCTCATCGGCGCCGTCGAAATCGCTAGCGATAAGAATGAGTGCGTCGTGGTGGCAGACCCGAGCGACAGATTCAAGCACTTCATTCAGACGTTGGGGGAGGGGTTGCGAATTAGAGTCGCTGCGTAGCAGATGGTTCTGATTGGAGATGCGGTCAAGAATCCTAAGCACAGTGGCGCGACTGCGGCGCATTCGCACTTCTTCGGTGACTTCATCATTGAAAACGAATGCGCCGACACGGTCGCCCTGATGGAAGACTCTCCACGCAGCGAGAGCAGAGACCTCTGCCGCGACTACAGATTTCATGGAAAGCTTGCTGCCGAAGAACATATTGATGCGCTGGTCGACGACCAACATGGTGGGCCGGTCACGCTCTTCGGAATAAACGCGCACATAGGGCTTCTGCATTCGCGCAGTTACTCGCCAGTCGATGCTGCGTACGTCGTCGCCAGCGACGTAGCCGCGAAGCTCCTCGAAGTCGAGACCGCGCCCGCGCACGTGTGAAGTGCGCCTGCCAAAGAGCAAGCTATGTACGGGCTGGTTGTGCGTCAGAGTGAAGCCACCCGCCTTGAACTGCAGGGCAACCAGCGAATCGAGTTCGGCATAGGCTCCCATGGCAAGAGCTCCTGTTTATGCGACGGCGACCATCTCGACAACTTTGTTAATGACCTGATCCGCTTTAATACCTTCAGCTTGTGCGTCATAACTAAGCATGATGCGGTGACGGAGAACGTCGTGCGCGACCGCCTGCACGTCATCGGGGCTCACATAGTCACGGCCCTTCAGCCAGGCATAGGTGCGAGAGCATTTATCCAGTCCGATCGTCCCGCGCGGGCTGGCTCCGATCTGAATCCACTTGCGAAGGTCTTTATCGTATCGCTCGGGGTAGCGCGTGGCTTCAATCAGGGCGACGATATATTGCTCGACTGCCGAAGCCATGTGTATAGCGTGAATCTCTGCCCGCGCTGCGAAGATCACGTCCTGCGAGGTGCGTTCGCCGATCGCTGCGTCTGTTGGCGCGGTATCGGTATCCGCTTCCTCCCCACGCACCAGCAACATGATGTCGCGCTCAGACTTTTCTTCTGGGTAGTCGACATAGACATGCATCAAGAAACGATCCAATTGCGCCTCTGGTAGAGGATACGTTCCTTCCTGTTCGATGGGATTCTGTGTTGCCATCACAAGAAACAGCTTCGGCAGAACATGAGTCTTACCTGCCACCGTAACCTGCCGTTCTTCCATTGCCTCTAGAAGCGCTGCCTGAACCTTTGCAGGGGCGCGGTTGATCTCGTCGGCGAGGACAAGGTTGTTGAAGACTGGTCCGGGTTGAAAGCGGAACTCGCTCTTGCCCTCCGAGCTGTAATAAATCTCAGATCCAGTAATGTCTGAGGGCAGAAGGTCTGGAGTGAATTGAATTCGCGAGAGACCTGCATCGAGAAACTTGCCCAACTTTTTAATCGCCCTCGTTTTGGCTAGTCCCGGCAGGCCTTCGACTAAGAGATTTCCGTTGGCGAGCAAGCCAATCAAGAGACGCTCGATCATGGCTTCCTGACCGAGTACGGTTTGGCCTATTTGCTTCTGTAATGCCAAGAGCGAATCGCGAGCCGCCACCGCAACCCCCAAGGTTTAGAGATGTCCTAACCTGAGTCTCGACGAGCTGCGACTCTTAGAACGGAACAATATCCAAAAGATCTCAATGATTCAAACTACGGACGCTCTTAGCTTTATCTATGGAGATACTCTTTCCCCTAAGTCCAAGATCTAGGTCTTGCTATTTCTTGCACTTAGTAGGTTGCAGCTAAGTATTCCGTTTATTAACTTATCCATAAAGTATTGATTTTAAACAGAGAATTGCGGTTGTCGCCGTGTGTTCTTTCCCTATTTTCTATTCGGAGAATTGAACAGAGTTGATATGACAGACCGAAGTGGATTTTATGTTAATGGCTTAGTTCATTTGGATTAACAACCCATTTTAGGAGTTTCTAAGAAAAGAAAGTTGTAAGCGACTGAAAGAGATGAGCTTTAAGGCAGACGTTTGGGGCAACAAAAGATGGCCCGCTTGACTTGACGTGTCCGCTACGGCAGAATTCTCGCTCTGGGTGCTTAGCTCCCTACTTCGTTTTCTGACGTTTGAAGAAGTTTGTCCCAGGGCCCTTATCGAATTGATTTGAATTGCAATTCAAGGCTGCTCGGGATCAGCTATCACGGGTGCTGATCAGGATTGATCAGGTTATCAGTTTAATAATCCAGTCTCGAACGACGGGCCGCCTTGCCGTTTCTCGCACGATCCTTTGTGGACGTTGAAATGAGAAGGGAGTCGTCATGCTTTCAAAATCCTGGGAGTCGGTCCTGCAAAGGCGAACTCTTCCTGTGCGGCGTGCAGCCGTTTGCTTGTGCTTGGCGCTGATGGCCGGGTTTCTAGCGCAATCAGCGAATGCACAGGGAAAAAAACCAAACATTCTTGTCATCTTCGGTGATGACGTCGGCCAGACGAACATCAGCGCATACAGCATGGGCCTGACCGGTTACCACACCCCCAATATCGACCGTATCGCCAAAGAGGGGATGCTATTCACCGACTACTATGCGGAGAATAGCTGTACCGCCGGGCGTTCGTCGTTCATCACTGGCCAGTCTCCCTGGCGCACGGGGCTGTCGAAGGTAGGAATGCCGGGTGCTGCACAGGGCCTGCAGGCTCGGGACATCACGATTGCACAGGCGCTCAAGCCGCTTGGCTACGCCACTGGACAATTCGGCAAGAACCACCTCGGCGACAGAGATGAATTCCTTCCAACCAAGCACGGCTTCGACGAGTTCTTCGGCAACCTCTATCACCTCAATGCCGAAGAGGAGCCGGAACGTCCCTATTGGCCCAGCAACGATCCGAGTTTTCTTAAAGCCTACAATCCTCGCGGGGTCATTCACTCCTTCTCGGATGGCAAGATTGAAGACACCGGGCCCCTGAATGTTAAGCGGATGCAATCCATTGACGACGAGACCACTCAAGCGTGTCAGGATTTCATCACCAAACAGGTCAAGGCAGGAACGCCCTTCTTTACCTGGATGAACTTCACCCGCATGCACATATTCACCCACGTTCGGCCCGAGTACGAGGGCAAAGCCGGGTTGGGTAAGGGCTATTTCTATGCCGATGGCATGTGGGAGATGGACCAGAACGTCGGCAAACTGCTCCAGCTGCTTGATGACCTCAAGGTCGCCGAAAACACCATCGTCGTCTTCACCACCGACAACGGACCAAATGCCTTTACATGGCCCGATGCGGCGACTACCCCATTTCACGGCGAGAAAGACACTAACTGGGAGGGCGCCTTCCGTGTGCCTGCCATGATTCGTTGGCCGGGCCATATCAAGGCCGGAGAAGTCTCGAACGAGTTGTTCTCGGGGCTCGACTGGTTCCCAACTCTGGTCGCCGCCGCAGGCGACACCACAATCAAAGACCGTCTGCTCAAGGGTGCGAACGTCGGCGGCAAGACGTTCAAGGTACACCTCGACGGTTACAATCAGCTACCCTACCTGACTGGCCAGCAACCTAGGGGTAACCGCGACGAGTTTTATTACTTCGACGACGATGGCGAGCTGGTCGCAATGCGGTGGGATATCCTGCAGCCCGGGGCAACCACCAAGACCGCATGGAAGCTTGTGTTCTGCGAACAGCGACAGCCAGGGCAGCTCGACGTCTGGGCTAACCCGTTCACCTGTCTGCGATTGCCGAAGATGTTCAATCTGCGGATGGATCCGTTTGAACACGCTCAAACGTCAGGTATCGGATTCGATCAGTGGAGGACCGACAACGCGTATCTAACCGCCGCCGGAGTCATGAGAGCGGCAGCCTTCCTCGAAACCTTCGTCGAATATCCACCCAGCCAGCCGGCGGCGAGTTTCTCCGTCGATAAGATTGCAGATGATGTAAGGAAGAGAATTGCGCAGCTCCAACAACAACAGCAGCACTTACAAGGAGCAAAAGACTAAGCGGCGGAATGTTGTAGTTGATCAGATTGGATGACTAGCAGAATAGGTCAACCGGGTTCATCCACCGTGAATGAACCCGGTTCATGTTTACAGGGGTCCCGCATGTCGGCTGTGAAATCTGACTCTCCTTCCAGGAAGAAATCAAAAGATCGCAGCGTCAGCAAGCCTGCCCCGGCGATTGAGCGGGCGGATCGTATTGGCCTCAATGCGCGATCCATATCGTTTGGCCTTTTGCTCTTCTTATCCGGTACAGCCGCGCTGATTTACCAGATTCTCTGGATCAAGCAGCTCTCGCTAATCGTTGGGGTAGAAGTCTATTCCATCACGGTTGCAGTGAGCGCCTTCTTTGTCGGACTTGCTCTTGGTGGCGCTGTATTCGGCCGGTTCACGGACAGGTTCTCGAGGCCTCTTGTTCTCTATGCGATTTTAGAAGGCGGAATCGCAGCGCTCGGTATTTTCAGCACCATTGCTCTCGCGCACTCAGCCGGACTTTTTGTGGCGATCGAAGCGCGAGTAGGTCTTCTTGCGTGGCTGCTTCCGTTCATTCTGGTTGGAGCACCAGCATTTCTGATGGGCGGAACATTGCCTGTCGCCGTTCGATCGCAGGTGTATGGGTTCGTGCAGATTGCGAGGACTGGAGGCTGGATCTACGCCGCCAATACGGCTGGTGGTATCGCTGGTGTACTGCTGAGTTCTTTCGCTCTTTTACCATGGTTGGGTGTACGCAACACGGCATTGGCTGCAGCTCTCCTCAATCTCGGAGCTGCAGGTATGGCGATGGCTCTTGCCCGACGTGCTGTTTCAGACCCCACAGAGACCGAGGTAAAAGAGGCGGAAGCCGTGGACTCCCCTTCCGACAACTCGGGCATCGCCCTGGTTTTGTACGCTATTTCAGGTGGTATCGCGCTTGGATACGAAGTGGTTTGGTCGCAGGCTATGGCGCAGTTCCTTAGCACTCGCGTCTTTGCGTTTTCCGTGGTGCTGGCGACATATCTCGCCGGACTTGTTGTTGGAAGCGCGCTCTATGCCCGCTTTAGCCACAAGGTACGCGATCCCTGGGGAGTGTTCGGTCTTCTCATCTCGGCAGCTGGGGTAGTGGCCTTGTTCGAGATCGCTGGTTTAGACCTCTGGCAGTTACGATTTCAGATTGAGGCGGGTAACGTCGCCTTCGCAGCCACCGGCAGCGAATTTGCGCGCATGGGCACGCACTTCGCGGTTGCGGCAATGGGAATTGTCTTCGTGCCGACAGTCATGCTCGGTGCTGCGTTTCCGGCCGTGCTGCGACTGGCAGCCAGAGAGACGCGCGCCGGAAGGGATGTTGGTATTGTCCTTGCGTTGAACACTGCAGGCGGAATCGCTGGAACTCTACTGACAGGCTTTCTGTTGGTACCTATTCTGGGACTCGTGCGAACGCTAAGCATACTGGCGATTTTGGCAACCACAATTGGCGTCCTGGCTGTGCTGCTGGGTTCGGCGGTCAGCAGAAAAATGCAACTCGCTGTTTGCGTTCTGGGAGTGATTGCCATCATAGGAGGCATACTCACGCCTCAGGATCGTCTGGCAAGGTTACTCCTTACAACACGCGGAGGAGGTAATCTGATCTTCTACCAGGAGAGCCGAGGCGCAACAGTCGCGGTCGCCGAACAACGTTCGGGTGACAACGTATTTCGGCGACTCTACATCCAGGGCGTTTCCAATTCCGGCGATGCCATGCCATCTCTCCGTTATATGCGTCTACAGGCCATGCTGCCCCTGATTATTCATCGGGGCGAGCCACGCTCTGCATTAGTGATTGGCTTCGGTACCGGCATAACTGCTGGAGCTGTCCTGCACTATCCACAGTTGTATCGAAGGGTCTGCGTTGAGTTGCTTCCGGCCGTGGTACGCGCAGGAGAACTCTTTCCAGAGAACTATAAGGCAGGCTCCGATCCCGGAATGCAGATTCGTCTCCGTGACGGGCGGCAAGAGTTGCTGCATAGTTCAGAACGATATGATCTGATCACGCTGGAGCCACCGCCGCCTTCTGCGGAGGGAGTTGTCAACCTCTACTCAACGGACTTCTATAAGCTCGCTAGTAGGCGTCTTGAGCGAAATGGTCTCTTTGCGCAATGGCTGCCACTAGCCACTCAGAACGATGAGGACACACGTTCTCTTGTGCGCAGCTTTCTCGATGTTTTCCCCTATGCGACCCTGTGGACCACAGAAATGCACGAGATGCTTCTAGTTGGTTCTTATTCGCCCATCGACCTCGACGTCCATCAAATAACCCGCCGTTTTATGCAGAGCAGTGTGAGTACTCCGCTGAAGGCAGTCGGAATTTCTTCTCCAGCCGCTTTGTTGGCGACGTGGGTCACTGGCAGAGACGGCTTGGAACGCTATGCAGCACGCGCCAACCCGGTGACTGACGATCACCCACGCATTGAATATGCCGCATGGGTGCGTCCGCGAGAGATCTCTCGCGTCCTGCCAGAGTTGCTTACTCTTCGCACAGATCCTCCGCTGATTAATGCCGATGATAATTTGCTCCCGGAGATCGACCGCCAACGTCAGGTGTTGTTGAATTTCTATGCAGCCGGTCTCGCTGCATATAACGGGGATCGAGAAAAGTGGAGTCAGACAATTCAGGAAGTTCTCGCCATAGATGGCGACAATCCCTACTATGCTTGGGTCACAGGCGAGAGAAAGTAACGCTTGTAGACGAAAGGCCTCAATGGCGTTGACCTTGCTGAATGTTGCAAGGTTAGGGGGTTTGGGCCTCGATCTTTTGTTTGAGCTTTTCGGCCGAAGTGAGATCGACGGGAGTACCTTGCGTGAGGTAACGGCGCAGGGTAGATGGGTCGCTCCAGTTAATCTGCCAACCATGGTCGATTGCGATGAGAATGTACTGTCCGGGCGTAATGCCGGCGATGTCGAAGCTGCCGTCGGTGTTCGACTGGTCCTGGCCAATGGAGGCAAAGGAACCTGGGTCACCGAGCGAGGCGGGAACGAGGAGAACAGTGGCTCCGACGGTGGGCTTGTCGTGCAGGGAAACATTTCCAGTGAGAGTGGCGAGACCGGCGGCCACATGCAGTGTCAGGGTAGAGTCACCCGCGCGGACGGTGACGTGACGGCCATGAACGTCGGCAGACTGAGCTGTGATTGCGGTGAGATAGGCGTTGGCGCGGCCGGCGAAGAGAGTGACCTCATACTGACCGGGAGGGACTTCGATGACACGACCTTTACGGGGAGCTGGGCGATCTGGAGGCGGACTCCCTGACCGACGGCGCTGGTTGGCAGGGCCGGCAAAATTGTTCATCGGGCCGTTGGTAGGAAAGAATTGCTGACCGGTCTCGGTATCAGTGAGGCTGACCTGGATGGAGTTTTCTCCGGGGCCTGAATCGGGAAGACCGTCCAGAAGGATGGTTACGTTGGCTGTGCTGGAGGAGATGGCGCTCATATCCAGAGTGCGGACGGACCCAGAGGTAATTTCAACGACTGCGGAGCGGGGCGGGCCTCCGTTCTGGCTCTGGACGCGGACCTGATAGGTTCCTGGGGAGAGGCCCGAGACCTCCATCTGGCCTCCTGGCTGGTTCATGTTGACGATCGGCATGAGGCCGCCGCCGAAATTGCCTCCGCCTCCGGGAATGATTCGCTCAAATACGGGAAAAGCTGGAACGGCACGACCATTTGCGTCAACGCTGGCTGGCGTAAGGATGCGTAGATGAATGGAAGGAATTGGGGTCAGGTGAAAGTCGGCCTGGTAGGTCTCTCCAGCATGAACTGTGATGGTCTCTGCCTGAGTGGGGTCATCGACACCGGGAAACCAGAGGAGGGGGTAAGTGACATCGAGCGATGGGTCGAGTGTCGATGAAGTGTCTGTTACGTTGATGCCTCGGCCCTGTTGGGCTGTGGCGGCATACCAGGGGCGGGCTTGTACTGTGATGCTAAAGTTATCTTCTGGAAGAAGATTGGCGAATTCATAAATGCCGCGGTCGTCGGTCTGGGTAAATCCGCGGACGCCCCCTACCTGTGGTTGCGAGCCGTCGGGCAACGGTGCGGGGACGATGTGAAGCGCAACCTGGGCGTTGCGAACCGGCTCGCCAGCCTCATCGAGCACGATGCCGGTGATGCTGGCCTCGGGGGATAGACGGAAGACGAGATCGTATGTGGGAGCTTCGGGGGTGAGGACGATCGAAGAAGAGTATTGCTGATGCTGCTCATAGGCTCCACTGGCGTATCCACGGGCGTTGGCCGTGAGGGTCCAGGCGCCAGGGGAGGGAAGTGTGATGGAGAAATGACCGTTGTCATCCGCGTCCACCGAGTTGTTCGCAACCACAGGGGAGAATCGGTTAGGAGGGCCGCCTCCTCGACCGGTGGCTCTCGCGCCCATAACTCCAGGACCAGGAGCAGTGGCGTTTGCGAGGCTGGGAGTAAGGTGGCAGTGGCGAACGGGGGAGCCGTCCGTACTACTAACGACAGTGCCGGTAATCCTGTATGGAGATGACTTGATCGTGGTCTGTGCCGAGACCGTGCCGTCAGGAATTACGACGCAGCAGAGGGCAAGAATAGTCAGTAGAGCGACGCGGAGATTGACGGCCAGCTGGCTCATGGAAGCATCTCCGCGGCAGGAACGGCGTCGAGGTCGAGCGTAGGCTTATCTCCGGCATTAGCCGTGATGGAGTGAACGTAGGTGGAGAATCGTGCCAGCGTCTCGGGATCGCGTAGATCGGCAGAGTAGCGGTGTTCAAAAGCGACGGCCTGATATCCGCCAGGTGGCAGGTAAGCGGAGTTGTAACTGCCGGAGGCGCTGCTACGAAGGAAGATGAGCGGATCAGCACTAGGGCTTGTGGGAATGAGATAGAGCCAGCAGGAGGCGGGTTTGCCGTTGAGCCGTAGGATGCCTTGCAGGGAAGATGTCTCGTTGCTGACAGTGATACGGATAGGCGTGCCGCTGGATCCGGCGCCAACGACAAGATCCTGCTGGAGGAGGTCGGAGGTCCCATAGTTGGCCGCTTTGACATACCACTGGCCTCGGCTGCGGGCTTGCAAGCGATAGGTGCCGGGTGATGCGACAAAGTTGAAAGTCTGGTTGCGAGTAGGGGTAAGACCGACGATTGCGTTGCCACGGTCGGGGTCGGATTCCATACCTATCAGAGCGAGGCCAAGCTGTTGGAGATTAGGAGGCGTCACATTATCAGACGTTGTGGATGTGGTGGCGGACGGGGATTGATCGAGCTGAAGCTCAACCGGAATACCGGGGTTGGGAGTCAGGTGCAGAATCAGACCGGAGATGTCGTGATCGGGGACAGTAACAAGAGCTTGAGCGAAGGCTGAGGAGTCTGGACCGTTGACTGTCGCGGTGATCGAATAGCTTCCCGAAGGGAGCTGCATTCGGAATTCATCGGATGGACCATTATGGTTGAGTGCGACAGGAATAGTCGAGCCGTTGCTGGACCGCGCAATGATCGCGGGATAAGCACGCTCTGGCATCCCGTCAATGCTGGTGACGATATCGTAGGTGCGGCTGGTCTGCGGGTGGAGATCAAAATGTTGCTGTTCGCCGCTAGAGATATGGATGACATTGGATGTATTTGTTGAAGTATTATCCGGAAGCGATGTAGGCAGCACAGCTTCAGACGATTGACCGTTACGCGGAGTGTACCTGGTTTCGAGCCGATAATCGCCGGGGGAGACGGGCAGACGGAAGTTGCCATGAGAGTCGGTCTGGCTCTGGGCGCTCGGAATCCAGCGGCGGGAGAAGCCGTCGAAGAGGCTGCGGCGGGCATATACGGGGAGATGGGGAATTGGTTCACCGTCAGGTGTAGTGACGGTTCCTGTGAATAGGGCTTCTGGGTATAGGCGGATCTCGATGGGATCGACGAGTTGGTCAGCCGTTAGATTAAGAGCCGACGGTTCAGAAGGATCGGTTGAGAAGTAGTAGCCAGGCTTTGTGACCTGAAGATTGCTGCTGGTTCCGGTGAACTGGTCGAACTCAAACTTGCCTTCGTGCGTGGTGAGGGCGGCGCGATCGTTGATGCGGATGAGAACGCGCGGGATCGGCTCACCAGTGATGGCGTTGACGACCCGACCGACGACGGTAATAGGGGTGGTAGAGCTCGATGAGGTCGCTGCAGTGGTAGGGGTACTGCCGGATATCTGTGCCGGAAGCGACAGTGCGTTTTCTGCTATCAGACAGACGAAGCAGAGGAGTACACGACATAGGAAGATATAACGGCCTGCTGGTGACACGAAACGATACCTCATAACTGTTGCAGTTGCAGGGATGAGACTGCGAGAGGCCATGGTTGGAAAGCTGTGGAGTCCTTATTGAATGAAGTTGCTAGATTCAGCGCCCGCAGCTGTATGTCTGATAACACATATTATGTACAGTTGATTCCAGCGGTTGAAGTTGTACCCGTTTCCCTCCTGTATTCCGACATCTTGGAGACCTCCGAACTGTTTGATAGTATCGACGCAACTTCATGCAAATCGTACAAGCTGTCTTTGGCGTATTCCATCATTTTGAGCTTGCACGTGAATTGGAGCGGCGGGGTCACCTTTCGACAATCTACTCGACATTTCCCTGGCTACGGGTGAAACGTGAAGGGCTGCCGCGTGAGAAGGTACAGACCTTTCCGTGGCTGCATGTTCCAGAGATACTGCTCCGGCAGCGTGGGGTTCGGGGCGAGTGGATGTACGACCAGCTGGGCTACGCCAACGCGCTGGCCTTCGATGAGTGGACGTTGCGCCGGATTCCGGAGTGCGACGCGTTTATTGCCATCTCGGGAGCCGGATTGAAGACCGGGATTCAAGTGCAGCGGATGGGTGGGCGATTTATCTGCGATCGTGGCTCGACGCATATCCGGTACCGCGCGGAGCTGGTAGAGGAAGAACACCTGCGATGGGGGGTTCCGGAGGGTTCACAGAACGACCCGCGCGACCTGGCCCGCGAGGAGGAGATATACGAGAGGGCCGATGCGCTGACCGTGCCGTCGAGCTACTCGGCTCGGACGTATGTAGAGCGCGGAATGTCGGCGGAGAAGCTCCATGTGCTCCCCTATGGTGTGCTTCTGGATCGGTTCCGGAAGGTGGGGGATCCTCCTACGGACCGGTTTGAGGTGCTGTATGTGGGGCGCGTGTCGCTGCCTAAGGGATTTCCCTATCTGCTGGAGGCGTTTGCACGGCTGAAGGTGCCAAACAAGCACCTCACAGTGATTGGGGCGATGCAGTCGGAGATGAAGGGCGTTTTAGCAAAGCTGCCCACCGAGTCGGTGACGTTTACCGGACCAATTCCTCAGTTGGAGCTAAAGGATCGGATGAGCCGCAGCCACGTGATGGCAATGCCAAGTCTGGATGAAGGCATGGCTCTGGTCCAGGGGCAGGCGATGGCTTGCGGATGCCCGGTGATCGCCACCACGAACACAGGCGCGGAAGACTTGTTTACGGATGGGGTCGAGGGGTTCATTGTGCCGATTCGCGATCCGGACGCTCTGAGCGACCGGATGCAGCAGGTAGCCGACGACAATTCCCTGCAGCAGCGTATGAGCGAGGCTGCGTTGGCACGGGTCCGGGGTCTGGGTGGATGGCAGCAGTATGGAGATGCATGGGAACAGCTGCTTCGAGAGATGACCGGACGAGCTTAGGCTCTGGAATTTGCCTTTCCGAACAACAACCGCTTCTGGAAGAAGACACCGAAAAGATGTCAAGCCCCAAAATCCACTATCCGCAACAAAATCAGTAACATCCATGTGGCAGATAATTTCCTCCGTCTTGTTATACTGGATATAGCTTTGAAAAGAAGAAAGCCCCAGCTCTTGGCCGGGGCTCTTCTATTTAATTTAATCCGCCAATCTATTCAGGACGATAATCGTCAATAAATACCATTAAATCAATAGTTTAACCCATCAAACCCTTGAATCAAGAGACTTCCCTTCTCGCAAGACATACAAGTCCACCCATAACCCTTGTTGATGGAATACTTTGCACGAAATGTATCCTCGGAGAGGTCCTGCTGTCCCGCTGAAGTCCTAAGTTCCGCCGCCAACAAAGTGCACGACCTCAAGGCGGTCGCCTTCAGTGAGGGTAGTCTGGGACCATGCGGCGCGAGGGACGATCTCGCCATTATGCTCGACGGCTACGCGGTCGCCTTTGAGGGCGAGTTCAGCGATGAGGAGATCCAGGCTTGAGGGCTGCGAAAGCGTGGCAAAGGTGCGGGTCTGGCCGTTGAGAACTAGCGTGAGAGACATGACGCTTTAAGCGTAGCAGGCACGAGGCTAGTTTGCGGATCGGGTCAGGGTGCGAGCCATCCACTGGCGAAGGCTGCGGTTGGCTTCGGTAACCTGCTCACACTCCGAGAAGACGGCACGCTTGAGACGCATGAGGATATGGATGGCATCGGCATCGGCTTTGCTGGGTGGCTCGTCGATGAGGAACATGCGAGAACGGAGCAGATGGTCGACAGCGTTGCCTAGAATCTGAATGGCAAAGCCTTGTTGGGGGCTGCTGCGACGACGGATGACGGGTGATGGCGCGGGTAAGGGATTCGAGACAGTAGCGCCGCGGCTTGAGGGATAAACGCTGGGAATGGGTGAAGTGGACATGACAGTTGGGCTCCTCCGTCGATCTCCCTATCGGCTTATGTGGGCGGGCGCGTTAGGAAATGTCCATGAAAGGGCGAGACAAGCGGGCGACCTTGGGGTTCTACTGGAGCAGCGTTGGCTATAGAACCGATGCCTAAGGAGTCTCCTGTGGCTAGTTCCCTTTCTTCGATCGCTTTGCGGAGTCTGCGTTGCGGGACGGCTGGCCTTTTGGCCGTGATGATGGCCGCGCCGAGCGAGATCTTTGCTCAGAGCAAGGAAGCACCGATGGCTCAGGGTTCGGAGAAGAGTTCGCAGGGCAAGATCGAAGGGGATGAGAAGATCCTGCACGCCTTGGACCGCTTCACCTATGGGCCGCGTGCCGGCGATCTGGAGCGTGTCCGGGCGATGGGTCTGAATGCATGGTTCAGCCAGCAGTTGAATCCGTCCAGAATTGACGACAGAGCGTTGGAGGAACGGCTTGTGGTCTATCCTGCGATGCGGCTCTCGCTGCCGCAGTTGATGGAGATGTATCCAACCCAAGGGATGGTTCGCGCCACGATGAATGGCCGCGGACCGGGCGTTCCGAGTGGCGAGGCGGAGAAGGCGATCTACGCAGACCAGATGGCGCGGCAGCAGGACAAAAAGAAGGGGAAGAACCCCGATGACATGGCTGAAGATGTACCTCGTCTGCCGCAGGAGCAGACCGAGGCCATTCTGGCCCTGCCGCCCGACAAGCGATTTTCTGCCTTATGCCGGATGAGGCCGCAGGAGTTGAGACAGCTCAGGCAGTCGCTGAACCGGGACCAGAGGGAGCATCTGACGGACGGCTTTACTGCTCAGCAGATTGAGATGCTGGCGGCGTTCAATAGTCCCCAAGGCGTCGTAGCTGCTGAGGTCGTGCAGACCAAACTGCTAAGAGATATCTATACCGAACGTCAATTGAACGAGGTGATGACAGACTTCTGGCTCAATCACTTCAATGTTTACATCAGGAAATCCCAACAAGCTCCTTATTACATTGCAAGTTATGAACGGGACGTAATTCGTCCGCGAGCCCTGGGACGGTTCGAGGATCTGCTTGTGGCAGTGGCATCGAGCCCGGCCATGATGAACTACCTGGACAACTCGCTGAGTGTGGGCCCCCGGTCTCAGTTTGCAAATCGGCCTGCTCGAAATGACAAAAACGCCAAACGTCCGGATGGATTGAATGAGAACTATGCACGAGAACTGATGGAGTTGCACACCGTGGGAGTGAACGGCGGATACACCCAGAAGGACGTCACGGAGGTGGCGAAGGTTTTTACGGGTTGGACCGTTGGAGGCAAGCGGAACATGCGTATTGAAGCTTATCCGCGCTGGCCCCGGATGGTGATGCAGGAGAACGGGGCCGAGCAGGTGGTACCTGAGTTCGATTGGACCAAACATGAGCCAGGGTCGAAGGTGGTGATGGGGGTCACGATCAAGGAGGGCGGAGAGAAGGAGGGCCTCCAAGTACTTCATATGCTGGCAACGAGTCCGAAGACGGCGCAGTTCATCTCGACCAAACTGGCGGTGCGGTTTGTGAGCGACGATCCTCCGCAGGCGATGATAGACCGGATGGCCAAGACGTTTACGAGTTCGAATGGCGATATCCGGCGGGTGCTGATGGCGATGATCAACTCGCCGGAGTTCTGGTCCCGCGAGACTTATCGGGCGAAGGTGAAGACACCGCAGGACTTTGTGGTCTCGGCGGTTCGAGCCTCGGGTGCGGAAGTGGAGAGTCCCGGCGCGCTAGTAAATGTAATTGCTGATCTGGGAATGCCGCTGTATGGGATGCAAACGCCGAACGGGTACTCAATGAAGGCGGACCCTTGGAATAACACAGCGTCGCTGGTCGAGCGGATGAACTTTGCGCTGGCGTTGTCGTCGAACCGGGTGGCGGGCGTGACGACGGATTGGGCTGCAGTGCTGGGTAACCAAGGCGGGACGCTTACCCCAGAGACCAAAGAGGCCAAGCTTGAGGACAAGTTGCTTCACATCTCCGTGGGAGAGCGTACGCGGCAGACTATCCTGATGCAGATTAGTACGGACGCCGATCAGCAGGAGGCTAGCCTGAAGCAGGTCACCGTAAAAGACCGAAAGAGAGATCCACTGGCTGTGGTGAGCGGAAAGGCATGGCGCCCAGAGGACATGAGCGGGATCGACAGTCAGTCTGCCCTAGCGGCGGGCCTACTGTTTGGATCACCTGAATTTCAGCGACGGTGATCGGCTTAAGGGTGGCGTAAGGGCCAGAGGTGGTTCAGCGGACCATGCCCGTGGCCTAGTTTGGGGGCTGTGCGGATGGCTTGAGCGGTGTACTGCTTGGCGGATCGGGCGGCATCATAGGGATCGTCGCCCAGGACGAGGCGGCTGAGGAGGGAGCTGGAGAGGGTGCATCCTGTGCCGTGGGTGGAGGTGGTGGAGATGTGTTCGCCCGCGAGCCAATGGGTTTCACCGGCATCGGTGAGAAGAAGGTCGTTGGGTGGATCCAGATGACCGGCAGTGGCGAGGACGTTAAGGCCACGGAACGTCTGCTGGAGAGCCTGGGCAGCCGGTGTGAGGTCATCGCGGCCGGTGACGGGCAGGCCGGTCAGGAGATGCAGTTCGGACAGGTTCGGGGTGATCCAGTCGACTAAGGGCAGGAGGCGGGTTCGGAGGAGGGCTAGGCCTTCCTGGGAGAGTAGTTCCCTGCCTGAGGTGGAGCGGAGAACGGGGTCCAAGACGACGGGGATGCGTGGGGTAAGGCTGCGGGTGCGGGTGAGGAAGTCGACTACCGCGGCTACGATGGGAGCGGTTGCGAGCATCCCGATCTTGATACCGTCGGCGGGTAGGTCGTCGTGGAGGCAGTTTAGGGTGTCGCGGACGGTTTCGGCTGAGACCGGGTGGGAGGCCTCTACACCGAGGGTAGATTGAACCGTAATGCTGGTAATGCAAGAGGTTCCGAAGAGGCCGTAGGCGGCGAAGACCATCAGGTCGGCCGTGACTCCGGCACCGGAGGAGGGATCAAAGCCGGCGATAGTGAGGACAGTTTGCATCTAAGGATGAAGAAGGAGGTTTGGCTGTTAGGAGGCTCCAAACCTGGTTTTGGGGTTGCGAGGGGCAGGAATCAGCCTTTTTCTGCAACTTTCGAAAAAATAGCAGGACTGGGACGAAATGTCTTCTGTAGGGTGATTTTGAGGGTAAATTGGACTCAATCCGGGCGAATAACGGACGGCCAACCTTGGTTTTTCTTTACCACACGAGCCTGATTCGATCAAGCCGAGATGAGTCTTAAGTGGCATCCATTGATTGACTTAGCTGTTTCAAGTCGGGACAATAGAGATGGAGCTAACTATGAAAATGATTCCAGCTGATATGCGAGAGAAGAGTATCTCGATGGTGAAGGCGGGAGTTGCTGCGGTGACGCTCATCTTCACGCTGGGGAGCGCGGCGTCGGCTACCGACACGACTCCTGATGCAAAAGTTAAACCTGAGACTACCAAGCCACGCCGGTGGTTCCAGATTGGGCAGGCGTCCTGGTACGGGCGTCACTTCCAGGGACACACCACCGCGAATGGCGAGCAGTTCGATATGAATGGACTGACTTGCGCGCACCGGAGCCTTCCGTTGAATAGCTGGATCCGGGTGACCAACCTTAAGAACCGCAAATCGATCTTTGTACGAGTCAACGACCGTGGACCGGTGCCGCAGAACCGAATTGTCGACCTGTCGTATGGTGCAGCGAAGGCGGTCGGTCTGGCAGGGATTGGCAAGGTCAAGCTGGAAACTATGCGGAGCGGCGATATGGAGATGACCGAGGCTCTGTTGGCTCAGCTCAAGATGCCTTTGATTCCTGTTTACGGCGAGTAAGTAGTTGTCTGCGTTTGAGTACTCCCCCTGGGGTACTTGAAGTCCTAAAGCCTTAGAAAGAAAGGGCATAAGTCCGGACCTTAGGTTCGACGTGTTCTGTTTGGTTAAAAAGTGAAGAGCCTCGGGAGTGAACCTTCCGAGGCTCTTTTCGTTGTTATTTCTATTTTAGCGAATCGGGTGGAATTATTCGGCCACTGCGATGTTACTTTGAATCAGCCAGATAGCCCGGGTGAGGGCTTGACAGGTTTTTTCTGAAGAGAGGATGGCCTCAGAAAGACTTTACTTTTCCAGACTCTGGCATCAGTGACCTGCTCTAGACTGATTGGGGTGAGACGATGACAAAAAGTGTTCTGCATGATGGCTTGAGTAGCGATCTGGTGAATCCGCCCGGGGCTCAGGAGGCAAAGGACCGGCTTGCTGTGGCTTTGGACTTCCCTTCTGCGGCTGAGGCCCTTAAGTTGGTGGATCGGCTCGAGGGGGCCTGTCAGTGGTTGAAGGTGGGAATGGAGCTTTATTACGCGGCTGGCAATGGGCTGGTAGAGACTCTGCGGGGACGGGGGTACAACGTCTTTCTGGATTTGAAGCTGCACGATATTCCGAATACGGTCGCCGGGGCGGTGCGGTCGGTTACCGGAGCCGGGGCTTCCCTGCTTACGATTCATGCCGGGGGCGGGGCAGCCATGATGGAGGCTGCAGCGGAGGCGGCGAATGTGCCGGGTGGTCCGAAGCTGCTGGCGGTTACCGTGCTGACGAGTATGGATGCGACGGAGTTGGTTGGGGTAGGGGTGACGGCGTCTCCCGGCGATCAGGTACTGCGGTTGGCTCGGCTGGCCGAGGGGGCCGGAATCGATGGGATGGTGTGCTCGGCCGCGGAGGTGGGTGCTCTCCGGGCTGAGATGGGGCAGGAGACGATGCTGGTGGTTCCCGGGATTCGTCCGGCCGGGAGCGATGTGGGGGATCAGCGGCGCGTGGCTACCCCTGAGGCGGCAATTGCACGGGGGGCTTCGATGCTGGTGGTGGGTAGGCCGATTACGAAGGCGGTCGATCCGGTAGCAGTGGTGCAGGCGATTCTTGAGGAGATTCAGCGGGCGGAGACCACAGCTGTATAGTCCAGAAGGAAACTCTGCTATGCGTCAGCCTTGGATTGTAGGCAGCCTCATCATCATTACGCTCATTGCCCATCCGCGGCGCATAGATTCGCAGACAAATAATGCTACAAACCAAAGCGCAACACCTTACAGCCTTAGGGTTTCTGTCGATGAAGTCAGCCTTACTTTCCACGTAGCCGACGCCCACGGCCTTCCCATTAATGACCTAAAACTCGATGAGATGAGCCTCCTCGACAACGGTAGACCACCACGCAGAATCCTTGAATTCCAGTCTCTTCAGAACTTTCCCATCCATGCCGGCATCCTCCTCGACATGAGCGAGTCTATGGAGGAAACCGGTTCCAGCGACCGGGCAATCGCGATCCAATACGCGCAGCAGTTATTGCGTCAACAGACAGACCAAGCCTTTGTCATCAAATTCGATCGCCAGTCGCAGATCGCACAGTACTGGACCAGTGACGCGAAGGCACTTTCCGTGGGCATCCGCAACCATACCCATATCGCAGATGGAGGACGTCATTTCACCGGCACTGCCATATTCGACACGATCTATCGAGCATGTCTTGATCAGTTCTCCCACGTAGATAGCGCGAACAGTGGAAACTTCATCCTGCTCTTTTCGGATGGCGAAGATAACGCCAGCAAAACATCTCTCGCGCAGGCTGTCGACGCATGCCAGCGCACCAACACGGCCATCTACGCATTTCATCCGGGGCCCAAAGAAGCTTTCTCTCCCGGGCCGAAGACATTGAGGCAACTTGCCTCGGAGAGCGGCGGTCGAGTTTTCCGTGAAGATGATTCCGAAGCCGAGATATCCAACGACTTGCACATTATCGAAGCGGATCGTCGCAATCAATATCGGCTCATTTATAAACCGGCAGAGTTGAAGCGGGACGGCTCGTTTCACCGCATCCAATTGAAAGCCTCAGAGCGCGTAGACAGTATCATCGTTCGCTCTGGCTACTACTCTCCGTCCCATTAGCTTAAGTCGTGTCAACCGAGCGCGTCTAAACATCAAATCCGCCCGACAAACTTTTTTGTTGAATCCGGAACGCATTCGAGAAATCTGGATCAACTCGTTTGGGCAACCGCTCAGGCAGAGGACAGGATACTGTGAGGTTCTGATATGTACTTGCTAAGAGTATCGGTAAAAGCTCTCCTTATTTTTGTGTGCATGCTCTGTGCGTGTGAGGCTTCGTCCGTAACGGCGCAATCGTGCGGATCTACAGGTGTTGCAGTGCAGGTGCTTGGCTCGGGTGGCCCGGAGTCGCAGGATAAGCGGGCGTCGACCAGCTATCTCGTGTGGGAGAACGGTAAGGCGCGTGTGATCGTTGATGCAGGAGGTGGCAGCGCTCTTCGGTTTGGCGAGAGTGGAGCGCAGATGTCGCAGGTGGACGTTTTTCTGTTCAGCCATTTTCATGTCGATCACAGCAGCGACTTCCCTGCTCTGATCTTTTCTTCGTGGTTTGAAGACCGCAATCGTCCTCTGCCGATCTTTGGGCCTTCAGGGAATAAATTCATGCCTTCGACCACTGAGTTTGTGCGCGATCTCTTCAATGATCCGCATGGAGCGTATCGGTATCTAAGCGATCTTGTGGATCCGAAGGCTGACGGAAGCTATAAATTGCAGCCGCACGATGTTGCGACCAGTTTGGCGCCGGTTCTTGTGTTTCACAATGCAAATATGGCGCTGTATGCGGTGAGCGTCGTTCATGGTGGGGTTCCCGCGCTGGCTTGGCGAGTGGAGATTGGTGGTAAGCGGATCGTTTTTAGTGGTGATACTAACGGCGAAGGTGAAGGCTTGACGGAGCTGGCGTTGAACGCGGATTTATTCGTCGCTCATAACGCTGTACCGGAGGGCGCCACCGGGGTGGAGAGGCGGCTTCATATGCCTCCTTCGGTCATCAGAATGACCGCGGCGAATGCTCATGTGAAGCAGTTGGTGCTGTCTCATCGGATGCTGCGGACTTTGGGAAAAGAGAATGAGACTCAGGCCGAGATAAGGCGCCGGTTTTCAGGGCCAATCGTATTCGCCAACGATCTCGACTGTTTTCCAATAAAGTGAGCCCCCTGGTCGGGAGCTCACTTTACTGCTTTATGTGGTGATCTGAATTCCTTGTTACATATTGATGGGTAAGGCGTTCGTTACGGTGGTGTCGCTCAGGCGCAGGGCAAGGGCTTTGGCTGAGCCTCCGCCGCGTAGGAACTCGCTGAGGTCGAGTTCTGCGACCTCGTAGCCCAGGTTGGTGAGGCGGGCGGCCAGGTCGGTTCCGGCGGTGCCCATGATGATGTTTTTGCCTGTGTTGATGAGGTTACAGACGAAGTGCGTGGCCTCGGTCTCGGTGACGGCGATGCGCTTATCGGCTGGGTAGGCGGCTTCGATCTTTGCCAGTGATGGGCCGTCGAAGGCTGCTGGGAAGTAGAGCAAATGACCGCCGCTGAGTGGTGCGAAGCAGGTGTCGAGATGGTAAAAGCGTGGATCGACAAGGTGGAGTGACGTCACAGGTGTGTGCCAGGCGTCGGCGACGTGGCGGTGGCTCTGGCGGCAGGTGCGGACGCCGTGAGCCGCCCAGAGGTGGTCGCCTGAGGCGTTGAAGAGGGCGTCACCCTCGCCTTCGAAAGCGGTCTCGCGGGGGGTCTCCCAGACGAGGAAGCCGGCACTCTGGAACCAGCGGCGGAGGTATTGCTCTTCGGCCTGGCGCTGGAGGTGGGCGAAGCTGGAGACGGCGGCTACTCCGTGTTGCACGAGGGCGGAGTGGGCGACGAAGACCATGTCGGGCAGGTTGGGACGAGCCTGAAGGAGCCGAACGTCGGCGATGCGCTGCAGATGCTGGTGGAGGTTGTTCCACTGGGCGAAGGCGGCGTCGCGCGAGGGGCGGTGAAGATTGCCGGCCATCCAGGGGTTTATGACGTAGTTGACGTCGTAAAACTGGGGTGGGCACATCAGATAAGTGGGGCGATCAAAATGTGGGAGGGAGGCCAGGTGCGAGGGGGAGGATACTACTGTGGATATTACGGGGTTGCTGGTAATCATAAAAGCCGAGTTCCTACTTTCCGCTGTAGAGTCTGCCCTTCTGAAGGGACGATCGTCAAGCGGTGCAACAGTAATTTTTTGTACAACTTTGGTTCGACTGAAACACGCTCAAAACAGCTTGACAACGGCTAGCTGAAAGGAGCATGGCGTTTTCGTTACCTAAGGGTGAGATACAACCTGGGGGCTTCAGGTTGGCCTTCCGGACACAGGCAAACGCACACGACAAAAGCCCGTCGCCGGGCCCTTGGTCGTGTGCGTTGCGTAAGGAGTTGAAGGCTTAGAGCTTCTCGTAGAAGTCGCAGGTCGAGCAGGAGATGTAGACTCCGCCGGGGGTTCCGCGCTCGCGGTCCTTGACGCGCTTGACGATGCGGGTGGGCTTGGAGCACTTGGGGCAATCGGTGCTCTTGTTGGTATCCATGACCTTCTTACGGTCGCCGGTCTTGGCAATCTTTGCCATACTTGTTCTCCCTGGTGCTAATGTTTGGCTCGCGCGCTGGATGAGATAGGAGTTGCGGGCTTTTGGGCCGCGCAGACTCGATGACATCCGGAACTTCTCGTGTGGATCGTCCGGGACAGGCCTGGGCGGTAATCGGAGAGAAGAACTGCGGTTGGTGCTCCCTACCAGTTTACACGACTGAAGCCACTATAGGAGGTGCGGAGGCTGGTTCGGATCGCCTGGCTGGCCAAGCGACGGGGGACCGCCCCGGGTGGTCTGGGGAGCAGTAGGGCTGGTAGGTCCGGTCGTGTCCGGGGGATCCGTAGGGGCCGACGCGACGGGGTTGTTCTTTGCCTTTGGGAACTGGACCTGACCCTGGCCGCCCTGACTGGGTGAAGGCGCGGCCTCTCCGGGTTGGCGCAGGGTGGGCGGTGCGGGGGCGGCTGTTCCTTCGGGGCCATCGGGCTTGCGGTCGCCCATGGCAATCTCGCGCATGTTAGCGGGGATATCGGAGTCCTGGATCTCGGGCTTGTCGTGGATTTCGACGGGCTTGCCGAGTGCGGCGATCTCAACGACAGTAACGCGGTCACCGACGAAGCGGATAAAACGGACGGTCTGGGGGACGTGACCGTAGATCCACTCTTCGTAGCGGGTACCATTGGGGTCGCCGCTCTGCTGTTCGCGGACCTTGCTCTCCGGCGCGCCGAGGGCTGCGAGAACCATGCGGTGGTTCATGCCGACGAGCACTTCGTGTGCAGCGATGGCCTCCTTCAGCTTGGACGGAAGAGTGTCGGCGTAGGCCTGGTCGGAGGATTTGACGCCGAAATCAATGACGGGATCGAGGAGGGCTTTGACTTCGGGGGCAGAGATCTCAGGAACGGCTCCGTTGAAGACGAGGGTGACGCGGGCTCCGGTGGGCTGCTCGCCGTTCGATGCAACGACAGGGTTATCGTTGAGCTGAACGTGGCTAAGGAAACGGTGCTTGGCGTAGGGGCCGCCGTTGAGGTCGAAGATGATGCGATCACCCTTGATGGTCATTGCGGTGATGATGACCCGGTCGCCAGGGGCGGCAGATTGGCCCTTCTCAAAGATCATCTTGCGGTAGTCGGCGGCGCTGGGGCTGAGGGCTCCATTGGCGTGGAGGGTGATGCCGGCGCCCATGGGGAGTGCCCGATGCGCAAATCCTTGTTCGGCTTCGAGGTTGCGGACGAGTTCGCGACGTCCGCGTTCGGAGAGCGTTTCGGTAGGAAGAGGAAGATTGGTGGGAGTAAAGTCGGTGACGATGTCGGCGGTCGCGGACTTTTCGCCAACGACAAAGACCTGGCAGGCCGTCGGGATGGTAATGGCCAGACAACCGGTGATGAGAGCCCATCTGTGCGTGCGCAGTTTCATAGGTGCACCTCAGATACACAACAGCTTGCGCCTTCCGTTCTCTTTTGACAAGGGGACCAAGTGCTTAGTTTGATGAGGCGGTAACGATATTGCAATCTGCTGACAAAATACTGGCAGATTTGTGACGAAGTGATGCTCTGAAGGCTGGTTAGGGCTTCGGTTCTTCGTCGACTGACCGGCTCTGCGGGGTAGTGGGAAGGATTTGGACGAGGGCTGGAGGGCGGGCGGCGGCCTCTTGTTCCATTGCGGCGTGGGCGGGGGGTGGAGCGACGTCCATAGGGTAACCGCCGGGCACGATGGGCGCATGGGTGTAGTCCCATGCGTAGTCGCGGGTAACGCGGATGAGGACGATGATTCCAGCGATGAGAACCAGGCCTGTGAAGAAGGCGGCTTCAGGGCCGTAGTCTCCGCCGGTAAGCCAGAGGGGGCCGTGAGTGGTGGAGAGAACGATGGTCGCGAAACTGGTGTCTCCGCTGACGGGGAGTCCGAAGAGAATGCCGAGGCTCGCGTTCCAGGCAAAGTGGATGCCCCAAGAGAGCCAAAGTCCGTGGGTCCGGAGCCATGCGACCGAGAGCAGGATGCCGGCGAGCATGGTGAGAAGGACGGTGCTCCAACTGGAGTCGGTGTTGAAGGCGTGGGCCAGTCCGAAGAGTAGCGACATGATGAGAGTCGCACCGACGGGACCGATGGCCGCGATGAGGCGACGGAAAGGATAGCCGCGGAAGACGACCTCTTCGGCGAGGGTTCCGACAGCCATGGCCGCGAGGTTGAGGAGGAGAAGCCAAAAGGCTCGGGGCGCGATCCAGAGACTGACGTGCAGAGAGCGGGTGAGAGCAAGCGGAAGAACGGCGAGGATGGCCATACCCCATCCGATTGCGGCGCCCTGTGTCCACTCGATTCGCGCAGTGGGACGCTTGGGCAGTCCAAGCACGGCGCTAAGAGACCCGTGTTGACGGGCGATGGTGTTGAGCAGCGAGAAACCTACGGCGAGCAGGAAGAGCAGGAAAAGGGCCGAAAGAAGTGGGCGTCCCGGCTCCAGATTGAACTGCCGGGTGATGCCGTGTGCGGCCCGCCCCGCGAGGATATGGGAGGAGACGAACCATGTCAGTGATGTGGCAAAGAGCGCAAGCTGCAGCGTTCTGGTGGTGCGGCCTGGCAGATTCGAATCGGGCGCGGACAACGGCAAGTGCTCCGTGGAGGTGCTGGACCGCTAGGCGGTGGTGTAAAACTGCGCGATATTCCGGAACTTCTGGTAGCGCTGCTCGAGAAGATCATCGAGCGACAGAGAGCGAAGGGAGCCGAGGTGGTAACGGAGTTTTTCGCCGACGATGGACATGGCGGCGGCGGGGTCGTTCTGCGTGCCGCCTTCGGGCTCGGGGATGACATCGTCGACGCAACCTAGTAGCTGAACGTCGGTTGCGGTGTACTTGAGAGCGGCTGCTGCTTGCTGTTTCTTGGCGGCGTCTTTCCACATGATGGAGGCGCAGCCTTCGGGGGAGATGACCGAATAGATTGCGTTCTCGAGCATGAGGACCCGGTCGGCTACGGCCAGAGCGAGGGCGCCACCTGAGCCGCCTTCGCCGGTGATGGTGGCGATAGTGGGGACGCGGAGGCGCGACATTTCGATGAGGTTGCGGGCGATGGCTTCGCCCTGACCACGCTCTTCGGCACCGATGCCGGGGTTGGCTCCTGCAAGATCGATGAAGGTGAAGATGGGGCGGCCAAATTTTTCGGCGATCCTCATGCAGCGGAGAGCTTTGCGATAGCCTTCGGGATCGGGCGAGCCGAACTTGCGGGCTACGCGCTCCTTGAGGGTGCGACCTTTAAGGTTTCCGACGACGAGGACCGGTTCGCCGTTGAAGTTCGCCATACCGCAGGACATCGCGCCGTCGTCGCCAAAGGCACGGTCGCCGTGGATCTCGCTGAAGTCTGTGAAGAGTGCTTCGATGAAGTCCATTGGATATGGGCGTTGCGGGTGCCGCGCCAGCTCTGTTTTGACCCAAGCCTCGGGAACAGGAGCCGGAGCGGGAGAGTGGTGGCCTGCTTTGCTGGTTTGGTGTTCTGCCATGTCGATTTCGGTAAAGCTCAGATTTGATTGTATACGGCGGAGCAGAATATCCGGGGGCGGTACGTCAGGTTTCAGAGTCTGCCGAAAAAAGTTGAGTTTAACCGGCATGAGCACCGCGGTGGCGATGCTCATGGATGTTCCGGTTGTCAGTGATCGTTACTGGAGGGCGCTGTTGAGCGCTTCCTGCGTGTTGTGCCACGCGCGATCAATGTGATCGAGAGCGCGGTCGCGGAGTCCACGGGACGAGGGTACGTCTTCGGCACGGGAGAGGTCGTTATGCGCTTTGCCGAGCAGCCGTTCCGCATTGTGGAAGCGATCTGTGCGGGCCAGGTGTGCATCGATCGGCTGATGGTCGCGCAGGTCCTTGCCATCGTCGATGGAGGCGCGCTTGATCTCGCCGATAGCAGCGTCGATTTGCTCGATCGCCCGGGCCTCGCGGTCATCAACGCGTCCATTGGGTCCCAGCTGATCAAGATAGGCGCGGGCAAGACGGAGATCGCTCAAAGCATGGAGATAAGCCGGATGTGGACCAGGTACCTGCTGGGCTTGAGCGCGACCGCCAAAAAAAGTGGCGGCAAAGAAAACGAGAAAAACAACTGCGAGGGATCTTACGAAACGCATGTGGAGGGCCTTTCTAACAACACTGAATGTCTGCGCAAAGAGTTGCCGTCTTTGACGCTCGCTTATAGTACACAGCGACTGAGGAGAAGTTGTGGTGGATGGCCTTCCTAAAAAGTTGTAGCTAGTGCGGGCCCCAAGCGAAGCTGGCTGGAATTGGAGGGACGTCGCTGGGGTCGTTGAGCATCTCCCATCGTTGGAGTGAGAAGGGTAGGTTGCCGTTGAGCCAGATGAAATCGTGGAAGGTCTGGAGTTTGAAGTTGTCACCCTGCATGCGGCGGGCGTCGGAGAGCATGCGGATGATGTCTAGCTTGCCGATCTGGTAGGTGATCGCCTGGCCAGGCGTGGAGGCGAACATCGCGGCCTCGCTGTTTGCTGTGCCTTTGTCCATGGGGACGGTCGAAGTGAGATAGTTGGCGGCTTGTTCGAGGGTGAACTCGCCGAGTGCGAGACGGACGTCTACTTCAACGCGAAGGGCGCGGAGTCGCATCATGCTGTAGATGCTCTCCTTCATGCGCGGTGTGGAGTCGAAGAGACCGGCTTGCAGCATCATCTCTTCGGCGTAGAAGCCGATGCCCTCGTTTGATTCGGAGTCGTAGTAGTGGCGGCGGATGGGGTCGGGGTGGTGCCAGCTCCAGGCTATTTGGAAGTAGTGGCCGGGGACGCCTTCGTGGATCATGAGCGGGCGAGTGTCGTGTGCGCTGACGAGTGCGAAGAAGCCTAGCTTTGTGCTGGGTGGGCGCTTGTAGCTGACGCTGTTTTGATCGAGCCGGGATGGCCCGGTGAGGTCGTCGGTTACTCCTAGAAAGGATAGAGGGGCAACGTAGGCGGGTAGCGCCATGTCGTGGTAGTGCTGGATGCCGGGTGGGACGGAGAGGATGCCGTGGCTGACCATGTATTCGCGCATAGCCAGCTCTTCCCTTTCGCCGCTGGCGATTTGAGCTTCGAGGTTTGGGAAGAGCGGCGGCTGCGGCTTGCCGGTGTTGGCTGCCTGCGCGAGGCTCTCGAAGGCGACGGAGCGCTCCCACTCCTGACGGCCCGCGGTGAGCATTTGCTCGGGCGTCCATGACATGAGGGCTACGTTGTGGAGGAAGTAGAGGTAGGCTTCTCTGCCTACTGCCGTTTTTTCCGGCAGGCCGGGGGAATTGGTCTGGAGCCATTGGCGGTAGCCGACGAGCGCTCCCTGTGCGGCTGCGGTGGCTTTTTCGAAGGCAGCGCGATTTTCTGGTGCTAGTTCTGGCGACAGTGCTGTCTTAAAGGTCTGGAGACGGGTTTCGATGTTTTGAAGTGAGTCGAGTGTGATGCGCATGTACGGGCCGCGCATGTCGTCGAGGTTTTCACGGGCTGCTGCAAGCGTTGCCGGGATGCGTTGCATGCGAGCGATGATCTGCTGCTGACGGTCGGACTGAATGGGAGGCGGTGGAAGCAGGACAGCGTAGACGCTGCCGAGGCTTTGATCGACGTAGAAGTAGGGGTTGCGGCGCCAGTCGGGGATGACGTCTAGTTCCCAGTAGACGCGGGCGATGGCGGAGCCCAGGAGGCGGTAGTCGATCTGATCGGGGATGGATGCTCCGGTGATGTCGATTGCTCGCCATTGTTTTTCGAAGTCGGCGATGCGGGCGTGGTAGCTTTTGACGGCTGCGGGTGACCAGTCGACAACGAAGTCTGAGGCGCGTTCGATGCGGGGGATGTCGTCGTTGGTGAAGGGCTGCTCGGTGGCTCGCCACTGCCAGAAGGAGGCGCTTAGCGCGTCGAGTTTTGAGCGATCGAATGCAGCATGAGCTGGTTGAAGGCAGGCGAGCAGGACGGCGCAGAGGAGTGCGGAGAGCTTCGCTGTACGGGCCATGCTCACACAGTACATTGGCGACCGCGGATTTTCACGGATAAACGCGGATCAAAGACAAAACTTGAATTGTTTTTAAAAATCCGTGAGATTCCGTGTTGATCCGCGGTCGATTATTCGATGACTCGGACTCCGCCCTGGCCTACTAGCTCCTCGACTTGGTCGATGAAGAGGCGGTCGGCGGCGACCATGACGTCGTGGGGCTCGAGGACGGCGCAGAATTCGCCGGGCTCTTCGAGGTCGAGTAGGAGTTTGCCCTTGCCGGGGGCGTTGACGAGGATGGCGTGGAGCTTGTCGAGCAGCGCGACGTCTGGATTATGGAGCGGGACTTTGATGCGGAGGGCTTCGGGGAGCTTGAGCTTGACGTCTTCGAGGGCTTGAATGCTCGAGATGGCGAGCTTGGGGGCGGAGTCTTCTTCGCCGCGCAGGACGCCTCGGACGAGGACCGGAACGTCGATCTTGAGTTTTTCGGCGAGCTTCTCGTAGGACTGGGGGAAGGCGATAAGTTCGATCTTGCCGGTGGTGTCTTCGAGTGCGGCCTGGGCGTAGAGTTCGCCGGAGCGCTTGGACTTGGCGACCTTGAGGCCGGTAATGACTCCAGCGATGGCGATTTCGTTTTGTGGTTCCTCGTTGCGGCCTCGGCGGAAGACCTGCGGCTCGGGCTTCATCTCGACGGCGGTTGCGGTGTCGACGACCTTCATGTTGCGGAGCTTCTCGCGGTACTTGTCCATGGGGTGGCCGGAGACGAAGAAGCCCAGGACTTCTTTTTCATTTTGGAGGCGGGTGTGTTCGTCCCACTCGGCTACGGATGGGAGCGCATCTTCGCTGCTGGCACCGGTGGTGATGTCGGAGTCGAAGATGCCGAAGAGGCCGTGCTGTCCGGCGGCCGCGTCGCGCTGCGCTTTTTGGGCGCGCTCCATGGCCTTGTCGATAGCTCCGGCGATCTGTGCGCGTGCTCCGAATGCGTCCATGGCTCCGGCTTTGTTTAGCGATTCGAGCACGCGCTTGTTGAGGCGGCTTAGGTCGACCTTTTCGCAGAACTCCCAGAGGCTTGCGAAGCCCTGCTTCCCTTCTGCGCGGAGTGCGGTGCGGGCGGCGATGATGGATTCGATGGCGTTGTGGCCGACGTTCTTGATGGCGGCGAGGCCGAAGCCGATGGCCTTGCCCTTTTCAGTGGTGATGGGCGTGAAGTTGGCGTCGGAGATCTGGACGTTGGGCGGAACGACGGCGATGTTCATCTCGCGGCATTCGCCGATGTATTTGACGACGTTTTCAGGCTTCGAGGTTTCGCTGGTGAGCAGCGCGGCCATGAACTCGACCGGGTAGTGCGTCTTGAGCCATGCGGTGTGGTACGCGAGTAAGGCGTAGGCGGCGGAGTGCGACTTGTTGAAGCCGTATCCTGCGAACTGTTCCATGAGGTCGAAGAGCTGGCCAGCTTTGTCCTTGGGGAACTTGCTAGCAGCGGCACCGGCCATGAAGATGTCGCGCTGCTTGGCCATCTCGGCGGGGTCTTTCTTACCCATGGCGCGGCGGAGGAGGTCGGCGCCGCCGAGGGAGTAGCCGCCGATGACGGAGCTGATCTGCATGACCTGCTCCTGATAGACGATGACGCCGAGGGTCTCATGGAGGATGGGTTCAAGTTCGGGGAAGAGGAACTCGACGGCGCGGCGGCCCCACTTGCGCTCGATGAAGTCGTCGATCATGCCGCCCTGAATTGGGCCGGGGCGGTAGAGCGCGTTGAGGGCGGTGAGGTCTTCCACGGTGTTGGGCTTGTAGCGACGGAGGACGTCGCGCATGCCGCCTGATTCGAACTGAAAGACCCCGGAGGTGAGGGCGCGGTGAAAGACCTGCTCGTAGGTGGTGTGATCGTCGAGTGGGATCTTGGCCATGTCGACGTCTTCGCCGGTGGTCTGCTTAATGAGCTTGAGGCAGTCGTCGATGACCGTGAGGGTGGTGAGGCCAAGGAAGTCCATCTTCAGAAGGCCCATCTTTTCGACGGCCTTCATGTCGTAGGAGGTGACGATGGCTTCGTCCTTGGTGCGGGTGACGGGGACGAGTTCGGTGAGGGGCTTGGGCGCGATGACGACGCCTGCTGCGTGGACACCGGCTCCGCGCACGAGGCCTTCCAGGCGCATCGCGGTGTCGATGAGTTCCTTGATCTTCGGGTCGGCGTCGTAGGCAGTGGCGAGCGGGCCTTTGTCTTTGAGGGCTTCGTCGATGGTGATGCCGATGGTGGCCGGGATCATCTTGGCGATGCGGTCGACTTCGCCGTAGGGCATCTCGAGGGCGCGGCCTACGTCCTTGATGGCGGCCTTTGCGGCCATGGTGTTGAAGGTGATGATCTGCGCGACCTGATCGGTGCCGTAGCGACGCTTGACGTACTCGATGACCTCGCCGCGGCGGTTCATGCAGAAGTCGATGTCGATATCAGGCATCGATATGCGTTCAGGGTTCAGGAAGCGCTCGAAAAGGAGCTCGTTCTGGAGAGGATCGATGTCCGTGATCTCCATGACATAGGCGACGAGCGAACCGGCAGCGGAACCACGGCCCGGGCCTACGGGAATTCCCTGCTCTTTCGCGTAGCGGATAAAGTCCCAGACGATCATGAAATAGCCAGGAAACTTCATCTGTTTGATGCAGTCTAGTTCGCGGTTGAGGCGGGCTTCGTAGTCGGCGATTGTCTTACGAAGCAGGCCGCGTTCGCGCAGGTGGGCGACGGCGGTGTCGAGGCGCTTGCGGAGACCTTCACGGCAGACCTCTTCGAAGTAGCTGTCGAGGGTGTGGCCTTCGGGAACGGGAAACTCAGGGAATGGATTGTCGACCTTGCTGAGCTTGAGGTTGCAGCGGTCGATGAACTGCATGGTGCGGGTGCAGACCTCGGGATGCTCGCGGAAGGTGCGGTGCATCTCATCGGCTGACTTGATGTAGAACTCTTGGGTATCGAACTTGAACCGGTTGGGGTCGTTCATGCTCCCGGCGGTTTGAACGCAGAGCAGGATTTCGTGTGCGCGGGAGTCGTCGGCGGCGACGTAGTGGCTGTCGTTGGTGGCGATGAGAGGGATGTTCAGGTCGCGTTCGAGCTTGTAGAGCGCTTCGCAGACGCCTTTGTCGGGTTGGAGGCCGTGGTCCTGGATTTCGAGGAAGAAGTTTCCTTTGCCGAAGATCTCTTCGAAGCGGCCAGCGGTGCGCTTGGCTTCGTCGTACTTGCCGGCCATCAGGTGTTGGTTGACCTCTCCGGCTAGGCAGCCTGAGAAGCCGATTAGGCCTTCGGAGTGGCGGGAAAGAAATTCTTTGGAGACGCGAGGCTTACGGTAGAAGCCGTGGAGCGCGGCCTCGCTGGTGAGGCGGACGAGGTTTTTGTAGCCGGTTTCGTTTTCGGCCAGCACTAGAAAGTGCTTGTAGCCGCCGCTGAGTTCGCGGTGATCGTCGGTCTCGGAGAGGTATAGTTCGCAGCCGAGGATGGGCTTGATGTCCTTCTTCTTCATGGCGTCGAAGAAGTGGACGGCTCCGTAGATGTTGCCATGATCGGTCATAGCGGCAGCGGTCTGGCCGATCTTGCTGAGGTGGGAGGCGAGCTTGTCTACGTCGCAGGCACCGTCGAGAAGGGAGTAATCGGTGTGAAGATGAAGGTGGGTGAACTCTGCTGCCATAACTATGATGTTAAGCCCCCGTTGGGTGAGGAAAACGCGGGCCTAATTCAGCCGGTATCGACGCGGGTTCTAGCTGACCAGGCTGGTGGCTAGGTCGAAGTAGAGATCTACTGCGTCGTTCAACTCCTTCTTGCTGATTTTCTCGTTTGGTGTGTGGGCTACGTGGATTGAGCCGGGGCCAAGGAGGAAGGGTTCGCCCCAGTTTGTGAGCGAGGGGATGTCAGTGGTGAACTTGGCGACCATGGTGGGCAGGTTGCCTACCTTGCGCATGCGAACGAAGGGAAGCTCGAGGCTGAAGGTGACGTCTGCACGGTCGCCTACTGCCTTGAGGATGTTCTGCTTGGTCTCGTCGGCTGGGCCTACGAGGCGGATGAGGATGTGGGCTTCGGCTTTGTCGGCGATGACGTTGGGGGCGCGGCCGCCTTCGATCAGGCCGATGTTCAGGGTGGAGGGGCCGATCTCCGGTTCGACCGGCAGCGGCATGGCGAGGATGTCGTGGAGAGCGGCGATGAGCTTGTCGATGGCGGAGTCGCCCAGCTCCGGGTAGGCCGAGTGGGCCATCTTGCCTTTGGCGCGGAGTTCGACGCGCAGGGCTCCTTTGGAGGCGAGGGCGAGGCGGTTGTCTGTGGGCTCGCCGTTGATCAGAAACTTCGATCCCTTTGGATGGAGATTCGCGACGGCGGCGCCTGCGGAGTCACGTTCTTCGCCGACTACGAAGAGCAGACCTACTTTGACTCCGGCTTCGCGGAGGCGATCTGCTGCGGCGACCTGCGCGGCGATGATGCCTTTGGCGTCGCAGGAGCCGCGCCCGTAGAGGAACTCATCGTCCTCGGTGCAGCCGAAGTAGGGGGGGACAGTGTCCATGTGAGTCGAGAGGACGACGTCCGGGGTGACGCCGGGGAGCGCGGCGTAGACGTTGAATCGATCTCCGTTGCCGGCGCCGGGAGTGCAGGAGTGATCGGGCTGGGCGACATGCGTGCGCTCGACTGCGTAACGCTGATCGGTTAGGTATTCGTGGAGAAAAGCTCCCGCTGGCCCCTCGCAGTAGGTGGTGGACTCAATATCCACGAGCTGCTTGGTGAGCTGAATAGGATCGATGGGCATAGCTCCAGCATACGATACGGATTTGGTTCGTCCGATAGGTTCGACGGGCTGGCACCTCGTAAACTGGGGTGGATGACACAGTCACATATTCGATCGATCGATGATCTGCGGGGGCCAGCGGGCAGGCTGGAAGCAGTGTTGAACACTGGGCGCGAAGATGCTGCGTATGCCACACTTGTCTGCCACCCGCATCCGCTGGGCGGCGGGACGATGCACAACAAGGTTGTCTATCACGCGATGAAGGCACTCTCGTCGTTTGGTTTGCCGGTGGTTCGGTTCAACTTCCGCAGCGTTGGCTAAGTGAGGGTGAGTTTGACGACGGTCTGGGTGAATTGGACGATACTCGCGCGGTGCTGGAGTGGATGGAGAGCAATCTTCGACTGCCGATTCTGCTGGCGGGATTTTCGTTTGGATCGTTCGTGGGAATGCGTGCTGGTTGCGGTGATGAGCGGGTCAAAGGCTTGATTGGCCTGGGTGTTCCCTACCGCGCCGAGGACAGGAGTTACACGTACGAGTTTCTGACGCACTGCACGCAGCCAAAGCTGTTCGTCAGCGGCACGGAAGACCAGTTCGGGCCGCGTGATGCTGTCGAGCCAATGCTCGCAAGGGCTGCGGACCCGAAACGGATGGTGTGGATCGAGGGCGCGGAGCACTTCTTTCAGGGGACGGCTTCATCTCCGGGACCGAAGCTCGACCAGATGCAGGCAGCGATCCGTTCCTGGGTGCAGGAGACGTTTGGGCTGACTTCTGCCTGAACTAGGCTGCGCTTGTTTTGGCTGGAGAAAAACCTTGCTCGGCGGGCAACGGGCTTGATATCCAATCCTGCATGGCACGGTTGCATACGTCCGGCATCTCTTCGAAGGCGATGTGACCGGCCCCGGGAATGACCATGAGGCTGGCGCGGGAGAGAATGCGCTGAAGCTCGCGTGCCGAGGATAGGCCGACGGCTCGGTCGCGGTCTCCCCAGATGAGCAGCGTTGGTTTTTCCGCCACTACGGGCAGCGCCTCGCGGAGTAAGCCCATGTCGACCGACCAGCGGCGGACGATCTGCAGCACATGATCGATTGTGCCCGGCACGCGCAGACCAGCCGTGTAGCCTTCAAGAGCGCCCTTCTCCACGCGCGATGGATCGCCGTACATGCGGCTTAGCGCGGTCGCCTTGAGCATTCTTGGAGCGAGGGGAATCTGACGGGCGAACCACACGCCAAAACGCGTCTGATAGAAGCGGATAAGTTGACGGCCCAGATCGCAGAAGGGATTTGCTGGAGCGAAAAGAATGAGCCGGCGGACACGGTCAGGATGTCGCGCGGCAAGCATCATGGCGACGGCGCCACCGTGCGAATGGGCTGCAATATCGGCCTCAGCCAAGCCTAAGGCATCCATGCAAGCGGCAACGCGATCGGCGGTGGCTGCAAGGCTGGCATCGAGACCGGGAACGCGCTCCGACTCGCCCATATTGAAGTGGTCAACGGCATAGACGGTGGCGTGGCTTGCGAGGAAGCTGATGTTCAGGCGCCAATTTCTGGCAGAACCGACCAGTCCGTGCAGCAGGAGGAGCGGGCGTCCGTGGCCAGCGCGCTGGTAGTGGATCTTCTTCCCATCCACCAACACAAATCCTTCAACGATATCTGTATGCCGTGATGTCATCGCCATTGCTCTAAGGATTAACCATTCGGTCACGCCAAAGCTTGATTCGGCGATCCCATCCACTCAATGTTACAGCAATGTTAAAACATATTTGAAGGTATTGTTTCGCCCCGTGGGGGGAATAGCCGCCGTGTAGTCCCGGCTTTCACAGAAAACGTCTACCTTATTGAAACAAGCGGCCAAAGTTCCAATCTCTGAATTACGGAATCGGTTATGATTTTCTGTAGCTATAGTACGGGGAATTGTTGCTCAACCGTGCTTTATGGCTGCGCGCGAGTTTGGAACTCGATGTGCTTATACATGGTTGACGCTGTATGAAGAACGCTGCCCAAACGCGCATTCTAGCTATCGCACTCGCCTTGGCGACGGTGGCGGCCTGTGTGCTCGCAGCGATGAACTTCGAGCGCGAAAGCAGCTTTGACGTCCCGACGGATGGCATCTGGTGGGTTGAAACCCAGGGTGGTCTACGAGCCGAGCAGGTTCCCCCCGATTCACCAGGTCAACGGGCCGGAGTACGCGCCGGGGACGTGCTGGTTAGCATCAACGATAGACCTACGGAGCGGCTGGCTCCGTTCGTCCGCGAGATGTTCCACAGCGGCATCTGGGCCCATGCGACCTACTCGATTCTCAGGCCGCTTCCCCACGCGAGCGATCTTTCGGGTGCGGCTAAGCTCGATATTCAGGTGATTCTGGAGCCGACAGATCGCTCCATCAACCTCGGCCTGCGATTTATTGCGCTGGTGTACCTGTGTATCGGGATCTACGTCCTATTTCGACGATGGACTGCGCCCAAATCGACGCATTTCTACGTCTTCTGTCTCGTCTCGTTTGTGCTGTATTCCTTCAACTACACCACCAAATTCGACACCTTTGATTCGATCATCTACTGGGGTCGCATTGCGGCCGGAGCGCTGCAACCGGCGCTCTTCCTGCACTTTGCAATCAGCTTTGCCTCCGGGGAGCAGCGCAAACGCCTCGGCCGACGCCTCCTGACGGTAGCCCTCTACCTCCCGGGAATCTTTCTTATCGGGTTACAGTTTGTCGCGCTTCACTACTGGTCGGCGACCGAGGTGTTGCGCCATCGTTTGGACCAGATCGCGGTCGGATATCTCGCGCTCTACTACGTCATCGCAGGAATCGTCTTCCAGTTCCGATACAAGAGAGCTGAGTCCGCGCTGGAGCGGCAGCAGTTGAAGTGGCTCACTCGCGGCACGATGATCGCGATTACGCCGTTCACGGTCCTTTATGTCATCCCCTATCTGTCGGATGCGGCCGTGCCGACCCTGCTGCAGAAGTTGGCCGGGCTCTCGCTGGTCTTCGTTCCGCTGACCTTCAGTTGGGCGATTGTGCGTTACCGGTTGATGGACGTCGACCTGATATTCAAGCGCGGTGTGACCTACACGCTGGCTACGGCATCGCTCGTGGGCTTGTACTTCGGCGTGATTGCGTTAACGGCAGAGGTCGTTCGTGCACGGCTAAACAATCCCAGCCTGCGTACGTGGGGATTTCTGGCTGCGGTCATCGTAACCGGCCTAGTCTTTGATCCGCTGAAGCGGGCGATTCAGGCGCGAGTCGATCGGATCTTTGATCAAAAGCGATTTGATTACCGCGAGACTCTGGTGGAGTTTGGCCGAGGGTTGAACTCGCAGACCGATCTGCGGGCGCTGGTCGATTCCATCGTCGAGCGTTTGCCGCAGACACTGCTGGTAACGCGAGTCGCGGTCTTCCTTGCTAAGGAGACCGATGATACGTTTGCCGAGCGACACTTTGAACTGGCGGCATCACACGGACTGACGAACCTGCAGGCGACCGACCTTAAGGCGCTGGACGTGCGCTTTTTCGACTTCGACCGGCCGGGTGCAAACAATCATATCTTCCTCGAGAATCCGCAGCAGGTACTACGTCTGCCGGAGGCGCAGCGCTCAAGCGCAGGCAGGCTCGACCTGAACTACTATCTGCCCTGCCGCGTTGCCAATCGCGAGGGAGGCGGCAACAGGACGGTCGCGGTGATCGGTCTGGGACGCACGGATGACGGAGACTTCCTCTCCAGCGAAGACATGGAACTGCTGGAGTCGCTGGCAGGCTACATCGGTATCGCTATTCAAAACGCGCAGCTCTACCGTCGGCTTGAGCAGAAGATCAGCGACTTCGAGCGGTTGAAGGAGTTCAACGAGAACATCGTTGAATCGATCAACATTGGCATCTTCGCGGTCGATCTGGACGACAGGATCGAAAGCTGGAACGCACAGATGGAGGCGATGTACGCGAAGCCTCGGATCGATGCGCTGCGCCAGCCGCTCTCCTCTGTCTTCCCGCCGGAGTTCGTCTCACGATTCAACAGCGTGCGCGATGAGCAGGGGACGCATACACTCTACAAGTTCCGTCTAGCACTGCCGACCGGTGAGGTGCGGACCGCCAATATTGCCATCGCGCCGCTGGTCACACGCGACTTCATCACTGTCGGACGGATCATTCTGGTCGATGACATTACAGACAGGATGCAGCTCGAGGCTCAGCTAACACAATCTGAGAAGCTCTCTTCGATCGGCTTGCTCGCCGCCGGGGTCGCGCACGAGGTCAACACACCGCTGGCTGTCATCTCCAGCTATGCCCAGATGTTGACCAAGCATATGCGAGATGACGAGCGCCTTGCTCCGGTGCTCGAGAAGATTACGCAGCAGACCTTCCGCGCGTCGGAGATTGTTAACGGACTGCTGAACTTCTCTCGCACCAGCGGGACGGAGTTCACCGACGTCGATCTTAACGAACTGTTACGCGATACGATCGCCCTGCTTGACCATCAGCTGAAGACGGCGAAGATTCGTGTCGAGACCAATTTTGACCCGCAGCTCCCGCGTATCCATGGCAACCGCGGCAAGCTGCAGCAGGTCATCCTGAACCTGATGCTGAACGCGAAAGACGCTATGCTAGGCACCCCCAATGCAACGCTGCGGATTGCAACCTTCAGTGGGGCGGGACGGGTGCTCGTTCGCATTCAGGATTCCGGCGGCGGTATCGAACGCGAGCATCTGCACCGCATCTACGATCCATTCTTTACCACGAAGACCAAACCGCAGGAAGGCGCGCATAAAGGCACAGGCCTTGGGTTGGCGGTCAGCTATGGGATCATGCAGGAGCATGCCGGCAAGATCCACGTCGAGAGCGAGGTTGGCATCGGCACAGCCTTCCAGCTGGAGTTCCCTACCTCCGGCGGCCGGACTGCCGTGATCCCCGAGCCCGCGCGCGCAAGTGATACGCAGGAGTTGGAGAGGAAGACGATTCATGTCTGAAACAACCGCGGTGGCCGCAGAGTCCGCCCGTCCGCAAGATACGGCGCATATCGCCGGCAGCCCCCGCATTTTGATCATCGATGATGAGGCGGCCATACGCGAATCGCTCGATACCTTGCTGACGCTGGAAGGCTTCACCGTCAGTATGGCGGGCGATGGCGCGGCGGGCATGGATCTGATCTCGCGCAATGAGTTCGATCTGCTGCTGCTAGACCTTGCATTGCCCGGTGAGAGCGGACTCGATCTGTTGCCTCGCATCATCGAGATGCAGCCTAACCTGCCGGTCATCATGATCACTGCATTCGGCACAGTTGGTAACGTGGTCGATGCCATTCGCGCAGGCGCTGAGAACTTCGTCCAGAAGCCATGGGACAACGAGAAGCTGCTCGCGGACATCCGCACCGCCATCGCAAAGCATCGCGCCGAAGAAGAGATCATCCAGCTTAAACGGACGCTCAAGCAGCGGTACAACTTCGAAAACATTGTCGGCAAGAGCGAGCCAATGCTACGCCTCTTCGACCTCATCGCACAGGTCGCTCCAAGTCGTTCGACCGTGCTGTTGCAGGGCGAGAGCGGCACAGGTAAGGAGCTCTTCGCTAAGGCCATCCACGCAAATTCTCCGCGCCGAGATCGTCCGTTCGTTCCCGTGAATACAGGCGCCGTGCCGTCAGAGCTGCTGGAGTCCACGCTGTTTGGCCACGTCAAGGGCGCGTTCACGTCCGCGATCTCTGCTAAGAAAGGCCTCTTCGAAGTCGCTAATGGCGGGACGCTGTTCCTCGATGAAATTGGCACTATGGGCCTCGACATGCAGGCCAAGATTTTGCGCGTGCTGCAGGATCGGCGCTTCATGCACCTGGGCGGTGTGCAGGAGATTCAGGTAGACGTGCGGATCATCGCGGCGACCAATGTTAACCTGCAGGAAGCGGTGCGGGCCGGTCGGTTCCGGGAAGACCTCTTCTATCGCTTGAACGTCATCTGTCTTGAGCTGCCACCGCTGCGTTCGCGGCGCCAGGATATTCCTCTGCTGGCGGCACACTTCCTCAAGTTCTACGGCGAGGAGAATGAGACTGGTGAGCGGGTGTTGTCACCGGAGGCGATGCGCGTCTTGATGGACTACGAGTGGCCCGGCAACGTGCGCGAACTGGAGAACGCGATGGAGCGCGGCGTCGTACTTTCCACTTCGAAGATGATCACGCCCGAGTTGCTTCCAGCGCAACTGACAGGCAACACCTACTCAGCAACATTGCTGGAGCATCAACCCGACGCTTCCCTCTTCGACCTGATGGAGGAGATCGAGCGGCGCATCATTGCAGATCGCCTGGAACGCTGCCATTGGAACCAGACGGAAGCAGCCGAGTACTTCAGGATTCCGCTTTCAACGTTGAACCAGAAGATCAAGCGGCTCAGCGTTGAGGTCAAGAAGCGGACACGGGATTAGTCGAAGGTTGAATGACGATCTTCAACGAATCAGCCTGCGGGTGCGAGGCCAGCTCAATCGCTGCCACAGCGTCCTCAAGCGAAAACCGGTGAGAGATTAGCTGCGTCAGGTCAAAGCCATTGCCATAACCATCGAGCACCAACTGCGCAACCTCGTCGTTGATCGACACCGATGAACTGTAGGACCCCATAAGGGTCTTCTCGTCCATGCATACGGCCGCAGGATCGAACGGAGCCTCACCGTGCTGCGTCGCCGCGAAGAGCATCACGCGCCCACCGGGTCGAATCGCATTCATTGCAACCTTGATGAGCGCGTCGCCCCCTACTGCAAGCAGAGCCACGTCAGCGCCGCGACCTTCAGTAACTGCTTTAGCAGCCGCCACGACATCGCCTCGTGCATCGAGCGGATGATCAAGGCCAAATCTTGCAGCAACAGCGTGACGCTCAGGATATAAGTCGCTGGTAAGCACGGTCGCGCCAGTCTTTCTTGCCAGCGCGGCGAGAAGAATCCCAATCGAACCCTGCCCGATGACCAGCACGGTCTCGTCAGACTGAAGATTGAGCAACTGGATCGCCTTGTAGCAGGTATTCACCGGCTCGATAAAGGCCGCTTGCTCGAAGGAAATACCGTCGGGTATCTTCACCAACCCGCGCTGGACGATCCAATCCATTACACGGATGTACTCCGCAAAGCCACCACCCGAAGGGGCAAACCCAGCAGTGCAACCGACCTTCTTATAGACCTCGCACTGCGCGAACGTCTGTTTGCGACAGTAGTAACACTCGCCGCAAGGGATGTGGTGATACGCCATCACCCGATCGCCAATCGCGAAGCCTGTGACACCTTCACCCACCCGAACAATTGTTCCCGACATCTCGTGTCCAAAGACACGCGGTGCGCTGTGCGAACCTGTGTGAATTTTCTTGAGGTCGGTCCCACAGATCCCGCAGGTATGAATCTTAACCAACACTTCTCCAGGGCTGATTTCAGGAACTGGAATCGTTTCAACGCGCACATCATTAACGCCGCGGTAGACGGCTGCACGCATAGTTGTGGGAACTGTAAGGTCTTGCTGGTTCTGATCTGTTGACATCCGTTTAAGCGCTCCGCCTATACCAGTCTAGCTGCGATTCAAGCTCTTTCGTCAGGGCATTGATCGCACGCTTGCTATTGCCTGCAAGCTGTATCAGTTTGCTCCAAAGCTGTGGACGCAGAACCGCATGGGCAGCAAATGCTGCCTCGCGAAACTGGCCGTCATCTGTAGCAAAACGAGCAAGTTCATGAAGCTCGAAGGACGCGTCGTCGGAGATGGCCTTGATCGCATGAAATGCAAGATCGTGCGCTTGAGCGATTCGCGCCACGGTTGCAGCCTCCATATCGACGGCAGCAGCGCCATACGAGGCATGGAGTCGTTGCTTTTCCCGGACACTGGCGATGGCTGGCGTACTGACCAACACCTGCCTGAACGGCGAGTCTGTGAATCGTTCGCCCGACTGTGTGTCTACGACAACACCTGCCTTAACGACGTCTCCTACAGCGAGCGACGGATCGCACGCACCTGCAACACCTACGGAGAGCAGCGCCGTTACAGGCCTAAGCGACATCGCCGCCTGAACGGCAAGTGTGGCGCGTGCAGGTCCCATGCCAGCGCAGACGACGACCGCAAAATCGTTGGTATAGGCATGGATCTTGCCGTGTAGGTGCTCCCGCTTCCAGCCTCGTACCAGATGCTTCACCTCGCGGGGCAACGCGGCGATGATGGCGGGACACTCTTTCATAGGGCGGGCTTGGAGAAAGGAGGAGCATAGCCGTTAGCGACGAACCACTCGATTGCGGAGCGCAGTTCGTTGTAGATTGGTAGCACCTTGAAGCCGAGGTCGCGTTCAGCTTTCGTCGAGGTGGCGAACATCATCTTCTTCCCCATGCGCACAGCCTCAACTGTAGCGCGCGGCTCTTTGCCTAGCATCTTGCCTGTAAATGTCTCGTCAAAGAAAGCAAACGCCATCGCAACGGAATGCGGCACTTTCATGGTCGGCGAAGGGAGGCCGGTGATCGCGGACATACGGTCGAGAATTTGCTTGAGGGTCAGATTCTCACCGCCGAGGATGTACCGCTCGCCCGGAGTTCCGTGGTCCAGAGCTTCAACATGCATCCGTGCCACCTCAGCGACGTCAACAAGGTTGAGGCCTGTGTCTACATAGGCAGGAAACTTTTTATTCAGGAAGTCGACGATGATTCGACCTGTCGGCGTGGGCTTGGCGTCACCGGGACCGATGGGTGTGGTTGGATTCAGAATCATCACGTACTGTCCGGCCTTTGCAGCGTTAATGGCCTCCTGCTCGCCGAGAAACTTCGACCGCTTGTAATGGCCGATCATATCGGCGATCGAGACGGGCGTGTCCTCGTTCACTATCGTCCCATCGGACTTGAACCCCATGGTGGCGACGCTCGACGTATAGACCACGCGCTGCACGCCGGTCTCACGCGCCAGCCGGAGCAATTCGCGAGTCCCATCGACGTTGGCAGCATACATCTGCTGCGGATCGCGCACCCACAGCCGGTAGTCGGCGGCAACATGAACCAACGCGTCGCATCCCGTAAGTGCGGAGCGCAGCTTCTCCGGCTCGCGCAGATCACCTACCACGGTCTCTGCATCGAGACCTGCCAGTGCATCTAGCCTGCTCGTCTGCCTGGTTAATAAACGAAGGCTTGCGCCCTCGGACGCATACTTTCGGGCCACATGAGCCCCGACGAAGCCCGTCGCTCCCGTAATAAATACGCGCACTTCTTAGTCTCTCTGATGTGAAGCAAACGAAGTTGCAGACGAACGGATTCAGCGAGTTCTTCACCCTGCAGCGGAAATTAATCCAGCTTTTCGGGTTCGATCTGGATGTTCTTTTCGCCCGCTGCCTTCTTCTCCCAGTACTTCTTGACCCAGGCTTCGAAGGTTTTTCCGGCTGCAGTGTCGCGACCGGTAAACGCCAGCGCGGCAACGTCAGCGTAGGCAACGTTCACCTTTGTTGGTGCGTTCGATGGAATGATGCGAACAAAGGAGTCCGCCAGCGAAGAGCCTGAGCGACGGTCGAAGAGATAGCCTGTGACCTGCGAACCATCCTTCCGAGTGATGGTGATGTCGCCACGATAATCAAAGGCCTTCTCTAACGCCTCACGAATCTCAGCATCCGTAGCCAGTGCCGGAACCCATCCCTCAAGGTTCTCGCGTTCGCGACCTTCGATGTGTTCGAGCTCGTCGGCACTCTGGTGCCGAAGTTGTTCGATTTTCAGGTGCTCCTGTTGCTCAGTCGCCATGATGCCTAATCTCCTGAAACTGACTGCAGTTCATTGTTGGCCGTACCGGCAGAGGCCTTAATCTGGACCAGCGGGCTGGCATGTTCTGGCCGCCACTCGTTCAACAGCTTCATCGCGCCCTCGTCTGGATAGGTCGATGGGAACATGTATTTCTTTGCTGTAATCAGGAACCCCTTCAATGAGCCGAAGTTGTAATCCACTGCTGAGGCCTCGTGTCCGGAGTGAACCATGCAGTTAGCACACTGTGGATTGCCGCTTTTTGCACCGTAGTTCTGCCAGTTCGTCGTTTCCATCAGTTCCTGGAACGTATCGGCGTAACCATCCTGTAGCAAATAGCACGGCTTCTGCCAGCCGAAGATCGAAAACGTCGGCATGCCCCAAGGTGTGCATTCGAAGTTCTGCTTGCCCATCAGAAACTCGGAGAAGAGCGGATGCGTATTGAAGCGCCAGGACTTCTTACGGTTGGAAAGGATGGCGCGAAACATCCTGCGCGACTTCGCCTTGCCCAGAAAATGATTCTGGTCAGGAGCCTTGTCGTAGGTGTAGCCGGGCGAGACCATCATGCTCTCGACGCCAACTTCCATCAACTCGTCAAAGTGTGCGCGCACGGAGTTGGGGTCGGCACCATCAAAGAGGGTCGTATTCGTAGTAACGCGGAATCCCGCCGCAACCGCAGCACGAACTCCCTCCATCGCGATATCGTACCCACCCTCTCGGCAGACGGAGAAGTCATGATGCTCACGCTGGCCGTCGACGTGAACGGAAAACGAAAGATACTTGCTCGGCTTGAAGAGGTGCAACTTCTCTTTCAACAGCAGAGCGTTGGTGCACATGTAGACGTACTTCTTGCGCGCAACCAGACCGGCAACAATCTCCGGCATCTGAGGATGCAACAGAGGCTCTCCGCCAGGAATCGAGACCATCGGCGTACCACACTCTTCGACCGCCTTGAAGCACTCTTCGGGCGACAGGTCGGTCTTCAGGATATGTGCCGGATACTGAATCTTGCCGCAGCCGGCGCAAGCCAGGTTGCAGCGGAAGAGCGGCTCGAGCATCAGCACGAGCGGATACCTCTTCCGACCCATCAATTTCTGTTTCAAAACGTACGTTGCAACTGTCCAAGCTTGCGAGACTGGAACTGCCATCCGTTGTCTCCTCCCAAAAAAAGTCTGTAATGTAACGGCCTACGCTGCCGCCTCTTCCCGCCCCATGGCGCGCTCGTATGTCGTCAGCGCCAGCAAGGGGAAGTACTGCTTGTACAAGTGATATCCAAGGTAAAAGACGCGCGGAAAACCTGTTCCGGTGTAGTAGCTCTCGCCGTTGCGTCCCGGCACGAGTTCATCCCAACTGCCGTCCTTGTGCTGACGCTCCACTAGCCAACGAACGCCCTTCGCAACAGAGTCGGAACGCGTGTCACCCGCAGCCAGCAGCCCAAGAACCGCCCATGCCGTCTGCGATGGCGTGCTCGGCCCAATGCCGCGCTGGTTGGGGTCGTCATACGTGCCGCAGGTCTCGCCCCATCCGCCATCGGCGTTTTGCACCATGCGAATCCATTCCGCGGCTTGCTGCACTGCGGGTTCATGGTTCCAGAAGCCCATCGCCTCAAGACCGCGCAGAACGAGGAACGTGCCGTAGAGATAGTTGACGCCCCATCGCCCGAACCAGCTTCCGTCGGGCTCCTGTTCCTTCAGGATGAACTGAACCGCTTTCTCGACGCGCGGATCCTTTCGCGTGAATCCGTACTGCGCCAACATCTCCAGCATGCGGCCGGTGATGTCGACAGTTGGTGGATCAAGCATCGCGTTGTGGTCGGCAAACGGGATGTACTGGAAGATGCTCTTGGTGTTGTCCTTATCAAAGGCAGCCCATCCACCGTTCTTGCACTGCATCGCCCATATCCAGTTCAGCGCACGCTGACAAGCGTCATACTGGTAACGTTCGCGAGGATTGTCGACGCAATTCAACGCCAGCAGAACCTGTCCCGTATCATCGACATCCGGGTAAAACTCATTGTTGAACTCGAAGTACCAGCCACCCGGTTCGACGTTCTTGACCTTCTCGGCCCAGTCGCCCTTCTGGCGTACTTCCTTCGACAAAATCCAGTCCGCAGCCTTCAGCATGCGCGGATCATCCTTGCGGACGCCCGCCTCGCCAAGAGCGTACATCGCCTGCGCCGTGTCCCACACAGGCGGGAAGCAAGGCTGCATCCGGAACGTCGGTGTCGGGTAGTCTTCCGTGCCTTCTGGGCAGTCAATACCAAGCTTTTCGAATTCGTCGAGTGCACGGATCATTTGCGGATCGTCTACGGAACGTCCTAAGCATCGCAGCGCAACGATGGAATTCAGCATCGCGGGATAGATCGCTCCCAGGCCATCCGACTTCTCGAATCGCTCAAGCATCCACTTCTCTGCCTTCTTGATCGCAACCTTACGCAGCGGGCGAATGTGCACGCGCTCAAACCAGTGGACCATGCGATCTGTAAAGAGAAAGAAATTCCGCCAGCTCACAGGCCGCTTCTTGTCCCAGCGGAGATGCAAGTTCGAGTTCTCGCGTCCGCCGACGAACAGTTCCTCGATTCCCTGCTCTGGTGCAAGTTTCTTGAACGGCTTCTTCGCGTAAATAATCGACAACGGAACCAGAATGCCGCGTGACCAAGAAGAGATCTCGTAGATGTTGAAGTAGAACCAGTTAGGAAAGAGAACGATCTCGGGTGGAATAGCCGGCACAGCGTCATAGTCATACTGACCCAACGCACAGAGATAAATCTTAGTGAATGTATTGCACTCGGTCACACCACCGTGCGCCAACACCCACTCACGCGCCTTCACCAGCACAGGATGGTCCTTCGACCAACCCATAAGCTTCAGTGACAGATACGCTTTGACTCCGTAGTTAATATTCGAAGGTCCACCCGGATACAGGCTCCATCCACCGTCTTCATTCTGGTGGCGGAGAATCTCGTTGATGGCACGTTCCATTTTGCCCGGATCGCCGGTACCGAGCAGCGTGTGCATAAAGATGTAGTCGGACTCGAGCATGCTGTCCGCTTCAAGCTCTCCACACCAGTACCCGTCAGAATGTTGCTGGCCGAGCAGCCACTCCTTGGCGCTAGCGATGCCGTTGACGACATGCTCCAGGCCAAGGTCCATCCGCCCAAAGCGCGGCTGCGCGGGCTGGGTGACCGTCTGCGGATTGCGTGAAGATTGACTACTCATCTGAGGCAAACTCTCTGGACAACTCTGGCCGTCTACCGTGCTGCTGGCGGAGCGGACGCTATAGCTTGGACTATTTCAGGCGGCAGGCCGAAGCGGACATTCTCCGGCATGACCTCCACCTCATCGACCGAACCATAGCCCTTCGCCTGCAGGTACTCAACAACATCCTTCACCAGCACCTCGGGAGCAGAAGCGCCCGCGGTCACAGCGACCGTATCGACGCCGTCGAGCCAATCAGGCTGGATGGCATCGGCTGTGTCGATCAGGTAAGAGTTCGTATCGAGATTCTTCGAGACTTCGACCAGACGATTGGAGTTCGAACTGTTCCGCGAACCAACCACCAGAACCAGGTCGGCTCCATGAGCGACATTCTTGACCGCAGTCTGACGGTTCTCAGTCGCGTAGCAGATATCCTGCGCGTGTGGCCCGATAATGTTCGGGAATTTCTTCTTCAAGGCCTCGATCATGTAGCGAGCCTCGTCCAGCGAAAGCGTCGTCTGCGTGAGATAAGCGACCTTGTTTGGATCGGGGACAACCAGAGCCGCAACCTCTTCGACGGTCGAAACCACCTGCGTCACATCCGGGGCCTCGCCCTGGGTTCCCTCGACTTCCTCGTGATCGCGATGCCCAACCAGCACCAGCGAATAACCCTGCTTGGCGAACTTGATCGCCTCAACATGCACCTTGGTCACCAGCGGGCAGGTCGCATCGATGACTTTCAACCCACGCTCCTTGGCACGCTCCCGAACTGCCGGAGAGACACCGTGGGCCGAATAGATAACCCGTGCGCCTTCAGGCACTTCGTCCAGTTCGTTAACGAAGATTGCGCCTTTTTTGGCGAGGTCATTCACCACGTAGCTATTGTGAACAATCTCCTTGCGGACGTAGATCGGCGCGCCGAAAGTATCGAGCGCAATCTGGACAATGTCGATAGCCCGCACAACACCCGCACAAAAGCCACGGGGCTTAAGGAGAAGTACGCGCTTGGTCTTTGTCGTGTTGCCGTTTTCGTTTGTTACAGCCAGGTCAAGGGTGGTAGTGGTCACCTATCAAGTATACCCCGTTTGGGGCCGCCGAGGCCCAGAATTGAACCAACCGTGGTGCAACAACAGAGGATATCTCCACGCCGCGCTCACGGAGCCGGGTCATTTCCACCCACATCACGCTAACAGCCTCATTCTTTAAGGCTCCTGCTAATAATTCATCGAATCAATGGGAACACTCGGGATGGCCGCAAGCACACTTCAGCGTCATAAACTTCTTCGCATCCTGGCACTGCGTTGAACAATATTTGCTACCCGGTTCCGCCATGCAGCTACAGCCTTCTTTTGCGCATTTCTGGGGACCTGTTGGTGTTGTCATAGCCCGGCACCTCCATTTGCAACTGTCGGATGCAGGTCGGTCGGTCGGGGATGTGTCACTATCGGCTGGTTGCTAACAGATGTTCGGCATGTTTCAGGCTGGTTTCAGTCAGCGTTGCGCCACTGAGCATCCGGGCTATCTCCTGCGTCCGCTCCGTATCTTCCATGCGTCGAACCTCGGTCTGGGTACGCCCGCGCTTTTCAGTCTTCTCGATCAGGAAGTGCTGGTCGCCAAACGCAGCAATCTGCGGCAGATGCGTGATGCACAGCACCTGTTGTCCACGCGACAGCGTCTTCAGCTTTCGCCCAACAGCCTCCGCAGCCCGCCCGCCAATGCCGATGTCGATCTCGTCAAACACCAGCGTACGAGGCAGCGGCGACTTCTTCTTACGTCCCGCTCCACTTGCAGCCTCCTCCACCGTAACCTTCAAGGCCAGCATCACGCGGGACATCTCACCCCCCGAGGCAATCTCGTGAAGCGGCTTCAGCGGCTCCCCAGCATTGGTCGCAATCAGGCACTCCACCTGATCCCAGCCATGCGCCGTCCAGCTAGCCGGTGTCTGATCCGGGGTAATCTGAATCCGAAACCGAGTGCTCATTGCCAGATCATTGATCTGTGCCTCTGCCATCTTTTCCAACTTCTTCGCGGCCTCTGCCCTGCCTGAACTCAATTGCGCAGACGCCACCCGATAAGCCGCGGCATCCTGGGCCTCTTTCGCCTGAAGTTCCACCACCAGCGCATCCCGGTTCTCGATCTCCGCCAACTTGCGAGCAGCATCAGCTCCAAACGCAATCACCTCAGCCAAAGTCTGCCCATACTTCCGCTTCAATCGATCGAGCGCAGCCAACCGGTCTTCAATCTCCTCCAGCCGCCCGGGAGCCGCATTGATGTTGTCGGCAAAGTCACGCACCTCGGCGTCCACATCCTCGACGATCGCCTTGGCCGCTGCCAACTGCTGTGCCGGAGCCTGAAACCGCACATCATACCGAGCGAGCTCCTCAAGATTCTTCAACGCCCCGCCCAGGATCGTCTCTGCCGAACTCTCCGACTCATACAACAACTCATGAGCGCTCATGGCGGCCGTGTACAGCTTCTCAGCGTTGGCCAGTACACGCTTCTCCGCCTCGAGCTGTACGTTTTCATCCTCCGCAGTCAACGCCGCTTGTTCGATCTCCTTGTTCTGAAACCGCCACAGATCGGCCATCCGCAGACGATCCTGCTCGGCGGACTGCAACTCCTCAAGCTTGTCCTTCGTGGCTCGCCACGCTACAAAGGCATCGGCAACAGCATCGTGGCTCAAGCCGCCAAAGCGGTCCAGGAGAGTCCGCTGCTGCGCCTGGTCAAACGAGCCCATCGTCTCGCCCTGCGAGTGCACCAGCGCAAGCTCCGGAGCAAGCTGCCGCAACACTCCCACGGTTGCCGGCTGGTTATTCACAAAGACCCGCCCCTTACCGTTCGCCAGAATCTCGCGCCGCAGGAGGATGTGATCCGACTCCACATCAATGCCATTGGCCTCAAGGATCGCCTCAGCCCCCGGCGTCAACTCGAAGACACATCCCACCACAGCCTTCTCGGCTCCATGCCGGACAACATCGGTCGAAGCCTTGCCGCCAAGCAGCAGCGCAAGCGCATCGATCAGGATCGACTTCCCCGCGCCCGTCTCGCCAGTCAGCAGGTTTAATCCCAATCCAAAATTGGCGACCGCACGGTCGATTACCGCATAGTTTTCCGCGCGTAGTTCGAGCAGCATCTCAGGGCCTCAGGCAACAACGTACCGCGAGAATAGCAAACCTCGCACCAACGCATCATAACCATCCCAAATCTGCCCAAATCCCGCACCTCGGCTGATGCTCCCGCCCGCCTCCACCGCAATCACGATTTACACTAGACCAAGGTGGATACAACAACTATGGTCTGGAACCTCGCCCTTGCTCTTCACTTCCTCCAGGAAGACACCTCCGCCGCACCGCCCGTCTCCAGCACGAGCGCCCTCGGTGAGATGATTCACAACAGCGGTCCCGTCGCCTTCACGGTGCTCGTTCTTCTGCTGATCGCCAGCGTCTTCTCCTGGGCCATCATGTTCTCCAAATGGTCCAGCTTCTCGAAGGCCCACACACAAAGTCTGCGCTTCCTCCGCCAATTCCGAAAATCGAGCCGCCTGAGCGAGATCGCCGCCATCGCCGATCAGTTCAAGCCAAGCCCCCTCGTCGCCGTCTTCAACGAGATCCACGACGAGTACCAGCGCCAGAATGGCGGCCGCGGCCTTCCACGCAATCCCGTCGCACTTGAACGCGCCGCGCAGACCGCATCCAGCGAAGCCCTGACCGCCATGGAGAGCCACATGACCTGGCTCGCCACCATCGCCGCCATCGCTCCCTTCATCGGCCTCTTCGGCACAGTCATGGGTATCATCGACGCCTTCCACGGCCTCGGCACCGCAGGCGCAGCCACCCTTCGCGCCGTAGCCCCCGGCATCTCTGAAGCGCTCATTACCACCGCCGCCGGCCTCGTCGTCGCCATCCCCGCCGTCGTCGGCTACAACCAGCTCACCGCCCGCTTGCGTGAGTTCGGTGCGCGCATGGACGACTTCGGCCGCGAGTTGCTCAACGCCATCGAGAACGCCGCTATGGTCGCGCCGCCCACACAGCCGCTGCAACACGCACAACCCGTCGAAGAACCTCGCCGGAGGGCTTTCTAGCAATGGCTTTTTCCTCCAAGGGACGCACCCAGACCGCGCTCGCCGAGATCAACATCACCCCTCTCGTCGACGTTGTCCTCGTGCTTCTGCTCATCTTCATGCTCACCGCGCCCGTGCTTCAATCCGGCGTCGAGGTGGCGATCCCGAAGACCCGCACCGTAAACCAGCTCACCGACGAGCGCCAGGTCGTCACCATCGACAAGGAGCAGAACGTCTTCCTGCAGGACAAGCCCGTCAACGTCAACGCCCTTCCTGCCCTGCTCAAGAGCACTGGCAAGGGCGATCCGGCCAAGCGCATCATCTACCTGCGCGCCGATGAACGTGTCCCCTTCGGAGCCTTCGCCTCGGTCATGGATGCCGTCAAGCAGGCTGGCATCACCAACATCAGCATCGTCACCCAGCCGTTGCAGAAGTGAGGAGGCAGCCATAGCCACTCACGTCAAATTCACGCGCAGCGAGGGTCTCCTCGACGACAACCTCGGCGGCAACTTTGCCCGCAGCGTCGTCCTGCACCTGCTGGTCGCCGGAGCCGTCGTCGGCTCGGCCTTCGTCTTCCACAAAAAGGGCACCAGCTGGGGCGAGAGCGCCGTCACCGCCGGAGCCATTCAGGCCACGATGGTCTCTTCTATACCTCTTCCTCCAAAGCAACGCGAACTCGACACCGGTGTCCTCACCTCCGAAACGCCCAGCCCGGCTCCAGTCACCGCCAAGGAGAAGACCGAGCCGCCACCCGAACCCAATACAGTCGCCATCCCTGACAAGATCACCAAACCGGTCAAGACAGCCGAAAAGCCAACTCCCGCGCCGCCGAAACATCCACAGCCCGCGCCCGAGCAGCCCACCAAGGCAGCCACCGGAGAAACCGCTGGCGTCCGCATCCCGCAGGCTGTCATGGAGCTCAAGAACGGCACCGCCAGCATAGCCGTGCAGGACCGTACCTTCGGAGCGCGCTTCGCCTACTACGTCAACATCGTCAATCAAAAGGTCGCGCAGAACTGGTATACGCAAGAAGCCGACCCCCGCGCTTCTGTAGGCAAGAGTGCCACGATCGTCTTCGACATCAACCGCGACGGAGTACCCTCCAACGCTCGTGTCGAAGAGCGCAGCGGCTCACCCTCACTCGATCTCTCCGCCATGCGCGCTGTGCAGCGAGTCGAGGGCTTCGGCCCGCTCCCGCAAGGCGATCACATCACCGTCGAATACACCTTCCACTACCAGCCAAAATAACGCTGTATTCATGTGCGAATAACGGAAGTGCTTAGCTTGGTTACTCAAAACCGGCAAATCATACAGCCCATCTCACAGACTTTGCGTCTACCATAGAAGATGATGATGCTCAGTTCGACTCGTCTCCCCTTCGCCCACACCGCGCGGCAACTCAAACTTTGGCTCGCAGCGTTGACTCTTCTGTTCGTCTCGACCTCAGCCCTCCACGCCCAGGACTGGTTCAAGACCGAGACCTCCAGCGGCGCCTCCAACATTCGCATCGCCGTTGCTGACTTCAAGCCCTCCCTCACCGACGCGCAGACCGCAGCGCTCAAGAGCACCTTCGACGCAACGCTCTACAGCGACCTCGCCAACTCCGGCATCTTCGACATCGTCTCCAAGAGCCTCCAGCCCCAGACCACTCCTGGCGCACCCAACGAGATCAACCTCCCGCAGTGGTCCAACGCTCCCACATCCGCCGCGATGGTGGCTTTCGGAGCCCTCGGCGTTCAGAGCGGCAAAGTCACCGTCAACGGCTACCTCTTCGACGCGAAGAACACCCAGTACCCGCAGGTGCTCGCCAAGCAGTACAGCGAAGACCCCAGCGAAGACTCCGCCCGTCAGATTGCCCATCGCTTCGCCGACGAGATCATCTTCCGTCTTGGCGGCGGCGTCCCGGGCATCGCCGAAACCAAAATCTTCTACGTCAAGCTCGGCGGCGGCACCAAAGAGATCTGGGCCATGGACTACGACGGAGCCAACCAGCATCCCATCACGCAACTCGGCACCGTCTCCATTTCGCCCCGAGTCTCGCCCGATAACACTCGCGTCGCTTTCTCCTCGCTCGGTAAAGACGGCTTCCAGATCCGCATGTTCTCCCTGTTGCTAGGCCGTCCGGTCAACTTCCCCTCCGCCGGCGGCGGCACCAATCTCTCTCCGGCATGGTCTCCTAGCGGCAAGGAGATCGCCTACTCCTCCTCGCGCACAGGCGACCCCGAGATCTGGATATCCGACGTCAACGGCGGCCTCTCGCGCCGCATCACAAGCTTCCACGGCCCGGATGTCTCTCCTGTCTACAATCCGCGCAGCGGCTCGCAGATCGCCTGGATTAGCGCTCGCAGCACCGGCCTTCCACAGCTCTACATAATGGACACCGATGGCTCTGCCGTCACCCGCATGACCGATGGCGGATACGCCTCCTCACCCTCCTGGTCACCCGACGGACACTTCCTCACATTCGCATGGGATCGCAAGTACGGCCCCGGCGCCCCCGGCGGCCGTGACATCTACGTCATGGAGGTCGCCACCAAGCGCTGGATCCAGCTTACCCACGACATAGGCCCCTGCGACTTCCCCTCCTGGTCGCCCGACGGCCGCCATATCGTCTTCGCTAACGCCGCCGACGGTAAAGACGCCCATATGAAGATTTGGACTATGCTGGCCGACGGTACGCAACGCCGCGCTCTTACCGGCCCCGGCGCCGACATGCCAAACTGGAGTTGGAAATAATTGCAGCCTTGCCCTGCGAAACAACCTTCGCAGTCCACCTTGGTTTTTTGATTCATTATGATTTGAACAGGAGAGCATCCGATGAACGCACGCCCCAGCCTTAGCCAAGCCCTTGCGCTGGCCTCGACCCTAGCCATCCTCACCGCCACCGGTTGCCACAAGAAGGCCGAGGCACCTCCCGCCCCCATCGCTCCTGCTCCGGCCCC
>Ga0209060_10000389_pt1 | contig 86754 bp, 93 predicted proteins | sample Coa_R1_8_FD_187155 | JGI IMG/M metagenome (GOLD analysis project Ga0209060, IMG submission 187155) | Surface soil microbial communities from Centralia Pennsylvania, which are recovering from an underground coalmine fire - Coalmine... | ecosystem: Environmental > Terrestrial > Soil >... | reverse complement strand
AAGATACCCTGTTCGCCCTCGGCGCGGTCGAACACAACAGCGCAATCCTCACCGAGGAACCCGATACTCACGCCTTAATGACCATGGCCCTGTGCTTCCGCGCCAACGCCCAGGACTTCCTCAACCTGAGCATGTATCTCCAGCGCACCTACCGCGCCATCGAACGTAACGTGAAGCACTTAAAGGAACTCCAGAAGGAGCGCAAGGCGCAGGAGCAGGCCGCCCTGGATACCGCCGTACAGCTCCAGCAGCTCCACAAAATGGAAAGGTTACCCTACGATCCCAGGCAGGATAAATTCGTTTTTTCGAGTGCCGTAATCGCGCGGGAAGTCGTTCGCCGCGAGCGCCTGGAAGACGCCCGAATTGCTCAAATCGTCGCCTATGACCACAAAGAATTCCGTTCGCGCCGTGGTCAAATCCATCAATGCCCGAAAGAAGAAGCCATCGCGTAGCGCCCAAACCAGTGAAAGAAACCGAGCCGTCAGGCGAGGTGTACCTAATCACTTTTGACTTTTGACTTTTGACTTTTGACTTTTGACTTTTGCCCTTTGACTTTTGGCTTTTGACTTTTGCCCTTTGGCTTTTGGCTTTTGAGTTTTGCTTCGTCGTTGAGTTTCCCTACAAAAATCGGTAGCCAGCCCTTTAGGATTCAGTAAGCCATTGATCCCTATAGCAAGACGGGCCATCCTGGGGAAGATCTGCCGAAAACAACTATTTTCAGCTCTTAAATACTGTATACCGTCCAGTTTAACTGATTTGTTTTTAAGATATTAGAGTCTGGTTACCTGCTTGCAATAGAGAAGCGGCGAGTCAGATTCAGGGAAGTAAACCGCCCAAGGAGGCAGAATGCGAAGATTTGTTTTGGCATCGGCGCTGGCTTTGTGGGTCGTGATCGGGCTGTGCTACAGCCAAGTCACGGATGCAAACCTGGTAGGGAGTGTGGTCGATGCGAGCGGCGCTGCCGTACCGAACGCCTCGGTCGAAATCACCAATGTGGCGACGGGTGTAAAGACGAAGGCGAACACGAACGTCAGCGGCCAATATCGGTTCAACAACATTCCTATCGGTACGTATGACCTGGCGGTCAACGCCTCCGGGTTTGCCCCAGCGACGCTTAAGAGCATTGTGATCGAACTGTCCAAGACGAGCACGCAAAACGTGGCGTTGCAAGTGGGGACAGTGTCAACGTCGGTCGAAGTATCGGCGGCGGCCGCGACCATTGACACCACGACCGCCCAGGTGCAGTCCAATTTCGAAGCCAAGACAATCGTCAATCTTCCGATCATCGAGAACGGCAACTCTTTCTTTGGAGCGCTCAACGTTTCGCTGCTGGGCTCGGGCGTAGCCTCCAATGGCGGGGTTGGCCAGGGCACCGGACCATCCGTGGGCGGCCAACGGCCCATGAACAATAATTTCATGATTGAGGGAGTAGATAACAACAACAAAACCGTGACGGGGCCGCTGGTCTATGTGCCGACAGAGGCGACCGCGGAATTTACGCTCTTGCAAAACCAGTACGGCGCGGAATTCGGCCATTCCAGCGGCGGCCAGTTCAACACGATCGTCAAGAGCGGCACCAACGAGTTTCACGGCGATCTCTACGAGTATTTCCAGAACAAGAATCTGAATGCCGTAGATGAGATTTACGCGGACCAGGGCATCCGGACCAATCCCCGTTACGATCAGAATAAGTTCGGCGGTACCATCGGCGGCCCGATCAGGAAAGACAAGCTGTTCTTCTTCGGCAGCTTGGAATATGCCCCTTGGGGCTATGCCAGCACGGTGGGAACACCGGTGGAAGCACCGACCGCGCAAGGTTTCGCATTGCTCGACCAGATGAGCAATATTTCCAAGACCAACTACAACATCTTCAAGCAGTATGTGCCGGCGGCGCCGGCCGCGACGGATAGCACCACGGTCAATGGCGTCAAGATTCCCACGGGTATCCTTCCCATCGCGGGAGCGAACTACGTCAATTTCCTAACCTACCTGGGTTCGGTGGATTACAACATTTCCAACAGCGATCAACTGCGTGGGCGGTTCATTGCCAACAAGTACGACTCGCTCGACAATACCGCCAACCTCCCCACATTCTGGACCACGCTGCCGCAGCGGTTCTATACCGCGACGGCCAGCGAATTTCACACCTTCACTCCCAATGTCACCAATGAATTCCGGCTGGGATACAACCGGTTCAGCCAGTTCTATACCACTGGCTCCAATCTGAAATTCCCGGGGCTGGATATGTTCCCGAACATTCAGCTCGATACCGACCTCGGGCTGCAGATCGGCCCCAATCCAAATGCGCCCCAGTTTGCGGTTCAGAACACCTATCAGTTAGTGGACAACCTGAACTGGACCCATGGGCGGCATACCTTCAAGTTCGGCTTCGACGGCCGCAACTCAATTTCTCCCCAGCAGTTTATCCAACGCATGCGCGGCGACTATGATTATGCGGACCTGCAGGAATACTTGACCGACCAGATTCCGAGCGATCTTGCCGAGCGCAACCTGGGCGGGACCTCTTACTATGGCAACCAGTGGGCTACTTATTTGTACGGCACGGACACCTGGCGCATCCGCAACAACATCAGCCTCTACCTGGGTGTGCGCTGGGAGCGCACCACGGTGCCGCTGGGGATGGGACTGCAATCGCTGAATTCCGTCGCCAGCGTCCCGGGTTTCATCGAGTTTAGTTCTCCCAAAACAGCCAATGGGAATTTCGCGCCCCGTATTGGTATCGCCTATTCACCGGGGAGCAGCGGGCACACCTCCATCCGCGCAGGTTTCGGCATGGCATACGACGTGATTTATGACAACATCGGCACCCTCTCGTATCCTCCGCAACTCAGCGCCACCTACGATGCGGGGAACTTCCCGGCCATCTTTAAGACACCTTTCCTGGCCAATGGCGGCATTTTCCCCGGCAGTCTGCCGGGAGGCACAAGCCTCACTGCGGTAGAGGCGCGCCAAAGCACGTCCAGTTACATCCCCGATCAGAAATTGCCCTATTCGGTGCAGTGGAATATCGGGGTGCAGCACGTGTTCCATAATGATTGGACGTTCGAGTCCCGGTACCTGGGAACCCGCGGCGTCCATCTGCTGGTCCAGAACCGTCTGAACATCCAGGACCGCGTATCCTCTAGCGCCTATCTGCCGACCTACCTCACGGCTCCTTCCCAAGCCACTCTGGACGGTTTGACCTGGTCCTATGGCAGCGCCAAGTCGCCCACGGTCAAGAATCTCTCCACCCTTCCGCTGTTCGTTCCGTCGTGGGCCAATGCCGGATTCAACGGCTCCAATGTGGTGGGCTTCATGCCGTGGGGCAACTCCCTCTATAACGGGTGGGCTAACCAGTTGACGAAACGGTTCAGCCGGAGTTTCTCTCTGATTGCCGCGTACACCTGGAGCCACAATCTGGACGACAGTACGGCCTCGGCCTTTTCCACCTTGCTGACGCCACGCCGGCCCCAGGATTTCCGCAATCTCCGCGCCGAGTGGTCCAATTCCGCCCTGGACCGCAACCAGCGCTTCACCTTCAACTGGGTCTACGAGTTGCCGTATTTCTCGAAGTCTGACAATTGGGCTGAGAAGAACCTTCTGGGTAACTGGAGGTTGGTGGGTACGTATACCGCCGAAACCGGCGAGTGGGTCACCGCCCAGAGCGGCGTGGACAGCAACCTGAATGGCGATTCGGCGGGCGACCGCAACATCATCAATCCCGCCGGTCAGGCTAATTTGGGAAGCGGCGTTAAGGCACTGAAGAACTCGGCCGGCGACACGGTTGCCTATCTGGCAACGAACCCGAACGCCCGGTACATTCAGGCCGGTTCGGGTGCTCTGGCCAATGGCGGTAAGAACACCGTGCAAATGCCGGGCATCAACAACTTCGACGTTTCGCTGGGGAAGCAGATCAAGTTCGGCGAGAAACGCTCGTTCGAATTCCGCGGCGACTTCACCAACCTGATGAATCATCCGCAGTACACGGCCGGTTTCATCAGTTCGGTCAAGCTGACTTCGCAGATCACCAACCGCAACTTCCTGCTGCCGGCCAACGCGTCGTTCCAGCAGTGGTCGCAGAACTTCTCCAGTAACCCGCGGCAACTGCAGTTAGCAGCCAAGATCGTGTTCTGATCCAGGGCGCCTGGTTCTGAGCACACCCGTCCGGCCAAACTCAATCGGCCGGACGGGTTTTCTTTAAATCCGAAACGTCGACGGTGTATTGTGCGAAGGTCTGCTGGGCTGCCGCTGCACCGATCGTCTTGGCTTCGGCCAGGGCACGCTTCGCCTCATCCTTCCGGCCCAGTTTGCGCAGCCAGGTTACCTCGCTTGCCAGAGCATCGCGCAGCAGCGCCGGATTTCCCCCATCCGCCGCTTGCGTCAACCGGATGGCCTCCTTAATGGTTTTCACAGCCTCATCGTACTGGCCGGAATCGGCCTCGATCGCGGCGGTAGCGCTCAAAATGTAGAACAAGTTAGGGTGGCCCGGGCCAAATGCCTTTTGGTACAGAGCATAGGCGTTCTGCAAGGTGGACAATGCTTCCTCCCGCTCCCCTTCCTTCCAGTAGACGCCCACCAGATTATTCAGATCCTGAGCCAGTATGTTCGCATCGGGCGGTTGCAGTTTCTCTTCGATGGCGATGCTGCCGTGCAGGAGTTCCTCCGCTTGTGGCAGATTCCCGCGGAGGTAAGCAATGCTGCCCAGAGTTCCCAGCGCTACCGCGCGGGTTGACGGCGGCGCCTGGGAATTCTCCGAGACGGCATCCCAGGCGCGTTGGGCCGCTTCTTCCGCCTTCGCGTACTTCCCCTCGTCGCGATAGACCATGGCCAGGTTCGTGAGCGGGATCGACAGTTCCCAGTCGTAAGCGCCCTTGATATCGGCGCCCTCCCGGATGGCCTCGCGATCCCAATTCTCGGCTTCGGAATATTGGCCCAGCGACGCGGTTGCCAGGCCCAGCTGAATCCGGATCAGGAATTTCCGCCCGTCGTTCGATGCGAAGTGCTCCGCCGCGGCGAAGGCGGCGAGGAAGTGTTGCTTGGCTTCGGCGTAGTGACCCTGCCGTTGCAGGGTCTTCCCCGTTTCCAGGTTCTGCTGCCAGCCGTCATCGGCAATCAGAACCGCGCTCTGGCCGGCGACACAGAGCATACCCAGCCGGACAAGACAGCGGCCCAACATGTAAGTGGTCAAAACTTACCACGGCCACCACTGGCGGTCAATGTAGAAAGTTTCAGCAGTGTAAGTTAATCGATGAAAAAGGGGGTCTCGTTTTCGCCGCGCAACACGACATCGAAGCGATAACCAGGAACGCCGACCGAGTCCAGCGCCGCATCGCGGATGGCGAAGAGCCTGTGCCGCGCGGCCGGGTCCTGGACGCAATTCAGGACGGGATCTTTCACCTGATCCGGCATATCCGCGAAGAAGATCGTGGTGACCAGCCGCCGGGTCAAGCCGATGGCCAGAACCATCAGGTTCACGTGCGGGCAACGCCGTGTGCCATCCAGCTCGCGCGATGCGCCCGGCAGCACCGTCCGGAAGCGGTAAGCGCCTTGCCGATCGGTGCGTGCCCTGCCCCAGCCGAAGAAGCCCGCATCTACGTCGCGAAACTGCGGATCCATGGGGTGGCGGAAAATGCCGTTGGCATCGGGCTGCCACAGTTCGAGGACGCTATTGCCTGTGGGCACATTTCCTTCCTCGACCACTCGGCCGCCCAACCAGATGTGCTGTCCGCGCGCCGTCCTGCCTTCGAACCGGGTGAGGTCGTTGCAGTCGTCCACGAGCTGAAACGGGAAGAAAGGCCCGATGGTGCCGTATGGCGAAGGGGATAAATTCATTCCGATGTCAACCTACCTCGGGCGTCCGCTGCTTGCCGCGCAACACGAAATCCCGCTCGAATTCCAGTAAATTCAAACTCTGCGTAACGACGATGGGGCGCGGCTCGAATAGCAGACGCTGGCGCGCCTCCGGATCCGGCACGCCGTTGAACAGCAGGTCGGTTTCGTTCAAAGGCTCGCCGGGGAAGAAGATCTGGGTGATGAAACGGTCCATCCAACTGGGGCCGAAAATCGAAAAGTGAATATGCGGAGGACGCCACCACCAGTCCGACTCCATCACGGGGTAGCCGCCCGGCTTAATGGTCCGGAAACGGTAGCGCCCTTCACGGTCGGTGAGAAAGCGGCCCTGGCCGGTGAAGTTCGGATCGATGGGCGCCTGGTGCCGGTCCCATTCGTGGATGTACTTGCCGGCCGCATTGGCCTGCCAGATTTCGATCATGGCGCCAGCTATGGGCGCGCCGTCCTCATCGGTTACTCGGCCGCTGATGTTCATCAGTTGGCCGATGGCGCGCGGACCTCCTGGCGTGGCGCTGGAGAAATCGCCGTCACAGATTTCCACTCTGCGCTCCGGTTCGAACGGCCCGCTCAGCTCCGAGAGCGTCAGCGGGCGTTCGATCAAAGGCTGCGAGGGGTTGCGCGTGAAACTGCGTGGATAGCCTTTGATGTACCGCAGGCTCTGGGTGCTGTCATCGTAAGGGCGGTACTCGACCTGGGGTAGCGATCCGGTGGCCATGGGAATTCGATTCTAACACCGAATGGCTGGGCTTCGCGGAGAGGAGAGAGCGCGCGAAGCGCAACGGAGCCCATTGCTTTCAGGCCTCCGTCCGTTCGGGCGGTTATCGCTCAATCCCGCGGCTTTAGGAAGCCTGCGAGTTAGCTGAAGTCAGTTGCGTGTTGGTGGTCGTCCAGATTCCGGACACGTTGCCGCCAACACCTAGAAACAACGCGGCCGAGGCTAATGCTACGAAAGCCATGAGCAGCGTATACTCAATCAGATCCTGCCCTTGTTCGTTTTTCCAGAAGTTCGTGAATAGAGAACGCATCTGTCACACTCCGAATAAAACGTTACTCCCGGCAAAAGTACGGAACAAGTTCTCAAAGGTTAATTGCGGAATCAGAATTAGAAATCAGTTTCAAACTCCTGCAGGCACGTCCAGCAGCGGTATTGGCCGTTCACGGGCATCGAAATGGAGCGATGAATCAAGCGGCAACGCAGCTTGGCGATTTGTTTACACGCGGTGGACCAGAAAGAGGGAAGCGAATTTACCGGAGCGAGCACTGTTTCGAGGTACGCTTCACCTGCAGCCGGTTTCATCATGTGGAAATCCTCCGAATTCACGTCAAGGGATAGGTGCAAGGAACGACAATTTCTCTCCCTGAAGAAATTATTCCCCGATTGATACCTCGAAAAAAAGTACCGCGAGTAACACGCCCGGTACTAAGGGCTGTTGCGAGGAGGACGGCAAGTATATGATGCGGCAGAGCTTCATCGCCAGCAGACCGGGCTTGTGGGTGTATAATCGCGCGTAATCGGAAGGGGGATTTCGATGAACTTCAAGAGCGGGAAGGCGGCCGGCCGATTGGCAGCTATTTCCCTGATGTGGATGCCGTTATGGGCGCAATGGACCAACGTTCCGACGGGGAAAATCCCCAGGACTGCGGACGGAAAGCCGAACCTGTCGGCTGCGGCGCCGCGTCTGCCCGACGGCAAACCGGATCTGTCGGGCATCTGGGAGCCCAGCGCCAACAAGTACGTGCGCGATATCGCCGCGGATCTCAAGCCGGAGGATGTTCCGTTTCAGCCATGGGCAAAAACCTTATTCGAGCAGCGCGCCGACGGCTCGCATTCGCGCGAGGATCCGGATGCCAACTGCCTGCCGCAAGGCGTGCCGAAAATCGACGCCGCGCCGGCGCCCTGGAAAATTGTGCAGATGCCGAGCTATATCGTGGTGGTCTACGAAGCCTTCAACTTATGGCGGCAGATCTTTCTGGATGGCCGGCAACTGGCGCGCGACGCGAACCCCACGTGGATGGGTTATTCGACCGGCAAGTGGGAGGGCGACACGCTAGTGGTGGACACCAGGGGCTTCAACGGTAAGTTGTGGTTGGATCAGTTGGGCCGGCCCTCCACAGATGCGCTGCACGTGATCGAGCGTTTCCACCGGAAAGATTTCGGGCACATGGACATCGGGATCACGATCGACGACCCGAAAGCGTACACCAGACCGTGGTCTTTGACCGAAGAGGTACATCTGCTCCCCGATACGGAACTTCTGGAATTCATCTGCAATGAGAACAATGTGGACGTGCCGCATTTGCCGGGAAAGTAAGCGGAGTTAAGTTGATCCCGAGGAGCGATTATGGGACCTTAAATGTTAATGAAAAGCCATGAGGCGGATCGAGGCGTCCCAGGGGCGATCAGCGGCCTGAAATTCGAGAGGCGCAATGTGCTGCTGCTCGGCTACGCCGCAGTGATTATCGTCCTGGTGCTGTCGGTGGTCGAAGCGTACCGCATTCAGGTAAACGTATCGCAGCAGCATATCGACATCTTCTATCGCTACGTGGATGAGGAACAGGCGCTGACCACGCTGCGTAGAGATTTGTGGCTCGCAGGGAATTACATTCGCGACTTCTTCATCAGCCCGACTCCGGCGGAGGCTCAGATTCTCGCATCGCATCTCAAGGAACTCGAGAAAGCGGACGAGCTGATGCTGAACCGGCTCGCGCTGGCGTTTCCAAACGACGGCGGCCTTTCCGGCCTCCGGAAGGGCCGCGGCGAATTCTGGCAACTGCTGGATCGCGTCCCGCGAGAGATGGCTCATACTTCCGACCAGGAGCAGATGGATTTCGTGCGCGACGTGGTCGATCCGAAGCGCGGGAAACTGTACGACGACTTGGGGCAGTTTACCGCGATTGGGGAAAGAGGTGTGCAGAACAGCTCACAAGAGATCATTCAGACGCGGCATCGCGCCGCACAGCGGCTGTTGGCAACCCTGGTCCTTGGCGGCTTGCTGTGCGTGCTGCTGGCATGGGTCAGCATCCGGCACTCGGACGCGCTTGCCAATCGCGTGGAGTTGCACTACGCGGAGGTGGAAGAGGCACGAAGCGAAATGCAGCAACTTTCCGCGCGGCTACTGGACGTGGAAGAGCAGGGGCGGCGGCATTTAGCGCGGGAACTGCACGACGAGATCGGCCAAAAGCTGGCTCTGCTGCAAATCGAACTTTCGCGCGGGTTGAACTTGGCGGGGGATCACCTGCCCAAGGCCGCTGAGGAACGGCTGCTGCGGGCGCGAGTGCTGGCGGAGGATAACGTGAATACGATTCGCGACATCTCCGCACTGCTCCGGCCCGCGGTTCTGGACGACCTGGGACTAGTACCGGCGCTGCATTTCCAGATCGAGCAATTCCAGCGGCGCAGCGGGATTTCCGGCGAATTCACCGAGGAAAACGTAGCCGATCAATTGCCGGATCGCATCAAAACCTGCGTGTACCGGGTGGTGCAAGAGGCCCTACATAATTGCGAGAAGCACTCGCGGGCCACGGAAGTCCAAGTTCAGGTAAGCCAGGATCCGGCTTTTCTAAAGGTAGTGGTGCAGGATAACGGGGCCGGATTTCGTCCGAACGACAAGGGCATGCCGTTCGAGACACGGGGATTAGGATTGCTGGGGATGCGGGAGCGGGCGGCAATGGCGGGCGGGAGTGTGGAGATCGAGTCGATGCCCGGCCACGGGACCCGGATCAGCCTGAGGATTCCGGTGGCGCGCACGAGTGTTAGCGCAATGCAGCATTAGCCTTCGGGCGTGCGAGGACGCGGCTATCGCCGCGTGTCCTGGGGGGCGGCGGGATCTTCTACTTTCAATTCGGCGAGAGTGCCAGTCATGCGCATTTCTTTGGTGCCGTTCGTGAGCTGAAGGAGCAGGCGGCCATCCTCCTGCGTCGCGCCGCTGCCGACGAAGATATCGTCATCGGTGCGCAGGGAAAGGTCACTTAGCCGCAGGCGCGAGAGTAACTGCGGGCCGATGCCGGAGGTTTCCAGAATGCCCTCGGCTTCCAGTTTGCCGGCGGGCCAGTTGAGTCCTTTCACCTTGGCTGACAGCTTGTAGGAAGGGCGTTGGGCGGCCAAGGTGACGGCCAGCAAGCCTTCGAGCGAGGCGTGATCGAGACGCGCGGTGAGGGCTAACAGATCGACGCGTGTCACTTCCCACAGGAGGCGCGAGCGAACGTTTTCCAGGTGCGTGCCGGCTAATTGCAAATCGGCGATTTCAAGCGTGCCCTCAAGCCGGCGGTCGCGCAACCAATCGGGCGGAGCGGTGCGTCCCAGGGCGCGGGCGAGAAGGCTGGTGCCGCGGTGGAGCGTGGGGATCAACTCGGCTTCGAGATCGGCGGCATCGACGGAGGCGGCGTGCAGGCGCAGCCGGTGCGGACGGATGGTATCCGGCTCGTACCGGTAATCGCCGGTGAAGGCAATATTGCCGGCTTGGGCACGGATGCGGTCTATGGCGAGGCGGGAGCCATCGATTCCGACACGGGCGGACGCAATCTGGAGGGGATCAGCGAGGCCGGGAATGGCGAGTTCGGCCTCCTCGAGATCGATCGCGCCGGTCCATCGCGGGGGCACCGCCGGTTCGCGGTGATAGCGCAACTGGCCGCTCCAGCGGCCGGCGGTCATTTGGTCGAGCCAGGGGACCGAAGCGAGGGCGGCCTGGGCGCGGAGCGATTCGAGCTTCATGCCGGAGGTGGAGATGGAGAGATCCAGGGCATCATCGGCCATGGAGTAGTTGGCTTCGAGAGTGAATTCATCCTGCTGGGCGCTGCGCACGGCCGCCGGGGGAAGCCAGACGTGCCCGCGATCGACCAGGACCCGCATCTGTTCGAAGCGCAAGGGCGGAGAATCGGGAATGGCGACGGTGGTGTTGTGCAGCGCGAGCTGGCCTTGGAACCCCTCAGTGGAATAGCCGACGACGCCATCGATGGCGCCGTTCATCTGCAACTTCGGAGGGACCTGTAATCCCATGTCGCGAGCGAACTGGAGCATCGGGGCGAATGGCAACTGATTCCAGGTGACGGTGACGCCCCAGTGCGGCCGGGAGAGGTAGCTGCTGGCGCGGAAGCGCGCGGTGACGGGCACGACCGACGAGGTGGATTGCAATTCGAGCTGCTGGGCGAGCAGGTCGAGGCGTCCGCGGATATCCATAGGCCAGCCCTGACCTTTGGGCGGGAGGAGGTCCCAGCGATGGACGTCTTCCAGGGTGAGGCGGCCGAGAATTCCAATGCCATTGAGGGGGCCGGCGAGGTGCAGGCGCGAAGAGACAGTGCCATGAACGCCGCCTGGTTGGCCGCTCATGAGGACCGCGAAATCGCCGAGCTGGGTGCGTTCGAGGCGCAGGTCGAGATCGACGCGTTCAGGGGCCAGAAACCACTTCCCGTTGAGACTGAAGGAACCGAGGCCGAGGGCGGGCTTGTCGGTGCGGGCAGCCTCAGCTTCGCAGGAGATGCTCCAGCCGCCGCCCAGAGAACCGGGCGGGGAAATATCGAGGTCGGCGCCGAGAAGATAAAAGATGGATTTGGTATTGCCGAAGTTGAAGTTGATGCGCCCGTTGCGAACGTGGATGGCGGGGACGGCGCTCAGCAGAGAGCGGTTGACGAACGAGGTGAAATTCCAAGCGTCGCCGGACTTGGTGAGATTGAGAGTCGCATTTTCGAGGCGGATGGAGGCAATGACGAAGCGGCCGGCGAGCAAGGGCAGCAAAGCGGGACGGACCTTGATGCTGTCCATATAGGCGATTGGCTCGAAGGCAATGGAGGGGTCTTCGTGAATGACGACATCGTCAACGGAGAAGCCGGGGCCCCGGAAGAAACTGAAGCGCACCGGACCGCGGATTTCGACGCGGCGGCCCAGAGTACGCTCAAGGGAAGCGCGGAGGCGAATACCGTAGGAATCGGCGCTGATATAAGGAGCGGCGAGGGAGGCGATGAGATACAGGCCAAGGACTGCGACGATGATCTTGGCCAGCTTCATGCCCAGGCCTCCACCAGATTGCGGTAGGCTTGCGGATCATCGATATCGGCAACGACTCCAGGGTCATTAAGATCGAGGAATTCAGTTGCAGCAGCGTGCCGGCGCACGACGTCACGGGCGGCGCCGCCATCGGGAATGGCGAGGAATTCGGGGATCAGGCTGGTGGAGAACCAGATGGGGTGGCCGCGGCTGGCGCCGTACCGCGGAACGCGAACAAGCGGGCGGGGCGACGCGAGCAGGGCATCCAAAGTGGCGGGGGATACGGCAGGATGATCAACAAGGGTGAAGAGCACGCCGTCGGATTCCGAGGGAACCGCGCGAAGTCCGCACTGGAGTGATGTGGTCATGCCGCGCACATAATCGGGGTTGGTGACGAAGAGAGCAGGGCGGATGGCGGCGGCACGAATCCGATCCGCGGCAGCTCCCAAGACGACAATCACGGGTGAACAGCGCGAAGAGAACAGCCCAATGAGGGTATCAAGGAAAGTTTCTTCACGATAGCGGAGCAGCGCCTTGGGGAAACCCATCCGGCGGGATTCGCCAGCCGCCAGGATGAGCCCGGCGGCGCTCACTTCGCCAGAATCGCCCGCAAAGATTCGTCGGCGAATACCGACAAGGAAAGCGAGCGCCAGTTGGATGCGGCCTTGCGGCGCACCGCGATCATTTCGGCCGCCACCGAGATGGCGATCTCCTCGGGAGAAATAGCGCCGATATCCAGGCCCATGGGCGCGTGGATGCGCTCGAACGCAGATTTCGGCACGCCTTCCTTTTCCAGTTCGCGGATGACATTGATAACCTTGCGCTTGCTGCCGATCATCGCGAGGTAGCGTGCGGGCGTGGCGAGAGCCAGTTTCAAGACGCGCATATCGTCGCGATGGCCGCGGGTGACGATAATGATGTAGCTGGTCTCGTTGATGGGAAGATTGGCGAAGACGTCCTCGTATTCAGCGGCATGCACTTCGACAGCGTCGGGAAAGCGTTCGCGGTTGGCGAAGGACTCGCGGTTGTCGATGATTACGGCGCCGAAACCAGCAAGCGTGGCCACTTTGCAGAGGCTTTTAGAGATGTGGCCGGCTCCAAAGATGAACGCACGAGGCAAGGGGAGGACAGGCTCGACAAAGACATCGAGTTGCCCGCCACAGATGAGACCATTATCGTAGGCTGCGTCCTGGCCCAGGTTGAAGTTCAGGTGCTTGGGCTTCTCGGATTCGATGACTTCGCGTGCGGCATTCCAGACCTCAGCTTCGACACAGCCTCCGCCGATGGTGCCGATCATCGAGCCATCTTCGCGGACCAGGATTTTGGCGCTCTCGTAGCTCGGAATGGAGCCGCGCACATCAACGATGGTCGCTATGGCGCACTTCTGGCCCATAGTGCGGAGACGCACCAGTTCCTCGTAAACGTCCATTGCAACCGATTATAACGCCTGGCCGTGGTAAACTCCTGGGGATGAAACGGCGGACAGGGTTGGCGGCGCTCGCGTTCGCAGCGAGCGCAGCGGCGGTGATGTGGTCCCAGCAACCAACGCAGAACTCGAATTTCACCGGCACGGTAACGCGGATTCAGGAAAACTCCGAAGCCAATATTGCGCATTTCCGTTTTGAAGCGGGGGCCCGCACGAAATGGCACAGCCACGAACGGGGACAGATCATCCTGGTGGAGGATGGGGTCTGCCGGACACAGTTGAAGGGCGGCCCTGTGCTGGAACTTCACGCGGGCGAGACAACCTACGCGCCGGCCGGAGTGCCGCATTGGCACGGCGCGGCGCCGGATCAGGCATGTACGCAGTTCAACGTTACGCGGGGCAGCGTGGCCTGGATGGACGAAGTTGCCGAAAAGGACTACACCGCTCCAGCGAAACATTGACGGGCACTCATAAGCGTGAAACCTGCGCTCTCTGACCTCAATTTTCGGCTTTAGTACTAATTAGACAAAGAAGAAAGTACTAATGGCGCGGGCTCGCTCGATCTTACGATAGTCCACCTGATATTGACTGTTTTCCAAGGCACCGTTTATGATGGCCACCATGCTCCGCTTCAAGCCGCTCTTTTGTTTTTTGGTCTCCGGCTTTGTGTTGCTGACGTTGCGGGCGAACGCAGGCATCACCCCAACGCCCACCATTTCGCCTGCCGGCCCTCAGCCGGTTGGCACGCCGGTGACGATCACGTTCGGAGCTACAGACTCGGGACCGGGACCGGTCAACTATCGTCTCGACGTTCAGTCTCCAGGCGGACAGTTTCAGACGGTTCACGATTTCAATTTGAAGACCTCCTTCGTCTGGGCCCAGAACCTGGTGGAGGGCACCTATGAATTGCGTATTACCGCCCGAGACAACAGCACGCAGCAGCAAACCGCCGTCGTCATTCCTTATACGATCACTTCGCTTGTGAGCGGGGGCAGCGCGGTGGTGACGGCCACAACCCATCCCCTGGTGGCGCTGTTCAGCGCGCCGGCGTGTCCCGTGGGATCCAGCATGCTGGTTTTCTTTTACCCGCAGGGGACGACGAAGCCCGCGTTCTTCACCGACAGTCGGCCTTGCAGGGCGGGCACGAGCATGAATTTCCTGATCGGCGGCATGTATGCCAACACGACTTACAACATGAACTATGTGGTTACGACCAACGGAGTAAACACACCAGGGCCCAAGACTTTACAATTCGCAACTGGCGCCATACCGTCGAACTTGTCTCTCCCCGCGACGACTGAACAGTTTCCGAACCCATCGGGGGTTTCGGCCGTGGAAAGAATTCAGCTTACCGGCAGCTCTCCGTGGTATGTTCCATTTGCGACGGATCTCGTGGGAAACCTCATGTGGTACTACGGCGGGACCGATACCGTGGACGAACTGAATCGTCTGGTACAGGGCGGTACGTTATTGCTTTTTACTGGAGGGACGACTACAGGCACCGGCTCTGGTCTGTGGGGGAGCCAGAACCTGTTCCAAGGCTTCGAAGAGATCGATTTGAGAGGATACACGGTGCGCGACACGAACGTGGATCGTCTCAATGAGCAACTCCCCGCCGCGGCGGCGATCACTGATTTCAATCACGAGTCCATCCGCTTGCCCAACGGGCATACCTTGGCCATCGGCTCCAACGCGGCTATCTTCCCGGCGGGTACACAAGGCAACTCTGCCCCGATCTCGATTATTGGCGACGTGATCGTAGAGCTGGACCAGAATTTGCAAGTCGTATGGTATTGGAATGCGTTCGATCATGACGGCGGCGGAACTCAATTGGATATCACCCGGCCCGCAACGCTGGGCGAGCAATGCTCCTACAATCAGGCAGGCGCCGCCCACCTTGGATGTCCGCCGTTCCTGCTAACGTCGCCCTCCAACGACTGGCTGCACGGCAATAGCCTTCAATTGCAAGCGGATGGATCGATCCTGATGTCGCTGCGGCATCAGGATTGGTTAATCGATATCGATTACGGCAACGGCGCGGGAACGGGAAATATTCTGTGGCGGATGGGACAGGGCGGGGATTTTACGATGCTCACCGGGGGCCAATTTCCGTGGTTCTCCCATCAACACGATGCGGAATTCGTCGTGGGGGGCACGACTACTATGACCCTGCTGGACAACGGGGATTTGCGCGTTTCCCAATTTGGCGGCAACAGCCGCGGTATGGTGCTTAACGTGAATATCCCCAACCGCACCGTCTCAACAGCCCTCGCGCAGGACCTGGGCGTTTATGCAACCGCCATGGGAAGCGCGCAGACCCTCTCCAACGGAGACTACATGTTCCTCGCAGGATACGTTCCTTACGGACAAGGAGCGATCGATTTTTCTTTCGAATACTCGGCCACCGGGGGGCTGACGTATAGCCAAAAAGCGTTGAGCCCATCCTACCGCTCGCTTCGCCTGAGCGACTTTTATCGGCCGCCAAACGGTAGCGGCGTGAATGCCGCTCCCGCTCGATAGGAGAACGAATTTTACGGGCTCCGGTTACCGGCTGACGAACAGCTTAGGGTGGACGCGCCATAGGATTGCGGCCAGAAGTACTAGATTCAACGCCGATTGTGGCTTTAACCATTGGTACTCCGGTTTCGAGTTCCGAGTGCTATTCTTCCAGAAGCGACTTTTGTGAGACAGGTCGCAACTTCAGGAGATGAACTATGATGCGGTGTTCTGTCTTACTCGTCGCGGCGTGCAGTGTCGGATTAACCGCTCAGCCTCTCGCTACCGTGCAGGTTCTGCGTAACCCGCAGGGCCCGGTGGTTCCACGCGATTTCATCGGCCTCAGCGTGCAACAGAGCATTGCGTTAGCGGATTTCGGCTCACCCACGGCTCCCAATACCGTTCTGTTCAAGCTGATTCAGAACCTCGGAAACGGAACACTGCGAATTGGGGGATCGGCGGCGGATTCGGCATGCTGGAACGGCGAACCGGCTCCAGCGCCGGGCATTTGCCAGTACACACTTACTTCGGCCGATTTCGATAGCTGGGCTTACGCCGGCGCCCAAACCGGATGGCCCATGATCATCGGTGTCAGTCTGGCACAAAATAAAGCGGCCGGAGCACCGCAGTACATCCTGGATGAAGTGACGCAGGGCCTGTTGCCTTCCCTGGCCAAGCGGCCGCGGGCTTCGCTTCTGGCATTGGAGTTGGGTAACGAACTCAACTTGTATTACCTCAATCCCGCGTACCGCCCGCCGAGTTACGGTGTTCCTCAGCAGACCAGCGATCTGTTAAGTTACATTTCCGCCTTCAACGGCAACGCTGCTACTCAAAATATTCCGCTGGTTGCTCCGGCTTACGCCAACCCGAACCTGAACTCCATAACCACGCAGCTTGAACCACTCGTGAGTAACCTTCTCACCTGCTCGACCTGCAGCCCGCAAAACCTTGGGCTGGTAACGCTGCACGAGTATTTTCTCGCTTATACATCACCAACCGGAGCGCTGCAGCAGCTATTGAGCCCCACCCTCATGCAACAGGTGCAGGCCAATTTTCTCAAAGCCGTGACGGATTTGTGGAATCTCTACGGCATGCAGGTCCAAATCGACGAAACCAATTCGTCGGCCCCCGATCCCGGCTTGCAAGGCGTGAGCGATGTGCAGGCCAGCGCCTTGTGGACTCTCGATTATGCTCTCAGCATGGCGCGCATCGGCGTCCGCCGGTTGAACTTTCATATTCACAACGGAAGCTATTATGATCCGCTGGTAATCACTCCCGGCGGGAATGGCATTTTCTCGAATCAGGTTCAGCCGCAGTACTACGCCATGTATGCTTTCAATGCCGCCAAGAGCCAACAGTTCCTTCCTCTCGCCGTCACTTCGAGCGCCAACGTGCGCGCTTATGCGTTATCTCAGTGTCCTACCTGTGCCATCACGATATTCTTGGTTAATAAGGACATGAGCGCATCGGGGCCGGTTCAGATCAGCCTCTCGGCGCCGGCCACGACTGCCAGCTACCTTGAGTTATCGGCGCCTTCTCTCACCTCCCAGGCATCCAGCGTCCTCTTCGGCGGGGTACAATTCAACAATTCCACGGGATCTCTCACTGGTCCGCCGCAGGCCGTTGCCATTCAGCCCGACAGCAACGGTACTTATACGGTGCAGTTGGATAACGCGGCCGCTGGAATCCTCACTATTCAGCCTTGAGACTGGCTGGTATGCCGCGCGCCGGACTGCTGCCAGTCACATTTGGCGAACATACTTGCGGTGTTTCGGTAGGCACGATATAGCAGGTGTTGGGCCGGAGAATCGGTGTGGCAACCGGCGGCAGTTGCGCAGCCGTCGGGAAGTCTACCGTGGGAACATAGTTCCCCAAGTAACCGCCCTCTGGGTTATATTCTGTCGTCCGATATGGCACATTGAAGGTAGAGCATGCAAAGCTCTGGTTCGGCAGAAGATCCCTCACTCTCACTTGATTGAGGGTACTAATATTCGGTATGGTGCTGGCATCCACCCATGTGTAGTAATTCGCAGCCGTCACATTGGCAGGCTGAGGCGCTCCAAAGCCGATAACCAGCGTCACATTGCCGTTCGGGTCCTTTACAAAGTTCCGGTCATAAATCGAGTAGAGAGTAACAGGCCCTCCGAGATTAATTGCGGGCGCCTGAATCGAAAAGCTGGTATATCGAGCCTGTTCGTTACCGGTCAGACTGCAACTTCCATTCGTACAGGGAGTGTTCGGCGTAGACGGCGCCTGAAATTGGACGCGCAGGTATGCCTGTCCCGACAAGAGGGTCTGGACTTGCGCTGCCGAGAGGACTGCCCTCAGGTAGGCCTCATAGGTGTTCTCGAAGGTCACGTAATCGGCGGTCCGCATCCAGATCACGTGATTCTGCGAGTCAGGGGGGAAACATTCCCAGGGTTCGATCGCTCCGGAAAATTGTGCGTGCGCGCTGACTTGCGTCTGGTGCAGCCAGGAACTCGTCAACGTCTGCGTGGTGCTAATGATGTTGGATTGAATTGCCTGGGCGATCGGGATGGCGCAGCCGTTGGCGAGGCTACGCACAATGACTTCTTCGTTAATCGGCGGCGAGTCGATATCCGCATATTTCCGGACCAGAACAACGCCAGCCGCGTTAGCGCCGGTCTCATGCGGAGGAAAGCCGGGCGGCAGGTTCGGGTAACCTGTCCAATTGAGACCTTGGTGAATCTGGGAAGCATCCATTACGTTCTGGTCGATATTGGTGCTGGCTGTGCTGCAGCCAGGACTCACATTGACCGGTGGGCCTCCCCCAAACGTCACCTTGAAGCCATAGGACTGATTGGGTTTAAATGTAGCGCCTGTCAGGAAGGGGTTGCTCATCGAAGACGCCAGCGGCACCATAGCGAAATCGGGTACGTTTCCCACGGTAACCAGGTGATCGTCGTAAACGGTGGCAAGTAGGAACCGGGAGTTGGGAAAAACTCCCAAAAAGACCAGTTCATATCCCGGAGCCACTTGAAAATAGACTTTGTCGTAAATGGCGTTCAGGTCGCCTGACTCCTGGGCGCCAGAGACTGTCGCCAGGGGCAAGGCATAACAAGGATTATTGAAGTTTGCGACAAACCCTCTAGTCGGATCGATGGCGGGTGGTGGGGAACATGTGACAGCGAACGTGAGGGCCGGCTTGGCAGCCACCAGAAGGATCAGCAGTGCCCAAAAACGCAGCATTGAACCGCGGCGGGCCAGCCCACGTAAAGAGATTTGGAGTGGCAGACTCATCATCGTGCAAATTCTCTCATCGCAAGGTTGCGGGTTTTGATAAACGCCGGTTCCACATTGCGATCTTTCGGTGCGTGAAGATCATACCACGATGACAAGACGGCAAAACGTCGACTAAAAATCAGGATCTAGCAGAAAAGTACTAACAAGTCTAGACGGGAATGGTTCGCCAGTTCGGGGCTAGCAACCCTGAAGGGCTACTCGAACCGCTGTATCGTATGATAGTACGCACGGTATTGACTGTTTTCTAAGGCATTGTTTATCATGGCCACCATGCTCCGCGTAGGGTCTCGTGTATCTATCTTATTCTTTAGTTCTGTGTTGGTTATGCTGCGCGCGCAGGTGACCATCACGCCGACGCCAACGATCTCGCCGGCTGGCCCTCAGCCGGTTGGCACACCAGTGACAATCACGTTCGGCGCGACGGACTCGGGACCGGGACCAGTGAACTATCGACTCGATGTCCAGGCTCCGGGGGGGCAGTTTCAAACGGTTCACGATTTCAATCTGAAGCCATCCTTCGTCTGGGCCCAGAACCTGGTGGAGGGCACCTATCAATTGCGTATTACCGCCCGAGACAACAGCACGCAGCAACAGGCCGCCGTCGTCATCCCCTACACGATCACTTCGCTTGTGACCGGGGGCAGCGCCGTGGTGACGGCTACATCGCACCCACTCGTGGCGCTGTTTAGTGCCCCGCCTTGTCCCGTAGGATCAAGCATGGCGGTCGCGTTTTATCCGCAAGGGACGACAAAACCCGCCTTCTCAACGGACAGCCGGCCTTGCCGATCGGGCACGAGCATGAATTTCCTGATCGGCGGCATGTATGCCAATACCACTTACAACATGAATTATGTGGTTACGACCAACGGAGTCAGCACGCAGGGGCCGAACACTCTGCAATTTACGACGGGCGCCATTCCATCGAATTTGAACGTGCCAACACCCTTTGTGCAGTTTCCCGCCTTTTCGGGGCCCTCGGCGGCCGAAAGGATTCTGTTGACCGGTTGTGCGCTTTTATGCACCCCATTCGCGACAGATTTGGCGGGAAATCTCGTATGGTACTACGGAGGCGCCGATCTCGTGAACGAAGTGAATCGGATGGTGAAAGGGGGTACCCTGTTGACCGTTACCGGAGGGCCGAATACGGGTACGGGTTCCGGTCTCTGGGGGTTACAAACTCAGTTTCAGGTCGTAGAAGAGCTCGACTTGAGGGGATACGAGGTGCGTGACACTAACGTGGATCGTGTCAATGAACAACTTCCCTCCGCGGCGGCGGTCACGGATTTCAATCACGAGTCCATCCGCTTGCCCAATGGGCATACTTTAGTGATTGGCTCGAACGAACAGGTCTTTCCAGCGGGTACGCAGGGCAACGCGGCCCCGATTGCAGTGATCGGCGATGTGATTATCGACCTGGACCAAAACATGCAAGTGGCATGGTATTGGAATGCCTTCGCTCATGCGGGCGGCGGCACGCAACTAAGTATCAACCGGGTTGCTACGCTGGGCGAGCAGTGCTCCTATAATACGAGCGGCAATGCCCAGTTGGGATGCCCGCCGGTACTCTTAACGAACCCCGCCAACGACTGGCTGCACGGCAACAGCCTTCAATTGGAACCGGATGGCTCGATCCTGATGTCTCTGCGGCACCAGGATTGGTTAATCGATATCGATTACGCTAACGGCACGGGAACGGGGAATATCCTGTGGCGGATGGGGCCGGGGGGCGATTTTACGATGTTAACTCCAGGCCAATACCCGTGGTTTTCCCACCAGCATGACGCGGAGTTCGTTGTAGGAGGCATGACCACTCTTACCGCGCTCGACAATGGAGACTTGCGCATTTCCTTATTCGGAGGGAATAGCCGCGGGATGGTGCTCAACGTAAATGTCCCGAATCGCATTGCATCGAGCGCGCTCGCGCAGGATTTGGGCGTGTACGCGATTGCCGAGGGAAGCGCGCAAACACTTTCGAACGGGGATTACATGTTTGAATCTGGATCGGTGCCGACCCGGTTTGGGGTGGGGGAGGTGTCGTCGGAATACTCGGCCACCGGGACGCTGACCTATAGCCAAAGAGCGGCCACGGGTGCCTACCGCGCGTTTCGCGTGACAGATCTGTATCGGCCCCCGAACGGCGCCGGCGTTAACTCGGCCAGCACTTCGGGGCACTAACGCGGTGGCGGCACGCTTCGGCGCGGCAGGCGCACGTCATGGATGGGTGAGCCGCCGTCAATAAGCGGCCGGAGATGATCATCACGTTCGGTGACCTGCGGGCCATGGGGACACTCCCTTGCGGTCGCGGGTCGGTAACTCTCTGGAGTAGCTCTCAGCGGCTGCCGCTCAACGGAGAGCCCGTGGAGGAGCATACCTGCGGCGTCTGGGTAGGCACGGCATAGCAGGAGTTAGCCCGCACCGGAGGCGACGGAAGCGCGGGAATCTGCGCCGCCGTGGGGAAATCCACGGTCGGGACATAGTTTCCCATGTAACCGCCCACCGGATTGAACTCCGTCGTCCGGTATGGGACGTTGAAAACTGAGCAGGCAAAGGTTTGGTTCGGGTACAGATTGCGAATTCGAACAGCATTCATGGTACCGATGTTCGGAACGGCGCTGGCATCGATCCAGGTGTAATAATTCGCCGCCGTCACATTGGGCGGCTGAGGGGCTCCGAAACCGATGATCACGGTAACATTCCCATTGGGATCTTGTACCAGACTCCGATCGTCGATGGAGTAGAGAGTCACTGGTCCTACAAGATTCGCCTGGGGAGCTATTAGAGAGAGGCCGAAATACCGAATCTGCTCATTACCAGTGAGGCTGCAGTTACCGGTCGTGCAAGGAATTGTGGGAGTGGTTGGAATCTGAAATTGGAGGCGCAGATAATTCTGTCCGCCAAGTAGAGTCTGGACCTGGGAACTGGAGAGGGGCGCCCGAATGATGCCATCATAGATATCCAGAATCGGCATGTAATCGGTGGAGCGCGCCCAGATTACGCTGTTCTGGGGATCCGGCGGATAACACTCCCAAGGTTCGATAGTCTGGGAGAACTGCAAGTGAGCGTTGATCTGGTTCTGGTGAAGCCATGTGCTGGTGATGGGCTGAGTCTTACTAATCATGTTCGCCTGGATCGCCTGTTGTACAGGAATCGCACAGCCGTTCGCGAGGCTGCGCACAATGACTTCTTCGTTAATCGGAGGCGAGTCGATATCCGCATACTTACGGATGGTGACTATGCCGGCGGCATTGGCGCCGGTCTCATGAGCGGGAAAACCCTGCGGCAGGCTCGGGTAACCCGTCCAGGTGAAACCTTGGTGGAGCTGAGAGGCATCCATCACGTTCTTGTCGATGTTGGTGCCCGCAGTGCTGCAGCCCGGGCTCACATTGACCGGCGGCCCGCCCCCAAATGTGACTTTGAAGCCGTAAAGTTGATTGGGCTTGAAGGTGGCGCCCTGCACAAATGGATTGGTCATGCTGGAGACCACCGGAAGCATTGCAGAATCGACGATATTGGCCACCGGCAGCAGATGATCGTCGTTCACGCTGGCCATCAGGAACCGGGCATTGGGAAAGGTTCCGAGAAAGACCAGTTCATATCCGGGGGCGACCTGGTAATAGACTTGATCGTAGACGGCGTTCAAATCGCCGGATTCGCCGCCACCGTTGCCACTCGAGAGCGGTAGAGCGTAACAGGGGTTGTTGAAGTTCGCGATAAATCCTTTACTCGGATCAAAGGGAGGCAGGGGCGAACAGGAAGTGGCGGCTCGAGTGACCGCTGGCTGGACCGCGCCCAAGGCAATAACCGCGATCAAAATACGCCACCGATGGCGAGAATTCATTGCGTCAAGAACCCACATAAGAGCCTCGTTTCCGGATATTTATGCGTGACAGATAATACCATGACTAGATGCCATTCCCAACGGGATCAGGTCCCGGTTCTAGGGCAAAGTACTAGTGCTCCATAACGGAAGTACAGGCTCCGCAGCCTTTGCCGGTGCTGCCGCCGCGTTCAATTCCCTGGAAGTGCCTGTAAACACCCGCCCACCTGCGGTGAGGGCGGCGCGGTATAGCAGGAATTCGGCCGGTTAGGGGGTGAAGGCAACGCAGGTATCTGGCTCGCCGTTGGAAAGTCCACGGTGGGAACGTAGTTTCCCATGTAGCCGCCGACGGGATTATACGCCATGGTCCGGAATGGCACGTTGCCGGTGGAGCAGGCAAAGGCCGGATTCGGGTCAAGATGCCGGAATCGCAGCAAATTGATCAGGTTAATTTGGGGCACGGAGCTGATATCCACCCATGTATAGTAGTTCGCGGCCGTCACATTCGGAGGCTGCGGAGCCCCGAAACCGATCACCAGGGTCACATTGCCGTTCGGATCTTTCACAAAACTACGGTCGTCAATCGAGTAAATGGTCTCGGGTCCAGCGAGCCCCTGCTGGGGACCTTGCAGCGACAGGCTGACAAAGCGCGCCTGTTCATTCCCCGTCAGCATACAACTGGCATTGGCACAAGGAGTAGCGGGTGTAGTCGGGACTTGAAACTGAACCCGCATGTAGGTTTGGCCGGCTAAAAGATTCTGCATTTGTGTGGATGTAAGACTCGCCCTGAGAAATGGGTCGTAGTCGTCGAGTGCCGGAATATACTCGGGATTGCGATACCAGATTACGCTGTTTTGGGAGTCGGTTGGAAAACAATTCCAGGGCTCGATCGTGGTGTTGACGAACTGCACGTGAGCGTTGATTTGCGTCATATGCATCCAGCCGCCCGATGTGCTGGTTGGCAGGCTGATGATGTTGGACTGAAGCGCCTGTTGCACCGGAATCGCGCATCCGTTGGCGAGGCTTCGCACGATCACTTTTTCGTTAATTGCTGGAGCGTCAATATCCGCATACTTCCGGACTACCACGATCCCGGCCGCGTTAGCGCCAGTCTCGTGCGCGGGAAAACCGGCCGGCAGATTCGGGAACCCGGCCCAGGTCACCCCTTGGTGGATCTGCGACGCATCCATCACATTCTGGTCGATGTTAGTGGCTGAGGTGCTACACCCCGGACTTACGTTGACCGGAGGACCGCCGCCAAATGTGACCTTGAAGCCGTAGACCTGATTCGGCTTATACGGGGTACCCGGCACAAAAGGATTGATCATATTGGACGCCATCGGTAACATGGCGGAATCGACAATGTCGGCGACCGGGTAAAGATGATCGTCGTACACGGTGGCCAACATAAATCGGCCATTGGGGTACGTTCCGAGAAACACCAGCTCATATCCGGGAGTGATTTGGTAGTAAATCTCGGAGTAAATCGCATTCAGATCGCCGGAGGTGAGAGTGGAAGAGTTGATCGACAGAGGCAGCGCGTAGCAAGAGTTATTGAAGTTGGCAACAAACCCCTTAGTAGGGTCTATGGGCGGGATCTGGGTACAAGGTGTCGCGCCGGGGGAGAGCAGCGGAACGGCAATCGCGGAGAATAAGACCGCAATTGGAAGACGTAGTGTGGCTATACCGTAAATCCAAGATAATCTCATGTTCCTGTCAACTTCGAAAATTTTACACTTCTGGCGATTCTGCGCAAACGATCTTTCGATAGTGGGATCTTACGAGGGGGGATGAGTTGTCTTATCCGTAGCCGGACAACTGGCTAGTTGACTGTCATCGCGCACATTTTGGTGCCTTGATCGGCTTTCAGCACATCGACCGCCTGAACGCCGAAGCTAAAAGTACCAGCAGTTGCAGGAGTCCCAGTGACAGCCCCGGAAGCGGTGTTCAAGCTTAAGCCGGCCGGTAGAGCCGGGCCTACGGCGAACGTATAGGGCGCCACACCGCCCGATGCCAGGATGGCGGAGGAGTAAGCAACGCCGTGAGTGGCTGTGCTGGCGGGGCAACTCAAAGTCACCGGAGGAATGCTGGTGAATGTGGGCAGCGTGTATAAGTCGGGCATTCGCCAGGAGCGATAGTTCGTGAAGGAGCCGCCGATCTCATAAGCCACCGTTCCTGCCGGAGTGAGTTCGAAGCTGTTTTCGAAACCAGGAATCGCCCCAGGAGGAGTAGTCCACCCCCCATCGAAATAGTAATTTCCGTTGGGCAGAAGCTGTGCGCTACCCAGTGCGATGCTGACGACGCCAAGTCCCTGGTTCAGGATCAGCTTGGCCACCATGTTGGTCTGGTCCACGTAGAGCACTTGGCCGCGGCTGGCCTGTCCGGGGTTCTGTAAGATTCGAGTGTTCCCATCGTCGAAAACGGACATGACCTGTCCGCCGCCGTATTGGAACTCGGCATCGTGCTGGCCGGAGAACCAGGGATTGGGATAGCTGGTATTCATGGTGAAGTCTCCGCCCAACCCCAATCGCCAGAGCACCTGCTGCGTGCCTGTACCGTTACCGTAATCGATCTTAATGACCCAGTCCTGGTCCCGCACCGACACCACCAGGCTGCCATCCGCCGGCTGGTATTGAATGCTATTGCCATGCATCCAGTCATTCGCCGGGCTCAGGAGCAGGGTGGGCGGGCAGCCAGCCGCGCCGGTGGTGCAGGTCACACCAGTGGTCGACGCGCGATTGATATCGAGTTGCGTCCCGCCTTGGGCATGATCGAACGCGTTCCAATACCAGACGACCTGGAAATTTTGATCCAATTCGATCAGCATCATTCCCAGGATATCGACTGGGCCCGTCGAGCCCTGGGTGCCCGCGGGAAAGATACGCTGGTTGATCCCGATCGTAATGGTGTGGCCATTAGGGAGCCGAATGGCTTCATGATTCAGGCCATAGATAGGGTCCGTTCCCATGGCCACCAGTTGTTCGGAAATGCGGTCGGAATTGGTTTGGCGCAGGACATTGCCCGCCAGGTCGATTTCCGACAGCGCCGAAAGGATCGGAACCCCGCTGCCGTTCGGCCCAGTCCCGGTCCCCGGTGCGGCGGCGAATGTCAGGATAGTCGTTCCCAACAGTGGATCCCCGGTGACTAGCCGAGTGATTTGCGTAAAGCTGGGGAGATACCAGATCACGTTGCCGGACAAGTCAGTCGCATCCGGATATGCCTTGAATGTGGGATTGGCCAGAGGGCCGTACCAATACGCGTTGAACACAACGTCACTGGTCGTGTAGGATTGGGGCGTAGGAGGCACCAGCGTTTTGTTGATGGGTAGAAGCGCCGACGGGGGTATCGGGCCGGTGGTAAATGAGACCACATTGGGACTGGCAACCGCGGTTCCACCTGTCAGGACGATCGATCGCATATAGTAGGTGCTGCTGGGCAGCATACCGGCGATATAGAAATTCATGCTGGTGGGCGGATGACACGGCCGCCAGTTAGTAAAATTGTTCTGTGGCGGGCTTTGGCCACTTAAGGTAAAACCGATCCTCATGCTACTGCCCGCCGGGCAACTCGGCGCACTGAACAGGGCCACAAGCGGGTTGGCGGTTGGAACCACCACGGGCTGGCTGGTCACCAGGGAGCTCACGACGAAGCTCGCAACCGCCGGAGCCGATTGGATTCCGGCCGTATAGTCTCTGGCCGTTACGCGCACCTGATAAGTTCCTTCCTGGGTATTGGGCGTCCAGAGGAAGGTGTTGGCCATCGAGAAATCCTGCACCACCTGGAAGGTGGCGCTCCCGGCCTGAGCCAGCTCAAAACGATAGTTGGTTGGCCCGGGACCCGTCTCGGCTGCCGTTGCGGTCCAGGTAATCGCGGCGCCGAGCGGCTGCGGCGACGCCGGGGACGACGCCAACTGGACGGTTATAGTCGGTTGACGCGTCGCCGATTGAGCATGGCAAATTGATACTAGTATTGATAGAACTATAAAGCCGCACCCGCAGCTTCTACGGAAGATTCTGAACTCACTCAATTCGGATCTGTCGGGCATGACTTGTTTTTCGTTTTCACCTTTCCGAACCGAGGCACTTACAAACAATGTTTCTTGGTGACAGATCATACCACGGGTGAATGTGGAGCAAATGCGTATCTTTGTTCCAGCCGGCGCAGGGAAAGTACCAGAGGGTAATCATCGGGGCTCCTGGGGGCCAACTGAGCGGTACTGCGGCGTATTGCTTTTACGACCCGCAGATGCTAACCTTGCCACGATTTCATCCGATCAGGTCAGCGTCTTAGAGGGAGTGCCATGAATCGCTTAACGACTATTCTGTTATTCAGTTGCGGAGCAATGTGCTCTGCCCAGAACCCGAATACATCCAACGTCACCGAGTACGCCATACCCACGCCTAATTCGCTGCCGGAATCGATCCTCCTCGGTCCAGACGGGGCGTTGTGGTTCACCGAGACGGCGGGCAATAAAATCGGGCGCATCACGCCTGTGTCCGGAAAGATCACGGAGTACCAAGCGACTGGCGCGCCGTGGGACCTTATTGTTGGGCCGGACGGAGCGTTCTGGTTTACCGAGACGAATGGCAACAAGATCGGCCGGATGACGGTCAATGGTGTCATCACCAACCAGTTCACCATCCCGACGCCGAACAGCGGTCCCCGCCGCATCGTAATCGGCCCGGACAATGCTATGTGGTTTACGGAGTACACGGGGAATAATATCGGCCGTATCACCACCTCCGGAAAGATTACGGAGTATCCGATTCCGACCCCGAACGCCACTCCGTCTGGGATTACCGCAGGACCAGACGGCGCCATCTGGTTCAACGAAAATGGCGGGAACCAGATTGTCCGTATGACCACCCAGGGCGTGATCACGAATTCGTATCCGGCGCCGTTTCCGCATAGTGTTCTAGCCCAGATCATCAACGGCCCAGACGGGAATCTGTGGATTACCGAGAACTGGAGCAACCGTATCGGGCGGATGACGCCGCAAGGCAATTTCGTGGAGTGGGTTGCCCCAACTCCTGGTGCCGTGCCTTCTGGACTGACGGTCGGCCCGGACGGCGCGCTGTGGTTCACGGAATGGGGACAAACCGTTACGCAGATCGGGCGCATTACGACCGATGGCGTCATCACCGAATTTCCCATCCCCACTGCAGGCAGTGAGCCGTGGGAAATCACAGCCGGCCCGGATGGCGCTCTGTGGTTTGTTGAGTATATCGGCAATAAGGTTGGGCGAATTCCTGCCTGCGCGATGGGCATGAATGTCTTTTATTCCAACGGAACTTTTGAACCGATTCCCGCTCTGAATTTTTATTTCGCCCTCGGCAATACTATGAGCGGCACCTGGACTACCTGGCTGCAACAGAACGGAAACCCGCTCGCAACCCTATATTCCCAGCCGATAGGCCCGAACACGCCGCCGGTTAACCTGTTCGTGCCGATCCCCCTGAATCCCACTGGGGCCGTAACTGTAAAATCAGGGCTGATCAACAACAATGGAACCTTAGTCTGCTCCGAAACCCAGACGGTGTTTACCGGTCAGTAGAACTCCAGGCGTTCTGAGGATCGAGTGCCGCCACACCTGCAGCGCCGGGGTTGCAAACCCGGCGCTTTTCCTTTTTCCTCCTTCCGTTAAGTTCCTCACAATTTCTGAGACCGCCGGTTCCTGTGCAGTGTTTAGAATTGTAGGAGGGCCTCGGTGCATTCCAACATCCGGAAGTGTACGTTTCTGATCATGCCGGTTTTTGTGGGGAATTGCGGAGACCCGCTCCGTGCCTCCGCCCGGGCAAAAGAGCAGGCGACAGTTGGCGAACGGCGCCACAGGGGGTATCGCTCACCGGACGCAATTGCCGGCGGCAATTCAATCAACTTCGGCACTTCGTCATATCAGTAATACCCAAGGCTCTCTGGACCGGTTTCGGGGAAGGAGTTTACTTGAAGGGCTAAGTTTGGAATCGGAAACAAGACGCTAGCTCGTGGTAACTATAGACGGGGTACCGGCGAAAGCTGTGCAGTTGTTAATTTTTACGAGGAGGGACGTGGATGCATTCCAGGGTTTTCAAAGGTCTGTTTTTTGCCGCCGCGATTATGTTGGGCCTTTCCAGCGTACAGCCGCTCCGGGCGGATGTCCGGGTCAAAAGTTGGCGGCAGTTGGCCGCCGGCGCTGGCCGGCTGGCGATCTCATCGCAAAACGTTATTACTTATGACAAAGTGAACGCTAACGGATTATATGACGTCTGGACGATGAACCTGGATGGCAGCAACAACACGTGCTTGACGTGTTCGGCAGCGGCCGTACAGGTGTTGGGGGCACTCAATAAGGGCAACCCGAAGTGGGACCCTTCCGGGAAGTTTATCGTGTTCCAAGTACAATATGGGCCAAACTTGGGAGCCGACAACGTAAAGGATTTTCCCGGTTCGGGGTATAGCAACAATCTCTGGATCATGGATGCGGCCGGACAGAATTTTTGGCCGATCACGAAAATGACGGACCCGGCGGGGGGAGTCATTTATCCTCGGTTTTCCTGGGACGGCAAAACGCTGGCCTGGGGCCAGCGTATCTCGCCTAGCCCGGCGGCTTGGGGCACCTGGCAGTTAATGACCTGCAGTTTTGCGGTTTCATCCAGCGGGCCTGGATGCGCCAGCACTCCCCAATCCCATGTCCCCGAATTTCAAAGCCCAAACCAGTATTACTACGAGCCCCATGGGTTCAGCACGGACAATCAGAGCGTGTTTTTCATGGCCAACATTGGAGCGGGCGGCACACCTGCTTATACCGGCCCAGGCCCGATGGATATTTATGGGCTGAACCTGGCGACGAATCAACTGACGCAACTGACCAGCACACCGGGGCAATGGAACGAGTTTCCCACGCCCATTCCGGGCGGAAACAGCTTGGTTTATATGTCCACCGTGCCGGACGGCGCGGTGCCCGGACATTTCAAGGGTGACTTCTACATGGTAAATACCGACGGTACAAACCGTTACCGGTTGACATATTTCACCGACCCGAATAGCCCGGATTTTCAGTCTGGCGGCATAGTTGCGGCGGATCCGGAGTGGAATGCGGATGGCACTGAGTTGCTGATGTATGACAACCAAGGAAAGGGAGAGACGGTCCCCGGCAACATGTGGATCTTAGATATAGAGCCCGCTGCCGCTACCTTCAACGGAGCGAGCTTTTTCCGGGGCGCCGCTCCCGGAGTAGTAGTCAGTATGTTCGCGCCGCCGAATCTCGCAACCCAAACGGCTTCCGCCCCCGGGCAGCCTCTTCCCACGAACCTGGGCGGCACGACGGTGACCGTCACGGATGCCCGAGGCACCACCCGTAACGCGGGTTTGTACTATGTGTCGCCGGGCCAAGTCAATGTGGTCATTCCCCCGGGGACAGCGCCGGGACCGGCCGTAGTTCAGGTCACCAACGCGCAGGGAACCCAAGTCCGGGCAACCGTCGAGATGGCAGCGGTGGCTCCGGGCCTGTTCACCATGAACCAGAACGGAAAGGGCGTACCGGCCGGCTACGTGCAGGTAGTTTCGGGCGGTTCGTCGACCAATGTTCCGCTATACAACTGCTCGTCGGGTGCGGGCGCGTGTACCACCAATCCAATCGACGTAAGCAACTCATCGAACCAGTATTTCCTCACGTTGTACGGGACCGGTTTCCGCGGACGAAGTTCCTTGCAGACTGTAAGCGTGGCGGTAGGTAACCGGACATTCCCTGCCGTCTTCGCCGGCGCACAGGGCCAGTATGATGCGTTGGACCAGTTAAATGTACAACTTCCGAGTAGTTTGGCTGGAGCGGGTATGGTTAACGTCGTTTTGACCGTGGATGGCGTGCCGTCCAACACCGTGCAAATCCAGATTCAGTAAAGAGAGGTTTCGATGCGTTCGAAAATGCTGAAGAGTGTGTTTCTGGGTGGTGCGTTTTTGTTCTGGTTGAGCGTGGGACACTCCGTGCAAGCGCAAACCATCCGAGTCAAGGGCGTGCATACGCTGCTAGGCAACTCTGGCCGCGTCGCCTGGTCCACGGCGAATAACATCATCGCTTATGACCAGATGGGAAAAGATGGATATTACCAGCTCTGGACCATCAATCCGGACGGCAGTAATAACAAGTGTCTGACTTGTGGCACCACCCCCTTCCCTGCATTGAATAAAGGGAACCCGATCTGGTCTCCAGACGGCAAGTTCATCGTATTTCAAGCTGAAATGACGGGTACCGGTAATGGTGTCACCGATTTCATCGATTTTCCGGGTTCTGGCTGGAACAATGACCTTTGGGCCACCGACGCCGCCGGAAGCACTTTCTGGAGGCTTACCAATGTCGCGGCTGGATCGGGAGGGGTCATCTGCCCCACGTTCTCCTGGGACGGAAAGACGCTGGTCTGGGGGCAGCGGCTTTCGACGGAACCGACGCCATTTGGATCCTGGGAAATCGCGGTGGCGAGTTTCAATGTCTCCTCTAACGGAACCCCTTCCGTGAGTAACATTCACTACTACACTCCCGGCACCAATCATTATTACTACGAGCCGCACGGTTTTAGTCTCGACAACCAGACCCTCTTCTTCATGGGCAACCTCGATCCGGGCATGGTCCTGAAAGACGCTCCCGCCATGAACGTGTACTCCTTCAACCTCACCACCGGCGCGTTGAACAACCTTACTAACACGCTTGTGGACTGGAATGAATACCCGATTTCATTGCCTGGCGCCAATAAGATCGTCTATATGTCAACGACGCAAACCGGACGCAATGCGCAACAGAAATGCGAAGCCGACCTATGGATTATGAACTACGACGGCTCGGACAAAGACCGGCTTACCTTCTACAACGATCCGAATAGCCCCACTTACGTACCAATTGGGGCTTGCCTGGACACCCACCAATTCAATGCCGGGGCCAACGAACTGGTCGTTTTCAGCAATAATCTGCCGGTTTACAACTACCATCTGAACGGTGCGACGCCCGGGGAGGCTTGGATTCTGGATATCGAACTGGCGGCCGACACAGTCAACGGCGCGAGTGCTCTGCACGGCGCGGCTCCGGGAACGGTGGTCAGCGCCTTCGGACCCAATCTGGCTTCGCAGACGGCTTCCGCACCGGGGCAGCCACTGCCTACGAACCTGGCCGGCAATACCGTTACTGTTACTGACGCGAAGGGGAATACGAACTCCGCCGGGCTGTATTTTGTCTCTCCCGGGCAGGTTAACGCGGTAATTCCCCCGGGAACCGCACCCGGCCCAGCTACGCTGCAGTTCAACAATAGCTCAGGGGGCCAGATTCGGGCCACCGTGCCCATCGCCGGCGTAGCTCCAGGTTTATTCACCATGAACCAGAACGGGAAAGGCGCGGCGGCCGGATATGTCCAGGTAGTCTCCGGGGGGGCCCAAAGCAGCGTACCGGTCTATAATTGCTCGGCCGGCGCCGGGAACTGTACCACCAATCCGGTCAATGTAAGCAACTCGTCTAACCAGTATTTCTTGACCCTGTTCGGAACCGGGTTCCGGGGCCGGAGTTCACTGCAAGCCGTGAGTGTCCAGATTGGGAATCAGACTTTGCCCGTAATATTCGCGGGGCCACAAGGACAATATGATGCTCTGGATCAGTTGAACGTACAACTACCGAGCAGCCTGGCGGGAGCGGGGACGGTTAACGTCGTAGTAACCGTAGACGGAGTGGCGGCCAACACGGTCCAGATCCAGGTTCAATAACAACGAGCAGCGCCAATGCCGGGCAGAAGGCCGGTGGCGGCCCGAAAGGGCCGCCCCACGAGCAATCATGATTCTTCGCTAGTCTCTTCTTCTTCGCGGCCTTCGCGTTGGGCTTTGAGGCGTTCTTCGCGGCGCTTGGCACGATCGGCGGCGCGTTTCACCAGTTCGGAACCAACCAGTTCGAGCATGGCCTGTTCGGCGCCATCGCCCTTGCGCGGACCGAGACGCGTGATGCGGGTGTAACCGCCATTCCGCTGGCCGAACCGGGTACCAAGCGTATCGAACAGCTTCTTGACCGAAGCTGGAGTGGTCAGCACGGCTGCAGCCTGGCGGCGGGAATGCAGGGAATCCTGCTTGGCGAGGGTGATCATCTTCTCGACCAGGGGCCGCGCAGCTTTCGCCTTCGGAACCGTGGTGATGATGCGCTCCTGCAAAATGACGCTGGTCGTCAGGTTCCGCAGCAGCGCATTCCGGCTGTCAACTGGGCGTTTGAGTTTAGAACCGCCAACTTTGTGTCGCATTGGTTACTCCGGATAATCCTGTTCTTCGGGCCCGAGATCCATCGGCATTCCGCCAGCTTGCGGCGGCGGGGCGACCAATCGGCCATGCGCGTCGATGCGCATCCCTAGTGAGAGGCCCATATTTGCCAGGATTTCTTTGATTTCGTTGAGCGACTTGCGGCCGAAATTCTTTGTGCGGAGCATCTCGGCTTCGGTCTTCTGCACCAACTCGCCGATGGTCTGGATGTTGGCGTTCTTGAGGCAGTTGTAGGACCGGACGCTGAGTTCGAGCTCTTCGACCGAGCGGTTCAGGACCTCGTTCATCTTGTCCATGCCGCGCTCGGATACTTCTTCCGATTGCTCCGGCACCTCTTCAAAGTTGATGAAGATGGACATGTGGTCTTTGAGGAGCTTGGCTGCGTAGCCGATCGAATCCTGGGGTGAAACGGCGCCGTTGGTCCAGACCTCGAGCGTGAGCTTGTCGTAGTCGGTCATCTGGCCGAGACGGGCGGCTTCCACCTGGAAGTTGACCTTGCGGACCGGCGAGTGAACCGAATCGATGGGGATGTAGCCGAGCGCCAGGTCCTCGTCAAAGTTCTTGTCCGCGCTGACGTAGCCGCGGCCCGCTTTCAAACGCATTTCAACGTTGAGCTTGCCGCCTTCGCTGACAGTGGCGATGTGGACATCGCGATCGAGAACTTCCACATCGGCGTCAGTTTCGATTTGGCCGCTCCGCACGTCGCCCGGCGTTTCCACGTTGAGGCGAACGGTTTTCACGCCTTCGCCCATGAGCTTGAAGGGAATTTGCTTCAGGTTGAGGATGATGTCGGTGGCGTCTTCTACCACGCCCGGAATGGGGCTGAACTCGTGCTCGACACCTTCGATGCGCACGGCCGTGATGGCTGCGCCTTCAATCGAGCTGAGCAACACACGCCGTAGGCCGTTGCCAATGGTCGTGCCGAACCCGCGTTGGAAAGGTTGTGCCGTAAACATGCCATACCGGTCCGTGAGGGTTTCGGTATTGGCGACTAACCGCTTTGGTTTTTGAAAGCCTTTGAACATAGAAACCTCGCAATCAGCCCTCAGCAATCAGTTATCAGCGTTCAGCTTGATTAAGTACTTAAGCTGATTGCCGACTGCTGACTGCTGACAGCTTCTATTTCGAATACAACTCCACAATGAGTTGCTCGTTCAGTTGAATCTGGACCAGTTCATCGCGTTTGGGCAGGCTCTGGATGCGGCCTTTGAGCGCGTCGCGATCGACATCGATCCAATTCGGGGCGGGCGCGTGAGCCGTAGCGTCGCGCGCGGCCAGGATGGTCGGGTTATTCCGGCTGCTCTCGCGAACGGCAACCACGTCGCCGATTTTGACCTGGGCGGAGGGGATGTTGCACTTCCGGCCGTTGACCTCGATGTGACCGTGGCGGACGACTTGGCGGGCTTGCGCGCGGCTGGTGCCGAAGCCCATGCGATAGACTACGCTATCGAGGCGCCGCTCCAGGCTGGCCATCAGATTTTCACCAGTGATGCCTTTCATCAGCGCGGCTTTTTCGAAGGTGTTGCGGAACTGAGCTTCCAGCACACCGTAGACTCGGCGAACCTTCTGCTTTTCTCTAAGCTGCAGGCCGTAGCCGGCCAACTTCGCCTTGCGATCCTTGCCATGCTGCCCGGGGACGAAATTGCGCTTTTCGATGGCGCACTTTTCGCTGTGGCAGCGCTCGCCTTTGAGATATAATTTCATGCCCTCGCGCCGGCATTGCCGGCAGACCGGGCCGATGTATCGTGCCAATTTCTAACTCCTTACCTTTCGGTGCGGTTTACAACCATGGCTGGCCTTCATCCCGCTTCTTAAGCTGTCAGCGATGAGCAATCAGCCTTCAGCTAAACTCTTCGTTTCTTAGGCGGACGGCAGCCGTTGTGGGGAATCGGAGTGACGTCTTTGATCGCCCGTACTTCGATTCCGGCTGTGGATAATGCCCGAACCGCCGATTCACGGCCCGAACCGGGACCGCTCACGCGAACTTCCACCGATCGCAAGCCGCTTTCCGTCGCTTTATTGGCGGCCGTGAGTGAAGCTTGTTGGGCCGCGAACGGGGTGCCTTTTCGCGATCCGCGGAACCCCAGGGAACCCGCGCTCGACCAGGCAAGGGTATTGCCTTCCTGATCGGCGATGGTCACGATCGTGTTGTTGAACGTGGCCTGGATGTGCACGATGCCGGTGTGCACAACGCGCTTTTCTTTTTTCTTGAAGCTCTTCTTCTTGCCGGTTTTCGCAGGTGCTTTCGCCATAATTAGCTCTCAGCATTCAGCAATCAGCTTTCAGCTATACAGCGCTAGGCTGCTGGCTGATTGCTGACGGCTGATCGCTTCTTTTACGTTTTTGCACTCGCCTTCTTCTTGTTGGCCACCGTGCCGCGGCGCGGCCCCTTGCGGGTACGCGCGTTGGTGTGCGTGCGCTGACCGCGTACCGGCAGGCTGCGGCGGTGGCGCAGCCCGCGGTAGGAACCCATCTCGATGTGCCGCTTGATATTCATCGAGATTTCCTTGCGGAGGTCGCCTTCCACCGCGCCTTCTTCTTCCAGGATCTGGCGCACCCGGTTCACTTCGTCCTCGCTCAGATCGCGCACCTTCTTATCGAATTCGATGCCGGCCCGGTGGAGGAGCGAACGGGAACGGGTACGGCCAATTCCGTAAATGTACGTCAGCCCGATCTCGGCCCTCTTGGCGGGCGGCAGGTCCACACCAGCAATACGTGCCATGCTTTTTCCTCGTTATCCCTGTCTCTGCTTGTGTTTCGGGTTTACGCAGATGACCCGCACCACACCCTCGCGGTGGATCACCTTGCACTTGTCACAAATTTTCTTGACGGACGCTCGTACCTTCATAAATTCTCTTTCACGGCCGGGTCAGCACCCACGGCCCATTCCCAGTTACCGCCACGCAATGCTCGAAGTGCGCCGAATTGGAACCGTCCTTGGTCACCGCCGTCCACTTGTCTTTCAGGACTACAGCTTCCGGACCTCCGGCGTTCACCATGGGCTCCACTGCCAGCACCATGCCTTCTTTCAATCGCGGGTTCTCGTTCTTTTTGTCGATGTAATTCGGGATCTGCGGCTCTTCGTGAAGCTGCGTTCCAATCCCGTGGCCCACATATTCCCGCACAATCGAAAACCCGTTCGACTTCACGTGCTGCTCCACGGCGCCGCAAACGTCGAAAAGGCGGTTTCCCGAACGGATCCGGTCTATGGCTAGTTCCAGGGAATCCTGCGTCACCTGGAGGAGCTTTTTGGTTTGCTCGCCCACTTCGCCAACCGGGACAGTAACAGCGGAATCGCCGTAATATCCATCCAACTTGACCCCGGTGTCGATCGAGACGATGTCGCCCTTTTTCAGGAGGCGCTTGGAATTGGGCATCCCATGCACAATCTCGCTATTCACCGAAGTGCACAACACAAACCGATACGTCTCGCCCGCCGCCGGGACGTAATATCCCTTGAAAGCGGGGCGGGCTCCGGCGTCCGACATCATCTTTTCAGCGGCCACTTCCAAATCCATGGTGCTGACGCCTTCGCCGACCATCTCACTCAGCTTCTGCAAAATCTGCCAGACGAGCAGACCGCTACGCCGCATTTTTTCCAGTTCAGCGGCGGTTTTCCTGACGATCATGCGACTCCAGCACTGTACAAATCTTGCGATAAATCGCTTCCGGGGGATCATCGCCCGCCTGGATCTCCGCAACGCGGCGACCCGCCGCACGGAAATGCTCCAGAACGGGGCGAGTCTGCCGCTCGTAGGCGTTCAACCGCTCCCGGATCACTTCTTCCCGGTCATCTTCCCGAATGATCAACCCATGGCCATCCAAATCACACAACTCATCCACACGGGGCGGTTGCGAGATGACATTGTACAGAGTGCCGCAGTGAGGACACTGCCGGCGGCCGGTCAAACGGGCAATAATTACATTGTAATCAACCGCGAGGTGAATCACCACTTCGCGGATTCCGCGCGCGTCGAACCAGTGGCAAAGGGTGTTGGCTTGGGCGATCGTACGGGGGTATCCATCCAGAATGAATCCTCTAGAGGCATCCGGTTGACTAAGCCTCTCTTCCACCATCCGGTTGACGACCTCATCTGCCACTAGCGCGCCAGCATGCATGACAGCAGCCACGCCCGTGCCCCCGTCGGCGCCCAACCGAATCCGTTCCCGCAGCATATCTCCCGTGGAGATGTGCGGAATTTTCAGGCACTGTTCAAGCATCTTGGCTTGCGTGCCTTTTCCCGAACCGGGAGATCCGAATAAGACGAGGGCGTTCACAATAGAAGAAAAAGTCAAAAATCAAAAGTCAACGGGCAAAAGTCAAAAGTAACCAGGAAGGCGGCTATGCCACCGTCGTTACTGGCCGCCGCAGGCGGCTGTGAAGGCGGTGAGCCGCAAGGCGAAGCGTACCGACTCACTTTTGCCTTTTGACTTTTGCCTTTTGACTTTTGCCTTTTCGCGTTCATGCTAGAACGTGCTCCGCCTTCCCTTAATACGGCCGGATCTCGGCGTGAACCCTTCGTAGTGACGCATAATAAGCTGCGCCTCGATCTGATTGATCGTATCCATTGCGACGCCCACCACGATCAGGAGCGAGGTGCCGCCGAAATAGAACTGCACGTTAAGGCCTTCCAACAAAAACCGCGGCGCAACGCGATCGATCCAGTTCCCGACGAGGGCCAGATGGTTCAGCTTGATGCCCGAGATCATGATGTCGGGAATCAGGCAAAGAATCGAGAGATAGATACCGCCCACCACGGTGATCTTCGTCAGGATGTTGTTCATGTAATCGGCGGTGTTGCGGCCCGGCCGGATGCCCGGGATGAACCCGCCGTACTTGCGCATGTTGTCGGCCGCTTCATTGGGATTGAAGATGATCGAAACGTAAAAGAAGCAGAAGAAGATGATGCCCGCCACGAACAGCACATAATACAGCGGCTCACCATGCTGAATCGAGCGAAGGGTATTGGCCAGCCAGGCGATGTTTTTGACCGAGCCAACCTGCATCAAAGTCTGGGGAAAGGCCAAAATCGAGGACGCAAAGATCACAGGGATCACGCCGCCAGCGTTGACCTTGAGGGGCATATGGGTCGACTGGCCGCCCATGACGCGCCGGCCCACCACGCGTTTGGCATACTGCACAGGGATGCGCCGTTCGCCGCGTTCGACGAGTACGATGAAAGCGACCACCGCGACCATCATGACCAGCAGCACGATCACCGTCAGCGGACCCCACTCATGGGTTTCGAAGGTGTTGCGGTAGATATTCTGGATGGCGTTGGGCAGTCCGACCACAATCCCGGTGAAGATAATGAGCGACATGCCATTGCCCACGCCGCGCTCGCTAATCTGCTCGCCCAGCCACATGATGAAAGCCGTGCCAGTGGTTAGCGAAATGATGGTCAGCATGACGAAGCCGAAGCCTGGGTTGATCACAATCCCCTGCTGCATGCCCATCAAGCCTTGCGCAATACCAAACGACTGCAGAATGGAGAGAATGATCGTGAGATAGCGGGTCCATTGGGTGATCTTGCGGCGGCCTAGTTCCCCTTCCTTCTGCAGTTTTTCGAGCGTCGGAACCACGACCGTCAACAACTGCAAAATGATGGATGCCGTGATATACGGCATGATGCCGAGCGCGAAGATCGTCAGGCGGCGGATGTTACCGCCGGCGAACAGATCGAAGAACCCAAAAATCGAACCCGCGCTGGAGGCAAAGAAATCCTCCCAGCGCTGGGTGTTAATGCCTGGAGTCGGGATGTGGCCGCCGAGGCGGTACACGGCGAGCAGCCCCAGTGTGAACAGCAGACGCTTGCGCAGATCGGGTACGCGGAATATATTCCCGAACGCTTCCAGTAACTTCCCCATAGAACCCTACGTTTCCCAGCGCTACGACGTGGCAGCGCCGATCACTTGTGCCGTCCCTCCGGCCTTCTGGATCTTCTCCAGCGCCGACTTTGAAAACTGGTGGGCTTCCACCGTGATCTTGCGAGTCAATTGACCGGTACCCAGCACCTTTAGCCCATCGCCGGTTTTCTTGATGACTCCCAGTTCCAACAGGCGATCCACGCCGAACGTGTCGCCATCGAGTTTTTCCAGACGCCCAAGATTAACGATGGCGTACTGCTTCTTAAAGATATTGGTAAACCCGCGCTTGGGCAGGCGGCGGTGCAGAGGCATCTGGCCGCCTTCAAAACCGCGCTTCTGGCTGAAACCGGTACCGGCGTGTTGTCCCTTGCTCCCGCGTGTCGCGGTCTTGCCATGGCCGGAGCCCATGCCGCGACCGATGCGCTTGCGCCCCTTTTTCTGCCCGGCTGGGGGCCTTAATCCGCTGAGATTCATTCGGCAACAATCTCCAGTAAATGTGGGACCTTTTTCACCATACCGCGGAACACCGGCGAATCGGGGCGTTCCACCACTTGGTTCAACTTGCGCAGTCCCAGTCCCTTCACCACTTTTTTATGCTTCTCCGGCGTGCAGATGGGGCTGCGCACTAATTTGATTTTGATCTTGCCTTCCATCACAGCTTCTCCAGGGCCAAGCCGCGCATTTCGGCGACCGCATTCTTTTCGCGGAGCGATTCCAGCGCGACGATGGTTGCCTTCACGACATTATGCGGATTGCGCCGGCCAATGGATTTGGTCAGCACGTTGGGGATTCCGCAGGCGGAGATTACCGCGCGGACCGCTCCGCCCGCGATGACACCGGTTCCTTCCGGAGCCGGTTTCAGCAGAACCTGGGAACTAGCGAATTCCCCGAGCACCTGATGAGGGATGGTGGTGTCGAGCACGTTGATGCGGCGCAGATTTTTCTTTGCGGCCTCAATGCCTTTGCGAATGGCGGAGGGCACTTCCTTGGCTTTGCCGACACCCCAGCCGACCACTTTGGCCGACGGATCGCCGATCACCACCAGGGCCGAGAAGCTCAAATTCTTACCGCCCTTCACGACCTTAGTAACGCGGTTAATGGCAACCACGTTTTCCTTAAGGTTGAGCGTCCCCGGATCGATGCGTTTCACAATAGCCATCTAATCAAAACTCCAGTCCCGCGGCGCGCGCGGCATCTGCGAGCGCCTTGATGCGGCCGTGGTAGAGATACCCGCCACGATCGAAAACCACTTTGGTAATTCCCTTTTCTTTGGCGCGCTCGGCCACCGCTTTGCCGATGGCTTTAGCCGCTGCCAGGTTCCCACCATTTGTCTTGGCACTCTTATCTACCGAAGAGGCCGACACCAATGTCTTGCCCTCGGAATCATCAATAACCTGCGCGTAGATGTGAGCCACGCTGCGAAACACGGCAAGCCGCGGGCGCTCCGTAGTGCCGCGCAATTTGCGGCGAATGCGCTTGTGGATGCGGCTGCGAATTGCCTTCTTTTCGATTTTACGGATCATTTGCCACCCGCCCCGGTCTTACCGACCTTCTTGCGCAGTGCTTCCCCGGTATACCGGATGCCCTTGTTCTTGTAAGGATCCGGCTTGCGAAGCGCGCGGATATTAGCCGCCACTTGGCCCAGAAGCTGCCGGTCATGGCCGGTCAGCACCAGATGGGTCTGCTTGTCGATTTTCATGTCGACGCCGTCGGGCAATAGGAACTCGATCGGATGCGAATAGCCCAGCGTGAAGGTTGCTATCTTGCCTTTGACGTCGGCACGGTAACCGATGCCTACAATATCCAGTTCGCGGGTGAATCCGCCCGAGACGCCTTGGACGGCGTTCGCCGCCAGCGCGCGCGTGAGCCCATGCAGAGCGGCGTGTTCATCGGAGGCACGCTTCAATTCCAGCTTGCCATCCGCCTGCTGGATGGTGATCCCTTGCGGGATCGGCACCGAGAGCTTGCCCTTGGGCCCGGTCACTTCCAATTGCTCGCCGATCTGCACTTTCACGCCGCTAGGCAGCAGGATCGGCTTTTTCCCAATTCTCGACATAACCCTCACCAAACCCGGCAGAGAATCTCGCCGCCGACATGTTCCTTGTGGGCGTCGCGCCCCGTCATCACGCCGCGAGCCGTGGTCAGAATGTTAATACCCATCCCGCCCAACACGCGGGGAATTTCGGTCTGGCCCACATATACCCGGCATCCCGGACGCGAGACGCGTTCGATTGTCGAAATCACCGGCGAGTTGTCCGAGCCGTACTTCAGATAAATCTTGATAACCTTTTTGGCGCCTTCTTCCGCGACCTTGTAGTTGGCGATATAGCCCTCTTCTTTGAGGATGCGCGCGATCTCGGTCTTCAGCTTGGACGCCGGCACGTCCACCTTGGGATGGCGCGCCTGGATCGCGTTGCGCACGCGCGTCAGCATGTCGGCAATGGGATCGGTGGTCATATCTTGCTTCGCCTCCTCCTACCAACTCGCCTTGATCACGCCGGGGATCTCGCCATTGAGCGCGAGTTGCCGGAAGCACAGGCGGCAGATGCCGAATTTGCGCAGATAAGCGCGCGGGCGGCCGCAACGCCAGCAGCGATTGCGATGCTTGCAGCGAAGCTTCGGCTTCTTTTCCTTCCGGGCCTTTTCCAGTTTGGTGTCTTTGGCGATTTTGGCGGTAGTTGCCATGTTGCTCCTATTGCCGGAACGGCATTCCCATCTGTTTCAGCAGCGCCAGACCTTCGGCGTCGGTCTTGGCGGTCGTGGTGATCGAGACATTCATACCCTTGGTTTTTTCCACCTTGGCGTAATCGATTTCAGGGAAGATCAACTGATCTTTGATCCCCAGAGTATAGTTGCCGCGGCCGTCGAACGATTTGGTGGAAACGCCACGGAAGTCGCGCACACGGGGCAGAGCCACGTTCACCAAGCGATCGAAGAATTCGTACATGCGATCGCCCCGCAGCGTGACCATGCACCCGATGGACTGCCCTTCCCGCAGCTTGAATTGCGCGATGGACTTGGTGGCCTTAGTAACTACGGGCTTCTGGCCCGCGATCTGACCTAGCTCGTTAACCGCGCCATCCATCAGCTTGGCATTTTGCGTCGCTTCGCCCAAACCGATGTTGATCGAGATCTTTTCAAGCTTGGGAACGGCCATGACGTTCTTGTAGCCGAACTCCTTCGTCAGGCCCGGTACGACTTTTTTCTGATAGTGCTCTCTTAAACGCGCTGCCATGGGTGCCTCACTTCTTGTCCAGCGTCTGCCCGCACTTGCGGCAAACCCGCGACCGCCGCGTACGGCCGCCGGGGAGTTGATCGATGTGATGCGCAATGCGCACCGCTTTATTGCAACCCGGGCAAACAATCATCACATTCGAAACCGCGATTGGACTTTCCCGCTCGGCGATACCGCCTTTGATTTGACGGCTCGGATTGGGGCGCGTATGCCGCTTCACCATGCCGACGTGCTCTACGAGGACACGCCCGAGGTCGCGCTCCACTCGCAACACGCGGCCGGTCTTGCCCTTATCGCGACCGGAAATCACTTTGACGGTATCTTCTTTTTTGAGATCGATCCGCACCGGCTCGGCCGGTTTTCTGTGTGTGACTGCCATTTAAATCACCTCTGGCGCCAGGGAAACGATTTTCATGAATTTCTTGTCACGCAGTTCCCTGGCCACCGGTCCAAATACGCGCGTGCCGACCGGCTCGCCAACATCGTTGATCAAGACGGCGGCATTGGAATCGAACCGGATATAGGTTCCATCCTTGCGGCGCGTTTCCTTGCGCATGCGAACGATGACGCAGCGCACCACTTTGCCCTTCTTGATGGCCGAATCCGGAGCCGCTTCTTTGACGCTGGCGGTGATGACGTCCCCGAGGCCAGCGCGCAAGCCGAGATCGCCGCCGCGCGGAAGAATACAGGACAGGCGGCGGGCACCGGAATTGTCGGCGACCTCGAGAATTGTTCGCATTCCAATCATAAGAGCTCCGAAAAAGAAGAAGTCAGAAGTCAAGAATCAAAGGGCAAACGTCAAAAGTGATTCGGTATGCTTCCCTTTCGCTCAGCACCTTAGAAGCCGGCTGCGCCGGCGACATGAGGCGCGCGGAGCGCCACCGAACTACTTTTGACTTTTGACTTTTGCCCTTTGACTTTTGACTTTTCGTTTTCATGTTACGCTTTCACATCCAACTCCGCGGGCTGCGCACCCACTTGTGGGGCGCGGCGCACCACTTCGGCCAACCTCCACCGCTTTAACTTGCTGAGGGGGCGGCATTCCACGATGCGCACAATATCGCCGAGCTTGGCGGTGCTTTCTTCGTCGTGCGCATAAAACGACTTGCGTTTTCCGATGATGCGCTTATAAAGAGGGTGCGGCACGCGGCGGCTGACTTCCACCACGATCGTCTTCTGCATCTTCGTCGAGATGACCTCGCCGACCTTCTCGTTCTTCAGTCCCTGAGTGGCTTGCTGCTCGGCCATTATTTCTTCTCCAATTGCCGCTGGCGCAGAATGGTGTAGATGCGCGCGCGATCTTTGCGCATGGCCCGCGCTTTTTTCAACCCGTCGAGCTGGCCCATGGACTTCTTGAATTCAAACCGGAACAGCTGGTCATCCATGTCGCGCAACTGGCGCTCCATTTCTTCCTGGTCCAGGCCGCGAATCTTGTCGGCTTTCATCTCTTACTCCGTATCTTCCCGGCTGATGAACTTGGTTTTGATGGGGAGTTTGTGAGCGGCCAGGCGCATGGCGGATTCGGCCGTGCCGCGATCTACGCCTTCCATCTCGAAGAGGACTTTGCCAGGACGAATCACCGCAACCCACTGCTCCGGCGCACCCTTGCCTTTTCCCATACGGGTTTCCGCCGGCTTCTTGGTGATCGGCTTATCCGGGAACAGCCGGATCCACACTTTCCCGCCCCGCTTGATCGAACGCGTCATTGCGACGCGCGCGGCTTCGATCTGCCGATCCGTAATCCAGGCGCATTCTAGCGACTTCAGGCCGTAATCCCCAAAAGAGATGTCGGACCCGCGCCATGCCTTACCAGCCATGCGCCCCCGCTGTTGCTTCCTGTATTTAACCTTCTTTGGCATCATCATGGCGATCAATCTCCGTTACTGCTTCTCGCCTTCCGGTCCGCCTTCGGGAGTCTTTTCCGGCTCGTGGCGCACTTCCTGTTTCCAGGACGGCTGCTGCTGCTGCGGGGACATCAAGGGCGGCAAAATCGGCGCGGAGGGACGCTGCGCCGGACGCGCCATTTCGGAAGGCGGCGGCGCCTGCACGGCTGGGCCGGTATGTTCCGCGGCCGGTGCGGCTGGAGGATGAGCTTCGCGGTCGCGACGCCGGTCTCCACGATCGCGGTCGCCCCGGTCGCGGCGTTCGCGCGGCTCCCGGCGCGGCTCCGGCTCGGGCAAGAGGCCCCCACGCCGCTTGGTCAAGTCGAGGATCTCGCCTTTGTACAGCCAAGTCTTGATGCCGATCACACCGTAAGTAGTCTGCGCCTCGGAAAAGCCGTAATCGATATCCGCGCGCAAGGTGTGCAGCGGCAGTTGCCCTTGCAGATACCATTCGCTGCGCGCGATCTCAGCGCCATTCAAACGGCCCGAAACCCGCACTTTGATACCTTTGCAACCGAAACGGAGCGCCGAATCCACGGCTTTGCGCATGGCGCGGCGAAACGCGACTCGCTTCTCTAATTGCAAGCCGATGGATTCGGAGACAAGCTGCGCGTCGAGCTCCGGTTTGTGCACTTCCTGGATGTCGATGAAGACCTCGCGCTTGGTCCGCTTCGCCATGTCCTGTTTTAGCTTTTCGATTTCAGCGCCTTTACGGCCGATGATGATGCCGGGGCGCGACGTGCGAATCGTGACCCGCAGTTTATTCCCGGGCCGATCCACTTCGATGGAGCTGACGCCGGCCGATTTCAGCCGCTCACGCAGGCCTTCTTTGAGTTCCAGGTCTTCCTGCAGCAGCTTGGAGTAGCCTTGCTTGGCGAACCAGCGCGAGCGCCAGGGCTTATTGAAGCCCAGCCGGAATCCGTATGGATGAACTTTCTGTCCCATCTATTCCTGTTCCTTCTCCGCCACTTTGACGACGATATGCGCCAACCGGCGTTGGTAGCGATAGGCGCGTCCCATCGGCGCGGGGCGGATGCGCTTCATGCGCGGTCCCTCATTGACATAAGCTTCGGATACGACCAATCGGTCGACATCCACATCTTCAAAACGATCCTGCGCGTTGGCAATGGCCGACTGCAGAACTTTCTCCACTGTCGGGGCGATGCGCTTATTGGTGGCCCGCAGGGTTGATAACGCGGTTCCAGCCTTCTGCCCGCGGATCAGGTCCACTACCAGCCGCGCCTTTTGCGGCGAGATTCGAATGTATCTTGCTTCCGCCTTGGCTTCCATAATTCCTCTATGCCGGCTTGGCCGCTTTTTCGGTCGCCGCTTTTACCGAGTGGCCTTTGAAGGTGCGCGTCGGTGAAAACTCGCCCAGCTTGTGGCCCACCATGTTCTCGGTGACATACACCGGTATGAACTTCTTGCCGTTATGCACGGCGATCGTGTGCCCCACGAACTCCGGCAGAATCGTGGAGCGGCGCGACCAGGTACGCACCACTTTCTTTTCGTTGGCGGCATTGAGCACGGCCAGCTTCGCTTCCAGGTGCGTGTCCGTGAACGGACCCTTTTTGACTGATCGACCCATCCCTTACCTCTTTTTGCTCTTCCTCGTCACAATCCACTTGTCGGTTCGCTTGTTATTCCGCGTCTTGAACCCGCGTGTCGGCTGGCCCCAAGGCGTCACCGGGTGCCGGCCACCGGACGTTTTGCCCTCGCCGCCACCATGCGGATGATCGACCGGGTTCATGGTCACGCCGCGGTTGTGCGGCCGCTTGCCCAGCCAGCGCGTACGTCCGGCTTTTCCAAGCGAAACGTTCTCATGATCCACGTTGCCGACCTGCCCCACCGTAGCCATGCATTCCACAGGGACTCGGCGCACTTCACCAGAAGGCAGTTTCAACAGCGCCAACCCACCCTCGCGGGAGATCAACTGCGCTTGGGATCCGGCGGAGCGGGCCATTTGGCCACCCTTCCCTGGCTTCAATTCGATGTTATGAACGACGGTGCCGGCCGGCATGTTCTTCAGCGGCAGCGCATTACCCAGCAGGATATCCGCCTGAGGTCCCGACATCACCTTCTGGCCAACCTTCAACCCATCGGGATGCAGGATGTACCGCTTCTCGCCATCTACGTAGTTCAGCAGCGCAATACGAGCCGAGCGGTTGGGATCGTACTCGATGGCTGCGACCACGGCTGGAATGCCGGTCTTGTCGCGCTTGAAATCGACCACGCGATAGGCTTGCTTGGACCCGCCCCCAATAAACCGGGACGAAATCCGGCCGCGGCTATTACGGCCGCCGGTCCGCTTTTTGGTTTCTACCAGGGATTTTTCCGGCCGCTGCTTGGTGATCTCTTCTCGCGAGACCACGGTCTGAAAGCGCCGCGTCGCGGTTACCGGTCGATAAGCTTTAATCGGCATCGTTTAAATCTCCGCGAAGTCGGGCACCTTCTCGCCCTTCTTCAATCGCACGTACGCCTTCTTCCAATCCGAGCGGTAGCCGGCGAATTTGCCACGGCGCCGCAGCTTGCCGTCGAAATTAGCCGTCCGTACCTCTTCGACTTTCACCTTGAACAGCTTCTCGACCGCCGCCTTGACGTGCGTCTTATTGGCCTCCTGTGCCACTTCGAAGCACAGGGTACGCTCGTTGTCCTTCTTCTCAACGCCCTTTTCCGTTACCAGCGGGCGGCGAATCACTTCATAGATGTTCATTTCGCCAGCGCCTCCGAGAGCTTGCGCGCCGCCGCTTCAGAGAGCACCACGTTCTCATGCCCCAGCAGGTGATAGGGGTTAACCTCGCGGGTCGGCATCAGGGTGACGCCCTTCAGGTTGCGCACGCTCAACGTCAGATTGCGATTTTCTCCGTTATCGACCAGCAGCACCGTGCGACCGGTCACCACGTTGGCCAAAGCGTTCATGGCATTCTTCGTTTTGTGATCCTGAAGATTGAACGCCTGTACTACCTTCAATTCGCCATCGCGCACCTTGGCGGAAAGGGCCGAGCGCAACGCTCCCAGAACCATTTTGCGCGGTAGCTTATAACTGTAATCGCGCGGCACCGGACCGTGCACCGTACCGCCATGGCGCCACAGCGGCGACCGCACCGAACCCATACGTGCCCGGCCAGTCCCTTTCTGCTTCCACAGCTTCTTTCCGGACCCGGCTACTTCGGCTCGAACTTTCGTCTTATGAGTGCCCGCGCGTTGGCCTGCCTGGTACTGCCGCACAGCTTCGTACAGCAAGGCCTCATTGACTTCTGCGCCGAACACAGTGTCGGCCAACTCGAGTTCGCTGACCTTCTGATTATTCAAATCCACTACATCCACTGTCGGCATGGCCGTTACCTCTTCGCCCTCCGGACCACCACATAGCTGCCATTCGGCCCCGGCACTGCACCTTTGACCACCAGCAGGTTGTCCTCGGTATCGACGTCAATGACTTCGAGGTTCCGTACGGTGACCCGCGCGTGCCCCATGTGGCCGGCCATGCGCATGCCGGGCAGCACTCGTGAAGGGAAACTGGAAGCACCGATCGAGCCCGGCGCACGGTGGAACATCGACCCGTGCGTATCCGCACCGCCGCCAAAGTGGTGACGTTTCACCAGACCGGCGAACCCGCGGCCTTTGCTGATACCGATCACGTCCACCTTGTCTTTAGGTTTGAACTGGTCCACCAGCACTTTGTCGCCGGCCTTGAGGTCGTCGTCGCCCGCGTTCACCGGGAACTCGCGTATGAACTTCGCGCCTTCCGCACCGGCCTTCTTGAGATGACCGGTTGTGGGCTTGTTCACGCGCTGCGGCTTGACGAATTCCATCAGGCCGAGTTGCACGGCATCATAGCCGTCGGTGGTCGGCGTTTTGCGCTGGACCACCATGCACGGACCGGCTTTCAGCAACGTGACCGGCACCGCCTGTCCATCCGGGCGGAACACCTGCGTCATCCCAATTTTCTTGCCTAGGATTCCTGACGTCATATGTAGCTCTCAGCTATCAGCAGTCAGCGCTCAGCAGCAGCCGCATTTAGCTGACGGCTGAAGGCTGATTGCTGACTGCTCACTTTCCGAACGCCTTAATCTCCACGTCCACACCGGCCGGCAGATCCAGCTTCATCAGCGCATCCACCGTCTGCTGGGTAGGTTCCAGAATGTCCAGCAGGCGCTTGTGCGTCCGGATTTCAAATTGTTCCCGCGACTTCTTATCCACGTGCGGCGAGCGCAGCACAGTAGTGATACTGCGCGACGTCGGCAGCGGGATAGGACCGGCCACGGTTGCGCCGGTCCTCTTGGCCGTATCCACGATTTCCGTGGTCGACTGATCCAGCACCCGGTGGTCGTAAGCCTTGAGCCGGATGCGTATACGTTCTCGTAGCGCCATGATTTTGTTCCGACGAAGCCGCCTACTTTATGACTTCGCTCACTGTGCCGGCGCCAACCGTACGGCCGCCTTCGCGAATAGCGAAACGCAGCCCTTTGTCCATGGCGACGGGCGTAATCAGCTCTACCTTCAGGCTTACGTTATCGCCCGGCATCACCATTTCCGTGCCTTCGGGCAATTCGGCCACACCAGTCACATCGGTGGTACGGAAGTAGAACTGCGGCCGGTAGCCTTTGAAGAACGGAGTGTGGCGGCCACCCTCTTCCTTGCTCAGGACGTAAACTTCACCCTTGAACGTGGTGTGAGGCGTAATCGAACCGGGCTTGGCGATGACCTGCCCGCGCTCTACTTCATTCTTTTCCACCCCGCGGAGGAGCAATCCGACGTTGTCGCCAGCTTCGCCCTGATCCAGCAGCTTCTTGAACATTTCGACGCCGGTGACGACCGTCTTGCGCGTATCGCGGAATCCGACAATCTCCATTTCCTCGCCGACTTTGCAAACCCCGCGCTCGATACGGCCGGTTACCACGGTGCCGCGGCCCTGAATCGAGAAGATGTCTTCGATGGGCATCAGGAACGGCTTGTCCTTCACGCGCGCCGGCAGCGGAATGTAGCTGTCCACCGCTTCCATCAGGTCATCGACGCCTTTTTCCCACTGGGCTTCGCCGTTGAGCGCGCCCAGCGCCGAAACACGCACGATGGGCGTGGCATCGCCCGGAAACTCGTACTTGGTCAGCAGGTCGCGAACTTCGAGCTCGACCAGGTCGAGCAGCTCGGGATCGTCCACCATATCCACTTTGTTCAGCGCGACCACGATGTACGGCACGCCGACCTGGCGCGCCAGCAGCACGTGCTCCTTCGTCTGCGGCATGGGCCCGTCTGTGGCGGCCACCACCAGGATCGCGCCATCCATCTGGGCCGCGCCCGTGATCATGTTCTTGATGTAGTCGGCATGGCCCGGGCAATCCACGTGAGCATAGTGCCGGTTGGCGGTTTCATACTCGATGTGCGCCACCGCGATCGTGATACCGCGCGCCTTCTCTTCCGGCGCGTTGTCGATGGAGTCGAAACTCCGGAACTTCACCTTGGGATTGTGCTTGGCCAGCACTTTGGTAATCGCCGCCGTCAGGGTCGTCTTCCCGTGATCGATATGCCCGATCGTCCCGATATTCACGTGCGGCTTGCTGCGGTCGAATTTTTCCTTTGCCATAAGATAAAAACTCTCCTTATCTCGTTAGATTGCCCTGGACCTTACTCACGATTTCTTCGGCTAGCGATGCCGGCACTTCTTCATACCTGCCGAAGTGCATGGTGAAACTGCCGCGCCCCTGTGTCCGCGATCGCAATTCCGTCGCGTACCCGAACATCTCCGAAAGCGGCACGGAACTCTTAATGATCTGCGTAGTGCCGCGCAACTCCATCCCCTCGATGCGCCCGCGCCGGGAATTCAAATCCCCGATCACGTCGCCCATGTACTCTTCCGGAACCACCACTTCCACTGCCATGATGGGCTCGAGCAACACCGGCTTGGCTCGCTTCGCAGCTTCCTTAATGGCCAGCGAACCGGCGATCTTAAACGCTATTTCCGATGAGTCCACATCGTGGTAGCTACCGTCGTACAGCGTGACCTTCAGGTCCGACATGGGGAAGCCTGCGAGGATACCGCCTTCCAGCGCTTCCTTAATTCCCACTTCCGTCGGATTGATGTATTCCTTCGGAACCGTGCCGCCGAAGACCTCGTTGACAAACTCGAACCCGGAGCCAGTCGCGAGCGGCTCGACCCGGATCTTTACGTGACCGTACTGGCCGCGGCCGCCGGTTTGCCGGACGTGGCGTCCTTCGGCTTCCGCGTTCTTGCGAATCGTCTCGCGATACGCCACCTGCGGTTTGCCCACATTGGCGCCCACGCCGAATTCGCGCATCATGCGATCCACGATGATTTCCAGGTGCAGTTCGCCCATTCCCGAAAGAATGGTCTGCCCTGTTTCCGGATCCGTGTTCACACGGAAAGTGGGATCTTCCTGCGCCAATTTCTGAATGGCCATCCCCATTTTTTCCTGGTCGGCCTTGGTCTTCGGCTCGACCGCAAGCTGGATCACTGGAGTTGGAAATTCGATCGATTCCAGCACGATCGGATGCTCGTCATCGCAGATCGTATCGCCGGTCGAAACCGTGCGCAGCCCGACCGCTGCACAGATATCGCCCGCGCGGATCTCCTGAATCTCTTCGCGCTTGTTGGCGTGCATGCGCAGCAGGCGCCCGATGCGCTCTTTGCGCGATTTCGCCACGTTGAAAACCGAATCGCCTGACTTCAGCGTCCCGGAGTACACGCGGAAAAACGCCAATTGCCCGACGAACGGGTCGGTCATGATCTTGAATACCAGCGCAGCGAACGGCTCGTCGTCAGAAGCCTTGCGGACCAGCGTCTTCTCGGGATGATCGATGTCCGCACCCTCCACCGGTGGAATCTCGAGCGGCGAAGGCAGGTAATCGACTACCGCATCCAGCATCGTCTGCACGCCCTTGTTTTTGAATGCGGTGCCACAGATGACCGGGAAGATCTTCAACGCGATGGTGGCCTTGCGGATGCCAGCGCGAATCTCGTCGTTCGAAATCGGATGGCCTTCGATGAACTTCTCGAATAGGTGGTCATCGTGCTCGGCGACCGCTTCGATCATCTTTTCGCGGTATTCCTTGGCTTGCTCTACGAGATCGGCAGGGATGTCCACCACATCATATTCCGCGCCGAGCGTCTCGTCGCGCCACAACATGGCCTTCATCTCGACCAGGTCGACAACACCCTTGAACTGGTCCTCGGCGCCCACCGGAAGCTGAATCGGCACCGGCTTGCATTTCAGCCGCGTGACGATGGTCTCTACCGAGTGGTAGAAATCCGCGCCGACGCGGTCCATTTTGTTGATGAAGCAGACCCGCGGAACCGAGTACTTATCCGCCTGCCGCCACACCGTTTCCGATTGCGGCTGCACGCCGGCCACAGCATCGAATACCGCTACCGCGCCATCCAACACGCGCAGGCTGCGCTCGACCTCGGCGGTGAAATCCACGTGCCCCGGCGTATCGATAATGTTGATCTGGATGTCGCGCCAGAAACAGGTGGTCGCGGCGGAAGTAATCGTAATGCCGCGCTCCTGCTCCTGCTCCATCCAGTCCATGATGGCCGTGCCCTCATGCACTTCGCCGAGCTTGTGCGTTCTTCCCGTGTAATACAAAATCCGCTCTGTGGTGGTGGTTTTACCGGCATCGATATGGGCAGCGATGCCGATATTTCTCATCCTTTCGAGCGGAACCGTTCTTGCCATAAACCCCTAACTTCTCTTCCTTACCAGCGGTAATGCGCGAAGGCCTTGTTGGCTTCCGCCATCCGGTGCACATCATCCCTTTTCTTAATCGCGCCGCCGCGTAGATTCGCAGCGTCGTTCAATTCATTGGCCAGCTTTTCCGGCATGCCCTTTTCGGCGCGTCCGCGGGCATTCGTAATAATCCAGCGGATGGCCAGCGACGTCCGGCGGGTCTGCGGCACCTCGATAGGCACCTGGTAGTTGGCGCCGCCCACGCGCCGCGTCTTGACTTCCAACAGCGGCTTGGCGTTCTCTACCGCCTTCTTGAAAGCCTTTAGCGGATCGTCGCCGGTGCGCTCGCGCAACTTCTCCATCGCGTCGTAAAAGATTCCCTGCGCGGTGGTCTTTTTCCCCTGCCACATCATCGAGTTCACAAATTTCTCGACTAATGTGGAGTTGTACACCGGGTCCGCTACGATTTCCCGCACTACTGCTCGTCGTCTGCGTGGCATACTCTTTTACCTACGATTTGGGCCGCTTGGCCCCATACTTCGACCGCCCCTGCTTCCGGTTCGCAACCCCGGCCGTATCCAGCGCTCCACGAATCACGTGGTAGCGCACGCCCGGCAGGTCCTTCACGCGTCCCCCGCGGATGAGTACGATGGAGTGCTCCTGGAGGTTATGGCCCACGCCGGGAATATAGGTCGTAACTTCAATTCCGTGGCTAAGCCGCACGCGCGCCACTTTCCGCAAAGCCGAGTTCGGCTTCTTGGGAGTGGAAGTGTACACACGCGTACAAACCCCGCGTTTTTGCGGGCAACTGTCGAGCGCCGGGCTCGAGGTTTTCCAGCGTGGCGGCTTCCGCCCGATACGCACAAGTTGATTAAACGTCGGCACGAATTTCCTCTTCGCGATTCGAATTCTAAAAGTGACGCAACCCAAACGGGCTTGCAGGCTTCAGACAGGCCCATGTTCCGTTCGGCGCTTACCGGCGGAACCTCGGGGCCTCACCCCCAGCCGGACCCGCCTCCACAGACGGGTGGTAGCAAAGGAGCAGAAAGCTATACTCGCGAAACCTTTAAATCATAACCGAATTGCCACAAGCAGTGCAAGTGGGAGAATCGGGGTTAATTTGCAAGAGTTTGGGGGCCGGGCCCCAGCGGTCTCTCCAGCGCCGCCGATTGCTCCATATTATATGTACCCCACCCGGAAAATGGCCTGCGCTGGCGGATTGCCCGTTCCCAAGATCGTGGAGCGGCGATGACCCATTTCGCCAGATCACGGCAATCGGTGGATTCTACGGTCATTCGCGAGAGCCACCAACTTCTTTACAGCCCGGGGCCTGAGTGCAGTCCAATATGGTATGCTATGGCTTATGGATTTTCGCCGCCTGGACCATAGTGCGCAATCTCCCCTTTACCGCCAGCTATATGAACAAATTGCGCAACAGATCAGGTCCGGCATGTTTCGAAAAGGCGACCGGTTGCCAGCCACTCGGGAATTGGCTGGCCTGCTTGGATTGAACCGAACTACAGTGTCCGCAGCGTACGAAATCCTGGAATCCGAGGGCCTCATTTCGGGGCATGTGGGCAAGGGAAGCTTCGTAACGGGATCTCCACAGAACGGCGGAAGCACAGTCGACTGGAGCGGGCTTTTGGAGCACAACGAAACGCCAGCGGGGAACCCGGCGCCACCTGCCGGGAAAGAAGTGATCCGGTTCGTGATGTCGCGGCCTTCGGATGCGCTGTTTCCGCTGGATGATTTTCGCGCGGCATGCCAAGCGGTGCTATGCCGGTCAGACTTGGCGGACATTCTCCAATTGGGCTCGCCGAGCGGGTATGAGCCGCTTCGGCGCCATTTGTTGGAGAGCGCGCTGCTCCAGGGGTTGGCCACGGCCGATGACGATCTCATCATCACCAATGGCTGCCAGCAGGCGCTCGATCTAATTGGCCGGGTGCTGCTGCGCCCTGGTGACGCCGTGGCAGTGGAAGATCCGATTTATGCGGGGTTGAAGAACCTCCTTTCGGGAATGGGGGCGCGGCTCGACGGCGTCCCGGTGGGCGCCGACGGAATGGATGTGATGCACCTGGAGCGGACCCTCGAGCGCGAACGGCCGCGGTTCCTGGTGGTGACTTCGAATTTCCAAAATCCCACCGGGGCTACGCTGCCGCTGAATGCGCGGCGGACGCTGCTCGGCGCCGCCCACGCCGCAGGTGTGCCGGTCATCGAGAATGACGCCTATTGCGAATTGCGCTACCGCGGACAGGCGTTGCCGTCATTGAAGCAGTTGGACACGCGCGGCGGAACGGTGCTGCTGCGCAGTTTTTCCAAAGTCAGCTTTCCGGGGCTGCGTGTGGGCTGGGCACTGGGACCGAAGCGATTAATCGAGCGGCTGCGCCACGCGAAAGAAGCGTCGGACCTGCACACCGACCAACTCTCGCAGGCGGTGTTACTGGAGTTCGTCGAATCGGGCAAGCTGGAAGCGCACCGCGAACGCGTGCTGGCGGCGGGCGCCGAACGGCTGGCGGCCACCCTGGAGGCTTGCCGGGAGTTTTTGCCCGCGGGGACGCGGTGGACCGAGCCGGAAGGCGGCATGAACGTCTGGGTACGGCTCCCGCAACCCCTCAATGCCAGCGAATTGCTGCCGCGCGCGCAAAAAGATGGCGTGGCCTATATGCCGGGCCGTTATTTCGAAGTTTCGCGTCGCGACGCGGGCGCCCTGCGGTTGAGTTTCGCGGGCCTGCCGCCGGAGCAGATCCGGAAGGGGCTCGAAATTTTGGGACGAGTGGTTGCGGGCGATTTGGAGAAGAGCGCGGAAAGCGTTGGACCAGTGCCCGCCATGGTGTAAAGGAGCCAGGATGTTTCAATTTAAAAGCGAAGATTTCCGGGTGAAGGTGGGGCTGGCCGAGATGTTGAAAGGCGGCGTCATCATGGACGTCACCAATGCCGATCAGGCCAAGATCGCGGAGGATGCCGGCGCCTCCGCAGTGATGGCGCTGGAGCGGGTGCCGGCCGATATCCGCAAAGAAGGCGGCGTGGCGCGCATGGCGAACATCGCCAAAATCGAAGAGATCATGCGGACGGTGTCTATTCCGGTGATGGCCAAGGCGCGCATCGGCCATTTCATGGAGGCGCGCGTTCTCGAGGCGTTGGGAGTGGATTACATCGATGAGAGCGAGGTGCTCACGCCCGCCGATGAGGAGCACCACATCGATAAGACCGGCTTCAAGGTGCCGTTCGTGTGCGGCGCGCGGAATTTGGGCGAGGCGCTGCGGCGTATCGCCGAAGGCGCAGCCATGATCCGCACCAAGGGCGAAGCCGGGTCGGGGAACATCGTCGAGGCGGTGCGGCACATCCGGACCATCGTGAAGGAGATGAAGAAGCTCACGGTGCTAGGGAAAGAAGAGCTGGTGCATGAAGCCAAGGAATTGCAGGCACCGCTGGAACTGGTGGAATGGGTAGCGGAGCACGGCACGCTGCCGGTGCCCAATTTTTCGGCCGGTGGTATCGCGACGCCCGCCGATGCCGCCTTGGTGATGCAGCTTGGCGCCGAGGCAGTGTTCGTAGGCTCAGGGATTTTCAAATCCATGGACCCGGCGGCGCGAGCCGTGGCCATCGTGCAAGCTGCGAAGAATTACAACAACCCGGAGAAGCTGTTGGAAGCGAGCCGGGCGTTGGGCGAGGCCATGCCCGGGCTGGACGTAGCCAAAATGGCGGAATCGGAGCTGTTGCAGACGCGGGGATGGTAGGCTCTGACGCGGCTATCGCCGCGTGTCCTTACGGAGTATCGCATGAAGAGGATTGGAGTGTTGGCGCTGCAAGGCGATTTCGACGCGCACCGCGGGGCGTTGGAGCGAGCTGGCGCCCAGGCAGTGCTGGTGCGCGAGGCTAAGCAGTTCTCCGAAATCGACGGACTGGTGATCCCCGGCGGCGAAAGCACCACCATGCTCAAACTTCTGCATTACGACCACCTGGTGGAGCCGCTGGCCGAATTCGCGCGCCGGAAGCCGGTATTCGGAACCTGCGCGGGAGCCATCCTGCTCGCCAAGGAGGTTTCCAACCCCTCGCAGGAAAGCCTCGCATTGATGGATATTGAGGTGGAGCGAAACGCTTATGGGCGGCAACTCGATAGCCGCATCGCGGAAATCGATCCGGAGCCCGAATTCGCGCGCCGTACCGCCCCGGGCAAGATCGAGGCCGTCTTCATCCGGGCGCCGATCATTAGAACCACTGGTACTGGGACAAAAGTTCTACTTCGCTATAATGGTGATCCGGTTCTGGTCGAACAGGGTCACTATATGGTGGCGACGTTCCACCCCGAGTTGACTACCGATTCGAGAGTCCATTCCCTGTTCCTGGAGAAAGTAGCGCCACACGGTTGTGCCTGAACGCAAGCGGGTCCTGTTTGTTTGTATCGGTAACGCCTGCCGGAGCCAAATGGCGGAAGGCTTTGCGCGAGCTTACGGCAACGACGTCCTGATTCCCGCCAGCGCAGGCTTCACGCCGGCGGTTACGGTTCCCGCGCAAACGCTGAAAGCCATGAACGAAAAAAACCTGGACATCAGCGCGCATTTCCCCAAAAGCATTTCGCAACTGAGCCGCGTGGATTTCGATCTCATCGTGAACATGAGCGGCATTCCCTTGCCGGCCGATAACGGCACGCCCGTGCGGGATTGGGCGGTCCCCGATCCGGTGGCGTTGGATTACGAGGAGCACTGCAAAGTGCGCGACCAGATTGAAACCCTGGTCATGGGGCTCATCCTCGACCTCCGTAGAGAAGCCAAGCGGTGCGTGAAGAAACACTAACTCGGGCGAGCCGAGGTTAGTTCACGTGCCGGCGGCGTCGAAACTGAGCGGCAATAAGAGCCAGACAGATCACCAGGCCAACGGCACTAGCCGGTTCGGGAGTGGATGAAATCGGAGCTCCGGGCGTTTCCGCGTCGAAGTTTCCTACGCCGACGGGAGTGTCCTGAACAAAGGTGGCAGCGCCAGTTGACAGGTTGACGCTATACATCGCATTGCCGTCGAAGCCGTACAATTTTCCGTCGGCTTCGACGATGGACTGGAGTTGGACGCCATTCCCGAAAGATCCGATGAGGCTGCCTGCACCGGTATTGGGGTTAATGCTATAGAAGTTGCCTTCGGAACTTTCGTAAATATTCCCGTCGGGACCATAGTTCATATCGAACAAGCCGCCTACAACGAATCCGAGCGGTCCTACAGTCGTCAGCGCAGCGGTTGTGGGGTTGACTGTGTAGAAATTGGTGTGGTCCGAAAAAGTGATGGGGCCCCCTTCCCGGCGCAGATTCGATGACTCCGTTTCCGCAGCAATTTGCCATTGATGCTACCGTGGTCAGCAAACCGTTGCTCGTATTGACTGTATATAGGGTCGATGGGGCAAAACTGTCGTTTGCGTAGAGGGTGCCCCCATTAAACGCCAAACCGTATAGGAGTGTTTGAGATGTGCCCAAGGTGTTGAAGACATTGGACACGGTGTTGTACGTGCCGAAAAAGTCGCTAGTCGTTCCGACGTAGATCTGATCGGGCGTGGAGTCGCGGCGCGACCGCCACGGCAACTACAGACATCAATACTACTGGCCAAGTCACCTTGCTTCTGATTGAGTACATCTCTCTAATCCCTCTGCTAGCGTGCATTTGCCACGAACTGCTTTGAATCGGCTGGGAGCAAGTATATACCGGCACGCGCTATAAGTTATAGACGTTCTTGTCACTTTCCGAGTGAAAGTACGGAGGGACTTATAGTACTGACGCCCCGCCGCGCTGCCAAACTTCGAACGGGCGCTCCCACCGGTCGCATGTCTGTTCCAAAAAACACCTGGCGGAATCTCCGATCTGGCCGTGCGATTGCAAACTGCAATCGTAGGGATTTTCATATGCAGAGATTTGCCTATCTACTAATAGCGGCTGGCCTGATTCCTTTCGGGCTATCGGCCGCACGGCTCATGCTGCGCGACGGATCGGTAATTTATGGACGGTTCGTCAGCGGCACCCCGGATCAGATCGTCTTTCAAGAGGATAACGGCGTCCGGCGCCGGTTCGACGTTCGTCAAGTAGACAATATCGATTTCAATGCGGCCACGAGCGCGAATCCATACCGGGGCGATAACGGCGCGGATCGTTTTGGCTCCGGCCGGAACGCTCCATATACAAACGGGGAGTATCCAAACGGCGGCTATCCAAACAACGGCGCGTATGCGGTGTTGCCTGCGGGAACCGAAATCATGGTGCGCACCGACGAAGATATTAATGCACAGAACAACATCGCAGGACGCACTTATTGGGCGACCATCGATCGCGATGTGATGGATAGTTCCGGGCGAATTGCCATCCCGCGCGGGTCAAACGCGCAAATGGTGATTCGTAGCGTGAATGCGGGCGATAAGTTGACAGGCGGCGATCTGGTGCTCGACCTCGATTCCGTGTGGGTCAACGGCAGGCGTTACCAGGTGAGCACGGCGGCAATCGAACAGCGCAACGGAGCAGGGATTGGAGCCAACCGGCGCACCGGAGAATACGTAGGCGGCGGAGCCCTACTAGGCACATTGCTGGGCGCGGTAGCGGGCGGTGGCAAGGGTGCGGCAATCGGGGCAATTGCGGGCGCGGTTGGCGGCGGAGCTACCCAAGTACTGACCCGCGGTCATGAAATTCGCGTTCCCGCGGAAACTCAGCTCGATTTCCGGCTCGAACAGCCCCTGCAGTTGAATGAGATGCAGTAGCAAACAAAACAAGGAGAAGATGAATATGCTACGCGATGAGGAGTACATGGTCCAGACGCCGGTCCCACCGGCCACGCACGGCCAGTGGGAGGCGGAGTCCTACCAATACCGCCGCGTGATCCGTGATAGCGATCTAAAGGGGAGCCGCGTGCGCAATTCCGCCGGTGAGCAACTAGGCACAATCGAAGACATCATGCTGGATGTGCCGACGGGCCGGATCGCTTATGCGGTTCTATCCTTCGGCGGATTCCTGCACATGGGCAACAAGCTCTTTGCCCTGCCCTGGAATGCCCTGACGCTCAATGCCCGTGAGCACGAGTTTATCTTGAACGTGGACAAACAGAAACTCAAGGACGCTCCGGGTTTCGACAAAAACAATTGGCCCGATATGGCCGACCCAAGCTGGGCCGCGCAGATTCACAGTCACTGGAGCCAAGACAAACAGTGGATGGACTCCGCACAGCACAAGACTGACGAGATCGACCGGAGACAGCGGGAAGGCACGTTCGACCGGGACCGCAATCCCAACCTGTAGGCGTTTGGGTGCGAGGCGGATCGCCGGAGCGCGAACCGTGCGGCCTCGAACGTCTCGCACCCTAATCGTGGTTGGCGACGTATTTGCAAGATACTAACGGCGAGGCAATTATGTCCGAGTTACAAAACATGCGTGTCGCAATCATTGCGCTGGATGGATTCGAGGAGGTGGAACTGACCGAACCAAAGAAAGCGCTGGAACGGGCCGGAGCTCATGTAGAGGTGATCTCGGCTGAGCCCGGAGAAATCCAAGGATTCCGGCACCACGATAAGGCGGGAAAGATCAAAGTCGACCGCACGCTCGATAACGCTCGGCCGGGCGAATACGATGCTCTCATGTTGCCCGGAGGCGCGTTGAATGCGGATCAGGCCCGCATGAACCCCAAAGTTCGCTCATTCATTTACGAGATCGACCGAGCCGGGCTTCCCATGGCAGCCATTTGTCACGCGCCGTGGGAACTGATCTCGGCAGGCATCGTTCGGGGCCGGAAATTGACTAGTTGGCCGACCATTCAGGATGATGTGCGTAACGCCGGCGGCGAGTGGGAGGACCGGGAGTGCATCGTAGACCACAACCTGGTGACGAGCCGCGGGCCAAAGGATCTACCGGCCTTCAACCGGGAGATGGTCAGCCTGTTCGCGCGCGTGCCGGCCGCCACGCGCCGTTAGGCCATGCTCCCAAACGATACTGGGGTGGAAGCGGTGACTGTTCAGTCTGTCTGGGATCTCATCAAGCGAACTGTCGGCAGTTGGAGCGAAATCAACGCGTCCAGCAAAGGCGCATCGCTCGCCTACTATACGATCATGTCGATTGCTCCGCTTTTGGTGGTGTGCATCGCAGTTGCGGGACTCGCATTCGGCCGCCAGGCTGTTGAGGGACAAATCGCGTGGCAGATCCAGAACCTGGTCGGGCCTGAAGGAGGGCAAGCCATTCAGTCGGTGCTCGCCCACGCCAGCCAGCCCGCCGCAGGAATCATCGCCACTGTCTTCGGTTTTTGCCTGTTGTTGTTCAGCGCCTCGGGTGTCTTTGGAGAATTGCGCGATTCGCTCAATGCCGTTTGGGGGGTGAAATCAGCCAGCGGATCAGGTGTGATCGGCATGCTCAAATACCGTTTCTTCTCCTTTGCCATGGTTCTCGGTATTGGCTTTCTGCTCATGGTTTCTTTGATTCTCAGTGCCTTGTTAGCCGCCGCCGGGAAATTTTTCGGCGGCTTCTTGCCGGTCCCGGAAGCCGTCCTGCACCTCGCGAATCTACTCATATCGTTCCTTGCCATCACAGTCTTGTTCGCCTTGCTATATAAGATCGTCCCCGACGTGCACATTGACTGGGAAGATGTTTGGATCGGAGCGGCGGTTACTTCACTGCTGTTCTCGCTCGGGAAATTGCTAATCGGTTTGTATCTCGGCAAGGCCAGCGTGGGTTCGGCCTATGGAGCTGCCGGGTCGGTGGTGGTTTTCCTGGTGTGGGTCTACTACTCAGCGCAGGTCTTTTTTCTGGGAGCCGAGTTCACCCATACTTTCGCCGAGCGCCACGGTTCGCGCGCTAAACAACGCGCCCGTCGTGGGAAGAGATCCGAGCCCAGCGAAGTGCCCCCATTCGGTAGCCGTCGGCTAGCGTAAATGAAGGAGCATCCTATCAGCGCCACTACGGACGGAACCAGCGAGATCACCCGGCAAAACGTAGAAGCAATCGCGAAACTCGAAGAAGAGGCCATCCGCAACCGTTCGCTGGCGGATCGCGCAGCGGACGCCATCGCCGGGTTTTCGGGAAGTCTGCGATTTGTAATTCTGCACATCGTGGTCTATGGGCTGTGGATTACAGTCAATCTGGGCATCGTCCCATTTATCAGGCCTTTCGACCGGTTTCCGTTCCTGTTGCTCAGCATGGTGGTGTCGTTGGAAGCGATCTTTCTTTCCACCTTTGTGCTGATCAAACAAAATCGGGATAGCCGCCGGGCGGATCAGCGCGCCCATCTCGACCTGCAGATCAATTTGCTGGCCGAACGGGAAATGACTCTGTCGCTGCAATTGCTGCAGTTGATCGCGCGCAAGCTGGAAATTCGGGTACCCGGGCGCGAAATCGCCGAGTTGAGTAAATTCACCTCGGTAGAAGCGTTGGTTAGTGAATTGGAGCAGAAGTTACCGGGTGAGTAGTCGAAGACACGCCGTAGCCGCTGCGCGGGGGTGAACGGAGACTCGAGTTGCCGCGGAATGTCCGTTCCCATACACGCGCCCGAAGCCAGGAAGGTCTATCGTTGAAGCAGAAGTGTGCGCGGGGAGCGGAATTCTATGCAGATCATCACACATCGCAAACATGCTGTGAACCTGACACAAACGGAACGCGTGATTTCAGCGGCAGGTGGCAGTCTTTTGGTGGTAGCTGGGCTTTCCAAGAAATCGGCCGCGGGAGTTGCGCTCGCGGTAGGCGGCGCGCTACTGCTGCGTCGAGCCTTCACGGGCCATTCTTACGTGCTGGAAGCCGTGGGGGTGCGGACGGCGCCGCTCGGGCAAGGAAGCGATACCACCAGCGTGCCCTATGAACTGGGCATTCGCGTCGATTGCAAAATTACGATCAATAAGCCCCGGCAGGAAATCTACCGCCTGTGGCGCGACTTTCGGAGCCTGCCCCGCTGGCTGCCGCACGTCAAATCGGTGCGCGAAATTGGCAGCCAGAGGACGCACTGGATGGTGCAGGCACCGGTGGGCCGGATCGTGGAATGGGATGCCGTGGTTCACAATGAAATTGAAAATGAGTTGATCGCCTGGCGCACACTACCCGGCGCGGACGTGGATCACGCCGGCGCCGTCATATTCCGCGACGCTCCAGGCGGCGGCGCCGAAGTGCAGGTCGAGCTGCAATACAACCCTCCCGGCGGTATGGTAACGGCTTTTCTTTCTAGATGGTGGGGCCAGGAACCCACCCAGCAGATCGAGGCGGATTTACAGCGCCTGAAACATATGGTGGAGTCCGGAGCCGCTGCCGGTGCGGCGCGCGAAACCAGCCAACCTCCGCCGCGGGATGCGGATGTGCAGGAGGCTTTGGAGGAAACGTTCCCCGCCAGCGATGCTCCGGCGTATGGACGCTAGGTTCGACTGAATGGGCAACTCGTGACCGCCCATACATAGGCCGGACAGTTGCCTGACCCAGGACAGGAGGAGCAAACAAATGCTTTTGTTGTTGATTTTGCTGATCATCCTGCTGGCTGTTACTGTTCCCGCCTGGCCCTATAGCCGCGGCTGGGGCTATTATCCGAGCGGCGGTCTGGGGCTGGTGATCCTGATCCTCGTCATTCTGCTACTCATGGGTCGCATCTAGCCGGCGCCAAGTTCCCGACGAAGTACAATTGGAGGTTTGGCAACCGTACTGCAACCCCGCGTCGCCATAGTCGGATGCGGGCTCATAGGCCGGAAACGCGCCGTCGCGCTAGCCGGCGTTCCCATTACTCTTTGCTGTGACGTGAACCGGGAACGCGCCGAAGCACTGGCGGGGGGCGGCGCGTTCGTGAGTACCGACTGGGAAGCTGCCGTGCGGCACCCCGAAGTCGATGCCGTCGTGATAGCTACGACGCATGATTTATTGGCGTCCATTACCGCTGAAGCGGCCGCGGCGGGTAAGCATGTTCTGGTGGAAAAGCCGGCCGCGTGCCGTGCCCGCGAACTCGACGCGGCAGTAGCGGCTTGCCAGCGCACGGGCGCTCTAGTCCGTATCGGTTTCAATCACCGGTACCATCGCGCCTTTCGCAAAGCGCGCGAGATTTTCGAAAGTGGCGCGCTTGGCGAACTGATGTTCATCCGTGGCCGATACGGGCATGGAGGCCGTCCGGGCTATGATCGCGAGTGGCGCGCCGACCCGGAGCGCTCCGGCGGCGGCGAGTTGATCGACCAAGGCATCCATCTGATTGACCTGGCGCGCTGGTTTCTGGGCGATTTTTCCTGCGTCCTGGGACGCGCGCACACCTACTTCTGGAACATGCCGGTAGAGGATAACGGTTTCCTTTTGCTGGAGACCGCGCGGAACCAGGTAGCTTTCCTGCACGCGAGTTGGACCGAGTGGAAGAACCTGTTCTCGTTCGAGATCGCGGGCAGCATCGGCAAGCTGGAAATTTCCGGACTCGGCGGCAGCTACGGAGTGGAACGGCTCACCTGGTACAAAATGAGCGCCGCCTTGGGTCACCCGGAGACGCAGGCCTGGGAATATCCAATGGCTGACGATTCCTGGGAAGTGGAGTGCGCGGCTTTCCTGGACGATATCCGGCTGGGCCGCCAGCCGCAGCCGGGGGTCGCCGATGCGCAGGCTGCGCTGCGTATCGTGGAGCAGGTATATGCCAGTTCAATGGACACGCGGCAATAGGCGCGTCTCGTTCGATCTGTCCGGCGCGGCTGTCGCCGCGCGTCCTAAGCCATGCTGCCCGTAGCGATTTTGGCCGGCGGCTTGGCCACGCGTTTGCGGCCGCTCAGCGAAAACATCCCCAAAGCGCTCATCCCAATCAATGGCGAACCGTTCCTGGCGCACCAACTGCGGCTACTGCGCGGCAGCGGGACCGACCGCGTGGTGCTGTGCCTGAGCTATCGCGCGCAGCAGATCTGCGAATACGCGGGCGATGGCAGCGCATTTGGCCTGAGCGTGGAGTATTCGTTCGACGGGCCGCAACTCTTAGGCACGGGCGGCGCCCTCCGCCGGGCGCTGCCGCTGCTGGGCGATCGCTTTTTCGTGCTCTACGGCGATTCTTACCTGCCATGCGATTACAAGGAAGTGGAGAAAGCATTCCTCGCGTCGGGCAAAACCGGGTTAATGACCGTGTTTCCGAACCAAGGCCGTTGGGATACCAGTAACGTGGAGTTCTCCGGAGGCCATATTCTCGCGTACGATAAGGTCAACCGGACCCCGGCTATGCATCACATCGATTACGGCTTAGGCGCGCTGCGCAGCGAAGCCTGCGACGGGCTTCCGAAAAACGAGCCCGCGGATCTGGCCCTGGTGTATCAGGAACTGTTACGGCGCGGGGAACTAGCCGCCTACGAAGCACCCGCGCGATTCTATGAAATCGGCTCCGCCGAAGGCATACGGGAGTTGGAGGCATATCTGGCACGATGAGTTTTTCCGAGCAGTTCCTATCGGAAGCGATCGAGATTTTAAAGCGCATCGATCGCGACGCGGTGGAATCGGTCGTAGCCTTGCTCGCCGATTGCCGCGCGCGCAGCGGGCGGCTGTTCGTTCTGGGAGTGGGCGGTAGCGCGGCGAACGCGTCCCACGCAGTAAATGACTTCCGCAAGATCTGCGGCATTGAGGCCTATGCGCCCACGGACAACGTTTCGGAACTCACCGCCCGCACCAACGATGAAGGCTGGGCAGGCGTGTTCGAGGGTTGGCTGCGGGTGAGCCGGTTGCGCGCCGACGACGCTTTGCTGGTGCTCTCCGTAGGCGGCGGAGATTTGGAAAAACAGGTGAGCCCCAACTTGGTGTCCGCCATCCAATACGCCAAGTCGGTGGGCGCCAAGGTGGCGGGCATCGTTGGGCGCGATGGCGGCTACACGCGGAACAGCGCGGATGCCTGCATCGTCGTGCCGACCGTCAACGGGCTGCACGTGACGCCGCACACCGAAGCATTTCAAGCGGTGCTGTGGCACCTGCTGGTGACCCATCCGGCGCTCAAGGCCGCTCAGACCAAGTGGGAATCGGTGGCAGCTTCAGTGGACAAACGTTAATTTGTGATCGTACGCGCTATTAGTGATAATGGAAGCCATGCGATACTGCGCGGCCGTGTTGGCGGCGCTGGCGCTGCCGGTTATTCCAGCCGCGGCACAGCAAAAACTGAATATCGTGGTAGTACAGGGCGACGGAGCCATCAACAATGTGCGGCAACGGACGGCGCGGCAAACCATAGTGCGTGTGGAGGATGAAAATCACAAACCGGTCTCGGGGGCGGCTGTAGTATTCTCGCTACCTTCCCAGGGGGCGGGCGGCACGTTTGCAAGCGGCGCACAGGCGCTCACGGTGACCACCAATAAGGCAGGGCTGGCGATCGCGCACGGGTTTCACGCTAACGCCCTTTCGGGCACGTTCCAGATGCACATCAACGCTTCGTTTTTAGGGCAGACTGCTACCACCACCGTCACCCAGGCAAACGCCGTGGCAGGAGCTGCGGGGGCGGGTGCTGGCGCGGGCGGAGGAGCCGGAGCGGGTGCAGGTGCGGGCGGCGGGGCAGGCGCTGGAGCTGGGGCGGGCGCAGGCGCGGCAGCCGGCGGAGCAGCCGCCGGAGGCGGAGCCGGCGCAGCGGCTGGAGCGGCCACCGCCGCCGTCATTTCCGCGAAAGTCATCGCCATTATCGCTATAGCCGCCGGAGCGGCTGCGGCTGGCGGCGCGGTAGCGGCGACGCATGCCGGGGGCGGCGGTCCAAGCCCCTCCGCAACCATACCTGCTGGGATCACCATCAGTCCGGGCGCCGGTACCGTGGGACCACCAAAGTAATCCTATGCGGCTTCGTATCCTTCCTCTAATGGTTTTGAGCGCGCTTGCGGCCGCCGGGCTGTGCGCGCAGCAACCGGCGATTGGCGGCCCGGTGACCGGTTACGTTTTCGATGGCGCGGCCGGTGCGCTGCGTCCCATACTCGGCCTGCCAGGGGCCTCCTTGTTCGGCGACCCCTTGGGCTTCGGGTTCAATGTGTCGAAGGCGTTCGTAGCGCCGCGCCAGGATGCCGCTTTCGCGATAGCGGCTGATGGCTCCTCGCACTTCTTTCGCGTGAACTCCGGGGCGGTTACGGAAATCACGGTGAACGGTCTCGCGAACCGTGCCAGCCAGGTGGCCTTCAGTCCTACCGGCAATGCGCTGGCTGTTTTCGCTAGTGGGAGCGTTGAAGTCCTCACTGGACTGCCCGATGCACCCAGCGTGGCGGGTGGTATGGATTTGAGCGAGGGAACCGTGCCGGATGCCTTGGCCGTCAGCGACGATGGCAACGTAGTTCTCATCTCCGCGAACACCAGCGTGCACCTCTTCGGGTCGTCAAACGATATGGGCAAGCTGATGGACACGGCGGGTCCTGCTCTGCTTGCGTTTCGCGGCGGGAGTCACGATGCAGCCATCGGCGACCCCTCCGGCGCAGGTATCGTGCTGTACCGGGACTTGACGGGCGCTAACACCGCCCAGGTATTGGCCGCGCCGGATAGCACGATAACCAATTCCTCTGCTGTCGCGTTTTCTGTAGATGGGAATACCCTGCTGGCGGCCAGCTACGGCGGGCAATCGGTCACCACTTTCGATCTGACGGCCGGTACGCGCAACTCGATCGCGTGCAGTTGCTCTCCGAAATCGCTAGCACGTATGGGAAGCCTTTTCCGTTTGAACGAGTTGGGCAGCGACCCGCTATGGCTGTTGGACACCAGCGTTCCGCGGATCGTTTTCGTTCCGGCGCTCACGCGGCAATCAGCAAGCAGCAGTCAGTAAAGCGAAGTGGCCGTTTGCTAATTGCTGACGGCGGGCTGCTGTTGGCTTTACGGCCTGAACACGAACGCAATCAGCGTGAGGACCAGCAACAGGATCACCGCCAGCGCGATTTTTTTTCGGCGTGGTGTCAACCAGCGGGGCGATTCGGCTGGGCTTTCGCCGTTCAATAGCGAATGGAGCATGCGGCGCGGCACGGCGCCGGGGAGGTTCCGCATGGCTTTGGCGATTTCCTTCCGGCCGCGGCGGTCCGCAATCAGAATTGTGGCGGAATTGGGGCTATTGGTGGATTTCAGCAGCTTGGTTCGTAGGGAATCGGGAACATCGTCTACCGAACGATAAACCATCTCGGTTCCCTCGGCGGAGATCAGCACAGCGGAAGTTTGGAAAACACCGGAGTTGCCACGGCTAACGGCTTTGCCGCAATGAGGGCATTTGGAATGGCGGCTCTCCAGCTTCCTGCCACAGCGGGTGCACGTCATCCCGCCACCACTCGAGGCATCTTAGGCTTCTCCATGGGGCTTTCCGAGCCGACGTTCTCCATCACCACCTGGATAAAACCCAGCGCCGCCTTCGAGAGCGCCTTATCCTTGCGATAGATCAGGCCGAGGCGGCGAATCATGGGCTCGGGCGCCAGGGGAATGGCGCGCAACTTTCCGGCCGCAATTTCTTCCCGGCAGTTGGAAGCCGCCAGAAAGCTCAAGCCCAAACCTGCCATGACGAAACGCTTCATCATCTCAGTGGAATCGAGCTCCATGGAGACCTGAACCTGATCCTCCACCAATTCCAGCCATTCGTTCAGCCGCGTGCGGGTTTTCCCCTGCTTTGGCAGAAGCAACCAGTATTCCACAAGATCCTGCGGTGTGACGCTTTTTTTCTCGGCGAGCGGATGGCGCGCGGGAACGATCACGCGGATTTCATCGTGGTGAATGCTGACCACCTGCAGCCGCTTCTCCTCCACGGGCAGTTGCGTCAAGCCGAAATCGGCGGTGTTCTCCATGACGGCTTCGACCACCCGCGACCCGTAGGAGCGGTCCACCTGAAGCTGAACTTGGGGAAACAGTTCGCGGAATTGCGAGAAGACTTTCGGCAGCACGTAGATGCAAGTCGCCTCGTTGGCGGCGATCACCAACTCCCCGCGTGGGTTCTGCTCCAGCTCAGCGATGGCGTCGAGCGCGCGCCGCTTCAACTCCGTCAATTGCTCGGCATACTCCGCGAAGATCCGGCCGGCGGTGGTGAGAGAGATGCGGCTCCCAAACCGTTCGAACAGCTCCGTTCGAACCTCCTGTTCGAGCTGGCGCACTTGGGCGCTAATCGCCGGCTGCGTGCGGTAGCACGTCTGCGCGGCCTTGGAGAAGCTCTTCAGCCTCACGATCTCCAGGAACGTATGGAGTTGATCGAAGTCCATAGTGGCTGGCCCTCTTAGGCGACAGGGCCCGCTTCACAGTCAAATTATGTATGGGTGGGATAGAAATAATGAATTTCTCCCGCACCGTACTGTTTGGTAAGTATTGTAACAGAGGCTCCGGGTGGTGCGGTTGAGATAGTGGGATTGCCGTAGCCGCAGCCATCCAATGAAGGATGGAGTACCGCACCTTCCTCCCGGCGCCCTATCTGGTGGTACATTACCCTCTCATTGCGGGCGCGGGCTTCACGCCCGCTCTTGGTAAGTCCCCTCGGCGGTGTTCACGCGAATCTTCTCGCCTTCGGTGATAAACGGCGGCACTTGCACGATTAAACCGGTTTCCAGCTTGGCAGGCTTGGTCACGTTCGAAACGGTAGCGCCTTTCAGGCCGGGCTCAGTTTCGACGACGGTCAGATCTACCGTGGCCGGCAGTTCCACGCTGATCGGCTTGCCTTCGTAGAACTCCACCGCAACCTTCAACTGCGGGATGAGATATTGCGTGCCATCCCCGAGAATTTCTTTGGTGAGGTGCATCTGCTCAAAGGTCTCAGTGTTCATGAAGTAGTAGTATTCGCCGTCGTCATACAGGTACTCCATCTCCTGCTCGTCGAGAACGGCTTTTTCGACGCGATCTTCCGAGGAGAAGCGGTGCTCGATCATGGAGCCGCTGCGCAGGTTGCGCATGCGCACTTGCACGAAGCCGCGCAGATTGCCGGGAGTGCGATGGGTCATGCTGAAGATCGAGAACAGATCGTTGTTGAACTTGATCACCATCCCCGGGCGTAGCTGTGTTGCCGAAATCATGAAACTCCTTAGTTTATCGTGAACTGGAAGCATTCAGTATAGCAACTTGATGTGTCTGGAGCCGATTCGGGCGCCACCTGATATGATCGTGATACCAGCCAGGCGAATGCGCCGCCAGTCCGCCGGATGACTGCCTGCCTTGCGCAGTTTTTGAGATCACCGCAATGACTAAACCTGAGGCGTCCCCGCGCCGCGTCGTGACCTTTTGTGGCTTGGCGAGTTTTCTGGCGCTCTTCATTTTTCAGTACTCCCGCGTGGCGGATGCCACTTCGCTCACCTGGGACGAGTGCGACCACATCTATGCGGGATATATGTCATGGATGCACAAAGACTTCGGGTTGAACCCGGAGCATCCTCCGCTGGTCAAGCTCTTAGCAGCATTACCGCTGCTTTCCATGCCCCTCCAAATGCCCGCGCTGCTGGACCGGTCTTACGAAAAGGAGGCGTTTCTCGGGGGAAAGGAATTCCTTTTCCGCAACAACGCGAACACCCTGGCATTCCGCGCCCGAATGGCTGCCAGCCTGATTACGCTCTTGCTGGTGGTCTTCGTTTTCGTGATGGCTCGCGAGTTCTTCGGGACGGGAGCGGGCTTTCTGGCACTCGGTCTGATCGCTTTCGACCCGACCCTGCTCGCCCACGGCGCGTTGGTCACCACGGATTCCGCGCAATCATGCTTTCTGCTGGCGTCGGTCTACGCGTTCTATCGTTATGCGAAGGCGCCGTCGACTTCGCGGCTCGCTGCGGCCGGAGTCGCCGCCGGACTCGCGCTAGCGTCCAAGCACAGCACAATTTTGCTCGGGCCCATGCTGGTGACCCTGGCGCTGGTCGAAGTCATTCGCCCTCCGAAGCTGGAGTGCGGTGCGCCGCAGTCGCCCATCGTGAAGCGCACTCTGCGCATGGCGGCGGCTCTGGTAGTAATCGGTGTAATCGCGGCCGGGGTGCTGTGGGCATTTTATGGGTTTCGCTACGCCGCTCGCGGTGAAGGCAGAAAGCTGAACCCGCCGATCGAGATTAGCCTGCAGCGCGTGCCGAGCCGGACCCAGGCTGCCGTAGTCGCAGAAGCAGCCAAACTGCGCCTGTTGCCGGAATCCTACCTTTTCGGATTGACCGACGTCCTCGCCAAGTCTAAGGGCTATCACAGCTATTTGTTCGGCAAGAGCTATCCCACCGGGATTTGGTATTACTTCCCCGTGGGAATGGTTATCAAGTCGTCGCTCGCATTCCTCGTTCTGCTCGCCCTCACGGTTTGGGCCACGGCCTCGCACCGCTTCCGCCAATGGCGGGAGATTCTCTACCTGACGGTTCCGGCGGCGATCTATATGGGGTTTTCGATTGCTGGCGGAATGAATATCGGGATTCGTCATATGCTCCCCGTCTATGTTTTCCTTTTTGTGCTCATCGCCGGGGGAGTGTGGGAACTCGGCCAGCGGAACCGCAAGTGGTTATACACCGCGATCGCCTCGTTCGCCTTTCAAGCCGTTTCCGTCAGCCGCGCATATCCGGCCTTCGTCGCCTATGCCAATGAGGCCGTCGGGGGCCCTATGAAGGTGCACGAATACATGACCGATTCCAGTGCGGACTGGGGCCAGCAGTTGAAATCCGTCAAGCGCTATCTCGACGCCCATGGAGTAGAGTCCTGCTGGTTCGCGTACTTCGCCGAAGGCGTGATCGACTACAGCTTCTACGGTATCCCTTGCAAGCCGCTGCCCACGGCCGATTCCTTGTGGATTCACGAGCCCGCCGACGCTCCTCCCGCAGTGGATGGGCCGGTCCTGATCAGCGCCAGTATCCTCTCGGGGTACGAGTTCGGCCCAGGCCCACTGAACCCCTACGAGCAGTTCCGGACGATGCACTCCGCCGCGGCTATCGACTACGGCGTCTTCGTCTTTGAAGGGCATTTCGAGATTCCGCTAGCCGCCGCGTTAAGTCACGAGCAGAGGGCGAACGATCTGCTCGAAGCCAGCAGAATCCCAGAAGCTCAGGCAGAAGCCCGGCAGGCCTTGGCCTATGCGCCCGATTCCGTGAGTGTCAACGCCACCATTGCCCGTGTACTCGACGCCGCCGGCCAGCGCGGCGCCGCCTGCCCATATTATGAGAAAGCCCTGGCCCTCGCCAAGACCGTGGAGCCAGAGTTTCAGGAAGGGTGGATTCCGAGCCTGGAGAAGCGTCTGAGAGAGAAGTTCCCGCGGCCGTGATCTTGTGAGATGATTTGCCCAAAGAGGACGGCCGCTATGAAACCTTTTCAGATTGTTGCAGTGCTTGCATGGGGCGTACTGTTTTCATCGCCAGGCGAGTCGCAAACGCTCGAAGGCGCTATCGATATGCATGCCCACTCCGACCCGGACGGCACGCCCCGCTCGATCGACGCGATCGATCTGGCAAAACTGGCCAAGAGCCGGGGAATGCGCGCGATTGTCTTGAAGAACCATTACGAGCCAACGGCCTCACTGGCGTACATCGTGCGCAAGGAAGTGCCGGGTATCGAGGTATTCGGGGGCATATCGCTGGATCTGACAGTGGGTGGCGTCAACCCTGCCGCAGTCGAGTGGATGACCAAGGTTAAGGGCGGTTATGGGCGTGTGGTGTGGCTGCCGACCTTCGATTCCGAAAACCAGGTGAAGACGTCGAAGGACAATCGTCCCTTCGCCAGCGTGGTACAGGGCGGAGCCGTAACGCCGGCCGTGTCTCAGGTTATCGCGCTAGCGGCCAAGCACAATCTGGTACTGGAGACCGGGCATTCCTCCCCGGCCGAGGCTCTGATTGTGATTCGGGAAGCCAAACGGCAGGGCGTGGGAAACGTGTTAGTGACGCACGCCATGAGCAGCCCCGTCAATATGTCGATTGCCCAAATGCAGGAAGCTGCCGGCTTGGGCGCCTATCTGGAACTGGTTTGGGTCCGCCCCGGTTCCGATGCCGCGAAAGCCTACGTGAACACCATCCGCATGGTAGGCCCGGAGCACATTGTGCTATCCAGCGATCTGGGCCAGAAGAACAATCCGTTGCATCCCGATGGATTGTTGGCCATGTACCAGTACCTGTCGAGCCAGGGTCTCACCACGGCAGATATCGATCGCATGGCGAAAGCCAATCCGGCGAAATTGCTCGGGCTGAAGCCGTGAGTCAGGCGCGTCCCATCGCCTCGGGGTTCATCACTCGTACAGGCTTTCCATCGAGGAACGCGAGCGCGTTTTCGACGCTTTGCCCATAGAAGGCTGTCCACGTCTCTCGCACCCCATAGCCTAGGTGCGGAGCCAGCACCGTATTGCGCGCGTTGCGGAGAGGGTGGCCGGCGGGCAAAGGCTCGCGGTCATAGACGTCCAACGCAGCAACGATCCGGCCGGATTGGACGGCTTCGATCAGCGCTGCCTCGTCCACAATCGCACCTCGGGACGTGTTGACTAGAATCGCGCCCGGCTTCATTAGGGCAAGGTCGGAAGCGCCGAAGAGGCCGCGTGTTCGAGGAGACAGCACAAGATGAATGCTGACGGCATCGGACTGCGACAGCAACTTCTGTTTCGAGGCGAGCGTTGCGCCCGCGGCCTGCGCCTTCTCCGCCGTCAGGTTCTGGCTCCAGGCGATCACTTGCATATTCAGCGCGCGGCAGTATCGAGCCATCATAGTGCCGAGACGGCCGAGGCCGGCAAGCCCGATCGTTTTTCCAGCCAGAGCGATACCGGCTGGCAAACCCTCCTGAAAACGGCCCGCCCGCATGTTGGCGTCGGCGGCGGGAATGGCGCGCGCCGCCGCCAGGAGCAGCCCCAGAGCCAACTCGGCCGTGGCGGATTCGCCGCCTCCGCTGCTCGTGTTGCAGACCACCACCCCCCGTGCCGTGCAGGCGGCGCTGTCGAGAGTGCGATTCACCGACCCGGTGATGCCGAGCATCCGTAAATTCGGCAGTCGATTGATCAGCGACGCGGGGAACGGCGTGCGCTCGCGCATCGACAGTATGATCTCAAAGCCGGCCAGGTTCCGCGCCGCGCCGTCTTCGTCTTGGAATGCCTGCTCGAAGAACACTACCTCGGCGCGTGCCATTAAAGACGACCAATCCGTGCTGCTCCGCGCCACGCCTTGCCAGTCGTCCAGAACCGCTACTTTCGTCATTGATCTCTATTCTGTGTGGGAACGACGCCGGACTCGTGGAAGAACCCATTCACCCCAGCAGCCGCGCGGCGGGTTTGGAGAAATAGGTCAGAATGATCCCGGCCCCGGCGCGCGTGATGGAAGTCAGGGTTTCCATCATTGCCCGTTCGTATTCCAGCCAGCCGTTGCGCACGGCAGCCATGATCATCGAATATTCCCCGCTAACCTGGTATGCCGAAACCGGCACCTCGAAGCGGTCGCGCGCCTGGCGGATCAGGTCCAAGTAGGGGAGCGCAGGTTTCACCATAATCATATCCGCTCCTTCGGCCAGGTCGAGTTCGATCTCCTTCATAGCTTCGCGCCCGTTCGCCGGGTCCATCTGGTAGCTTCGGCGGTCACCGAACTGCGGCGTCGATTCCGCGGCCTCGCGGAACGGTCCATAGAAAACCGAGGCGAACTTGGCCGCGTACGCCAGGATGGCCACCTTCTCAAAGCCATTGGCGTCCAGGGCCTGCCGGATGGCGCCTACGCGTCCATCCATCATGTCTGAAGGCGCTACGATATCTGCGCCAGCCCGCGCGTGCGAGAGCGCCGTCTTGGCCAGCCATTGCAGGGTTGTATCGTTATCGATGTCACCATCCTTGATGAAGCCACAATGGCCGTGGCTGGTGTACTCGCAATTGCAGACGTCCGTCATGATGAGCAGCTTCGGCGTCTCCCGCCGTATGGCGCGGATGGCTGATTGCACAATCCCATCGTCCGCATAGGCGCCCGAAGCTACCTCGTCCTTTGTCTCCGGCAAGCCGAACAGGATGATGCCGCCGATCCCCAACGATTGCACTTCGGCGCACTCCTTAACGATCTGGTCGATCGACATCTGATAGTTGTCGGGCATCGACGAGATCTCGCGCTTCACCCCTTCGCCCGGACAAACAAACAAGGGAAGGATAAACTGGGCCGGATCGAGGCGGGTTTCGCGGACCAAGCGGCGCATGGCTTCCGAGGCGCGCAGGCGGCGGGGGCGGTGAGTAGGAAATGGCATCTCTTTCCCGGATTGTAACTCCTGGTACTACTTGGCTCGATGGGTGGGGCTTGACAAGTGTTTTCCCACAGTTAAAATAAACCTCATTAAAGCGCTGTTTATGCAACTCGCCTGTGATCACAACCGCACGCAGATCATCGCACGCCGCGATGGGGTCGATTACGTAGAGTGCCTCGATTGCCGTCAAATTTTCGAGGCTGAGGACCTGGAGCAAGTCAAAGTCGAAGACGACGACGAGTAGTTTCCCCCGCCACCACGGAACCCGCCACTGAACTATCCGGAGAGGACTATTCTGCCATGCGTTAGCATGGAGGAACATGCACGATCTCGGCTACTTCCGCGCGAATTTCGACACACTTGCCCAGCGGCTGGCCACCCGCAGCAATCCCCCCAATTTGGACCGCTTTCGAGAACTGGACGCCCGCCGCCGAGCGGCTATCACCGAAGTCGAGCAGTTAAAGGCCCGCCGCAATGAGGAGTCCGCCAAAATCGCTCAGTTGAAGCGGGAAGGTGTCGATACCGCCGAGCAGCAGAAAGCCGTGCGCGCCATTGGCGACCAAATCGCCGCTTGCGATAGCGAGGTCAAGGCGCTCGATGAGGAGTTCCGGGAATTGCTGGCCGGAATTCCCAATATTCCTCATGAGAGCGTGCCGGTTGGCAAGGATTCGGAAGACAACGTGGCGGTGCGCCGCATCGGAGAACCCCGCCGGTTCGACTTTCCGCCCAAGCCGCACTGGGATCTCGGCCCGGAACTCGGCATTCTCGACCTGGAACGCGCCGCCAAAATCACGGGAGCCCGCTTCGCCCTCTATTGGGGGATGGGCGCCAAACTGGAACGCGCGCTCATGAATTTCATGCTCGACGTGCACACGCGCCACCACGGCTATACCGAGGTGCTCCCGCCCTTCATGGTGAATTCCGCCAGCCTGTTCGGCACCGGCCAATTACCCAAGTTCGCCGAGGACCTCTTCAAATTGGAGAACCACGATTTCTGGCTGGTTCCCACCGCCGAAGTTCCCGTGACCAACATCTATCGCGATGAGACGCTCGAAGGCGACGCGCTACCCATCCGGCTGTGCGCGTATACGCCGTGCTTCCGTAGCGAGGCCGGCTCGTACGGACGCGACGTGCGCGGCATCATCCGCCAGCACCAGTTTCAAAAGGTGGAATTGGTGAAGTTCACGCGTCCGGAGCAGAGCTTTGAGGAACTGGAACGACTGACCGCCGATGCCGAAGATATCCTCCGCCGCCTCGGCCTGCCGTTTCGGACCGTCGTTTTGTGTACTGGGGACATGGGATTCGGCAGCGCCAAAACCTATGACATCGAGGTGTGGCTCCCTGGCCAGAATGCCTACAAGGAAATCTCCTCCTGCTCCAATTACGAAGCTTTTCAGGCGCGCCGCGCGAACATTCGCTTCAAGAGCGGCAAGAAATCGGAATACGCGCACACGCTCAATGGCAGCGGCCTAGCGATCGGGCGCACCTGGGTGGCCATAATCGAGAACTACCAGCAGAACGACGGCAGCGTGGTGGTTCCCGAGGCGCTCCGCCCCTATCTTGACGAAGAGGTCATACGCCCGCGGTGAAGGAGCAACTCCCGGCTCTGACGGGCGTCCGGTTCCTCCTGGCTCTCTGGGTCATCCTCCACCATCTGACGGGCAATGGAATGCCCCTGGATTCGGTCGCGCAATCCCTTCCGCACCCGATCTATGCTTTCTTGCGGGGCGGCTATCTCGCCGTGGCTACCTTTTTTGTGCTTTCCGGCTTCGTCCTGGCGCGCGGCTACGGATCGGGCGCATGGCCGGCCACCCGCCTTTGGGGCTACGCAGTGGCTCGCTTTTCGCGAATTTACCCGGTCTACACCCTCAGCCTGGCGTTGGTTCTGCCGTTCATTGTGGCCGACCATACGCCTGGCAAAACCGGCCTGGTAGCCAACTACGGTCTGCTGCTGCAGGGCTGGACCGGCCACCTTCCGGTGGGTTGGAATACGCCGGCCTGGTCGCTCTCGTGCGAAGTGTTCTTCTACATCTGCTTTCCGCTGGCCGTTGTGGCACTCCGCAAGGTGCACCCGCTGGCCATCGCGCTCGCGGCGTGCGTGCTCACCAGGCTCCTCTTTGTCGTGGGGGTGCACGATGAATGGAAGCCGCTGGTCCATTTCTCCGACTTTTTGATGGGAATTGCAGCGGTTCCCCTGTACGACCGTGTGCGCAACCGCATTGCCGGCTACCTACTGTATCTTCCGGGGGCCGTAGCCGGAGCGGCCTTGATTGCCTGGCCTCAATTCCTGCCCGCCGGCATAGACCTCAACAGCGCGTTGCGGCCGTTGAACGCTATGCTGCTGATAGGCTTGGCTTTGGGCGCTCGGACACTCTCCTCGCCATTGGCCGTTTACCTCGGAAAAGCCAGTTACGCCATGTACATCCTGCACATCCCCATCCTCTGGTGGATGAATCGTTGGGTTCCACATCACTCCCCGGCCGTCTACCTTCTCGCAGTCATTCTGGTCTCATCCCTGGTGTACCGTTATTTCGAAAACCCCATCAGCCGATACATTCGAACTGGCAGCTTAAAAGATATTAAGGACTTGTAATCTATATTAAAAAATGGGAGAATGAAGTTGGCGTGATGCTCCAGAGGGCGCGGGACGCGGGTGGAGCGATGTATGGACTTCTCGAAGGTCCTGCGCGATTGTTATCGCAAGAAAGAATCTCTGGAGCGGGCGATCGCCGCGCTCGAACAGCTTATCGACTTGGAAGCGCATCCCAAGCGGCGTGGCCGCCATTCCATGGGCGTCGAAGAGCGCCAGCAAGTAGCGGAGAGGATGAAAAAATATTGGGCATCCCGCCGGAAAGAGAAAGACTGCGCGGCAACCTGCTCAAAGTGAGCCTTTGATTCCGAGCTCCTCGGCGCGCGCCTGCATCGACTTGATGCAAAAGTCGATGTGATCGTCTAAAGGCACCCCCAATTCCTGCGCGCCCTCGACTATGTCCTGCCGGTTCACCGAACGCGCGAAGGCCTTATCCTTCATCTTTTTCTTCACTGAGCCCACATCCACTTCAAACACGCTGCGGCGCGGTTTCACATAAGAAATGGCGGTAATGAACCCGGCCAATTCGTCGCAGGCGTACAACGTTTTTTCCAACGGCGAGACACGCGGCACCCCGCTATAGTTGGCATGGGAGAGAATCGCGCGGCGGATCTCCTCATTCACACCGCGCTCCGCCAGAATGGCTTCCCCTTTCATGGGATGGTCCGGCGCCTGCGGATGAATTTCCCAGTCGAAATCATGCAGCAGCGCGGTTATCGACCACTTGGGCTCATCCTCGCCGAACTGGCGGGCGTAAGCGGCTACACACGCTTCCACGGCCAGGGCATGCTTGCGGAGGCTCTCGGATTTCGTAAATTCGCAAAGAATCGCCCAAGCCCGTTCGCGATCGATCATCCGATTATCATACCGAGTGCGGCCACTGCCCGCCCCAGCGGGCGCGGCGGGCGGCGCGAAACGCCTCCCGATCCTTCTTTCGCAGTTGCACGGTCTCGATCCCCCGAGGGGTGCAGGTCTCTATCGTGATCAATCCCGGCTGATGGGTTGGCCGCCGGATGATGCGGGAGGTCGCCGCGGGACGGTTTCCCGGGCCACGACCGCTAGGGAGCGGACTAGTCCCCCGGGGCGCCAGGGCAACGTAGCTGTACTTCTCGTCTTCGTAGTTCAATTCGGCCCGCTTCAGCCGCCGGTGAAGGGCGGTGCGCTCCACCCGCGCGCCGAAATGGCACCAATCGGGAGCAGCCAAAGGACACGCACCTTCGCCGGGACATGGTGCGATCATCCGGGCGCCCGCGCCCAGCAGCCGGGCGCGGATCGTCCCAATCAGCGCGAAGCCACGCGGCGATCCTGGCTCGATTATGACCAGTGCAACCCGGGCCGCTTGCCACAAACGCCAGGCGATTTCTTCGGCGCCCGCCTCCCCGAGCGAATAGCTCGCAATCACCAGGTCATGAGGCGCAAAGACCGGCAGCCGTGTGAAATCGCCCCTGGACGAAGCGGCGGAAGGCAAAAGTTCGAGGGCGGCAGCCAACATTACGGGGTTGCGCTCCACAAGCGTGATGCGAGTCGGGTGAAACAACTCCTGGGCCGCCAGTGACGCCGCGCCCGCTCCCGCCCCTATATCGAGAACGCTCTCGACCGGCACGCCCCCCAGCCGGGCAGATATTTCGTCCAAAACCGCATAAGCGGCAGCATACGTGGCCGGCATGCGCGTGGCCAGGTAAGCGGCCAGGCGCTCTCCGGCGGCAATGTCGCAGCGCTGTCCTTCGCGGTAGGCCGTGGATAATTCGCCGGCGGCGCGTTGGAGAGCGGCGTACCCAAAGGGCGCCGCCCTTCCGTCAATGAAATTTCTCACCGACTCGGGCAATTGCACCTTTTAATCGTCGCATCTCGTGGAGCCCGCCCATTTTCAGCCGATGAGTTGAATAGCGGGCGAGGCTTGGCAATATGGATCTCCAGAAACTACTGAACGAATGCTATCGCCAGAAAGAGATTCTGGAGCGCGCCATCACTCTGCTGGAAGAACTTGCCCAACCGGATAGCGGTCCGCCGATCTCGCGGTGCGGCCGGAAATTCATGGGCGAGGAAGAGCGCCGCGAAGTCTCTGATCGTATGAAGAAGTATTGGGCCAGCCGGCGGAAGAACATCTGATGCCATTGGGATACTTGCAGGCTGCCGGGAAACCAGATCCCATTCTCGATTCCTGTGCCGAGGCCGCGGGCAGCCGAGGAAAATGAGGCTGGACCCGTCGCCTAAAGCACGGACCTACTGCACCTTAAAATATGGGTGCGGTTCCGGTACGGCCGCACCGTCTTTTCGCGGGTCCGAGGCGCCGTAATTGATCTTCGTCGTGGAATCGTGCACGACCGCCTGGCCGCCTCCCATGTAATCCCATGAGAAGTCGCCTTGCACTTTTAAGTCGTGCCCGCGCTTGGTGAGCTGATCGCGCACATCTGCGGGCACGCGCGCTTCGATGCCAACATCGCAGCCGCCAAAGGTGAGCTTGCTGAAGCGCGGCGCTTCCAGGGCTAACTGAACATTCATATCGTGATCCACGACATTGGAAACAAACTGCGCATGTGCTTGCGCCTGGTTCAACCCGCCCATGATGCCGAAGCCTATGTGCAGGTCGCCTTTTTGCATGAACGCGGGAATGATCGTATGGAACGGCCGCTTCCGCGGCGCCAGCGCATTGGGATGCTCCGCATCGAGCGTGAAGAGCCCGCCGCGATTGTGCAGGGCGAATCCGTAGTCATCCACCACCACGCCGGAACCGAAGCTGGAATAGATGCTCTGGATAAGGGAAACGATATTGCCCTCGCGATCGACTACGGAAAGGTAAATGGTGTCGCCGCCGATTTGCAGAGGGTTGCCCGGGGGCACCTCGCAGTTCGCTTTGGCGGAGTCGATTTTTTGGGCGCGTTCGCGCGCGTAACTGAGCGACAAAAGGCCATCGACCGGCACCTTCCCGAACTTCGGGTCGGCCACATAGCGGTGCATATCGGCATACGCCAACTTCTGCGCTTCGATCTGCAGATGCAATTCTTCGGCTCCCCGAGGCTCCATATCAGGCAGCGGAAATTGCGAGAAGATGTTGAGCATTTCCAGCGCGGCGATGCCCTGCGTGTTCGGGGGCAGTTCGTAAACCCTCCAGCCCCGGTACTCGGTGGAGATGGGCTGCACCCACTCAGCCTGGAATTCGGTTAGGTCGGCGAGGGTCATTGTGCCCTCCAATCGTTCGCTGGTCTTCACGATGGCTCGACCAATCGGGCCGTTATAAAAAGCCGGCGGACCGTTGGCGGCAATCAGCTTCAGTGCCGCGCCGAGTTGCGGATCGCGGAAGACTTCGCCTATTTGCGGCGCTCTGCCATTGGGCAAGTAGATGCGTTTGGCGTTTTCATCGTCCTGCAGTTTCTTGGTGGTGAGCCGCCAGGCATCCTGAATGACCTCGGTGACGGGAAAGCCGTGCTCGGCATAATAGATGGCCGGCTGGAACAACTCGCTCCACGGCAGTTTGCCGAAGCGCTTGTGCAGCTTCGACCAGCCTTCCACGCAACCCGGCACGGTGACCGATTGAATGCCGGCTTGCGGCATGTTCTCGAAGCCTTTCCCGTGCAGGAACGCAATCGTCAGGTTCTTGGGGGCCCAACCGCCGGAGTTGATTCCCGTGAGCTGGCCGGTTTTGGCATCCCAATAGAGGCCGAATAAATCGCCGCCGATCCCGCAGCTTTCCGGCTCGACCACTCCCAGCACAGCGTTAGCTGCGATGGCGGCATCCATGGCAGTCCCGCCACGCGCCAAAACCTGTGCGCCCGCCTGCGAGGCGAGCGTCTGGCTGGTGGCTACGATGCCTCGATCGGAAATGACCATGGACCGCGCCTGGCTGCGATCCTGCGCAACTGCAGGAATGGCAAACATGACGAGAAGCAGTAACCGCATGGTACCGCGATCATATCAGCCCGGCGGAGCCGCAAAAAGCACCTTGTTACAATTAAAGCTTCACTCCCATGCTGGACGCCTCGATCCAGGAACTGGTCTCCGGTTCCCTCGCGCGAATTGCATCGGCACGCTCGCCCGAGGAACTGGAGGCGGTGCGCGTCTCCGCGCTCGGCCGCAAGGATGGCGCCCTCACCCAGGTCATGAAGCAGTTGGGGAAGCTTCCACCCGAGGAAAAGCGCCGCATCGGGATGCTGGTGAACTCCGCCAAGCAGCAGTTGGAAGAGGCGCTCGAAAGCCGCCAATGGCAGTTCGCCGATGCGGCTCTACAGGCGCGGCTCGACGCGGAGTGGATCGACCTGACGCTGCCCGCACCCGGCCCGCGGCGGGGCCATTTGCACCCGATCACGCAGATCCTGCGCGAACTCGAAGAGCTGTTCGTATCGCTCGGGTTCGCCGTGCTAGACGGCCCCGAAGTGGAAACCGAGTATCACAATTTCGACGCGCTCAATATTCCGGCCGACCACCCGGCGCGCGACATGCAGGATACCTTCTGGCTGGATGGCGGCAACCTGCTGCGCACCCATACTTCGCCGGTTCAGGTGCGGGGCATGGAAAAACTGGGGCCTCCGCTGCGCATGATTGCCCCCGGACGCGTGTTCCGCAATGAAAGCGTGGATGCTTCGCACGAGCATACTTTCTATCAACTCGAAGGCATGATGATCGACCGCGAAGTGTCCGTGGCCAACCTGCTGTACTTCATGAAGACACTGCTAACCGCGATCTTCAAGCGGGAAGTGACGGTGCGGCTGCGTCCCGGGTATTTCCCGTTCGTCGAGCCCGGCTTCGAGCTGGATATCCAGTGCCTGATCTGCGGCGGTTCGGGATGTCCGGTCTGCAAGCAGGGCGGCTGGGTGGAACTGCTGCCCTGCGGCCTGGTGAATCCGAACGTTCTCCGCATGAGCGGCATCGATCCCGAAGAATGGAACGGTTTCGCATTCGGTCTGGGCCTTACGCGCTTGGTGATGATGCGGTACGGAATTGACGATATCCGCCACTTACAGGGCGGAGATTTGCGGTTCTTGGAGCAGTTTTGAAATTCTCTTACAATTGGATCCGCGAGTTCGTCCCCGGCCTCGACTGCGCTCCCGGCGCACTCGAAAAGCTCATCACGATGAAAACCGCCGAGTGCGAGGGCATCGAGGTAACGGGTACAATGCTCGATCGCGCATGCGCCGCCCGAGTGGAATCCGTGGAGACGATTCCTGGTGGCCACAACGTGAAAACGGTCGTCGATACTGGGCGGTATGGGCGCAAAACCGTGGTTTGCGGTGCACCCAATTGCCGCGAGGGAGTGATCACCGCCTACGTTCCGATTGGCGAGAAAGTGATCCAAGGCGTCGAGAGCGATGGCATGCTGGCGAGTGCGGCGGAGCTGGACATCAGCCGCGATCATTCCGGCATTCTCGAACTGGATTCACAGGTGGGCTCTCCCCTGCCCGGCTGCACACCGGATAGCATCATCGAAATCGATAATAAGTCCATCACGCACCGGCCGGACCTTTGGGGTCACCACGGCATGGCGCGTGAAGTCGCCGCGATATTGGCCCGTGGCCTTAGCGATCCCGTCCAACTCGAGCTTCTACCTCACGGGCCGGCGGCCGTGCGGATCCAGATCGAGGATCTAAACCTCTGCCCGCGTTACAGTGCGCTGGTTTTTGAGAATGTGACGGTGAAGCCGTCGCCCTTGTGGCTGCAATACCGTCTAACCGCGATCGGCCTGAATCCCATTAACAACGTCGTCGATATGACGAATTACCTGATGGCCGAACTCGCGCAACCGATGCATGCTTTCGACGCCGATCTGCTGCACGGCGAGACGATTTTCGTCAGGCCGGCCAAACCGGGCGAGCATTTCCGCGCGCTAAATGGTGAAGAGTACACGCTTGGCCCTTCGAACCTGGTGATTGCGGATGCCGAGGGGGCGATTGCGTTAGGCGGCGTAATTGGCGGGCTGGATAGCGCGATCAGTGGGAAAACCAAACGGGTAGTCTTAGAAAGCGCTAATTTTCTCGCGTCCTCTGTGCGCAAGACCTCGGCTGCCCTGAAGCTGCGTACTGATGCGTCGATGCGATTCGAGAAGGCGCAGGATCCGGCCAACACGGTTCGTGCGCTGGCGCGCGCGATCGAACTCCTACAGGAACTATCGCCGGGCATTCGGCTTGCCGGCGGAGTGGCCGATCAGAAGAAGGAGATCTCTGCACCTCCTCCGATCGAACTGCCTCTCGATTGGCTAGAGCGGAAATTGGGGCGGGCGATCGATTCGGCCGAAGTCCGTGCGATTCTAGAGTGTCTGCAGTTTGGAGTGTCCGAGCAGCCCAACCGGTTTTTTTCTGTGACCGTGCCGTCCTGGCGGGCGACTAAGGATATCACCATCAAAGATGACCTCGTGGAAGAAGTGGGTCGCATGGTTGGTTACGATTCGATTACGCCAAAAGCGCCTCTGGTACCAGCCGCTGTGCCCCCGCGCAATCCCGAACGCCAGTTTCAGCACGAGGTGTGCACGCGCTTCGCCGATATCGGGTTCACGGAAGTCTACAACTACTCGTTTCTGAGTGAAGAAGCGGTATCGGCGTTCGGCTTCGACCCGAAAAGCAACGTACGCGTTACGAATCCGATTGCGTCCGACCAAGCATTGCTGCGGGCGTCGCTTCTACCGGGCCTTTTGAAAAACATTCTGGAAAATGCTAAGCGCCGCGAGGAGTTTCGGATTTTCGAAATCGGGCTAGAGATTCACGGCCGGGCGAGCGGGTTGCCCGATGAAGTCCCGCACGTGGCGGCGGCCATTTATGACCGCCATGGAGATGGCGCGGCGGCGCTGTTCGAGTTGAAACGCGCAGCCGAATGCCTGATGCCGGGAGCAGTGGTGTGTCCTGGCCAGGCGCGGACATTCGAGCACCCCGCGCGCGCCGCAGACGTGCTCTGGAAGAGCGAAAAGGTCGGCCGCTTGTTCGAATTGCATCCTTCACTGGTGGAATCGGGCCGCGCCGCTATATTGGATCTCGACCTTCGAGGCATCGAACGTCTAGGCGCGGGAGAGCGCAAGTACACGCCAATCCGGCGCTATCCCTCCAGCTCTTTCGATCTCTCGGTGGTCGCAGCCTTGCGGGAGCAGGCCGGCAAGCTCGAAGCCCTAATCGTACAGGCAGCGGGGCCGCTGGCCGAATCGGTCGAATTCGTGCGGCAGTACTCCGGACCGCCGCTCGCCGACAACCAGAAGAGCATTTCGTTCCGCGTGACTGTCAGTTCGCCCGAGCGCACTCTTTCTTCCGAAGAGGTTGGCGAAATCCGCGAGCGCATCATCGCCGTCATGCGCGAGCACGGATACGAACTGCGCCTGTGAGCACGCGGCGCACCATGCCCGGCGGCTGGGTCAAACGCCAGCGCGGTCCTTGCCGGTGGTGCGGGGGCAGGGTTCCCCCGCGACGATTCACGTTCTGCGGTCCGGCTTGTGTGCATGAGTGGAAACTGCGCACCGATCCAGGCTATCTGCGGGAGCAGGTTTTCGCCCGCGACCGCGGCGTTTGCGCCCGGTGCGGCCTCGATACGGAAGCAATGCGCAAGCACAAGCGCAAGCTGGACTTTTCGGCACGGAAGCAGTTCGAAAAGGAATGGGGCATCCGGCGCCATCTGTGGGACGCGGACCACATCGTTCCGGTGGCCGAAGGCGGGGGCGAATGCGATCTCTCGAACATGCGCACGTTGTGCCTGCGGTGCCATCGGAAGGCAACAACTGAACTCCGGGAGCGTATCAAAACCCGCTCTGGCCTGCGTTCTGCCTCATCCAAGCAGGAGGCGATCATGCCGGGCAAGAAAGCCCACAAACCTCGTAATGTGGAGAATGCCGGGATGCATGGCGTACGCGCACAAGCTACGCATGGCCGGAAAAGCTCCGGGCAGACGGAAGGCCAGTTTGCTCGTGACACCAAAGGCCGCAAAGGCCAGTATGGCGGGGCCGGCAACTCCCCGTTGATTAAGAAATAGCGTCGGGACGGCGGCGGTCGTTCACACGAATCAAGATGTAGAGGGCCGCCGCTACCGCTAGCGCTACGCCGATCAGAGTCCACGCGTTCCGCTGAAGGAACCCCTCCGCGTCTGTGCCGAGCTTTACTCCTAGATAGGCATCCCCGAAGTAGCGCAAGATCCGGCCTACTGTAATCACCGCCAGAAACCGAAGGAGTGGGGTGTGCAGAACTCCGGCAGAAACCACGAAGACCTTCAGCGGCAGCGGGAGCACCGGCGTGGCGCACGGGATGAACACCGTGATGAGGCCGTAACGATGGAACCAGGCGCGGAAGCGCTGGCGCTCACCTGGCTTCGGCACCGCGCGAACGAAGCGGCGCACACCCAAGCGCGCAGCTTGGAACAGGATCAGATTCCCCATAATCGAGCCCAGCAGAGCCAAGGTTGCAGCGAAATAGGCTCGCTCCGGCGCTTTTACGGCAATCAAAATGAGGAGCGCGTCCATGGTGGCGGGCAAGGGAAGGCCGACGGAGTCGAGCAGACCAATCAGAAAAACGCCCCAAACCCCATACGCCACCAGCGCGGCTGTAGTCTTGGCGAGCAGTGATCTCAAACGATATCCGGGAATGACTTTCGGAGTTTATAAAACCAGGCGTGCCCCAGGACAAATACCGCCAGCGCCAGAATCCAAAGCTTCCACAATGGTGCCCACTCCGGGGCATGCTGGCCCAGGAAGACCGCGCGATACCCGCGCACCAGAATGAACAGCGGGTTCTTGGCAAACAGCGGAAGGAAATGAGCCGGCAGCGAGGCTTCGGGGTAGCAGATGGGCGTCAGAAAGAACCAGAGGGTAAGCAGGAACCCGATGATTTGGCCCAGATCGCGGACAAAGACTCCGAGCGCGGCCAGGAACCAGCTTACGCCGGCCGTAAACAGAATTTGCGGGACCAGGAGCAAAGGCAGCCACACGACGGACAGCGGCACGCCTCCGCGCACCGCAAAGAGGAAAACACAGAACACAAGGACGGCGAAAAACTCGCTAACCAGCCCGGCAGCCACCAGGTTTATCGGCAGCGTTTCTACAGCGAATACCAGCTTCTTAATGAAGTTCCGGTGCTCCAACAGCACGCTTGGCGAACGCCCGGCTGCTTCGCTGAAAGCCAGCCACGGCAACATGCCGGCCAGGAAATTCAGGGCGAATCCGGAGCGGCTTTCGTCACCCGGAAATCGCGCCCGCAGCACGATGCCGAATACGAAAAAATACGTGATCATCAGCAACAGCGGATTGATGACCGTCCAAAAGACGCCGGCGAAGGAACCGCGATAGCGCCCCAAGATATCGCGGCGCACCATGGTGCGAATCAAGCCGCGGTTGCTCCAAAACGTCGCGAGTGGATAGACAAAAGCGCGTCCCACTGCGCGCCAGGCACGCTTCCGCCGCAAGGTGGCCTGGGTGGCCACTTGCACTCGCCGAAGCAGCCCCACGCCGCCATGGGTCTGCCCTTCGAGCAACAGGAACGGCCAGCCCCGGTCGTAGTACCAGCACACGTTTTCACGCACCGGAGACAGCAAAATCTGGTACCGGCCGTCCTCGCGTGGCAGTTCGAAAACCAACTTCACGTGGCCCGATTCGCCCGGTCTCAAATCCCGTTCCGGCTCCACCCGCGCGCCATCTACAATCAATGTCCCGGTCTCCGCGTCGAACAGGTGATAACCGATGCCAAATCCTTCCGAAGCCCGCCAGGTCTCAGGCGAGTCGTTGCGAATCGCAAACCGTACGTGCACCGACCGGTCGCCTGCGAGTTGAACTTCCGGCTCCTGGTAAGTGATGTTCATACGTACAGCCAACCAGGATAGCGTTCCTTTACAGGCCCATATTTTCGCCCTACGGCGTAAATCCCGTCGCCTCGCAGTTCCGTATCCAGCCGGTAGCGTTCGAGCAGATGCCGCACCCACCCGAATTCCGGATGCGGCTCTTCTCGGAATTCGCCTGTCTCGATTCGCTCGACTTCGAATCCCGAATTCTCCAGCAACTGGCGAATTTCGCGCGGGGCGTATTCGCGGTTATGGCGCGCCTCCACTTCGCCGGTTTCCGACGGCTTCAAATATGCGTTGAAAAAACCCGGATGGTAGCCCTCCAGGACGGCTGCAATCGCCCGCAAACCAGCCGCATTAGGAGTGGTCAGCACCAATTGGCCGCCCGGCTTCAGGATCCGATTAATTTCGGCCATCATGTGCATCGGATCTTCAAACAGGTGCTCGATCAGCTCGCAGCACAGCACCGTGGAATAGTGGGCATCGGGATATGGAAAGCAGTCTTTTTCCGCGTTGAAATGGTCTATGTAGCAATCGAACGCCTCCCCCTGCTCGGAGGTGACCACGCGGTGATCGACGCGCCCAGCCGGGCCATAGTAACATCCGCGCACTTCGCCATAACCCAGTTTCGTCTTCAGAGCGGGC
>Ga0209060_10000388_pt1 | contig 86767 bp, 71 predicted proteins | sample Coa_R1_8_FD_187155 | JGI IMG/M metagenome (GOLD analysis project Ga0209060, IMG submission 187155) | Surface soil microbial communities from Centralia Pennsylvania, which are recovering from an underground coalmine fire - Coalmine... | ecosystem: Environmental > Terrestrial > Soil >... | reverse complement strand
CACGCCGGTAGCGACGAACATGATGTCCGGCCCCGGCGCGAGCTGCGTCTCCGTGTACACGCGACGAAGGTCCGTGATCCCCATCCGGCGCATGCGCTCCTCCTGCCCCGGCTTCGCCGGCACGAGCCGCGCCCGCATGCCACCGTTGAGACAGCGCAGCGCCGCCGCCGCCAGCACGCCCTCGGGCGCCCCGCCGATGCCCATCACCGCGTGCACGTTGGTCCCGCGCACCGCCGCCGAGATCCCCGCCGACAGGTCCCCGTCGCCGATCAGCTTGATGCGCGCGCCGGCCGTGCGGATATCGGCGATCAGCTTCTCGTGCCGCGGCCGGTCGAGCACGATCACGACCAGGTCCTCGACGTCGCGGTTCATCGAGCGCGCGATGGCCCTCAGGTTGGTCTCGACCGGGGCGTCGATGTCGATGTGGTCGCGGGCCGCCGGGCCGACGATGATCTTGTCCATGTAGCAGTCGGGGGCGTTGAGCAGCCCGCCGCGGTTCGACGCGGCGAGGACCGCGATGGCCCCGTTGGCCCCCGTGGCGCAGAGGTTCGTGCCCTCGAGCGGGTCGACGGCGATGTCGACCTCGAGATCGGCCTCGCCGCCGCGGCCGACCTTCTCGCCGACGTAGAGCATCGGCGCCTCGTCGCGCTCGCCCTCGCCGATCACCACGGTGCCGCGCATCGGCAGCGCGTCCATGGCCTTGCGCATCGACTCGGTGGCGACGTGGTCGGAGTGCCGGCGGTCGCCCTGCCCCATCGTACGCGCGCAGGCGATCGCGGCATCCTCGGCCACGCGCAGGAAGGCACGCGAGAGGATCTCGAAACGCTCGTCCACGGGCGGCGTCACTGGACCTTCCCCGCGTAGATGTCCATGACCGTGCGCAGGAAGTCGAGGGCCTCCGCGCGCGGCCGCTGGAAGGAGTTGCGGCCGATGATCGAGCCGAAGCCGCCGCCGTCGCGGATGGCCCGCACTTCGTCGAGGACCGCCGCCGTGTCCTTCGCCTCGCCGCCCGAGAAGATCACGATGCGCCGGCCGTTGAACGCGCTCTGCACGACGTGACGCACGCGCTCGGCGAGCGTGCCGATCGGGATACGCTCCTTCTCGTAGACCTTCTTCGCGGCCGCCTGCTCGACGTGCGCGGTCGGCGGCTTCACCTTGACCACGTGCGCCCCGAGCTGGCAGGCGATCTGCGCCGCGTAGGCCACGACGTCGATGGCGGTCTCACCCTCCTTCGAGATGCCCGAGCCCCGCGGATAGGACCACACGACCACGGCGAGCCCCTTGCGCTTGGCCTCCTCGGCGAGCGCGCGGATCTGCCCGTACATCTCGTTGCGCGCCGCGGAGGCGGGGTAGATCGTGAAGCCGATCGCCGCGCAGCCGAGCCGCAGCGCGTCGTCGACGCTCCCCGTGACCGCCGGGCAGGGATCGCCGCCGGCGGTGAGCGAGTCGGAGTTGTTGAGCTTCAAGATGAGCGGCACCTCGCCGGCGAACTCGGCCGCCCCCGCCTCGAGGAAGCCGAGCGGCGCCGCATAGGCGTTGCAGCCCGCCGCCAGCGCCAGGTCGAAGTGGTAGCGCGGATCGTAGCCGCCCGGGTTGGGCGCGAAGGAGCGCGCCGGCCCGTGCTCGAATCCCTGGTCGACGGGCAGGATCACCAGGCGCCCGGTCCCGCCGAGCCGCCCGTGGTTCAGCAGGCGCGCCAGGTTGGTCAGCGTGCCCGGGTTGTCGCTCCGGTACCAGCCGAGAATCTCGCGGACGCGTTCCTTCATGGCTTCAAGTCTCCCCCCTGCACGGGCGTCTGCGGACCAGCAAGCCCGATGCCACGTGGCTCGCCGACCGGCCGCCGGAGCTTCCTAGCGCCGGTCGCGCGCCGCTGCAATCCCGCCGCACGCCCGCCACCTCAGGCCGGGCGCCGGCCGCAGCCCCCGCCGCCGCAGCCCGGCCGGCCGCACCCCTCGCCGTAGACGGCGTAGCCGAGGCTCTCCAGAGCCCCCTCGGCAACCCAACGGAGCGCCGCAGGATCGAGCTCGGCGTCGCAGTGCACGCAGCGGCGGCGCTCGGTCCCGTCGTCGTCGACCACGAGGTGCACGAGCACGTCGCGCGCGCAGCGCGCGCACGCGCCGACCGGGAAGCCCTCAGGCGCCCGGCCGTCCATCGTCGTGCTCCGCGGCCGCGAGGCCGAGCGCCGCCAGCTCGGCCAGCATCCGCCTCCGATGCGTCGCTCCCCAGTAGAGCTTGCCGCAGCGCGGGCAGCGCAGGAACCGCTCCTGGGTCGTCCACACGTACGCCGGGACCCGCTCCCGCACAACGTCCCGAGCGGCCTCCTCGAGCGCGCGGTTGCAGTCGAGGCAGCGGCTGAGCGGCGCGGTGCGGCCGAGCGGCACCGCGGCGGCGACCTGCCGGAGCTGCTCGCGGAAGTGGTCGCTGGTGACGAAGAGGTGCGGCGGGAGCTCGCGCTCGCGCAGGAGCCGCGTGTCGCGCGTGAGAAGCCAGCGTCCCTCGCGCCGCGCCACTCGTGCCAGCGCGCGGCCGCGAAGCTGCGGCTGGTAGACCACGTCGTGCCCGAGAATGCGTAGCCAGCGGGCGAGGCGCCCGAGCATGACGTCGACCGCGAAGCGCACCCCGGGCGAGCCTGCGGGCGCGTCGGACATCGCCGTCAGTCTAACGCGGCGGGATGGTTTTGCAATGCAGCGAGCGCCGCGAACGGCTCGCGATGGCCCCGCGCCGCCTCGACGAGGCGCCGGATGGCTTCCGGAAGGTCGGCGTCGGCGGGGGCGAGCGCGTCGAAGCGGTCGAGGTCCGTCGCGTAGAGCAGCTCGCCCAGCAGCCTCGCGTTGTTGGGCGGCACCAGCTCCTCGCGCCGGCCGAGGCGGCGGGCGACGAGCGCGTCGGCCGCCGCCCCCGCGAGCCACGCGCGCGCGCGCTCGCGCGCGGCGCGCGGGAGGGTCCGCGCGTAGAGCCGGCGGAGCTGGCCGGCGAGGCGACCGAGCACGCGCGCCCGGGCCCGCGCCGCCGCCCAGCGCGCGCGCGCCCGCTCGCAGGCGGCCGGGTCGGGCGTGGGGCCCGTGCAGAAGAACGCCGCCGCGCCGCGCCCTCCGACGAAGGTCGCCGCGGACTCGTCGAAAGCCGCGGCGCCCGGAACGTAGAGCGTCGCGTGGAACAGCTCGTGGATCACCGTGTCGGCGAGCACCACCGGCGGCTCGGCGGCGGTGGGCGAGAGGAGCGGGTCCGCGAACCAGCCGAGCGTGCTGAACGCGAGCGCGCGCCGGACCTCGACGTCGAGGTCCCGGCCTGCGAGCGCCGCCCCGGCCGCCTCGGCCGCCGCCGGGGCGAAGAACCCCCGATACGGAACGCGGCCGACGATCGGATACCACCAGGTGACCGCCTCGAGCCGGTCGCGCCGCGCGGCCGAGAGCACCCAGACGGTGGCGTCGCCCCCGACCTCGGCGAAGCTCGCGAAGCTCCCGTCGACGCGGAGCCCGAGCCGGTCGCGCGCGAATGCGCGCACGGCGAGCACCAGCTCGAGGCGCGCGCGCAGCGTCGGGTCGAGGTCGGGCTGCCCGAGCAGCGCGGGGATCGGCCGCCGCCGCCAGAGGATGCGTGCCTCCGACCAACCGAGACGCGCGAGGTACGTCGGGGTGGCGCAGCCCGCGCCGAGCCCGAGCGCGAGCGCGGCCGCGAGCAGCGCGCGTCTCATCCCTCGCCGGCCGCGCGCGCCGTCGCGCGCGCGGCGGGGGCGTACTGCATGCGGTAGAGGCGCGCGTAGATGCCGCCGCGGGCGAGCAGCTCGCGATGGGTGCCCTGCTCGCGCAGCTCGCCCTTGTGCACCACGAGGATCCGGTCCGCTCCCTCGATGGTCGACAGCCGGTGCGCGATCACCAGCGCGGTGCGCCCCGCGAGCAGCTTCGTGAGCGCGTCCTGGACCAGCCATTCGGTCTCCGGATCGACGCTCGAGGTGGCCTCGTCCAAGACCAGGATCGCCGGGTCGTGCGCCAGCGCGCGGGCGAAGGCGAGCAGCTGGCGCTGCCCCCCGGAGAGGTTCGAGCCGCGCTCGCGCACCTGCGCCTCGTAGCCGCCGAGCCGGCGGATGAAGCCGTCCGCGTTCACGTGGCGCGCGGCTGCCGCCACCGCCGCGGGTGGGATGTCGGTCCGCCCGAGGTGGATGTTGTCGGCGACCGGCCCGCTGAACAGGAACACGTCCTGGAGCACGACCGCGATGCGGCGCCTGAGCGCCACCGGATCCCACTCGCGCACGTCGACGCCGTCGACGAGGATGCGCCCGCGCTGCACGTCGTAGAGCCGGCCGAGGAGCTTGACGAGCGTGGTCTTTCCCGAGCCGGTGGCGCCGACGATCGCCACCCGCTCGCCCGGCGCGATCCGGAAGGAGACGTCGCGCAGCACCCACTCCGCGTCGCGATAGGCGAACCACACCCCCTCGAAGGCGATCGCGCCCCGCACCGCATCCGGGACGCGTGGCCGCGCGGGCACCGGCGCCGCGGGCACGTCGAGCAGTGCGAAGATGCGCTCGGCCGCGGTCATCGACGACTGCACGACCGCGTACTTGGCGCTGAAGTCGCGGATCGGGACGAAAAACTGCTGGATGTACTGGATGAAGGCGACCACCGTGCCGATCTCGACCAGCCCGCGGGCGCGGAGCCGCCCGCCCTGCCAGAGCATGAGCGCAATCGAGACCGTGCTCACCGATTCGACGAGCGAGAACAGCGTCGCCTCGAGCTTGTTCGAGAGGTGGTTCGCGTCACGGTGATCGGCGTTGAGCCGCCGGAACTCGACGAACGCCGCGTCCTCGCGGGCCGACAGCGCGATCACCTTGATGCCCGAGATCGCCTCCTGGAGATAGCCGTTGATGCGCGCCACGCGCTCGCGGATCTCCCGGTAGGTGCGCCGTGCGGCGCGGCGGAAGTAGTCGACGCCCACCGCCATCGCCGGCAGCAGCGCGAGGCTCACGAGCGCGAGCCGCCAGTTGATCCACAGCATGAACCCGACGATCCCGGCGAGCTTGAGGCCGTCGAGCACGATGGTCATGGCGCCGGCGGCGAACATCTCGTTGAGCACGTCGACGTCGGTGGTGACCCGCGACACGAGCTTGCCCACCGGCGTCGTGTCGAAGAAGCGCATCGGCAGGCGCTGGAGGTGCGCGAACAGCGCGCCGCGAAGATCGCCGAGGCTGCGCTGCGCCACGACCATCGTGAGGTACTGCTGCCCGTAGGACGACACGAGCTCGCCCACGATCGCCGCCGCGAAGACGAGCCCGAGCCCGCGGAGCCCGCCCGCGTCGCCGCGGCGGATGTAGCGATCGATGCCGACCTTCAGCAGGTAGGGCTGCACGAGCGCGAATGTCTGGTTGATCGGCGAGAGGAGCAGCGCCGTCCAGAACACGCCGCGGTAGGGGCGCACGTAGGCCCACAGCCGGCGGACGAGGCGGCCGTCGTAGGCCCTGACCGGCTCCTCGCTCAGATCGCCTCCAGCTCGACCTCGAGGGCCTGCTCGCGGAAGAGCTCGGCGTAGGTCCCGCCCCGGGCGAGCAGCGTCTCGTGGTCGCCCACCTCGACCACGCGCCCCTCGTCGAGCACCACGATGAGATCGGCCTCCTTGACCGTGGTGATCCGATGGGCGACCAGCACCGTGGTCCGCTCGCGGAAGAAGCCCCGGAGCCGCTCGAGGATCTCCCGCTCGGTCGCGGCGTCGACGCTCGAGAGCGCGTCGTCGAGGAGAAGGACGCGCGGCGCGGCCGCGAGCACCCGGGCCAGCGTGGCGCGCTGCTTCTGTCCGCCCGAGAGCGTCACGCCGCGCTCGCCGACGAGCGTCTCGAGGCCGGCGGGCATGTCCGCCAAGTCGCTCGCGAGCCCCGCCATGCCCACCGCCCACTCCACCCGGCCCGCCGCCCGGCCGTCGGCGCCGCCGTCGAGGGCGAAAGCGACGTTCTCGCGGAGCGAGCGCGAGAAGAGGAACGGCTCCTGGGGCACGAGGCCGACGTGGCGGCGCAGCCACCCGAGCGGCAGCGTGCGCACGTCGTGCCCGTCGAGGAGCACGCGTCCCGCTTCGGCGTCGAACAGCCGCGGCACCAGCTCGACGAGCGCGCTCTTACCCGCCCCCGTGCGCCCGACGATGGCGACCGTGCTGCCGGCGGCGATCGTGAGATCGACGCCCGCGAGCACGGGCGACCCGCCCGCCAGGCCCGGGTAGCGGAAGTCCACGCCGCGGAAAGCGACCTCGCCGCGCAACGGCATGATCCCCGTCGCCCCCGGCGGGCTCGTGATCGCCGGCTCGACCGCGAACAGCTCGTCGAGCCGCCCGAGCGCCGCGCGCCCGCGCTGGAGCACCGAGAGCATCCACCCCAGCGCCATCGTGGGCCACGAGAGCAGGTGCAGGTAGCCGATGAAGGCCACGAGGTCGCCGATCGACAGCCGTCCCGCGACCACCTGCCGGCCGCCGTACCAGAGCACGACGAGCGCCCCCACGCCGCCCACGACGTTCATCACCGGGCCGATGAAGCCGCGCACCCGCGCGAGCCGCAGGCTCTGCTCCTGGAAGCGCGCGTTCACCCGGCCGAACGCGGCGATCTCCTGCTCCTCGGCGGCGTAGGACTTCACCACGTGCATGCCCGAGAGGTTCTCCTGCACGCGGGTCGAGAGGTCGGCGAGCCCCTCCTGCACGCGCACGCTGCGCTCCATGAGCAGCGCGCTGGTGCGCTTCACGACGCCGAGCGCGACCGGGTAGATCGCGAGCGCCGCCAGCGTCAGACGGGCGTCGATCGAGAGCATGATCGCGAGCCCGTAGACGTAGTAGACGGGCGTGTTGATGAAGTTGAGGATTCCGGGCCCGAGGAGCATCCGCACCGCGCTCACGTCGTTCACGAGGCGCGACATCAGGTCGCCCGTCTGCCGCTGCTGGTAGAAGGCGAGCGGGAGCCGCTCGAGGTGGGCGAAGAGATCGTTGCGCAGGTCGTACTCGATGTCGCGCCCGACGTTGAAGATGACGAAGCGCGAGAACGTGCGCACGACGCCCTGGACGGCGGCGATGCCGGCGATCAGCCCGAGCGTCCGCAGCAGCGCCGCCATGCCCGCGCCCGCCGTGATCTGGTCGACCGCGCGCTTGTAGAGCCACGGCACCGCCATCGTGAGGGTGGTGGCGCCGATCAGGCAGAGGATCCCGCCGAGATAGCGCGCGCGGTAGTGGGCGAGGTAGCCCCACAGGCGGGACATCGCGCGGACTCTAACGGCCCGCGGCGAGCCGACGCAACGGCGGCGCCTATCCCGCCACGCGGGCGACCGCCAGCAGCGACATCCCGATCGGCGGGCGCAGCCGTTGCTCGAGCCGCAGCAGCGGCACGAGGCGGTCGTTGATCCGGGCCTGTATCCCGGGAACCGTGCGCCGGCGCAGCAGGCGCGCGTTGAGGAACCACCCGGGCACGCCCAGGAGGTTGAACGCGCGGACGTGCTCGACGGCCAGGCCCGCCGCCTCGAGCTTCGCCACCAGCTCGCGGCGGCCGTAGCGGCGGTGGTGGCCGATCGCCCGGTCGATCGAGCCGTACAGCGCACGCAGCGCGGGTACGACGAGCACGAGCCGGCCGCCGGGCGCGAGCACCGCCCGCATCGCCCGCAGCGCCGCGGCGTCGTCGGCGATGTGCTCGAGGACGTTCGCGCACACCACGGTGTCGAAGCTCGCGGGACGGATGCCGTCCTCGGCCAGGTGCGCGAGGTCGAGCCGGCGGACGGCGACGTTGGGCTGGGAGGCGAAGGTGCGCGTCAGGAACTGGAGGTACTGGGGATCGAGATCCGTGGCGGTCACGTGCTCGCGGGTGGCGAGATGACGGGTCATGGCGCCCGTGCCCGACCCGACCTCGAGGACGCGGCGGCCGACGTAGGGCCGCATGAGCTCCCAGAGGAACGCCGTGTAGCGCCGCAGGACGTCGATCCGGCGCAGCGTGTGGTAGCCCTCGTCCTCACGCCCGATGTCGGGCACGGCCGTGAAGCGCAGGATCGTCCACACGGCCACGAGCGCGTCGCGCCAGCCGATCTTCTTCCCCTCGGCGTACCCGCGGCCGTGGTACGAGATCGGGACCTCGTAGACCCGGCAGCGCAGGTGCGCGACCTTCGCCGTGAGCTCGGGCTCGAGGCCGAAACGGTTCGAGCGGATGGGGAGCCCGCGGAGCACGTCGGCCCGGAAGACCTTGTAGCAGGTCTCCATGTCCGTGAGGTTCAGGTTCGTGCACACGTTCGAGAGCAGCGTGAGGAGGCGGTTGGCCACCGTGTGCCAGAACATCAGCACGCGGCGCGGGCTGCCGGCGAAGCGCGAGCCGAACACGACGTCGGCGTGGCCGTCGGCGATGGGGCCGATCAGGCGCGGATACTCCGCCGGGTCGTACTCGAGATCGCCGTCCTGAATGAGCACGATGTCCCCGGTCACGTGCCCGAGCGCGGTCCGCACCGCCGCGCCCTTACCCTGGTTGCGGTCGTGGAAGGCCAGCACGAGCCGGTTCTCGGGCGTGTCGGGCACCGTGCGGCGGACCTCCTCAAGCGCCGCGCGGGTCCCGTCCGTGGAGCAGTCGTCGACGACGATGATCTCCTTCGCGATGGGCACCGCCATCACCCGCGCGAGCAGCGTGCGCACGGTGGCAACCTCGTTGTAGACCGGCACCAGGACGGAGAGGCGCATCGGCCAGGCATTGTCGCAGGGCCACCTTAGGCCCTCAACCCCCCCGGCTCGGGCCTGGCAATCTTGCTTGAGCCGGTCGTGGTCGGACCCGAGGATCGGGCTCGGCTTGACAAGCGCCGTACGCCGTCGATAAGCACGCCTCATGAGAATCCGGCCGCTGTTGCCCTGTCTCGTCGCGCTCGGCCTGCTGGCCGGCTGCGTGACCGTCGATGCCACGCTCAAGGCCGACGGCTCGGGCACGATCGAGTACACCTACACGCCGGACGCAGACGCGACCGCCGCTTCCGAGAAGGCGCGCTTCGCGTCACCGCATCTGACCATCGAAAGCCTGACCCTCAAGGACAAGACGGCGGTGCTCAAGGGCAAGTTCGACGATGTCACGAAGCTCGACACCGCGGAAGGCTTCAAGCTCGCCACCATCACCCGCACGCGCAAGGACGACGACGAGGTGCTCGACGTCACGCTCGCGAACCCCAAGCCGGTGCCCGAAGGGAAGGTGCCGACGCTTCCCGACATGGTGTTCTCTGTCACGCTGCCCGGCAAGGTGATCAACGCGACGCCGACGGCGAAGATCGACGGCACCCACGTGACCTGGACCATCAAGGCGGCGGACTACATTCGCGCGCCCAAAACCGAGCTCTCGGCGCGGTACGCGGCGAGCGACGCGAAGAAGGGCGCCGCCAGCTAGCGCCCGCCCGCGCCCCCTCCCTCGGTTCGCAGCCGGCCCCGGCGCCCATGAGCTTCAAGCAGTATCTCCGCAGCGAGATCACCAAGGGCCTGGACGAGACCTACACGGAGGAGCACTGGGCGAAGGAGGCCCCGGGCAAGGCGTACTTCGACGTCCACCTCTCCACGATCGAGAAGCACGAAATGGCCGCGTCGCTCTTCCGGGAGTTCCTGGGGCGCGGCGGCATGCGGGTGCTCGAATCGGGGTGCGGCACCGGACGCTGGATGGCCTTCTTCGAGAAGCTCGGCAACCGCGCGTTCGGAATCGACGACAGCCCCGGGCCGCTGCGCGTGGCGCGCGAGCACGATCCCGCCATGAACCTCGTGCGCGCCAACGTGCTCCACAAGCCCTTTCGCGACGGCGTCTTCGACGCGGTCTTCTCGTCCTACGTCGCCGAGCACTTCGAGGAGGGGCCGGAGGCGCTCTTTCGCGAGATCCACCGCGTGCTCAAGCCCGGAGGGCTCTTCTTCGTGGTGGTTCCCTACAACAACACCTTCCGCCGCCTCGTGGTGAACCCCACGCTGCGCGCCTTCTACCTGCTGTGGAAGCTGCGCGGGAAGGGGCTCGGCTTCACCGAGTTCCGCTACACGCGGGCCGAGGTCGACGGCTTCCTCGCGCGCACGGGCTTCGAGGTGCTGCGCGTCGAGCCCGACGACTTCTTCCTCCCCTGGTCGAAGGGCCTTTTCGTCGATCTCTGCGACGTGGGCTCCTTCGTCCACTTCGAGCACAAGCCGCCGTACGAATTCGGGCGCGTCGGCACGGCCGTCGTCCGCGCCATCCAGAGCGTCGGGCTCTGGCACTCGTGCGAGGGCGTCTTCTACGTGACCCGCGCGCGCAAGTAGGGACCTGCCTCGCACGACGTGCCGACTTCTCTAGCCGCCGGCGGCCAAGCACGGCAGCGCCACGGGGCGACCGGGACCGATTGTCGACTGCCCGGGCACGCGGTCGGGCCGCGGCCATTCGCCGGATGCGAGCTTCGCACGAACGATGGGCAGGATGGCCTCGAAGGCGAGCCACCCGTGAACCCGCGTCCCCTCTGCGTTGAGGTGCACGCTGTCGAAGAAGAGTGCCGATTCCATGGGAAACGCGCGAGCAACGTCCAGGAAGGGCAACTGGTGCGCCTCCGCGTAGCGTTCGAGGACACGGTTGTGAAGATCGATCGCCCGGCGAATATCCGCGTACCGATACGGCCAGCAGCCCTCGTTGAGCGCGCGATAGATCGGCACCTCACGCAGCGGATCGAGCTGCAGCCCGGGAGCCACGAGCCAGACGTACGAGCTGACGGCCAGCTCTCCGCCTTCCGCTGCGACCGCCGTACGGATCGAGTCCAGGTCTCCGAGGATGACGGGTAGCTGAATCGGAAGATCGGGGCGCGTGATGTCGGGCGCACGCTCGTCGAGGTCCTCCGGCCAACCCAGGGACGCGGGCGGCTTCGCCGGCTCCCGGCCACCGTTGACCGCGGCAATGCGTGCCGCCACCCCGAGCCGCCGCGCAAGCGCGGAGTAGTCGCGCGTCGCGCTCACCACGGAGTTCACGAGCGCGATCACCCGGGACGAGGGAGGCAGTGGTGGCGCGGGCCTCGGCCGGCCCAGCGTGCAGAGCGATTGATTGCCGCCCTCGTAGTAGACGATCAGATCAGGCTCGGCGGGAAGCACCTCCTGGCGCACGATGGCGGCGATCGCGGTCGAGGTGATGCCCTCGCGGCCCGCGTTGATGCCGTCGAAGTGTACCGGGACACCTGCGCGCTGCGCCCAACGGTTGAGCCAGTACACCACGAATTCGGGATAGGAGAAGGGGATGTTCCACAGGCCGACCGTCGTCGACGCCCCGACGAAGGCGATTCGCACCGTTCCCGGCGGCTTGTCGAAGGGAATATCCGGCCCTCGCCAGCCGTATCGGTTCGTGACGAGGCCGCCAGGCAGCGTCCGACTCGGTGGGTACCGAAACACCGGCTGGTCGCTCGGCTCGGGTGGGTCGAAGACGAGCAGCGGCGGGGGGTACTTGCGAAACGGGCTGCTCGGCCTGCACCCATTTTCCTCGACGAAGCGCCTATTCCACAGGTACAGCAGATCGAACGGGGGAATACCGACGCGTGGTGCGAGCTGTACTCGCGCCGCCAACACCGGATCAACGGGACCGCGATTCGGCAATGCGGGCGGTGACTCGCTGAACCACGCGGGGTCGACGTCAGGCGGCGGTGCCGGGAGCGCGGGGAGCTCCAGACGCCGCGCAGACGACGCCGCGAAGAGCGGCTCCGGGGGGAGACGCAGTGCCAACAAGGGCAATCCCGCCAGCAAGCGAGCTGCCTCCTCGCACAGCGCGAACGCCATCAGAATCGCCCCTGTCGAGAGCGCGAGAATCTTACACATGCTGGCCGCCCGAGTACCCACCGGTCGAGTCTCCACACCTCAACGGCTTCTTCGCGCACGTCGCCGCACCGTCTGCAGACCAATCGCCAGCGCGAGGACCGTGAGTCCCGAGACAGCCGCCCCGATCCGAACAGACATCGGCGTGTAGCGAAAATCCACCACCGACTCCCCCGCGGGCACCTGGACGGCCCGGAAGAGGTAGTCCGCGCGGAGGATGTCCGCCGCCACACCGTTCACCGTCGCCCGCCAGCCCGGGTAGTACTGGTCGGCCAGAAAGAGGAAGGCGGCCGCACCGGCCGTCACGCGCAAGCGCAGGTGCTCGGGCCGATCGATCAGGAACCGCACCTCTCCTTCCCCGCGGGCTGAAAGCGTGCCCAGGTAAGCCGAAGCCGGCGGCGCCTCGACCAGCGCGGTGCGGCGGAGATCGTCCTTCCCGAATGCCAGCCGCGAAAGCAGGGCTTCGGGTGGCTGAACGACGACCAAGCTGGACACGACGAACGCCCGCGGCAGTGCCGTCGTGTTCTCATACACCCTCACGCCGTCCTCCGTAGCGATCGGCGCGACGGGCAGACCCGCGAGCCCCGGCGTCCGCTCTGGAGGCAACGCCGCGAGCACGTAGCGAGCCCCAGTGAGATCGAGGAGCCTGCGGTTCAAGCCGGACGACGCGTAGGACTCGGGATAGTAGAAGCTGTTGAGATCGGTAAAGGGCCGCCCGCGCCGCATGAGCACGAAATACTCCGCGTAGCGCCGCGTGGGCTGAGGCTCATAATCGTGAATCGTCGGAATGCCGACGAGCTGAGGCGCCTTGAGCACCAACGCGTAGTTGTCGTGGTCCGGGACAACGTACACGCGATCCTGGGCGGTCATGTGCCGGCGTACCCGCGCGAGGAGTCCGACGTGCGTTCGCAGCACCTCGGCGTCCGGAAGAAGATGGCGAAAAGGAATCCTTCGAGACAGGACGAGCTCGAACACGAGTGTGGCGGCGATGGCCGCACCCGCGAGAGCACGCCCGCGCGGGAACACGCTCATTACCCAGGCCACCGCGACACCGCCGACCATCCACCATTCCCGAGCCACGAGCCCCGTCCCGCGAAGCCAGCAGAAAAGACCAACCCCGATCGCCAGCGCCGGGAGCGAACAGGCGAACCGGCGCGGCCCAGTTCGGTGGCCCGCAACGGCGTCGGTACCGAGCCCAGCCAGCACCGCGATGCAAAGGCTCGTGATCCACGTGAATCGAGCCGGCTCACGAAAGAGGCGGGCCATGGGAAGACGCGCGTAGAGCGGGAACAGGCCGCCATTCGGCCCGAACGCGAGAGCCAAATAGAGCACCCCCGCTCCCACATAGAAGAGCGCGACCCGATGCCGTCGCGGCCGACACACGCTCGCACACGCCAACACGAGCGGAATCAGCGTGATGGGGTTGACGATCTCCGCACCCCAGATGAGCTGGAATCGAAGTCTGCCGAAGTCCAAAAACCCCATTGGGTTCAGCTCTGCGACCGTGAGCGAAGCGTTGCGTACGGAGAGCGCAGCCGACTCGATCCCGGGGATCAGTGTGCCTGCAGCGAGCAGCGGGCCCAGCACGAGGCCGAACACCGCCGTCCGCACGACCGCCCCCGGCCGAGCAACCTCCCCAGTGACGAGCGCCCACGCCACGCGCAGCGTCACGAGCTGGTAGGTGAAGAGCACGACTTGCGGGAATCCCGGCAGCAGCGCCAGAGCGCAACAGACGCCGAGCCCCACGCCATAGCGCGCCCGCGGACGCCGGAGGATGCGTTCGCAGAAGCACATCGCCGCCGGCAACCAGACATACGGGCCGCTCATCTGCGGCCCCCACGTGCTCAGGTCGACCGTGCCATTGCCGAACTCGAAGACCAGCGCCCCGGCAAGGGCGCCCGCCGTGCCGAGCCCCAGCACGCGACCGAGCGCGTATGCCCCAATCCCGGCGACGACGAAGTTGAACACCATGACGCCGAGCAATGCCTTCTGTGGGGGCAGCCACAGGAAGAGCAGGTTCGCCGGGTACAGCGCCCCCGTCGAGCTGATCCCGAGGAACGGCTGGCCGCAGTTGGCGTAGGCGTTCCACAAGAACCCCCGCGCGCCGTGCGTGAGGCTTCGAACGGCATAGAGCATGTTCGGCACGTAGTACTGGTAGATATCGAAGGACCGCACACCCGGCCCGTGCGCGGCCTGCTCCAAGACACGAACGTACCAGATTGCCGCGGCCGAGAGGCCCGCGCAGCAGAGACACGCCGTCTTCCAGCCGCCGCAGCGAGGCACGGTCATTCCCTCTCCGGGCGTTTCTCGACGACGATCACACACCGGGTCGCCGTTACGGCCGGCGCCACCGAGATCAACCGGTCGACCGCCTCGGCGAGCGGGACGAGGCGCGCAGGGAGAACGCCGACGGGCTGGAACCCCGCGCTCAGCACCCACGCGAGGCCCGCGAAGGGCTTGCGGACCACGACGCGCAGGGGCAAACCCGCGCGCTCGAGTTCTCCGTCCGCCCCGAAGTAGAGATACGGTAGGGCGGCGTTCCCGAGCATGGGGTCCTTGTTCGCGCCCGCCCATGGGTGGTGCGGGTCGACGTTCAGGTCGCACTCCTCGTGGTGAAGCCACCGAAAGAGGAACCGGCCTGCCATGCCCATCCACGGCTCGAGCATGACGAGCCGGCCGTTCGGGCGGAGAACGCGGCTCGCCTCCCGCAGAAACGCCTCGGGGCGCGGCAGATGATGAAAGACGTCGAGCATGACCAGGCTTCCCACTGCGGCGTCTCGCAATGGGAGCGCCGCCGCGTCACCGATCACGTCGGCGAACGGATTCGGCGCGACGTCGGTCGCCACGATCTCAGGATAGCTCTCCTTCAGAAAGCCCGGACCGCAGCCCACCTCCACGACCGGCGCCCCCGGCAGGCAGGCCGCGCGGAGGGCCGCGAAGAAGCGGCCATAGACCGTGCGCAGGCTCGGCTTGTGCTCCCACACCCGCCGGTGTGCGAGGATCCAGTCGGCTGCCGGCGCGCGGCTGCGCATCATCCGGCGGAGCGACCGGTCGCCGCCCCTGGGCGCGTGCGCTCTCCGATCTGTCTGGCCGGGACGCCCGCGACGATCGCATACGGCGCCGTGTCGTGCGTCACGACGGCCCCCGCCCCGATCACGGTCCCGGTCGCAACGTGCACTCCAGGCAGCACCACGGCGTTCGCACCGATCCACACGTCGTTGCCGATGACAACCGGGGCATGGCGGTGCCCTTGATGGACGATGGGAAGCGTGGGGTCATCCCACCGGTGTGTCGAGCTCAGCACCACCGCGTTCTGGCCGACCAAGACGTCGTCGCCGATGGTGAGACCGCCTCGGCCGTACAGATACGCCCCCGCGTTCACGTGCAGATTACGCCCGGCACGTATGCCGTACGTATGAGACAAACGCGCTCCCCCATAGATGAAGCAGAACCCACCGAGATGGCTGAACAAGGCCCGATAGAACACGTACCGCACCACGAACCCCAGGAGGCCCGGCACTGGCCGGAGCAGTGTGCCCACCCACTCCTCGAGCCAGATTACGACCAGTTGCCACGCCGAAAAGCTCCCAGCGAAGCGGCGAACGAGAAGACCAAAGGATGCAGGCCGCTTCTGTTCCACTCAGGCCATCCGAAGCTTTCGGAACGCCACCCAGCACATACGCAGCATGATGCTCGCGTTCTGCAGCCGCTTGGTCATCTTGCTCGTCCCCGCAATTCGCTCGACGTAATGAATGGGTAATTCGACGATCTTGAGGTTGTGCTTCGCCGCACCGAAGATCCAGTCGTAGTCACCCCACCGGTCGACATCCCCGAACTCGGCGCGCGCAGCCAGGATCTTCGCGTAGTCACGCCGCAGGATCGCCTTGGTGCCGCACAGCGTATCCGTGATCCGTTGCCCGAGAATGAAGGTGAACAACATCGCGAACAGCTTGTTGCCGACGATGTTGGCCGTGCGCATTGCCCGACCGGAGAGCGGATAGACGAGCCGTGTGCCGTTGACGAATTCCCCCTTGTTCTCCGTGATCGCCGCGAAGAACGCGGGTAGATCCTCCGGCATCACCGCCATGTCCGCATCCAGGATCATGAGGACGTCGCCCCGCGCCTGCTCGAGGCCGGCGCGGACAGCAGCTCCCTTGCCCTGCCCTGGGCCGGTGACGAGGCGGATCTGCCGGTCGCGATGCATGGCGCACGCGGCGCGAATCCGCTCGGCGGTCGCGTCGGTGCTCCCGTCGTCGACGAAGACGATCTCGGTAAACGCCCCCATGAGGGGTACGCGCGGCGGGATCGCAGGGACGTTGTCCTCCTCGTTCTTGCACGGCACCACGACCGTGCAAGAAAACGCCGACGATGGCGCAGACAACGGCATCTCCGGTCGCGCCACCAGGAAGCGGACGAAGCCGAGTCGATGCAGCAGCGGGAGATTGCCCAGGACACGGTTCGCCAGCGCGGCGATTCCGGGAACGTACTTCGGGCACGGCAGGCGCGCCCCGACCTTCACGACCTCGAACCCCGCGAGGTGCAGAAACCCGCGCAGGTCATCGAGCGACAGCCAGTTCTGAGTCGGATTGTCGAGCTTGAGGCCGAGGCGTGCCGCGGGAGCGATCAGCGGCTCCCAGAGGTGGTTGTAGTAGACGACGACGAGGCGCGTATCGGGACGGACGAGCGGCCTCAGCCGCTTGAAGGCGGCCAGCACGTCGGCCAGCTCGCCGACGACGTTCACCATCAGGACCGCATCGAAGCCGCCCACGCCGTCTCGGACCTCGTATCCGGGCAGCGCGAGCGCCTCGGCCGCCTGCGAGGAAAGCTCGAGCTCCGGATGCTTGCGGCGGGCGATGTCCAGCATGGCCGGGCTCAGGTCCACGCCCACGCCGTGCGCCGGCTCGACGGCGGCCAGCAGATCGCCGTTTCCGCAGCCCACGTCGAGCACGCGCTGCGCCGGCGCAATCAGGGACCGGACCAGGCAGGCAAGCGCGTGGTAGTAATAGCGGTTGCGCGCAATCCAGCGCTCGCGCTCGAAGCCCAGGCGGTCGTAGAAGCTTCGCACACGCTGCTGCATCTCGGTCAGCAGCGCGCCGTGCGGCGTGACGGAATTCGGCCCGTCGACGCGGGCGGTGGGCGACAGCTCCACGGATATGGACGCTCGCGGCCGTGCTTCGACGGGCGTCCCTAACATACGAGGCGACCCTTGCGGAAGGGGAACGTCCCGCGCCGCGGCATGCCGCCCCCCCGTCAGCCCAACCCGAGCAGCGTCCGCACGAACCACGGGAAGCGGTCGATGTTCCCAAGGGAAAAGGCCAGCAGCCCGGGCGTGAAAAGCCCCAGGGTGAGCGTTCCGGCGCCCTTGGCCACCCGCACGAGCACATTCACCGGCGCCGAATAGGTACCCGCCGGCCAGCGCCGGCGGACGGTGGAGTGGAGGGCGACGCCGAGGAAGTTGAGTAGGCCCCAGCAGACGATGGGCAGCAGCCAGAACGGGGTCCAGTCGCTGGGATGCAGGAACGGGATACCCATGCAGTGCCAGACGACGCTCGCCGCGAAGGCGGCCAGGATGTTGAGCACGCGCCGGCGCCGATTGCCGCCGAGCGGGATATAGACGTAGCGCACGAGCCAGTTGGTCATCGTGCCGCGCCACGCGTGCCAGAATTGCGAAGGACTCTGCGCGGTGAAGATGCCGCTGAAGTTCGGGTGCAGCCGGAACCCGAGGAAGAGGGCGCCACCCTCGACCCCGGACCACACGCCCGTGGCGAAGAGCGCTCCGCGCAGGAACACCAGCACCAGGCTCCGCCACACCTCCCAGGTGCCGCTGCTCGCGAACATGGTCGTCTCCGTGGTGCTGATCTGGAGCCCGAGCCACATCAGCAGCGAGCCCTTCACGACCTTCGCCACGCCGAGCCGGTACGCGTAGTTCCCTCCGTTCCGCAGGTTCCGCTCGAGGAACTCGGGATAGACCTCGACGGCGCCGAGACAGCTCGGGTGGAAGAGCACGTAGCAGAGGTAGTTGCCGAGAGTTGCCGGCGCGCCGCGCGCCGCCTCGACGACGAAGCTGATGTGGCGGAAGAGCACGAAGGAGAAAAGGCCCCAGCCCTCGAGCGCCACCTGCCCATGGTGCAGCCGCAGACGCCAGAACACCGCAAGAACCGTGAGCAGCACGAGGCCCTGGACGGCGACCCGCACTCCGGGGCGGCTCGTCGGCCGGCAGCGGGCGGCGGCGAAGCCCGCGAGCCCGCCCAGGAGGGTCACGCCGAAGGGGATGCTCCCGACGTACTGGGGAACGAGCACCAGGCCGAGCCCCGCCAGCACCCAGGTGCGTACCGCGAGCGGGGCTCGCCGGAGCACGCAGCCTGCGAGCAGGCAGAACACCAGGTAGTCCCAGCGGACGAGGAGCGCCAGCAGCTCCGGGCTCGGGTGGCGCAGGAGCCACCCGAGCAGAGCCACGGCGGCCAGCGCCGCGGCCGCGTGCAGCGCCTCGACGATCATACGCGCAGCGGGGCTCCGTCCGTCGCCCTGGCTGGCCCGGTGAAGGGCCCGCACCGCCAGCGCCACCGTGGCGAGCACACCCGCCAGCTCGACCAGCGGCAGCACGGTCGAGAGCCAGTTCACCACGGCGTCGGGCACGCCGCAGCGGCCGAGCACCTGCCCCAGCAGCATGTTGAACGCCACGCCCCGGCGGAGCAGAAAGTCGCTCTGAATCGCCTCCATGGCTTACTCGATGTAGCCGAGCGCCCGCAGCCGGGCCCGCTCCTCTTCGCTCAGGCCCCGGCGCTCAGCGGTCCCCGCGCGGGCGGCGAGCGCAGCCACCTCGGCGCGAAGGTCGTGCTGCAGGATCTCCGACTCGATCGCGAGGTCGAGGGGATCGGGGTGCTCCTCACGCGGATCGCGCGCCAGATCATAGATGACGGGCGGGAACGCCCGCCGCAGGTTCGGCGGGCGCGCCAGCAGCTTGAACGGCCCGCGCACGAGCGCCGCGGCGTGCTGCCGCCAGTCCGTCCCCTCCTGCCATGGGGGCAGCTCCGCGAGCACGTCGCGCTCGATCCCGAAGCCGTAAAAGGCGGGCCGCAGGGACCGTCCTTCGAAGCGCGGCTCCGCCGGCAGCCCGGCGAGGTCGAGGAGCGTCGGCGCGAGATCGATCAGCGAAACATTCTCGCGCACGCGGCGCCCCGCGGGGATGCCGGGACCGATGAAGAGCAACGGGACGTGGAGCACGGTCTGGTAGAGCGTGACCCCGTGGGCCAGGAACCCGTGCTCCCGAAACTCCTCACCGTGGTCGGCGGTCACCACCACGATCGCGCTGCGCAGGACACCGCGCGCATCGAGGTCGTCGAAGAGCGCGCGCAGCTCGGCGTCGGCGGCCGCGACCTCCGCATCGTACAACGACGCGAGCAGCGCCACCTCATCCGCCGACAGCGCGCCCCAGTCGAGGCCGAGCAGCTTGTGATTGGCCGCCGCGGCGCTTACGCCCGACCGTTCCGGGAGCGCGAACCGCTCCCGGAACGGCGGGGGCGGCTCGTAAGGCGCATGCGGCTCCATGAATTGGAGATAGAGCAAGAGAGGTGCCCCCACCCTCCGTGCCCCGCCATCGAGCCACTCGACGCACGCGCGCCGCAGCCCCGGACCGCGGAGCTTGAACGTCTCCGGAAACGTGCGCCACGTGGCGAAGCCCTGGGCGTAGCCGTTCGCGGCGGCGAGCTGGAAGTTCGCCGAGAAGCCGGCGGCCTCCCACCCCGACGCCGTCAGCCGTTCGGCGAACGTCACCTCGTCGTCGCCGAGCTTCGAATCGAAGTTGCTGACGTGGTGCTGCGAGGGATAGCGCGACGTGAGCAGCGAGGCGACCGACGGGTTGGTCCAGGCGCTCGGCGCGAAGGCGTGCTCGAAGACCGCACCCCGGGCGGCGAGGCCGTCGAGGAACGGGGTCAGGTTCCGGGAGCTGCCGTAGGTCCCGAGCCGGTCGGCGCGCAGCGTGTCGACCACGATCACGACGATGTTCGGCCGAGCCGGCGCGGGGCTGCTGCAGCCGACGGCGCCTTCGAGCGCGACGACGACCAGCGCCAGCCGGAGCACGGCGCTCACCCGAGCAACCATCCCAGGTGGCTCGGTCGATAGTGGAACACCACGCGATGCGCTCCGGGCGTGAGCGCCACTGCCCGAAAGAGGTAGTTCGCCCGATATATCCGTACCGATGCCCCGTCGACCGTCGCCTCCCACCCGGGGTACCACTGGTCGGTGAGCACCAGCAGCGCGGGGCGACCGACCGCCGCGTCGATGGTCACCTCCTCGGGCGCGTAGCCGACGATGCGCACGGCCCCTTCCGCGGGGCCCTCCACCGCACCCTCCAGGCCCCCCGGCGGCTCCTCCTCGAGCACGACCGCGGTGCGCGCAGCGAAGTCGGGAGCGGCGAGCCGCCCGAGCACGGCACGGGGGTCGTTGAGCACCTCGGCGCGCGTCACCACGTAGGCGTGGGGAAGGGCATCGGGATTGCGATAGACGCGGACCCCGTCGGCAATGCGGGCGAGCGGTAGCAGCGATCCCCAGTCCGGCGCACTGCCGTCGTCGACGACGAGGCCGACGCTCATCAGGTCGAGGAAGCGGAGGCCCGTCACGCCGGGCGGCACCACCAGCTCGCCTTGCGGCACCGCCGCGGACGCTCCGTGCGGCGCACCGACGAAGGCCGCCCAGCGCGCGAAGCGCTCGCTGTAGAGGTTCTCGCGATCGGCGACCGTGAGCAGGCCGTACATCATCCCCGCCTTGGGGGGAATTCTTGGAATCGGCAGGGGACGCTCCGCGACGGGCATCGCCGAGGCCAGGTAGACGCGCGAGGTCCCCTCGCTCTCCCGCAGATAGCGCACGAGGTCCGCGGGCATCGTGTAGAGGTCGGGGCTGCTCGAAGGCAGCGGCACGACGTTGGCGAAGGCCACGAACAGCTCGAGGTAGACCGCCGCGGGCAGTGCGAGGAGCAGCGGCACGGGCAGCCCGCGGGCGGCGAGCCGGTCGACCCCGCAGCCGGCGAGCACGGCCAGCGCGAAGGAGGTGAGGAAGAAGAAGCGCGCCGGGAGCCGGAACCAGCTCCCCGTCGGCAGCCGAAAGTAGAGCGGGTAGAGCGGCGTGGCGCTGCCGAGGCCGAGGAGAAAGGCGAGCACGGCCAGCGCGACGAAGAACCCGGCGACCCGCCGCCGACCCGGGTCGAACGCTCCCCAGAGCGCGAGCGCGAGCCCGACGAGGCCGATGCCGACCGAGCGCGGGAACGGGACCCGCCACGCCGGCACGGCGAGGTCGCGCAGGAAGAGCCGCAGGGGGACCCGGGTCACCTGATGCAGCGGGTCCGCCTGAGCAAGGGAGAGCTCGCCGAAGCTGCGTGGGCTGAGCGTGGCCAGCTCCCGGGCGGGCAGGAGCTGGACGGCGGCGAGCACCCCGGCGACCGCCGCCGCGCCGGCGAGCGCACTCGTGGCGCGGAGCGCCTCGCCCGGCGCCCGGCGGCCCCACGTCGCCACGATCCACCATCCCCAGTACCCGCCCGCGACGTAGGCGGAGAACAGGCTGAACAGCGGATAGCCGCCGAGGTACTGACAGGCGAGCACGACGCCCAGGGCGACCGACAGGCGACGGCGCCCCTCGAGCACGAGGTGCGTGAGCGCGAGCACGAGCGGGATCCAGACCGCGCCGTAGAGGTGATGCGGCACGTAGACGAGGAACGTCGTCGACCCCGCCAGCGCGAAGGCCGTGGCCGCGGTCGCCGCCCCGACGCGCGAGAGGCCGAGCACGACGACGAGCAGGTACGTGAAGAGCCAGCCGAGAACGAGATGCCCGATCGCGGTCCACTTCATCGCCGCGGCCGTCGGCAGCACGAGGTAGAGGGTGTTCAGCGGATACAGGAGCAGGTGCTGGCCGAGGGCGAAGAAGGGCGTCCCGCAGAGCTGGTAGGGGTCCCAGAGCGGGAAGTGCCCGCCGCGGAGCTGCTCGAACGCATAGTGGAAGGTCGGGTAGTAGTAGGCGAACAGGTCGTAGTTGAGCAGGTTGAGAGCGCGTGCCGCGCGCGGCGGCTCCATGCGCAGCGCCCACCACGCCAGGATCGCCGCGGCCGCGAATGGAACCACGACCGCCCGTCGCCACCACGGCGGAGACGGCGACTCCGCGCCCTCGGTCAGGCCTGCGCCGCCGCCTCTGCGGCGTCCGCCCCGCGGTCGAGCCTTCCACCCGGAATGATGGCCTGGGCGTGCGGAAGGTTGAGCACCTCGTCGGCGTACTCGTTGTCGTCGCTCAGGAACATCATCGGGAGCTTCTTCGGCAGCAGCGGGTCGATCAGCCACGGGTACCGCCGGAAGAGGCGCGAGGTGCCGATCGCCTTCACCACCGGCCGCGGCACCCGCGTCCGCGTGAGCAGGTAGAGCTTGTGATAGTAGGTGTACTCCCGCTGGCTGAGGCTGAGCTGAGCGTTCGTCTCGGCCACCCTGCGCGTGTAGCCGTACTCGGGGAAGGAGACCATCGCGCCGAACCCGACGGTGCGCATCTCGCGCGGGAAGTCGAGCAGGAACTCGAACGTCTGCCGGCAGTGCTCGTCCTTCTCGAACTCCACCTTCGTGATCAGGTCGAAGTACGCCTCGACACCGCACTCGGCGATGATCTTGGCCGCCTCGTGCGCCCTCTGCTGCGCCACCGGGCGATTGAAGTCCTTCAGGATCTCGTCGCTCCCCGACTGGATGCCCATCGTGATCGACCGGAGCCCCGCGTCCTTCAGCAGCAGGATGTCCTCCCGGCGCGTGGTCGTCGGATACGTGTAGCACCAGAACGGCAGGCCCACCTCGGCCTTGTAGCGGGGCGCGAACTCGCGCAGCCAGCGGGGGTTCACCGTGAACACGTCGTCGTAGAACATCACGTGCCGGATGTTCAGCGTCCGCTTGGCGGCGACCAGCTCCTCGATCACGAGGTCGACCGAGCGGCGCCGCAGCGAGTTCTTCTTGCCGAACATGTCCTGGTAGACGCTCTCGACGCAGAACGAGCACGAGAAGGGGCAGCCCCGCTGGGTCATGATCACGTACTGCGTCCCGAGGAAGAGAGGGTAGACGTTGCGCCGGAGCGTGTCGTCGTTGACGTGGAAGGTGCGAGCCGGGTCGAAGTCCGGTATGGCGATCGCATCGAGGTCGAGGAGCGGAGCGTCCGGATTCCTGACGATCTCTCCGTCCCGCTTGAGCCACAGCCCCGGGATGTCCGCGTAGTCGGCACCGGTGTCGAGACGGTTCGCCAGCTCGACGATCAGCTCCTCTCCCTCGCCGTGACAGACCAGGTCGGCGTGCTCGAGAGCCACCTGTGGCTGGATCGTCGGCCCCGGTCCGCCCCAGATGACCGGGACGTCGAAGCGCTGCTTGACCTTTGCCGTGACCTCGGCCGCGGCCTTCATCGGCAACGCGGTGAGGCTGAAACCGATGAGGTCCGGATGGAACTCCTCTAGCAGCTCGAAGAGCAGGTCGTATTCTCGGTCGCTGAAGGGCGTGTAGCAGTTCCAGACGTACTCTCGGCCGCGCTCGGCGACGTTTGTGAGCGCGTAGTCGGTCACCAGATAGCGGTGCGTCTCTTCAGCCGGGACGCAGAGGAAGTCCTTGAAGTAGATGATGCGCGTGTCGTGGCCGGCTCGGCGCAGGTCACCGGAGAGCTGGGACACGCCGAGATTGAGGCCGGTAAAGAGCTTGATCAAGGCCACGCGCGCCATGGCCTTTGGAGCCTAACCCGCTCCGGCGCGAGGTGTCAACAAAAAGCGCGTGCCATGAGGAGCGCAATACGCCCCGACGGGGTGGGAGCCCGGCCCGGTTCGCCGCCGCCGCAGCGCTCCTGTTAGAGTGCCGCGCGCCATGCCCACCGCGGAGCGGTTTGCCATCGCCTTCGTCCCGGTGCTGTTCGCGGCCACCGTCTTCGGCTCGATCACGGGCAACTTCTTTCACACCGACGACTTCTTTCATCTCTACACGATCGCCAACCGTGGCTTCCTCGACTTCGTGCTCATGCCCTACGGCGGCCACATGCTCCTTGCGCGCAATGCGCTCTTCTACCTCTGCTATCTCGTCTTCGGGACCGCTCCCGGGGGGTACTTCTGGGTTGCCCTGCTGACCCATCTGCTCAACGTGTGGCTCCTCTTCGAGGTGGTCGCCGCCCTCACCACGTCGCTCGGACTCGCCTGCTTCGCAGCGACGCTCTGGGGCACCCTGCCGGCTCATGCCGAGACGCTCGGCTGGTACTCGGTATACGGCGAGGTTGTCTGCGCGACCCTGCTCCTGATCGTCCTGCTCGGCCTCGCGCGCCAGCTCGACGGCGTGGAGCCCGTCCGCACGCCTCTCGTGCTCCTGTGGTCCGTTCTGATCGTCGTCGCGAGCACGTGCTTCGGCGAGGGCATGGCGATCGCGGCCCTCTTTCCGGTCGTGGTGCCGCTCTTCGTGTCGGTGCGGCGAATTTCGATCCCATCCCGCATCATCCTTCTTTCCGTCCCGCTCGTCGTCGCCGCCCTCTACGTGTGGATCACCGTGCGGTTCGAGGCGAGGATCCCCATGCCGATGTTCACCATCATGCTCGCGTTCGCGAGCTTCGGCCGACTCATCGCCGAGATGTGGTACCACCTCCTGGGCTACGGCGTCTCCGCGCTGCTGCTCGGGTTCTTTGGGTCGCCGACGGCGTATCCCGACGCTGCCGCACGCGCGGCGCTCGGGGGCGCTCTCGCCGCGCTGGTGGTGTGTTTCATCCGCGGCGACGGGCGCAGCCGCCGAGCCGTCGGCGCCCTGCTCCTGCTCGCGGGCGCGTCGTACGCGTCCATCGCGGTGGGCCGCGCGGCGCTCTACAGCAGCTACACGAGCAACCTCGCCCAGCCGGCGACGGCCGCGCGGTACCACTACGTCGCACTCGTCCCGCTCGCGGCCGCCCTCCCCCTGGTCCTACGTGCCGCTGTCCCCGTGCCGCTCGGGCGCCGGCTGGGTCCCGCACCGCTCGCGCTCGGCCTGGGCACACTGCTCGCCGGCTTCCTGCTCTTCCCGCCCCGGATCGATCATCACGATGCCGACCGCCAGGCGACCGACCGCGCCGTCGCGTCGATGCACACCGAGATCGCCAAGAGCAGCTCGAAAATCGCGATCCTCGTCAATTCGCCGTTCGCGCCCGCCACGCTCCTCGAAGACGCCTTTCCGGGCATCGCCGGCGTCTACATGATCTACCACCCCACCAACGTCGCCGAGGGCCGGCGCATCTACTTCTCGGTGTCTCCGCAGCAGTATCTCGCCGCGCTGCGCGCGGGAGGCCGGCTGCCGACGCTTCTGGTCCCGACCGCCGTCCCCCCGCCCGCGACCCACCCTTGACGGCGGCCCCGCTCCTCGCGCGGTTGACCGTCGCGCACGGATGCGTGATCACAGGCCGAGATGCAAGGATCGCCGCATTGCGTCCGGACGGGAGACGCCCGCGCCGTCGCCCCCGAGGTCGCGCCCGCGCCGTGACCTCGGGGAGTCGCCTCCGCACACTGCGGCGCTCGCGGCTCTCCTCGGACGTCGTCGCCATCCTCCTGCTCTTCGGCGGCACCGTCGGCTACCTCGTCTCGCTGCCGCACAACCTCGGGCCGTCCGACGAATCGATCTACCTATACGAAGCGAAGCGCCTGCTGCAGGGACAGGCGATGTACCGCGACGTGTTCGACTTCACCATGCCCGGGTGGATGTATCTGATGGCGGGGCTGTTTCGGCTGTTCGGGACGAGCATCGCCACGGCGCGGACGGCGATGGCGGTGCTGCACGCCCTGGCGGCGATCGGCATCTATGGAGCATGCCGCGCCGCGGGGGTCAGGCCCGGCCTGAGCTGGCCGGCGGCGCTCGCTCACCTCGTCCTGGACCAGGCCGCCTGGCCCATCGCCAGCCAGCACTGGCTCGGCAGCGCGCTCTGCGTGCTTCTGCTCTGGGCGTGCCTGGCCTCGCGCGGACGCACAGACAAGGACGTCGTGCTGCCGGGGGTACTGCTCGGCCTGCTCCTCGACGTCCAGCAGCAGCGGGCCATCTTCATGGGGGGCGGCGTGCTCGCCTGGCTCGTCCTCGAGGGCCTGCTCGATCGGCGGTACGGGGGCACTCGGCGGCCCGTCGGACGGCGCGCCTGCTGGCTCTGCGGCGGCGCGCTGGCCTCTTCGCTGCCGTTCGGCCTCTACCTCGTCGCGCGGGCCGGGTTCGTTCCGATCTGGCAGGCGCTGGTGGTCTTCCCCTTCGCAAACTACGCTGCGGTGACCCACTGCCCCTGGGGCGACGTCACCATCCTCTCGGCTTGGCAAGCCTCCTTCACCTTCCCGCGGGTCCTGGCGTGGATGCCGCTGGCGGTCGCGCCGACCGCATTGCGTTTGGCGTGGCTCGTCGCTCGTCGCCGCGGCGGGCGGGAGGCGCGCACCCTGTTGCTGCTTCTCACGCTCTGCGGCGCTTCGGCGCTCTCGATCCTCTACTTTCCCGACTTCATCCACCTTGCCTTCATCGCTCCCCTCTTCCTCGTGGCCGCAGCGGAGAACACCGAGGCCGCCGCACGGCGCGTCGGGTTGCCCCGTCCCTGGCGGGCGGTCGCGGCGCTGACGTTGGCCAGCGCCATCCTCTCCTTCAGCATCGGTCGGCTCGCGGACAATCGAGCCCGCCTCTGGCGGGCGTTTCCCGTCAGCCATCTCACGGCCTTCGGGCGCATCGACTATGCAACGATCGACTTGGTGCGCCGGCAGGAAGCCGTACGCCACCTCGTGGACCGATCCCCGAAGCGCGAGCTTTTCTGCTACCCGGTGCTGGCCGAGCTCTACCTGACCGCCGACGCCAACGATCCCGTGCCCTTCGGGTTCTTCATCGCCAGCTTCTTTCGTCCCGACCAGGTGCGCCAGGCGCTCGACATCCTCCGCGCGAAGCGACTACCGTACATCGTGCTCGCCTTGAAGCCGGGAATCATCCGGGACGCGATTTTCGACTACGTCGAGAAGGAGTACCAGCCTCTCGATCCCGCCGATCCGGTCTTGGCCTTGATATACCGGCGCCGGCCTTCCCTTCGCTGAACACGGCCCCTCTTCAGCGCAGCCCGAGCCGCTCGAGCGGCAGCGGGCGATCGAGGAGCCCGTCGCGCAGGCCCCGGAGATACTCGCCGACCTCGCGGAAGCGTCCCTGGCGGCAGCCGCGGAGCACGTCCCGCGGCAGAACCCAGAGCACGTCGACCGGCAGGAGCACGAGCCAACCGAGCGCCCGCCGCAGCCACCCCGGCGCTCCGCGCGGCGTGGCGGTGAGCGTCGGATGCCGCGCAACGAAGTATTCGTGCAGGAACGTTTTCCAGCTCCAGTCCCCGAGCCGCAACCGCGCCTGCTCGCCCATGAGCACCGCCGTCAGCTCGAGCGGCAGCTCGCGGAGGCACGCGCGCGCGAAGGAACGCTTTTCCCGCGGGTCCGCATACGTGCGCAGCAGCCGGATGGTGTTGCGGATGCCGAGGTAGGTGCGCACCGGGTTCCACGGCAGCGGCTCGGCGTTCGGGAGCTCGGGGCGCCGCTTGCGCACGACCGCGGGCGGGCGGCCGCTCAGCGCCCGCGTCGATCCCGAGCCGCGATGGTACACGCGCGAGAACGGCTCGTAGAAGAGCTCCCAGCCCGCGCGGCGGGCCCGCAGGCACCAGTCGACGTCCTCGTGATAGGCGAAGTACGCCTCGTCGAAGAGCCCGACCTGCCGCAGGGCCTCGGCCTTGAGGAGCAGGCTGCAGCCGATCGCCACGGGCACTTCGCGACGCCGGTCGTAGCCCTCGCCGGGCAGCGCGTTCACCCCGATGATCTGCACGACGTGTCGCTGGGCGAAATGCACCTCGCACCACGCCACGTCGAGCATCTCCGGGCGATCCATCCGGAAGATCGCACTCGACACCGCACCCGCGGTCGGGCTCGAGGCCATCGCGTCGAGCAGCGGGGGCAGGAAGTCGGGCGCCACCCGGGTGTCGCTGTTCAGCAGGAGCACGCCCTCGGCCCCCTCGTCGAGCGCCACGCGGATGCCGGCATTGTTGCCGCCGGCGTAGCCGCGGTTCTCGGGCAGCGCGAGGATGCGCAAGCCGGGGAAGTCGGTGCGCAGCCGTCCGACCGACCCGTCTCGCGATCCGTTGTCGACGACCATCACCGAGGCGCCGCGGAGGTCCGCGGCCTTCAGGCTCTCCAGGCAGGCGATCGTGTCCGCGGCAGCGTTCCAGTTGAGAATGACGATGCGGACGGCGTTCATCCCCCCGGGCGACGCAGCAGCCGGTCGAGACGCCAGGCGGCGCGCTTGAGCGGACCGGGGGCGCGCTCGTTGCGCCGCAACCGCCACGCGAGCCGTCGTACCACGCTCCGGCTCGCGCGATCGCTGCCGCACAGCCGCCCGAGCGCCTCGTCGAGCGCCGCCTCCTCGTCCCGCGGACGCGTCGGCTGGAGGACGGGCACGCCCCACTCCCCACGGAAAGCGGTCCCGCAGCCGACGCAGCGCACCCCTGCGCCGGCGGGCTCGAGCGCACCGGCCCGGCAGTCGGGGCAGCGCAGGCGTTCGCACAGCGCCGCCGACACGGGCCGGTCGACCTCCGCGAACGGCGCCGTGCCGTCGGCCATCTGCGCGAGCAGCGCACGCGCGGCGTGCTGCGTCGCCGCCGTGCGCTCCACCAGCCAGCGCGCGAGCCCCGGCTCGTCGACGCCTTCCGCCGGTCCGACCTCGACGCCGGGCATCACCCGCACGACGAGGATCCCCATCGCCCCGGGGCCGTGCCCACGCGTGCGCACGGCCCGGCAGAGCGCCGCCACCAGCGCCGGCATGTCGCGCAGCCCGCCGTAGGCTGCCTCCTGTGTCGCGGCCGACCCGAACGCGCTCGCGGGCAGGTCGGGATCGTAGAGGAGGTTCTCGTGGTGTACGGCCGGCCCGAAGATGGCCTCGATCTCCTCGAGCAGGAGGAAGTTCCGCTCGACGTGCGGGACGCGCACGTCGACGCGGAGGTGCGAGCGGAGACGCTCCCAACGGTTCACCGACAGCGCTTCGAGGCTGGTCATGATCAGCACCCGGCGCGTGATCCGCATCAGCTCCGCGATGGCCTCGACCGGCCGCACGAGGTGCTCGAGCACCTCCGAGCAGAGGACCGCATCGAACGCCGCGTCACGGAACGGCAAGCTCGCCAGGTTCATCGTCACCGCGTGGTCGAGGCGCCCGAACTCGGCGCCGCCGTACGGCAGGTTCATCGAGTGCACCATGTCGGCGTAGAACGCGGGCACGCCGTAACGCTCGCGCACGCGGTTGGGGTAGACGTCGAATCCCGAGCCGATGTCGATGAAGCTCTCGAAGCGCACGCGGTCGAGCCATCGGAAGATCTTGAGCTTCCGCTGTATCTCCTGGAAGTGGTAGGGCGTCATGTGCAGCGGACGCCCGTCGGGCGTGAACACGTCGACCTCACGCTCGCGAAGGCCCGCCATCGCCCGCAGGTAGTGCTCCTCGAGCCAGTCGTGGGTCCGCCGCTCGACGGCAAAGCGCGCATCCTTCGCGCCGCGGCTCACGGCTTCACCGCCACCAGGAACATCTGCTTGCCGAGCAGGCGCTGCAGCAGCGGCACGCGCAGGTAGACGCGCACCAGAGCGGGCCACCGGGGAAGGCGACTCTTGGTCGTGTAGGGGAGGAAGCGCGGCCGCACCTCGATCGGCCGGAAGCCCGCCACCGCGAGCCCTTCGATCATCGCCCGGTCGCTGAACGGCAGATGATGATCGAAGAAATCCCAGTAGACGTCGTAGGCGAAGCGGATGTTCGGCTGCAAAAGCAGGAAGCGCCCGCCCGGGCGCAGCACGCGCCGCGCCTCACGCAGCGCGGTGAGGACGTCGTCCTTGCGCAGGAAGTGCTCGAAGACGTTGCTCGCAAAAACGACGTCGACGCTCTCGGCGGCGAGCCAGCCGAGGTCGTGCGCGGGGCCGCAGTGCACGCGCACGTCGGGGCCGGCCCAGGTGCGCAGGTCGGGGCTCGTGTCGCACGCGAGCTTCTCGCGGCAGCGGACGTGATTGATGAACTCGCAGAACCCCGCCCCGAGGTCGAGCACGGTCGCATTCGCCGGCACGTAGCGCTGAAAGAAGTCCTCGCAGAGCACCCGCCAGAGCGCCGCCTTGGCCTGCCGCTCGGCGGAACTGAACCGCAGCTCGTACAAGGCGTCGGCGCCCATGGGGCGGCGACCCTAGCAAAGCGCGCCCGCTGGGGGAAAGGGTCGAGGCCATCACGGGCTTCCCGTTTCTTCCTCGGCCTTCCGCGCGTAGAGCACTTGAACGTATGAGAGCCCCCGCAGCTCACGGTAGCCCCGGCGGACGACGGCGATCATGGGGTCCCCCGGTTTCACCATCAGGAAGTTCACGATCACGAAGTCCGGAAGCCGTCGCTCGAGAGCATCCTGTGCGGCTCGGAGCTGCGCGGGGGTGTTGTATCCGCGCATCAGGAGGCAGAACGGCAGGGGATCGGATGCTGGAAGGGTGAGATGGAACCAGCAGTCCGCCGGATAGGAGTACAGCGTTCGGCTCTTCGCCGGGACGAATGCCACGGCCGCCTGGGCGGCCTCGAGCATGGTACGCGTGGAGGCGTCGCCGGCGAGCTCGCCGAACGCGCTCCGGAACCGCTCGGGCGCCCGCGCGCGCGAGAGCGCGAGGCTACGCTCGCCCTGCACGACCGCGGCCGCGGCACAGACGACGAGCGCCAGCGCACCCATCCCCCACCCGAGACGAGTGCGTGTCAGAGGCGCCGTGCGCACGCGGTGCACGAGCCCTGCCGCCACGACGAAGCTGAACGGTGCCACGAAGGCGAGGTGGATGAAGTCCGGGTAGTACAGGACCGACACGGACATGAGCACCGCGAGCAGCAGCAGGACGAGGCGCGTCGTCTCGACCCGCTTGCGCCGGCGCAGCGCCGCGCCGATGGCGACCGCCTCGACTGCGAGAGCGACCGGGATGCCGGTGGCCAGCCAGGAGAGGGCGAACGACCGAAATGTCCAGGCGAGAAGGTTCGCCCCGCCCCAGGCCACCTTGCCGACGTTGGTGCGCCGGTAGCCCGTCAGGACGAAGACCACGGTCGCGTCGACGACTGCGGCCAGCGACGATCGCCAGGCCGCATGGCCGAGAATCCCGAGCGTGGCGACACCACCCGCACCGGCTGCCCACACGAGCTCGCGCCCCGGGCGCCGTCCCTCTCCCCACGCGATCGCCGGGATTGCCAGCGCGAGCCAGAGTGCCAGGGCCGCACCCCGTTCCTGCTCGTTGCAGACCGCAAGCCCGCACAGGACGCCGACCGCAGCCGGCCGCAGCCGGCGTGAGGCGCGCCACCGTTCGCTCAGGAGCATCGCCGCCGTCGCCAGGCAGAGGGTCGTCGAGAGCCAGTGCTGGCTCACCACCTGCCAGACGGGCAGGCAACCCGTCGCGAATCCGAGGGCCGCGAGGCCGGCCTCGGGCACTCCCGCGACGCGGCGGGCGAGCACGAAGACCAGGGCGCCGCTGATCGCGTTGGCGGCCGCCATGGCCGTGCGTGCCGCGGCCAGCGTCACGCCCCCGAGGACGTACGCCAAGGCGAAGTAGTAGAAGCTCAGCGGCGTGATGAAGTCGAAGAAGTCGCGATACGGCGCCTGGCCTTCCAGCACGCGCTTGGCGCCGTAGAGCGTGTAGGTCTCGTCGGCCACGCCGAGGCTGGGCGGGAAGGCGAGCTGGTAGGCGAAGACGCCCACGGCGACCAGGAGGGGCAGGAGGACGGCTGCCCGCGGACGTCCGCGCACCACGGGCGAACGCTACCAATACGTCGTCACTGCGGTCCAGCCGCGGCGCGATTGTTCGGCCCCGGGCATCGCTGGTACAGCTCCCCGCATGGCGGCTCCGACGGCCGGCGGGCTCGTGCGCAGCGCCCTCTTCCACTACCTGCGCCTGCTCGGTAACGGCTACCGCGCGATCCGTGAAGTGGAGGCGGCGCTCGCGGCCGCTCCCGACGAGCGAGTGCTCGACTTCGCGTGCGGCTGCGGATGGTTCTGCCTCGCTGTCCCGGGAGACTACGTCGGCATCGACCTCGACGCGGCGCACATTCGCTTCGCGCGCTGGCGCTGGGGCTCTCCTCGCCGGCGCTTCGAAGCGCTGCCCCTCGACGCGTTGCCCCCGGACGAGCGCTTCGACAAGGCCATGATGGTCAGCGCCCTGCACCATCTCTCCGACCCGGAGGCCGCCGCCGTCCTCTCCCGGCTCGTCCGCCTGGTGCGTCGGCGGCTGGTGGTGGTCGATCTGGACCCGGACGCCTCCCGCGGGCTGCAATCGATGCTGCTGGCCCGCGACCGCGGGGGCTTCGTCCGTCCGCCCGCCCGCCAGCGGGCCCTTCTCGCCGAGCACTTCACCGTGATCGCCCAGCGCGGCTTCCGCAACACCACCCGGACGGTCGTCCACACGCTCTTCATCTGCGAGCCGCCGGCGTGAGGCCGTCAGAGGTGGGCATCGAACCAGGCGAGGACCTGCCGCCACATCGCCGCCGTGTAAACGTGGCCGATCCCCCGGTAAACGACCCCCTTGAAAGCGGCCCGATGTCCGTGGAGCGCCCAGAGGCGCGCGCAGAAGCGGTTGAGAAAGCGCACCCCGTCGATCGGCGAGCCTCGGTCCCGATCCCCCGTCAGCGTGAGCAGCGCTCGAGGCGCGATCAGGCCGAGGACCGCGTCGCTGTCGAAGCGACGGAGCATCCCCGGGACATAGTAGTAGAGACTGTGCCGGTGGAGAGCGCGGTGTCGGACGAGGGCCTCGCCCCGCGTCAGGCAGCCGACGCACGCCGCCACCGCCACCCGGTCGTCGAGCGCCGCGAGCCACCACGTGCGCGTGCTCCCCATGCTCATCCCGGTGGCCCCGATACGGCGACCGTCTATTTCGGGGCGGTGCGCGAGATAGTCGAGCGCCAACAGGTCGTCCCGGACCATCATCGCCCAGAGGCTCGTGCCCTGCCAGAGCAGGAGCTTGCAGCGGCTCGTCTCCTCCGCCCTCCCGGTCTCGCGCGGCCCGCCGGGACCGGTGCCGCGACGGTCGCCGAAGCCCAGGGCGTCGATGGCGAGCACGGCGTAGCCCAGACGCGCGAGCGCGGCCGCCGGGGTCTCGCGCACCGGCCACGGCTGGAAGAGCTCCTCGAGGCCGACCGTCCAGTCGCCGAAGTGCGAGTGGTGCCAGAGGATGGCCGGATACGGCGGCCGACGGTGCGGCAGCACGAGCGCCGCGGGGATCCCACCGCGTCCGCCGTCGTCGAGGACCAGGTCGTCGCGCACGTAGTCGGCCGTCACCCGGCGGCGGACGGTGGTGGCGCGCACCGGTCGCGGGCGTACGGGAAGCGGGCCGAGCAGCGTCCAGAGCGCCTTACGCACCGCACTGCGGCGCCGCCGCCATGCGGCCAGGGTCGCGGGCAGCGGGCCGGTCATGGCGGGGCCATCTAGGCGGCTGCGCGTGCCTGGTCAACCCTCCCGCCTCCCCGTGCCGCGCGCCCGACGCTCGGTCGCGGTGGCCCTGGCGCTGCTCGGGGCTGCGGCCTACTTCGTCCTGCGCGTGCTCCACAATCCGGAGCCGCCAGCCTACGATACGTACGCTTACTTCCTTCCCAATGCGATCCACGCCGCACGCGGCCTCCGCGACGGCGGGAAGGGCCTGTGGTGGAATCCGTACAACGCGGCCGGCGGGCCGTTCTTCGCCAACGGCGTGGTCGGCTTTCTGTACCCCCTGCACCTCCTCTTCCTGGTGCTCGAGCCCAGCGTCGCCCTCCACGTGATCCTGATCGTCAGCATGCTCGTCGGCGGCCTGGGCGCCTTCGCACTCGGGCAAGAGTGGGGCCTCGGGCTGCCGGCGGCGCTCGGTGCCGCGTTGGCCTTCGAGCTCGGCCACCCGATGTCGGAGTTCGTCGGGTGGAGCCCGATGATCACCGGGCCGCTCGTCTGGGTGCCCTGGGTGCTCCTCGCCTTCGAGCGCCTGCTCGCGGCGCCGAGCCGCCGACGCTGCGCTCTGCTCGCCATCCTCCTGGCGGTCCAGCTGCTGCCCGGCAACGTGCTGGTGAATGCCCTCACCTACCAGGTGATCGCGCTGCGCCTCGCCTGGGAGATGCTCTTCGGCGGCGCCGGCCGACCGTGGCGCGCGCTCTGGCCCGTCACCGCAGCACTCGTGCTCGCCCCCCTCGTGGTGGCCGTTCAGATGCTGCCGAACGTCGAGTTCGCACGGTGGTCGATCCGCATGGCAATCCCCGTGGCGAGCCGGCTACAGGCGGCGCAGCTCCCGCTGGCTCAGTACGTCGCCCCGATCACGAGGCGACGCCCGCCGGTGCCCTTTCTGGTGGTGCCGATCGTGCTCGCCGCTCTGGCCCCCCTGCCCCCGGCCAGGAGGCGGCTTGCGGGGTTCCTTCTGACGACGGCGCTACTGTATGCCACCCTCGCCCTCGGAAGCGTGACGCCGCTGTTCCGCTGGTACGTGCACCTTCCGCCCGGCGGCACCGTGCTGAACATCCCGCACCGCCTCTTCTGGGTCTGCGGCATCGCCCTCTGCCTGCTCACCGGGTTGGGTCTGCAGGCCCTGGCCGACGCGCGCGAGCTCCCGGCAGGACGATGGAGCGCCAGCGCCCTCGTGCTCGCTTTGTCCGTCGTGATCGGCTCCCTTGCACCCGGCGGACTCAGGCGCAGTGAGGGAGCGGCCCTGGCGCTCCTGGCGGTGGCCGGCGTCGCGGGTGGCGCCGGCCGGCGGCGCGCGGCGGTATGGATCGGAGTCGCCGCCCTCACGCTGAACCTCTCCACCGTCTCGATTCGCTGGGTCGGGAGCCTGACCAGCGGCCTGGCCATGTACCGAACGCATGAGCCTGCGCTCGACTCCCTCCGGGCTTTGATGACTCCCCAGGAGCGCTTCTTCCTCGCCCCGAGCCTGCAGGCGGAGCTCGGTGCGACGCTCATGCGCCGGACATCCACCGTGTTCGCCTTCCAGAACTTCTCCGACTACGAGGTGCTGCCGGAAAGGCGCTACGTCGAGTATTTGCTCATGCTCGGCCGGGGGCGGCCGCTCGAGCACTACACCGATCTCTTCGCCGCGGGATTGGAATGGTTCACCGCCGGTGTGCGCCGGCGCCTCCTCGACCTCGCCGCCGTCCGCTACGTGGTCACCACGGCCGATGGCGAGCCGATCGCGCGGCGGGCGAAGCTGCCCGCCGTGCCCGTGGCCGACGCCGGCCTCCGCGTCTATGAGAACGACGCGGCGCTGCCGCGCGCACGCTGGGTCCCGCGCATCGAGGTCGTCGCGGATCCTGGCGCGTTGCTCGCTCGGCTCGCGTACGGCTCCGACGACCTGCGGGCGGTGACGCTGGTCGAGAAGCCACCGCCCTCGGGCTTCGTCGGGATTGCGGCCGCTTCGCCGGCCGGCCGAGCGACGTTCGTCACCGACGATCCCGAGCACATCGTGATCGACGTCGACGCCCCGGCGCGGGGCTTCCTCGTGCTCGCGGACCACTATTACCCCGGTTGGTGGGCAACCGTGAACGGCCGCACGGTTGCCATCCAACGCGCGAACTACATGTTCCGGACGGTCGAGGTGCCCGCGGGGGAATCCCGCGTCGAGTTCCGCTTCTTTCCCACCCGATTCTGGTTCGGGGCCGCGGTGACGACCGTCGCGCTCGTAGTGCTCGTCGTCCTCGCCTCGTCGACGGAACGAGGTTGACGGCGAAGCATGCTCCAAGGCGCCCGACCGGCTGGCCAGTGACGCGCGTCGCTGCGGAGGACCGGCCTGCTCCTTGCGCGCGCGCGCGGCTCGCGGATAGAAGCGCCGCGAGGTAGGCCGTGATGTCGACCCGGGCCGCCCACCTCGCCTCCGTCGTGCTGCTCCTCGCGGGCGCCTGCGCCCGCGAGTCCACCCGCACACCGAACGTGGTCGTGATCGTGATCGACACGCTGCGGGCCGATCGCCTCGGCGCCTACGGGAGCACGCGCGGTCTGACTCCGTTCCTCGACGAGCTGGCCGCACGGTCCACCGTCTTCGCGAACGCCTACGCGGCGAGCTCGTGGACGAACCCGTCGATCGCCTCCCTGTTCACGTCCCGCCTTCCCTTGCAACACCACGTTCGCAACTTCGATTCCAAGCTGGCGGCGAGCGAGGTCACGATCGCCGAGCTGCTCGGCCGAGCGGGCTACCTCACGAGCGGATTCTCGGCGAACCCACAGCTCCAGGCGAGTCTCGGCTACGGGCAGGGCTTTCGATCGTGGAGCACCTTCCCCTCGTTCAAGCTCCCGGCACCCGAGCTGCGCCGCGCGTGCGGGGAGTGGCTGGAGGCGTCGTGGCGGCGCGACGCGAAGGCCCCCCTCTTCTTGTACCTTCAGTACATGGAGCCCCATGCTCCGTACGAGCCTCCGGTGACCTATCGCGAGCGCTTCGCACCCGGCGCGACGGCCGCAGACGTCAAGCGCGTGAACGACGCCCTCCTCGCCATCAAGTGGCAGCTGCTCTCGGACACCGACGTGGCGCTCCTCGAAATGCTGTACGACGCCGAGGTGGCGGCGGTCGACGACGAGCTGCGTCTCCTGTTCGACGATCTCCGGGGACGGGGGGTGCTCGACGGTGCCATCGTCGTCATCACGGCGGACCACGGCGAGGAGTTCAAGGAGCACGGCCTCCTCTCGCACGGGCTCACCCTCTACCGGCAGGCGATCCACGTGCCTCTGCTGATGGTGGCGCCCGGGCTCCCGGCGGGGCGGGTGATCCGCGAGAACGTGTCGCTGCTGGACGTGGCGCCGACCCTGCTGGATCTGCTCGGCCTTCCCCCCGAGCCCCGGTTCGAGGGCTACTCCACACGCACCGCCCTCCCCGGCGTCTCCGCGCGCCGAGACACGATCGCCGAGCTGCTGGCGTGGGACGAGAAGAACGACTGGAGGCAGCACGCGGCGGCGCTGATGCGCGGCTCGTTGACGCTGTTGATGCCTCCGCATCAGCTCCGCTTCCTCAGCTCGCCGACGGTGTACGACGTGGCGAACGATCCCGCGGAACGCGTTCCGAACCCCCCCACGGCCGCGCTGCGGGCGGTGTTCCTGCAGGACGACCTACGCGAGGAGCTGGACGCGCTCGCCGCCCGCCAGGGGACGCCCCCCGAACGCGGGACGCTCAGCGACGAGGAACGTGCCCGACTTCGTGCCTTGGGATATCTGCGGTGACGATGTCCCGTGTCCAGACGGGGCGCCCGATCGACGTTACCCCCCGGGCCGTCGTATGCTCGGGTCGCCATGGCCGAGCCGCTGCCCGACGCCGACGTGGGCGCGCTGAACGACCGCTTCGCGCGCGAGCACCCGATCGACGACTACTACGCCCACGCCTTCCTCCCGATCCGCTTCATCGAGCGCCGGCGGCTGGCCATCATACGACAGATCATCGGTGAGGCCGCCGGCCTCGAGCTCTGCGAGGTCGGCTCCGGTGGCGGCCACGTGCTTCGCATGTTCCCGCGCGCGCGGCTCACCGCCGTCGACGTCTCCGAGGTGTTCCTCGAGACCGCCCGCCGCAACCTCGCGGGCTACGACGTCCGCTTTCTTCGGGGGGAGCTCGATCAGGTCGGCCTGCCCGCGGCGAGCTTCGACCGCTTCATCTGTACCGAGGTGCTCGAGCACGCCTTCGACCCCGAGCGCATCCTCGCCGCGATGGCGCGGCTCCTCAAGCCGGGCGGCGTGGCGGCGATCACCGTGCCGAACGAGCCTCTGATCATCCGGCTGAAGGCCATGATCCGTCGAACGCCGGTCGGCTGGCTGATGCGCGATCGCATCGAGTGGGGCGGCGACGTGTATCACCTGCACCGCTGGACCCCCGACGAATGCCAGCGGCTGCTCGAGCGTCACTTCCGCGTGACCGCCCGCCGGGGCGCCCCCTTCGACGCCTTCCCGATCCGCGCCTGCTTCCGCTGCGAGCGCCGTTGAGTCATTCGGGGTCGTGGGCGCGCGCGAGCTGCTTCAGGCACTCGCCGAACAAGAGCGCGTTCCAGTCTTTGCGGTCGAACGCGCTGCTCTTGAACAGCCACTGGTTCACGGGCGCGGGCAGACCGTGCTTGATGCGGCGGGTGACGATCCCGAGGTCCGGCCCGACCAGCTCGCGCAGCGCCCGGCGCAGCAGCCACTTGCCCTGTCCGTCGCGGAACTTGAGCCCATCGGCGATCCGCGTGGAGAACTCCACGATCCGGTGATCGAGGAACGGATTGCGCACCTCCAGCGAGTTCCCCATGCTCAGCCGATCGGCCATGACCAGCAGCGGCTGCAGGAAGACCGTGCTCTCGAGGAAGGCCAGGTTCTGCGCGAAGGTTCGCTCCTCGCTCCACCGCGGCTCGAACCACTCGAGCAGGAACGGCACGCCGGCGAGCCCCTGGCGGCTCGCCATGCGGCAGAAGCGCTCGACCGGCGTCCCGAAGTAGCGCCGGCAGAGCGTTCCGTAGGGCCCATCGAAGTCCACGGCGATGCTCTCCGCCTCCCGGAGGAGCAGCTCGTTGCGGTAGTAACCGTTGAAGAGCTCATCCGCGCCCTCGCCGGAGAGCGCCACCACGAAGCCGTCCTGGCGTGCGCGACGCGCGAGGCAGTAGAGCGGCAGCACGCTCTGGCTGCCCACTGGGAACTCGATGCAGCGCGCGAGGTCGGGGAACGTCTCGAGGAAGTCCTCGCGGGTCGGGGTGACGATCCGAGGCTCGAAGCCGCGCCGGCGGGCGTATTCCACCACGTACTGTCGCTCGTTGATCGTCTCCTCGAACTCCGCGAACTGCACCGTGTAGCTCACGTCGCAACCGAGCACCGCCTGAATCAGCGAGGAGTCGGTGCCGCCGGAGAGGAAGATCGTCACGGGCACGTCGGCGACCATGCGGAGGCGGCAGGCGTCGGTGAACAGCGCGAGAAAGTCCTCGGTCGCGCGGGCCGCGTCCTCCTCTGCATACTCGATCACCGGCGCGGGAAACGACCACCAGCGCCTCGCGCCGAGGGCGTTCGTCGCCGGCGCGTAGAGCAGATACTCACCCGGGCGGACGCTGCGCACGTTGCGGAATGGCGTGTGCTCGTCGAAGTAGAACTCGAGCGCCCGGCAGATCGGCACCTCGGCGAAGTCGAGGTTGCGGAAGCACTTGAGCTCGGAGGCGAAGCCGAGCCCCCGCGGACCGTGGGTGTAAAAAAGCGGCTTCTTCCCCATGCGGTCGCGCGCGAGGAACAGCCGCCCGTCGTGCCAGATCGCGATCGCGAACATGCCATTGAAGCGCTCGAGGCACTCGACCCCCCATTCGAGGTACGCGCAGAGCACGACTTCCGTATCGGTGGGCGTGGCGAAGGCCCACCCCTTCTCCTCGAGCTCGCGGCGCAGCGGTCGCCAGTTGTAGATCTCGCCGTTGAACGCGATCGTGGCGCCGTCGCGTTGCATGGGCGTCGGCACGTCCGCCTTGCAGACGACGTTGAGCCGCGTCTGGCCGATCATCAGCGGCGCGCCGTCTTGCGCGTGCACGACGACCCGGCCCTGCTGATCGGGGCCGCGGTGGTGGAGCAGCCGCTCCGCGTCGCGGCTGATGAGCTCGGGCGTCCCACCGAAGATGCCGCACATACGCACGCCCGTATACCACAACACCTGGGGAGCGCGACGTAACGCAGGCGCGGCGTTTGCCGCCGCGGCGAGGCCGATGGTAGACGACCGCGCGTGCCTGCGAGCTCGCCACCCGAGCTGAGCGTCCTCGTGCCCTGCTTCAACGAGGCGGGCAATCTCCCCGAGCTGGTCGAGCGTACCGAGCGGGTCTTCGACCGCCGGGACCTCCCGGGCGAGATCGTGCTCGTGGACGACGGCAGCACCGACGGCACGGGCCCGCTGATCGACGCCTTGGCGGCCTCTCATCCGCGCGTGGTCGGCGTGCATCACGGGGCCAACCGCGGCATCGTCGCGGGCTGGAAGAGCGCCCTCGAGCACTCGCGGGGCCGTTGGGTCTGCACCATCGACGCCGACCTCCAGAATCCCCCGGAGGCGATCGCCCGGCTGTGGCGCGAGGCCCGCTTCAGCGGCGCCGATCTCGTGCAGGGCTGGCGCAGCACGATGGAGCGCGGACGCTATGATTTCCGCTACTACATGAGCCGCGGCCTCGATCACCTGCTCAAGATCGCCTTCGCGATGCACGAGCACGACGTCAAGTCGGGCTTCGTGCTCTACAAGCGCGAGGTGTTCGAGGACATCCTGGCGGAGGCCCCCCGGTTTTACTACCTGCAGCACATGATCACGGTGGTGGCCAAGGCGAAGGGCTACTCGATCCGGCAGGTCGAGACGCTCTTCGAGGAGCGCCGGGCGGGGCAGTCCTTCATCAGCCGCCTCCCGCTGCGCATGATCGCGCGCACCGTGGCCGACGTCGGCCGCGGCGTCGTCGAGCTGCGCCTGCGCGAGCCGCGCGATCGGTCGTTTGCCGCGGCGCTCGCCGGCCTTCCCGACGCGTCGGAACCGCTGCCACCTGCGCCGGGGCGCGCCTTCCGCAACGCGCCCGCGTACCTCGGCGAGCTGCGCCGCACGCAGTGGCTGCCGCGCGACGCCATCGAGCAGCTCCAGCTCCGCCGGGTGCGCCGAATCGTGCGCCACGCCTGGGAGCACGTGGGCTATTGGCGCGAGGCGCTCCAGGCGGCCGGCGTCGGGCCCGACGACATCCGCACGCTGGGGGACCTCGGGTGCGTTCCCATACTGACGAAGGTGGCGCTGCGGGAGAACATCCACTTCGACATCCTCTCGGACAACAGCGACAAGCGGAAGATCGAGAAACGAAGGACCAGCGGCGCCCAGGGCGAGCCGCTCGGCGTGTACGCGGACCGTCTGGAGCTCGACCTGCGGTGGGCGAACCTGGTTCGTCACGACGAGTGGATCGGCGTGCCCCGGCACGGCGCACGCATCCGCCTCGAGCGCTCCCCCGCGGGGGCGACCCCGGTGGACGAACGGCGCCCAGGCACGCTCGTCCTCCCGGCGACCGTCATCGACGAGCGCCTGCTCGCGCGCCTCACCGAGGCGCTGCGCGCTCGGCCGGTGGCGTTGCTCGAGGGCGACACCGAGGCGCTGGTGATGGTCGCTCAGCGGGTCGCGGCCCGGGGAATCATGGGGCTTCACGCGGGTGCCATCGTCACGGGGGGGCAGACCCTCGCCCCAGCGGCGCGGGCGCTGATCGAACAGCACCTGGGCGGATCCGTCTTCGACCGCTACGGGCTCGTCGAGCTCGGCGACGTCGCGCAGGAGTGCGAGGCGCGCGCGGGATACCACGTGAACGCCGAGAGCCACGTGGTCGAGATCGTCGGCGAGGACGATCGCCCCGTCTCCGACGGCGAGGTCGGCACGCTGGTCGTCACGGATCTCAACAACCGGTGTGTGCCGCTGCTCCGGTACCGCACCGGCGACCTGGCGGTCGCGGTCCCGGGGGCGTGCCCATGCGGGCGGGCGCTGCCGCGCATCGCTCGCATTTGCGGGCGCACCCCCGCCGCCATCGCCGGCACCGAGGGACGACAGGTGCCGGCCAGCGTGTTCGCGGACGTCTTCGCCGCCTACGAGTACGCGGTGCGGCGTTACGAGCTCGCTCAGGAATCCGGCGATCGCCTCGACGTCCGCCTCGTGCGCACGTCGCGCTTCACCCGCGAGACCGAGGATGCGCTCAGGGGCGTCCTCGCCGGTCTCCTCGGCCCCGGGATGACCGTGCGCTTCGAGCCCCTGGACACCGTATCTGCCGGGGTCTGCGTCTCCCGGGTCCTCCCGCCGCTCCCGCTCGCCGGCGCCCACACGTCCGAGGCGTCGGGAAAGGCGGCCTCCTGAAGCGCCTGCCCGCGGGTGCGCGGCACGGGGGCGTCTGATATTCCTGGGACGCTTCGTGGAGACCGCCCTCTACTCCCGCATCTATGCCATCGAAGAGCACTATTGGTGGTCGGCGGGAACGCGGGCGATCTTCCACGAGTGGCTGGCGCGCGCGCTCGGCCAAGGTTCCCTGCGCCCGCTGCTGCTCGACGTCGGCTGTGGCAGCGGCATCTTCGTGAAGGAGCTGGCCTCGGTGGGCACGGTGCACGGGATGGACGTGTCGCCCGAGGCGATCGCGCTCAGCCACCAGCGCGGCATCGAGCTCTTGTGCCTGGGGACGGCCGAACGGTTGCCGTACGCCTCCGGCCGCTTCGACGCGGTCGCCGCCGTCGACGTCGTCGAGCACGTGGACGACCGGCTCGCGCTCGCGGAGATCGCGCGCGTGCTCAAGCCCGGCGGGGTGGCGCTCGTGCACGCCCCGGCCTTCCCGTTCCTCTGGGGCGAGCACGACGTCGCCGCCCACCACCGCCGGCGGTACCGGCGGGCCGGATTTTGTCGGGTCGTCGAGGAGAGCGGGCTGCGGATCGAGCGGCTGTCCTACGTCAACCTGCTCGTGTTCCCCGCCGCCGTGGCGGTCCGCGTCGGCAAGCGCCTCCTGCGCCACAAGGCGGACGGGAAGCGGCCGCCGTCGGCCGAGATCTTCGACCTTCCCCGTTGGCTGAACGGCGCCCTCACGCGGATGCTCGCGCTCGAGCGCCTCGCCATGCGCCGCGTGCCCCTCCCCATCGGCGTGTCGCTACTCTGCCTCGCACGCAAGGCGCCCGCCGAGCGGTCGCCGTGAGTGTGCCGCCCGACGCGCCGGTCCCCGGCCGCGCTGCCGGGCGCCGTGCGGACGTCTTCTGGGCAGTCGCGCTCGCCGTCGGCACCGTTGTCTACCTCGCCCGGCTGCCGCGTGTCCTCGGCGACTCCGACGAAGCGCTGTTCCTCTACGAAGCCAAGCGGCTGCTGGCCGGCCAAGTCTTCTACCGCGACCTCTTCGATCTGATCACTCCAGGCGCCCACTATCTGATGGCGGCGACCTTCTGGGTCTTCGGGGCCAACATGACCACCGCCCGGATCGCCGATGCCGTGCTCCACGGGCTCGTGGTCGCCGCGGTGTACGGCGCGTGCCGCGTCCTGGGCGTACAGAGGGGGCTCGCGGCCGCCGCCGCGCTGGTCGACCCGGCGATCTGTCGCCCCGCCTGGGCCGTCGCGAGCCCGCACTGGCTTTCGACCCTCCTGACCGTGCTCCTCGTTCTCGTCCTGCTGCGCGCGCCGACGGGCTTCGCCGCGGGAATCGTCCTCGGGCTGCTGGTCGCCGTCCAGCAGCAGCGGGGAGCGGTGATGGCGGCTGGTGCCGCAGCGCTGCTCGGTGCCGAGCAGCTTCTGTCTCGACGGCGAGCGAGCGTGGCGCTCCGCCCGCTTCCCCGGCGGGCGGCCGCCCTTGCAGGCGGCGTGCTCGTCGTCACGGTGCCCATCGGCGCCTTCCTGATCGGACGCGCGGGCGTCTCTCCCGTGCTGGCGGCCCTGGTGCTCCAGCCGCTGCGCTATCCAACCGTCAACCCCATCTCGTGGGGATCGGTGGCGCTTCCCGCGTACGCCCACTACACCTATCCCACGCTCCTCGCCTGGCAGCCCGTGGGGACCGTGGCCATGGGGATTCGAACCCTGGCCGACGTGCTCCGCGGTGCCCGCGGCGAGCGCGTCCGGCGCTCGGTTGTGCTGCTGGTGATGTCCGCCGCGGCGCTGGGATCGGTGGCCTATCACCCGGATTACATCCACCTCGCGTTCGTCGGTCCGCTCTTCGCGATCCTCCTCGCCGATCTCGTTCAGGGCGGTCTCGGACTGCTCGGCCGCCGGCCGTGGCTCGAACGCGCCGGCGGCGCGATGCTGGCTGCGGGCCTGCTCCTCGGCCTCGGTCTGCGGCTCCGCACCGTCATGCTCGGCACCTGGGCCGACGCGCCCGTGGTGCGCCGGACGGCCTTCGGGACGATGAACTTCCCCGAGAACCGCTACGAGCAGCTGCTGGCTCCCGTCGTCGATCGGCTCGCCGCCGCGAAGGTCCGCGCGCTGTTCGTGTACCCGGTGGGAACGGCCTGGTACCTCTACACGGACACCATCAACCCTACGCCCTTCCAGCTCCTGATCCCCGGCTACAACACCCCCGCCCAGATCGCCGACGCGCTCGCCATCCTCGATCGACGCCGTCTTCCGTTCGTCATCGCGTTCCCGCTCTCGGCGGACGATCCGGTGTTCACGTGGATCAAGCAGCACTACGAGCCGGTCGGCCCGAGCGCGCCGCTGCTCTTCCGCCGCGTCCGCGACTGGTAACGGCCGTGCGCGCGCCCGTCGCACGTCGGTCCACGCGTCAACCGGCGGCAGGTGGCACGAGAATCGCCGCGAGCGGTGTGCCCGGGCGCGCCACCGCCCGAACGTGCGAGTCGTCCTCGACGAAATAGACGGGCCGACCCGCCCCGTGGGGGAAGAAGATCGTGAAGACCGACGCCCATCCAGCGAAGTAGGGCGCCCCTACGATCGCCGGTGGGAAGGGTCGGTTTTGAATGTAGACCGGCCGGTCGGGGGGCGTCCGTGCGATGGTCGCGCGGATCGAGCGCACGACCTGCTCGGCCGCCTCACGATCCCCCCGATGGTGGTCGATGCGCCACCCGGAGCGCGCGTACAGCAGAGCCCCGATTGCGAAGGCGGCGGCCAGGGACGCATCCCGTGCACGCGGCCGCAGAGCGCTCAGCTCCCCCAGCCGCGCGAGGACCACGCAGAGCGCGATCGTCAGCGCGATCGGACCCACGTAGTGATATCGCGGAGCGCCTGCCCCGTAGGCGGGTACGGCCGGCACGAGGACGTAAAGCCCCGCGCGGCCCGCGGCCACGACCGCGTAGGCGCCGAGGGCGAGGAGACCGAGCGCCGCCAGCAGCCGCCGTTCGGCGGACGGCGAGGCGATCAGGGCACCGGCGAAGGCCGCAGCGTACAGGCCAGCGGCGCCAAGCTCGGCCGGCGTCGGGTAGGCGCCCGCGGGAAACGCGAAGCTCCCCACCAGACCCGCGATGCCCGCGGCGAGCAGGTGGAGGACCATGGCCACGACGCTGGGCCATCGGGAGAGGAGGCCGATCATCGTGAGAAGGCTCGCCGCCGGCGCCGGGCTGTACAGCCCCGTGTAGAGCGCGTAGAGCCCGGCGTAGAGCGTGATCACGACCGGCGGGAAGGCGAGCAACATGGTGCGGACCGACCGGGGCGTCCGGCTCCGGGGAAACAGGAGTAGCACGACCGCCGGGAAGACGAGGGCCACGCCCACGCCCACCCCGAAGCTCGCCGCGGCGGCGAGGAGCAGCCCGCACCAGCGCGCCACCTCCGCCGGGCGGAGCGCTCCCGACTCGCTGCGGCGGCAGGCGATCCGCCAGAGGACCACGAGCACCAGCGTCCCGACGACCACGTGCCCGTAGACCGCGTACCACCCGAGCGAGCCCTCGTCCGTCGGCGACGTGCCCCACAGCGCCGCCCCGAAACAGGCGAGGCGCGCGCTGCCGGTGAGGCGACGGGCCACGGCGAACAGCAGCGCCACGTTGACGAGGTGGGTCAGCAGCACGGTCCAGAAGTACCCCGCCGCCCAGGTCCCGAACAGCCGATGGCACAGCGAGAAGAGCGCGTTGCGGATCACCAGGACGTGGCCCGAGGCGGGCTGGAGCAGCCAGCGCCCCAGGGAATCGTTGGCGATCGACTGCAGGCTGACGAAGTCGTCCGCCATGAAGTAGTTGCGCGTGATCGGCCAGTAGACCGCGGCGCACGCGGCGACGGCCAGCGCGAGTAGCAGGTGATCCCTCCCGGAGCGGAAGGTCACGGGGGGCGACACATCTACCGCGAACGCCCGGCCCGAACGGGTTCGGCCTCCGGCTCGTCGACGCGGCGGTAGTCCCCGCGCGTCAGCATCTTCTCGAGCCAGACGTGGAGCACGATGAAGAGGTAGCGGCTCCCCATCTCGGCGAGCCTGAGGCTCGAGACGCCGTGGCGGCGCTGCTCCCAGCTGATCGGGACGACCTCGTAGGAGTAGCCGCGGACCACCGCCTTCAGGGGGATCTCCACGGTCAGGTTGAAGTGCGGGGAGAGGAAGGGGCGACATCCCTGGATGACGTTCGCCCGGTAGGCCTTGAAGGCGTTGGTGACGTCGTTGCAGCGCAGCCCGAAGAGGAGCCGGATGAAGGTGTTGACGAGCCGGTTCACCACCAGCTTGAACCGCGGGTAGTTCACCACCCGGCTGCCGGCGATGAAGCGCGAGCCGAAGACGCATTCGGCGCCGTCGCGCAGCACCTCGTGATAGCGCACGAGGTCGTCGGGGCTGTCGGAGCCGTCGGCCATCATCACGGCGACGGCGTCGCCGGTGAACGCGTCGAGGCCCATCCGTACGGCGAGCCCGAAGCCGTGCGGCCCCGGGTTGTGCAACAGCCGCACCCGCCCGTCGACGGCCGCCCGGGCCTGCACCTCGCGCGCGGTGTCGTCCGTGCTGCCGTCGTCGACCACGACCAACTCGTAGTCGATCGCGTCGCGGCGCAGCCGCGCCCGCAGCCCGTCGAGCGTCGGGCCGATGTTGGCAGCCTCGTTGCGGGCCGGGATGACTACCGACAGCTTCATGGGCCGCGACGCTCCCCGGCCCTGCGTAGGCCAGACCCGACCACATTGCAAGGACGATCGCCGTTGGGGTACAGAAGCCGGTCCGAGCCCCCATGCAAGCCCTGGTCACAGGCGGTGCGGGATTCATCGGCTCCTTCGTCGCCGAGCGCATGGCGGCTGGGGGGTATCGAGTGCGCATCCTCGACAGTCTCGATCCTCAGGTCCATCCGGACGGGACGCCGCCGCCGTGGCTCTCCCCCGACGTCGAGTTCGTTCGCGGCGATGTGCGAGACCGACGGACGTGCGCGGCGGCGCTCGCGGACGTCGACGTGGTCGTGCACGCCGCCGGGGCCGTCGGGGTCGCCCAGTCGCTCTACCGGGTCGAGCACTACGTCGACGTCAACGTGCGCGGCACCGCCACGCTGCTCGACTGCCTGGCGGAGCGCCGCGAACGGGTGCAAAAGCTCGTCGTCTTCACGTCGATGACGCAGTACGGCGAGGGCCTGTACCGCCGCCGTTCAGACGGAGCGCTCGTGCGCCCGGCGATCCGCACGGCGCAGGACATCGAACGCTTCGGCTGGGAGCCGGTCTGCCCCGAGACCCACGAACCCCTCGAGCCCGTCCCCACGCCGGAGGATGCCGCGCTGCTCGCCCGCAACGTCTACGCGCTCACCAAGCGCTACCAGGAGGAGCTGTCGCTGAGTCTGGGAGCCGTCTACGGGCTCCCCGTCGTCTGCCTGCGGCTCTTCAACGTCTACGGCCCCCGGCAGTCGCTGAGCAACCCGTATACCGGCGTGCTCGCGATCTTTCTCGCGCGCCTGCTGGCGGGCGAGCAGCCAGTCGTCTACGAGGACGGCGGGCAGACGCGCGACTTCGTCTCCGTGCACGACGTCGCCGAGGCGGTGATGGCGTCGCTCGCCACCTCCGCCGCCGACGGCCGGGTGCTCAACGTCGGCAGCGGCACGCGCCGGTCGATCGCCGAGATCGCGGTCACGCTCGCCCGCCTCGTCGGGCGCGAGGACATCGCCCCGCGCGTCGGGGGCGAGTTCCGGCTGGGTGACGTCCGCCACTGCACGGCCGACGTCGGCCGCGCACGCGCGCTCCTCGGCTTCACCGCTTGCACGCCGTGGGAGGACGGGCTCCGCGAGGTACTCGCCTGGTGCCGCACGGCGGCCTCGCAGGACCGTTTCGCCGAGGCGGCGGGCGAGCTGACACAGCGCGGGCTCGTGCGCGCGATCGGGTCGGGGACGGCGCCGTGAAGCGGCTCTTGGTCACCGGCAGCAGCGGCCTCATCGGCTCCGAGGCCGTCACCTTCTTCGAGGGGCGCGGCTGGGAGGTCCACGGCGTCGACAACAACATGCGCCGCGAGTTCTTCGGCCCCGACGGCGACACGACCTGGAATCTCGAGCGACTGCGCCGCACGACGACCCGCTTCACGCATCACGACCTCGACGTCCGGGCGCGTGAGGCGATCGCCGCACTGGTCGCCCGCGTGCGCCCCGAGCTGGTGATCCACGCGGCCGCCCAGCCCTCGCACGACCTCGCGAAGGACCGTCCCTTCGACGACTTCGAGACCAATGCCACGGGCACGCTCAACCTCCTCGAGGCGGTGCGCCGCACGTGCCCCGAGTCGCCGTTCATCTTCATGAGCACCAACAAGGTCTACGGCGACGCCCCGAACGAGATCCCGCTCGTCGAGCTCGCCACGCGGTGGGACTACGCCCGGCCCGAGGATTACCACGGCATCCGCGAGGACTGTCGGGTCGACGCGTGCCTCCACAGCCTCTTCGGCGCATCCAAGCTCGCCGCCGACGTCATGGTGCAGGAGTACGGGCGCTACTTCGGCATCCCCACGGTGTGCTTCCGCGGCGGTTGCCTCACCGGCCCGCATCACTCGGGCGCGGAGCTACACGGCTTCCTCGCCTACCTCGCGCGCGCGACGCGGGAGGGGCGCCCGTACCGCATCTACGGCTACCGCGGCAAGCAGGTGCGCGACAACATCCACTCCTACGACGTCTGCGAGGCGTTCCTCGCTTTCTACCAACGCCCACGCGTGGCCGCGGTCTACAACCTGGGCGGCGGGCGCGCGAACAGCGTCTCGATGCTGGAAGCCGTCGCCCGCTTCGAGGACCTGATCGGGCGGAAGCTCCAGGTGGAATACCTCGAGCAGAACCGAGTCGGCGACCACATCTGCTACATCAGCGACCTTCGCCGTCTCCAGGGCGACTACCCCGGCTGGGGGATCACCCGGTCGCTCGACGACATCTTCCGCGAGATCGCGGGCGCCGGGACGGCCGCTGCTTGAGCGCCCGCGCTACGCCGGCAACCGATCGGCCCAGCGCCGCCGCGTGGCGGCCCGCGCCAGCTTGCCGCTGGTCGTCTTTTCGACGCCCCCCGGCGGGACGAGGAGGACGAAGCGGAGGCCGAGCCCGGTCGCGCGTGCCACGGCCACCTGAATCGCCGCGCGGAGGCGCTCGAGCGCCAGCCCGTCCGTCTCCCGCGTTTCCACGACTGCAGCGACTTCCTCGGTACCGCGGGCTTCGCTGAGCACGCCGAACGCCACCGAGCACCCCGCACGGACGCCGGGAACGGCGTTGATGACCGTCTCGATGTCGTGCGGCGCATGCTTTTCTCCGCCGACCACGATCACGTCCTTCTCGCGCGCCAAAAAGTAGAGGTCACCCTCGGCCAGGTAGCCGCGGTCGCCCGTGTCGAGCCAGCCGCCCACGAGGACGCGGCGGGTCCCTTCGGGGTCACCGCGGTACCCGGCGAAGAGCGAGTTCGAGCGCAGCCAGACGGTGCCTACACGGCGGGCAGGCAGCGGGCACCCTGCCTCGTCGCGGACCTCGACGTCGCAGTGCGGCAGGCACCGGCCGACCGCGACCGACGCCACCCCGTCGCCGCTCGTGATCCGAGCGACGCCGTCCACCGCGAGGGCACGACGATCGAGCGTCTCGACGCGCGGTAGCACGCCCACTGGATGCGCGGTAGCGATCGTGACGTTCTCGGCGAGCCCCCAGGCGGGCGTTACGGCTTCCGGCCGGAAGCCGTACGCGGTGAACCGTGTCGTGAACACGCGGATCGTCGAGGCGAGGACGGGCTCCGCCGCGTTGATCGCGATGCGCCAGCTCGTCAGGTCGAGCCCGGCGAGCCGGTCCTCCGGTACCCGGCCGGCGCAGTAGGCGTACGCGAAGTTCGGCGCCCAAGAGATCGTCCCCCGGTAGCGGTGCATCGCCCACAGCCAGAGCGCCGGCTCGCGCACGAAGTCCATCGTCGGGATCAGCACCGTGGGACAGCCGCTGAGCAGCGGCAGAAGGAACGCGTCGATGAGACCCATGTCGTGATAGAGGGGGATCCAGTTGACGCTCACGTCTGCGGGCAGCAGTCCGAGGCCGGCACGCACGGCACGGATGTTGTTCAGCATGGCCCCGTGCGTCAGCAGCACGCCCTTCGGCACGCCCGTGGATCCCGAGGAGTACTGAACCGTCGCGAGCTCCGTCGCTCCCGGTCGAGCGACGGCCCCTGACGCGGGATCGCCCGTCAGGTCCGCGGGGACGAGAACACGGCCAGCGGTCTCGCCCAGCACCGCCGCGACGTCAGGGAGACACAACACGGCCTTCGCGCGCGCGTTCTCCAGGACGGCGCCGACCCGTGCCAGGTAGACGCTCGCGTCGGCGACCCGGTGCGATGGCGTGGCGACCAGGCCCGGAACCGCGCCGGCAAGCAGCACCCCGACGTACGCGGACAGGAGTTCGGCCCCGGTCGGAAGGATCAGGATCACGAAGTCGCCGGGAACGATCCCGTGCCCGGCGAGAGCGGCCTCGATGGTTCGCGCGCGCCGCCACAACGCGCCCAGCGTGATCCGCCGCTCCCTGCGCTCCCCGTCGAGGACCGTCAGGCAGGCGAAGTCCGGGAATCGCGCCGCCAGCGCCTCGAACGCCGCCGTCAGGGTCTCGACGTCGTCGAGCAGCGCCGGCGGCACGGGGCTCGGCGGCGGCAAGGCCGGCGTGCGCAGATCGACGGGGCGTTCCTGCGTCATCGGGACCGGCAACGGCGATCGATCAGCGAAAGAATCTCCTCCAGCGTCTCGTTTTCCCCGCCGCGGATTTCCGTGTCGTCGAGCCGCACCCCGAAGCGCTCCTCCACGAACGCAGCGAGCGCGGTCACGCCGAGCGAGTCGATCAACCCCTCGCTCAGCAGCCGCGTCCCCGGGCCGAGCGGCAGGTTCGGGTCCGTGAGGAGATTTCCGCGGACGAACTCCACGAGGATCGCCAGCCGTTCGTCCGCCATGGGGGCGTATTAGCGGAGCCCCGACCCGCTGTCGATGCAGCTCCCCCGTGGTCAGCCTGCGGAAAGCCCGACTAGCACCAGGAAATAGCGGCGCAGCGCCCCCGTCCCGGCGAGCTGCAGGACGGGGAGGGTCACCGAAAAAGAGGCAAGGACGAGCATCAGGGCAATCTTGAGCGCCTCCCGGACGCGCGCCGGCACCCACGCCGGCAGCACACGCCAGCCGCGCCGCTGCACCCGTACGTGGGCGACCACGGCGGCCGCGTTGAGTATCGCCCAGAGGGTGATGGGCGCGAAGATCTCGAGCCGGAGGTCGCGAGCCAGGAAGGGCACACCGATCCAATGCCACACGAGGCTCGCGGCGAAGGCCGCCAGGATGTTGCGTTCCTGACGGTGCCGCCCTCCCCCGAGAGGCGCGTAGATATGGTGGATGAGCCAGAACGTCATCGTGCCTCGCCACGATCGCCACAAGTCCGACGGATTGCGGCAGGTGAGCAGGCGGGTGAAGTTGGGCCGGAGCCGCATCCCCAGGAAAAGCGCAGTGCCCTCGAGAGCGGCCCAGGACCCCATGGCGTACAGCGCGACGCAGACGAACAGACGCAGAGAGCGGTACCAGAGCACGGGCGCCGTCGAGCTGGCGAGCAGCAGCTCCGGGGGCAGCATGATTCGGCACGCGACCCACACCTCGAGCGCACCGACCGCGATCCGCTGCACGGCCAGACGATCGTCGAACGGCGGCGTGGTGCTCAGATTGCGGCGCGCGAACTCCGCATAGACCTCCGGCGCGCCGAGCGCCCCACCCGCACCGGGATAGAACGACAGGTAGCAGGCGTAGTCGGCGAGGCTCGCCGGCGCGCCGCGGCACACCTCGACAGCGTAGCTGACGTGCCGGAGCAGGAGGAAGAAGGCCAACCCCTGGACCTGGAGTGCCTGCAGCGGATGGGTTGCGCGCAGCGCGAAGCCGAGGCCGAGCACCGCCACCACCAACCCTCCCTGCAGAACCGTCGCCACCCGTGGCCGCCGCGCCCACGGCGGGATCAACGCCGCGAAGCCGATGAGCCCGGCCCCGCCGATCACGGCGACCGCGACCGGCCCGCTGTACTGCACGAGGAGCACCGCACTCACCGTGCTCAGCACCCACTTGCGGCCCCGTGACGGGAGCGCAGCCACGGCGGTTCCCGCCGCAACCGCGAACGCGAGGTGGTCCCACCGCAGGAAGAGCTCATGAATCTCTCGGCTGGGATGGCGCAGGATCCATAGGAACAACGCCGTGGCGACGAGCGCGCTTCCCCCCGCAGCGCCCGCCCGCCCCGGCGCGGAGGTCTGAGCGTTTCGGAGCGCCGGAGCAAGCTGCGCCAAGACGATCGCGAGCAGCGCCAGCTCGACCACCCCGAGGAGGTCGACCGCTGCGCTCGCCCCCGCGGCCGGCATGCCGAGCGCCACGATCCCAGCCTGCAAACGCTCGTGGAACGGCAGCAGCGCACCGTGCAACAGGTCCGGCGCGGCGGAGGGCACATCGAAGGGTTGCGTCACGCGCGCCCTTCTAGCGCAATGCGCCGGCGATCGACATTCGGTTCGCATTGACCCCTTCGCGGCGCTGCCGCTACAAGCCCCTCGTGAGCTACAAGGTCTACCTCTGGGCCTCGCTCAGCCCGCTCGAATGGAGCCAGGCCGCCTGGCGGGTCGAGGGGACGACGGTCTCCGCCGAGGCGTGCGAGGGCGAGTTCATCCGCGACGTGATTCTCGAACATCTCCCGCGCCACGGCCTCGTCGTCGACGCCGGCTGCGGCACGGCCAAGTGGCCGATCTATCTCCGGCGCGCCGGCTACCGGTGCGTCGGGCTCGAGATCAGCGCCGACGCCTGCCGCATGGCCCGCGAGCTCGACCCCGGCCTGCCCCTCCTACGGTCGGACACGCGCCACATCCCCTTCCGCGACGCGTCCGTCGACGCCGTGCTGTCCCTCGGCGTCGTGGAGCACGACGAGGCCGGGCCGCACGAGCAGTTGCGGGAGATCCGCCGCGTGCTCCGCCCCGACGGGGTCCTCATCCTCGCGGTGCCGTTCAACAACCTCTTCCGCCGGCTCCTCATCAACCGCCTCCACGATCGCGTCACGCGGCGGCGGCGACAGGCCAACGTCGCGCTCGGCTTCGCCGAGTACCGCTTCAGCCGCCATGAGATCGAAAGGTTCCTGCGGGAGACCGGCTTCGAGCCGATCGCCGCGCATCCGAACGACCTGCGCCCGCCCAAGGTGATGGGCCTGTGGGTGGACCGCAGCAACTTGGTCTTCGATCCTTTGGCTGGGCAGCCGACCGAGCCCTTCGTCCTACCGGGGCTGCGTGGCCAGCTCGCCGCCGCGGCGTTACGCTGGGTCCCCTGGCTCGTCTGCGGCGAGGCAACCTACGTGGCTCGCCCCCGGTGACGGCCGCAAGTCCTCCTTTCGCGCGTCGCCCCCTCGGCCTCGCCGTCCTCCTCCTCCCGGCGTGCGGAGCCTGGAACGGGTGGTCGCGGCGGCGGCGGGACGTGCGAACGCGGGCAAGGCTTCCCTTTCCCCCGAGCAGGTCGAGCGGCTCCGCGCCCGCGACGGGAACCGGGCGCCCTGACGTCGGCTCACCGCAGCCCGAGCCGCTCGAGCGGCAGGGGTGCACCACGCAGGCCGTCCCACAAGCCGCGCAGGTGCTCCTCGAGCTGCGCGGTGTGTCCCTCGCGCCGCAGCCGCGCCACGTCCCGCGGCAGCGACCAGAGCAGCCGCCGCGGGACCGCCAACCACCGGCGCAGCCGGCTCCGGCGGTCCTCGGCGACCCGGCCCGCCAGCGCGGGATCGCCGCCGGCGTGGAGGCAGTAGAGGGCGAGCGCGCGCCGGTAGCTCCACGCGCCGATCGCGAGGTCGTCCTCGCGGTCCATCACGACCGCGAGAAGCTCGAGGGGGATCGCGTACAGCGTCGACAGCCAGTAGTAGAGCTTCTGCTCGATGCCTGCGTGCGCCCGCACGAAGCGCACCGCGTTACGCGCCCCGAGGTAGGTGCGCACGGGATTCCAGGCCACCGGGAGCGGATTCGCGAGCTGCGCCCCGAGCGCCCCGGCGGGAACCCGGCTGCGCTTGACGACCTGGCCGGTGCTGCGCGAGCCGTGGTGGTAGACGCGCGACCTCGGCTCGTAGAGGATCATGTAGCCCAGCTCGCGCGCCCGGAAGGACCAGTCGATTTCCTCATGATAGGCGAAATACCGCTCGTCGAGGAGCCCCACCCGCCGCAGCGCGTCCGCCCGCAGCAGGAGGCTGCAGCCCGCGCCGGCGTCGATCGGCCGCACCTCGTCGTAGCCTTCCCCAGGTAGCGCATTCATGCCGCGGCGGCGCACGAGTCCGTGGCCGAAGTAGATCTCGAGGTACGCCTCGTACAGCACCTCCGGCGAGTCCATCCGGAACAACGCGCTCGACGCCGCCGCCGCCTTCGGCGCGACGTTCAGGATCTCCACGAGCCAGCCGAGGAAGTCGGGGGCCACCTGCGTGTCGTTGTTGAGCAGCAGCACGGCCTCGGCACCACCCTCGAGCGCCGCGCGGATCCCCGCGTTGTTGCCCCCCGCGTACCCTTCGTTGCGCGGCAGCGCGAGCACCCGCACGTCCGGGAACCGCGCCTGCACCGCCGCGACGGAGCCGTCGCGCGAGCCGTTGTCGACCACCAGGATCGAGGCCCCGTCCAACGCCGCCGCGTGCAGGCTCTCGAGGCACGCGAGCGTGTCCTCGCGCCGGTTCCAGTTGAGCACCACGATCACGACGTCGGCGCGGCGGATACGCGGCGGATCGGTGGGCGGGCCGGGCCGCGGCCGAAGCGCCCTGCGGACCCTGTACGCGAGAGAGAACCTCAGCGCGGCGCATGATAGTCAGTGCGCGCGCTCGGGGTCAACGCGCACGCATGCGCCGTGCCGATCGCCGCGGTGTCCGGGCGGTTGCCGCTGCGCGGCCGGCTTTGTTATAAGGGCGGCCCGCCTCGTGTCCACCATCGCCAACGCGCGCCCAGCGAGCCACACCCTCCACGACGCCCGGCTGGACCGGCGCTACTGGAACCTCATCGTCCAGTTCGCTCTCAAAGATTTCAAGATCCGGTACACCCACTCGGTGCTCGGCTACGCCTGGTCCGTGCTCAATCCGCTCATCTTCGCGGTGCTCTACTACCTCGTCTTCTCGGTATTCATTCGCTTCAACGTCCCCAACTATCCGGGCTACCTCATCCTCGGCATCGTGATGTGGAACTTCTTCGCCGAGGGCACCTCCAACGGCGTCAGCTCGCTGCTCAACCAGGCGGGGATCGTGACCAAGGCCGCCCTTCCCCGCCAGGTCATCGTCTACGCGGCGGTACTCAACGCGCTGCTCACGTTCGCGATCACGATGGTGGTCCTGCTGGTCGTGCTCCGCCTCACGGGCACGCACCTCACCTCGGCCGTGCTCGTCTTCCCCCTCGTGCTCCTCGACCTCGTGCTGATCACGGTCGGGATCTCGCTCCTTCTGGCCCCCTTGCACGTCCGCTACCACGACATCGGCTACCTCTGGGGCGTGGCGCTGCAGATCGGCTTCTGGCTCACGCCGATCGTCTACCACGACCTCATGATCCCTCCCCGCTGGCACTGGCTTCTGCGCTTCAATCCGATCGCTCGCATCGTCGGACACAGCCGTGACGCCCTGGTCTACGGCACGTGGCCCGACTGGGTGGTGCTCGCCCGCACCTCCGCCATCGCGCTGGCCCTGGCGCTGCTCGGCACCCTCGTCTTCCGCCGGATGCAGGAGCGCCTCGTGGAGTACTTCTAGTCGGAGCGCCGCGCGGATGAACGCCATCGAGGTCCGCGGTGTCTCCAAGACGTACCGCATCCCGCACGAGCGCCATACGACGCTCGCCGAGCGTGTTTTGTCGTGGTTCCGGCCATCCGGCTTCGAGCTGTTCCCCGCGCTGAACGACGTCTCGCTCGACGTGCCCGAGGGCACCTTCGTCGGCGTGATCGGCGCCAACGGCTCGGGGAAATCGACGCTGCTCAAGCTGATGGCCGGTCTCCTCGTCCCGGATGCCGGCGCCGTGCTCGTGAGCGGCACCGTCGCGCCGCTGCTCGAGCTGGGCCTCGGCTTCCACAACGAGCTGACGGTCGCCGAGAACATCTCCCTCTACGGCGCGGTCCTCGGCTACCCGCCTGGACGCATGGCCGAGCGCGTCGACGAGGTCGTCGCGTTCGCCGAGCTCGAGCGCTTCCGCGACGCGAAGCTGAAGAGCCTCTCCTCCGGGATGCTCATGCGCCTCGCCTTCGCGACCGCGTTGCGGGCCGATGCCGACATCCTGCTCCTCGACGAGGTCCTCGCGGTCGGTGACGCCCGCTTCCAGCAGAAGTGCTTCGACGTGTTCGCGGACCTGAAGAAGCGCCGCCGCACCATCGTCCTAGTGAGCCACGACGTCGCCTCGGTACAGCGCTTCTGCGATCGGGTCTTCTGGATCGACGCCGGGCGACTCGCGATGGCCGGTGCCGCCGACGAAGTGGTCAAGACCTACCTGGCGATCAGCCGTGCCGACATGCTGCGTCGGGCCGCGGAAAAGGAGCCGCTGTCGAAGGAGGACATCGCCGGCCTCGAGCCCGTCCATCGCTTCGGCGACGGTGACATCCGCTTCGTCGAGGGCACCCTCGAGCGCACCGATGGAACCACGCTCGCCCGGGTTCGCGCCGGCGAGCGCGTCGTGCTGCGCCTGCGGGCGGTCGTGAACGCCGTCTCGGCGCAACCCACCTTCGGCATGATCGTGAAGCAACTCGGTGCGCTCGGCGGACATCCCGTCTACTCCACCAACACCAAGTTCCTCGATCTCGAGCTCGGGCCGTTCGCCCCCGGGGACGAGGTCGAGGTCCGCATTCCCTTCACCGCGTCGCTCGTGGACGGGCACTACACGGTCCACGTGGCCGCCGCCGACGGCCACGCGGGGGTGGTCCACGACTGGATCAACGACTACGTGACCTTCAGCGTCGAGGAAAGCAGCTGCCACGAGGGTATCCTCGACCTGCGTGCGGAGTTCCACTGCGAGGTCGTTCGTCGCGACCGCCTGGCACTGACCGGGACCGAGTCCCCTCCGGGAGGCACCAAACCGTGAACCCGTCGAACGCGCCGCGCGTCGCGGTGCAGATACTCACCTGGAACCGCGTCGACGAGCTGGTTCCTTGCCTCGAGAGCTTCGCCCGCGTCGACTACCCGAACTACGAGGTAATCGTCCTCGACAACGGCTCGGAGGACGAGACGGTCCCGACCGTCAAGCGGGACTTTCCGTGGGTGACGCTGATCGAGAACGGCAAGAACCTCGGGTTCTGCCGCGGCAACAACGTCGGGCTGCGCTACTGCCTCGAGCGCGGGTTCGACTATGTGCTGCTGCTCAACAGCGACACGGAGGTTCTGCCCGACTTGATCGGCGAGCTGGTGGAGGTCATGCAGGCCGACCCACGCATCGGTATCGCCGGCGCGAAGAACCTGCTGTTGGAAAACCCCGCCTACATGTGGGGGCAGTACGGGGAGGTCACGTGGGGTCCCTTGCTGGTGCGCACGATCGGGCGCTTCACGCCCGATCGGAATCTGCGCGAGCCGCCGAAGGACGTCGATTGGGTGATCTGCAACGGCTGCATGGTGAGTCGCGCGGCGCTCGCGAAGGTCGGAGGGTTCGACGAGGAATTCTGGCAGTGCAACGAGGACGTGGACTGGTCCTACCGTGCTCGCCGTGCGGGCTTTCGGGTCGTGTACGTGGACCGGGCGGCCATCCTCCACAAGGGCGGCTCGAGCGGCCAGCTGGGGCACAAGAAGGTCTTCTCCTACGGCTACTTCATCGGGCGCAACGCCTTTACCTTCGCGCGGAAGTACGCCAACCCGCTGCAGAAGGCCAAGCTCTTCCTCATGGTGTGGATCGGGGTGCTCGGGCGCATCGCCTTCTTCGCCATCGACAACACCAAGAACGCCGTCCTCGGGCAGCGTCACTTCGTGCGCGGCGTCCTCGACGGCATGCGCGGGCGGCTGAGCGAGGATCACATCCTGGTGCAGTTCTCGCCCGAGCCCCGCGCCTTCCGCCAGGATCGTCGCGCGAAGATCCGGCGCTGGCTCGGCGTCTGAAGCAGTCGCGGCGCCGTCCGCTCGATCGAGCACGCGCCAGCGACCGATCGCCCGCAGCGGCCGGTAGTGTCCGGCGATCCAACGGTCGACCTCGGGAAAGACCCGCCGCAAGCGAGCGCCCGCGGGCGAGCCGACCTCCTCGAGCAGCAGCGGCCGCGCGGCCTCGAGCCTCCGGAGCACTCCGGCCTCGGGCACCAGAGCCCGGGCCTGGTCATCGGGCAGCAGGCCGGCCTCGATCAGGTAGAGCACGAACTCGTCGTGATCGAGCGGCGATCGCCGCCCCGCGAGAAAGTAGAGCATCTGGGCGTTGGAGAGGACGAGAATCGAGCGGCCACGCAGCGCCGGCGCGTCGAGCCAGCGCACCAGCGCCGCGGCCTCGTCGAACTGCGGATGGGAGTCCCAGATCCCCGGAGCCCGGTCGAATCCCTCGACGCGCGCCGGCCGCGCCCGCCAGGCAACGACGAGGCTCGTCACGAACGGCGCCGACGTCGCCACGGCGAGCAGGAAGAGCAACAAAGCCGCCGCGACCCGCCGCCCACCGGTCGCCACCGACTGCGCGCGCCTCGTCGAGGCGGCGACCAGCGGCGCGAACAGCGGCAGCGCCAAAAGGACGTGAAAGACGTCGGCACAGGGATGGAGCTGGACCAGACCGGCTGCCGCGTGCGCATGGCAAGCCGCCAGCGCACGGGCCCGCGGGGATTCCCCCGATCTGGGCTGCAGCGCCTGCCGAGCCGGCGCCCACAGCGCGATGATCGGCAGCCACATCAGAATTCGCACGGCGTCGCCGCGCCACCCCGCACCGTGGAAATAAACCCCTGGACCGCCGCCGGAAGCGACGGCGACACCGCAGAGCGCCGCGGCAACTGCGAACGCCGCAGCTGCGGTCACGCCCGTCCCGCGCAGGGCCGCCCACAGGCCTCCGCCGAGCGCGACCACGAGAACGAGCGCGCGTGCGTCCGGACGCGGGAAGGGAACGTACCATCGCACCTGCTGTGGGAGGCCGAGGATCGTGTCGAACCCCGCAGCCGGCAGCGCCCCGACGCTCCCGAAGTACGCGGCGTATCCGAGCAGCGGGAGAGCCAGGCCCGCGGCCATCCAGCCGACCGCGCGGAGCCCCTCCATGCGCGAGCGGCCCACGGGCGTCCGTAGCTCGCGTCCCGCGAGCACCAGCCCGATGGCTCCCAGCGGCGCCAGCAGCACGGCGGCGCTCCACGCCGTCGCGAGTGGCGCCACGTAGACGGTCGGGACCGCGAGCGCCGCGCCCAGCGTCGCCAGACGCAGGGCGCGCACGACGCGGGCGGCCGGCGCAGGTTGCCCATCCGCAGGCTCGGCCGTGTCGTGGATCAGGAACATCGTCAGGCCGAGGAAGCTGAAGACCCCAGCCGTCTGCTTGAAGGTCGCCGCGAGGCCCACCAGCACTCCGGCACCGAGGGACCGGCCCAACTTGCGGCCCGGGCCGCCCAGGAGTGCGAGCAGCGCACCGAGCACGAGCGGCGTCACGTAGTACGTAGCGTAGGGCGCGTTCGCGAGCCAAAGCCCACTGCCCCACAGCGCCATGATCCAGAATGCGGTGCCGAGCGGGACGCCACCGTCTCCGACGCGGCGGGCAAGGAGGTAGACGAGCAGCACGCTGGCGGCCTTCAGGAGCACCAGGGCCGCCCGGATCACCCGCAGGTCGGGCCCGAACACACGCAACAAACCGCCGTTTACCAGGAACAGGGACGGCCCGTAGATGTGCACGAAGTCCCGATAGGGAACAGCACCTTCGCTCACGCGCCAGCTCGGGTAGACCACCTGGCCCTCATCCGCCCACTCGAGCGTGATCGGGGCCACCGCCGCGAAGTAGAGCACCGCGGCCGCGAAGACGGCGAGCGCGGTCGCCCGCGACCAGCCGCGGGTCATCCACCCAGTCGCGGTTTCCGTGCCGCGACCGTGAACCGCCAGGCGAACTGGCGCAGCACCGCGCCGGCTACGGGAAGCGCCGCGAGGCGCTCCTCGAGCGCCAGCAGTCGGCGCATGAGCTTTTCGTTGCGGGCGAACGGCGAGCTCGCATAGCAGCCGGTCAACGGGTAGGCGAGAAAGTCAGTGCGCACGCGCTCGACGGCCAGACCTTCCTCGCGGAGAACGCGCAAAATCACCTTCTCGCGAAACGCGTGCTTGAAGTGAATATCGATGGGCGACTCGTACACGCACTTGCGAAAGACGATCGGATCGAGGAGCCGGTGCGCGAGGCGGCTGAACCACGACGTCACCGGCTCGTGAATCAGGAGAAGGCCGCCCCGCACGAGAACGCGGACGGCCTCGCGCACCGCGGTCGGATAGTCGATGACGTGGTGCAACGCACCGTCGTACACGACCGCTCCGACGCTCGCGTCGCGCAACGGGAGCGCTTCGCCATCGGCCTTGATTCCCGCGAACCCCTGCGCAGGCAGCCGCTCGACCGCCCGGGAGACATCGACACCGACGAGCAGGCCGCCTGCCCCCCCCCGAGCCCGCGCCAGTTGATCGAGGAAGTGCCCCTTTCCGCAGCCCACCTCGACGATCGGTCCTTCCGGCGCCGTCCGCAGCGCGGCCACGAGCCGTGCGCGCTGATGCACGACGACGGCCGCCGATCCCGGCCTGGCGAGCGGCTCGTCGAGGAGCTGATGACCGACACCGTCCTGCCACTCCCGTTCGAGCCGGCGATAGCGGGCCGCTTCGGCGCCCGAACAGGTCACCGCGCCGTCACTGCGCGCGGCGCCGCCCGGCGGTGCCACCGGCGCCCGCTCCACAGCCCGTCGAGGCGCTTGCGGACGAGCACGCCGACCACCCGGAGAAACAGACCCACGCTCTGATAGCGCGAATAGACGCGGCTGTGCTCGAGGTCGCGATTGCAGTAGTTCACGGGGATCTCGATGATCCGCTTACGTGCGCGCAGTACCTCGATGACCATCTCCGGAAATATCTCCGGGCCATGGCTCGTAAGCCGATCGGAGATACTCTCATACGTCGAGCGCCAGAAGCCACGATAGACACAGCAAATGTCGGTGAAGCGCGAGTCGAACCGCCACCACAACAGCTCGCAGAGCTTCGCGAGCGTAACGTGGGCCGCGCGCACGATCCCGCGCATGTTCGTGCCCTGCTCGATCATCTGCCGGGTCGTGCGCGTACCCACTACCATGTCGGCGTCGCGCAGGTACACCAGGAACTTCGCGACGTCCGTGGGCACGAAGGTATCGTCGCTGTAGCAGAGAATCACGATGTCTCCACGCGCTGCCGCGATACCGAGCCGCACGAGGTCCCCGGTAGCCGCCCCCGGATGCGACGCAACCACCAAACGGATCTTCCCTCCGCCGGCCGCGCGCTCGAGCGCCGGGCTCGATCGTGGGGCGACGGCCACCACCTCCGCGAGCTCGGGAGCGGCCGCGAACACCCCGAGCGCGCGGAGCTTCGTCTCGCCCTCGTCTTCGATGACGTAGACGAGGCTCGCCGTGCGGCTCGCGAACGTGGCGTCGCGCACGAGGTAGTTCGCCCAGTTGAGGTCGTCGCGCGAGTTGACGTTGACGTAGCGGCCGGTGAGCGGAAACGGCACGACCCTTGCACCCGCGGCGCAGAGTCCGCCGAGCCACGTCGTCCAGTCGCGCGGACCATGGTCGGGGCCGTCCGCGAACGAGGCCGCCAGCCGCGTGAACACCTCCGGGGCGAGCAGGTAGGTGCCGGTGCCCATCAGTGTACCGCTCACCGTCTGGGGCTTCTCCTGCATGGCCACGATCCGCCCATCCTCGATCGTAACCACGTAGTTGTTGCGAATCTGCTTCGGGAAGTCGCTGTGAACGAGGCCACAGGTCGCGAGCGCGTTGCGATAGCCCGACGCCAGAAGCGACCGATGATTCGAGCCCACGTAGCACTCGTCCGAGAGCACCGTGCAGCAGTATCCCTCGAGTCCTCGTCGGGCGATCTCCTGCCCACCGAGCAGCATCGAGTACGGCAGGTTCAGCTCGACCCGTGGGTTGGTAACGTAGAAGAGGCGCACCCCGAGCGCACCGCCGGTGCCGAGGTAGTCGCGGATCACCTCGCCGCGGTAGCCGACGACCACGCAGATGTCTCGGATGTCGAGCTCGTCGCGCAGCAGCTCGACGTTGCGGCGGATGAGGGGGACGCCGTCGACCTCCAGCATCGCCTTGGGAACCGTGGCGGTGTACGGATAGGCTCGCACGCCGCGACCGGCGGCCGGGATGAGGCCGATCAGCGTGTCCGATGACATGACCGGCCCGCTGCCGTCGTGCTAGAGGGGCGCCCGTGTTCGACGCGACGGACATCGTCATTCCGATATGCAACGAGGCCGGGACGGTCGAGGCGCTGCTCAGTCGACTTCGCGCCGCCTGCCCCGAGGCTCGCCTGATTTTCGTGGACAACGCGTCGACCGACGGGACGCTCGAGCGGCTCCGTCGATTTGCCGATGTGGTGGTCATCCGCCACGAGCAGAACCTCGGCTACGGGCGGTCGATCCGCGACGGGATGCGCGCGGCGAGCCGCCGGTACGTCATCGTCATCGACGCCGATCTAGAGTACCAGCCGGAGGACCTGCCGGCCATGGTCGCCGCGCTCGTCACGGCGCCCGCCGTCCACGGGTCGCGCTTCCTCGGCGGCGGGGCAGGGGCGCATCTGGGCGTCGTGCGCAGGTTCGGCAACGCCGCGGTGACCCGGCTCTTCAACGCGCTGTTCCGGCAGCACTTGACCGATTTGTACACGGGCGTGCGTGCTTTCGAGCGGTCCGCCGTGCCGCTGGCCCGGCTCCGCTACGACGGCTTCGAGTTCGTGCTCGAACTCTCGGCCCGCCTTGCCCAGGCCGGCGTCCGCATCGCCGAGGTCCCCGTGCGCTACCAGCCCCGGACCACCGGTCGGTCGAAGATGCGTCACGTACGCGAATTCGTGAAATTCGCATGGTACCTGATGGCCCTGCGGCTCTCGGGATGATCAGTCAGGCAGCCGCCGCCCCCAAGCGCCGCCGCATGTAGTCCGCCAGCGCCTCGCGCCAGGGTCGCATCCGGTCGAGGCCGGCGGCCCGCAGCGCGGCGTTGTCGAGCACCGAGTAGAACGGCCGGCGCACCGGCGCGGCGAATTCCTTCACCGTCGTCGGCACGAGCGGCGTGGTGAGCCCCCCCAGCTCGAAGATCGCCCGCGCGAACTCGTACCACGAACACTGCCCATGGTTGGTGGCGTGGTAGAGACCCGGCGGCCCCTCGAGCGCGAGCGTGCGGATCTGGCGGGCCAGGTCGCCGGTGTACGTGGGCGTGAGCACCTCGTCGTCCACGACACGGACCTCGGGCCGCTCGCGCGCCGCCTTGAACATCGTATCGATGAAGTTGCCGCCCTTCGCCCGGCACGGGCGGAGCCCGTAGAGGCCCGACGAGCGGACCACCTGATGGCGGTCGCCGGCGCTCAGCACGGCGTACTCCCCGGCGAGCTTCGACTGCGCGTAGACGTTGAGCGGATTCGGCCGGTCGGCCTCGACGTAGGGCGCCTGCTTCGCGCCGTCGAACACGTAGTCGGTGCTCACGTGCACGAGCCGCGCGCCCAGATCCTCGCACGCGCGGGCGAGCCAGCGCGGCGCGATGGCGTTGAGGAGATACGCCTCGCGCTCCATGGTCTCGCACCGCGGGACGTTGTGGAAGGCCGCCGTGTTCACCACCACCGCCGGCCGCAGCCGGCCGAGCACGGTGCGCACCGCATCGGGATCGCCGATCTCGAGGTCCTCGTGCGCGAGCCCGTGTACGTCCTCGTCGGCGAAGGTCTCGACGAGGTCGCTGCCGAGCTGCCCGGTGCTGCCGACGATCGCGACGCGGGTCAAAACACGCCCCCGATACGCTTGAGCGTCTGCTCCATCTCGGCGAGCAAGGTCATCCACTCGATGTTGTAGTAGCGGGGGTTGTAGAAGTCGGTCTGGTCGTGCTGCCCCATCATGCGGAGCATGTGCTCCACGGACTCCTTCACCGGCACCATCGCCTTCACGCCGAGCTCCGACTCGATCCGCTGACCGCTCACGCGGTACGAGCGGGTCTTGTAGTTCGAGTAGTCGACCTCGATCTCCACCCGCTTGATCGGCTTGAAGGCCTCCCGCACCCAGTGTGCCAGCTCGAGAATGCGGTAGTTCTTGCCGACCACGTTGAAGATGCGCCCGTGGATCTTTTCCTCCGGCGCCTCCACGCAGGCGACGTACACGCGGCTCAGGTCGCTCACGTCGACCAGCGGCCGCCACATCTCGCCGCCGGCGTGCACCGTGAGCCCCCCCTTGGCGAGCGCGTCGCGCACGAAGGTGTTGACGACCAGATCGTACCGCATGCGCGGGCTCCAGCCGTAGACCGTCCCTTGGCGCAGCAGCACCGGGCAGAAGCGGTCGTCGGCGAGCCGCAGCAGGATGCGCTCGGCGTTGTAGTTCGAGACCGCGTAGGCGGCGCGCGGGCTCACCTCCGAGTCCTCGTCGCGGAGGAAGTCCGCCGCGTAGAAGCCGAGATCGTAGATCGAGCAGGTCGACGCGAAGATGAAGCGCTTCACGCCACGCCGCTTGCACGCGTCGGCGACCACCTCGGTGCCGAGCGTGTTCATCTCCTCGTTCGCCTTCGGGTTGAACTCGGCCGTCGGATCGTTGGAGAGCCCGGCGAGGTGAATCACGGCGTCGCAGCCGTCGAGGACCGCCGCATCGAACGTGCGGATGTCGCCCTGCACGAGGTCGATCTTGTCGCGCACCTCGGCGAGCCCGTCCTCGCCGAAGTAGAGCTTGTCGAACACGCGGACCGCCTCGCCCTTGTCGAGGAGCTGCCGCACCGCGATGCAGCCGATGTAGCCGGCGCCGCCGGTCACCAGAATCATGAGCGACTCTCACCTCCCGCGACGCGCCGCGGACTCCGCGTGCGCATCTGCCTGGGCGTTTCGATTGACTGCCCAGCCGGCGGTATATACTCTCCGGCGCCCGGAGGTTGCAATGTTGCTCGATCCGAGCCGCCTGCCCCCCGTTCAGGTCTTCACGGCCAAGCACTTCGCTGACGAGCGCGGCTTCCTCCTCCAGTCGTGGGTGCAGCAGGATCTTGCCGCCCAAGGGATCCCGTCGACGTTCAAGCAGGCGATCCAGACCTGGTCGCGGCGTGGGGTCGTGCGCGGGCTGCACTTCCAGTGGGATCCGCCCATGGGGAAGCTCGTGCGCTGCATTCACGGCGCGATCCTCGACGTCGTCGTCGACGTGCGCGTCGGCTCGCCCACGCACGGCGCCCACGTCGCGGTCGAGCTCACCGGCCGCAATCATCGCGTGATCTGGGTGCCGCCCGGCTTCGCCCACGGCACCTTCGCGCTCGAGGAGGGCTCGATCGTGCTCTACGAGTGCACCGCCGAGCACGGCCCCGGCCGCGAGGGGGGCATCCTCTGGAACGACCCCGCGCTCGGCATCGCCTGGCCGGATCTCCCGCCGATCGTCTCGGAGAAAGATCGCCAGGCGCCCACGCTCGCGCAGTGGACCGCCGACCCGCGCGCGCAGCACTTCCGCTACGCCTGAGCCGACGCGCGCGGACGGCCCGGCGACCGCCGAGGCCGCGGTCGTGGTCGTCCACTGGGGCGCCGTCGCCGACACGCTTGCGTGCCTGCGGAGCCTCGCCGTCTCGACGCTGCGGCCGCGCCCGTTGCTCGTGATCGACAACGGGACGCGCGCCCTCGACGCCCGGGCCGTCGCCGCGGCGGCGCCGGACGTGGTGCTGGTGCCGTTGCCCGAGAACCGCGGCTTTGCCGGCGGCGCCAACGAGGGCCTGCGCCGTGCGCTCGCCGCCGGCGCCACGTTCGTGCTGCTGCTCAACAACGACGCCACCGCGGCGCCCGACTGCCTCGCCGAGCTGGTGCGCGTCGCGCGCTCCGCTCCCGACGTCGCCGCCGTCGGCGCCAAGGTGCTCTGCGCCGACGCCCCCGGGGTGCTCTGGGCGGCATGGGAGCGGGTCACGTGGCGCGCCGCGCTCGTGGCGCAGGTCGGCCGGGGCGCGGCGGACGGCCCTGCGTTCGCGGCGGTGCGTACCGTCGAGGCCATCCCTGGCTGTGCCATGCTGCTCACGCGGCCCGCCCTCGACGCCGTCGGGCTCTTCGACGAGGCGTTCTTCGCCTACCACGAAGACGTCGACTGGTGCGTCCGCGCCCGCGCGCGAGGATTCCGCATACTCTTCGCGCCAACCGCCCGTGTGCTCCACCGCGGCGAAGGGAGCCTCGCGGGTCGCGGCCGGGCCAACCCCGCGCGCTACCTCTCCGCCCGCAACACGGTCCTCTTCGCCCGCAAGCACGCGCGCGCACGCGACTGGCTGCGCCTCGCCGTGACCATCGGAGCGAGCCTGCCGCTCGCCGCGCTGCGCGAGCGCTCCGGCGGCCAGGGCGGCGTCGTCCGCCTGCTGCTGCGCGGCTACCGCGACGGGCTCCTCGGCCGGGACGTGCCGGTCGACTCCCTCGGCCTGCGTTGACGGTGCGCAAGCGTTCCGCTCCGGCGCTGCCGCGCAAATCAGCGCAGGCCGAGCGCCTGCAGCGGCGGCGGGCGCCGCAAGAGCCCGTCGCGGACGCCTTCGATCTTGAGCAGGACCTTTTCGGCGTCGCCGCGGGGGAGGTGCCAGAGCAGCTCGAGGGGCAGGCTCGCGGCAAGGAACGCGGCGAGCTTCAGCCGCTGCCCCGCGCTGCCGTGGCGGCGCGCGAAGAGCACGCTGTTGCGCGCGGCGAAGTACTTGCGGATGCGAACCGACGCCGGCGCGCCGCCGCCGCGGCCCGTGTGGCTCACGACCGCGGCCGGGCAGTAGACGACGCGCCAGCCGGCCGCACGCGCGCGCACACACCACTCGACCTCCTCGTGGTAGGCGAAGAACGCCTCGTCGAGCCCACCGAGCGCCTCGAGCGCCGCCGCGCGCAGCCACATCGCGCAGCCGGCGATCCAGGTCACGTCGCGCTCGCGCGCGAAGCGCGGGCCGTCGGGCTCTCCCGCCCCGATCAGCCTCACCAGGCTCTGCCGCCACGTGACCTCACCCCAGGCGAGCCAGAGTCGGCCCGGGTCCTCCCGCGTGACCACCTTCGCACCGACCGCCGCGACGCGGGCGTCCGCGTCGAGCACGCGCAGCGCCGCCGCCGTGGCCCCCGGCTGCACGCGCACGTCGTCGTTGAGCAGCAGCACGACCTCGGCGCCCCGAGCGCGGGCGGCCGCGATCCCGAGGTTGGCACCGCCCGCGTAGCCGCGGTTCTCGGGGCTGCGGACGCACACGGCGTGCGGCGCCCCGCGGGCGAGCCGGTCGCCCACCGGCGCATCCAGGCCGTTCTCCACCACGACCACGCCGACGTCCTCGCCGCTCAGGCTCGCGACGCAGGCCATCGTAGCGTCGGGATCCCGCCAGTGGACGACCACCGCGACCACCCGCGGCATCAGCCGAGCGCCTCCTCGTAGACCGCACGCGTGCGCCGCGCGGTTTCCTCCCAGGTGAACGCCGCCGCGCGCGCGCGGGCGCGCGCGGCGAGGGCCGCCCGCGCCCCGGCGTCGGCGAGGAGCCGGTCCAGGGCCGCAGCGAGAAGGTCCGCTTCCGAGCGCGGCACGAGCACGCCGGCGTCGCCCACGACCTCCGGGATCGAGCTGCTCGCCACCGCCACCACCGCGCAGCCCGCCGCCATCGCCTCGCACACGGTGAGCCCGAAGCCCTCGTACTCCGATGCGCTCACCGCCACCTCGGCGGCGGCGTAGAGCGCGCGGAGTGCCGCCTCGTCGAGGGGCCCGAGCCAGCGCACCCCCGGCGGCAGCGCGCGCAGCCACGGCGGCGCGTAGCCGGGACGGAGCCGGCCGGCGACGGCGAGCTGCCAGCCGCGCGCGGCGCCGCCCGCGCGCCCGAAGGCCTCCACCACGCGCTCGACGTGCTTGCGCGGCTGCACCGTGCCGACGCAGGCCACGAGCCGGGAGCCGAGACCGTGGGTGGCGCAGAACGCCGCCACGGCCTCCTCCTCCGGGGGCACGTGCAGCGCCGCCGCCACACCGAGGGGCACCGTGCGCACCTTGGCCGCAGGCGTGCCCAGGCGGGCGATCAGGTCGCCGCGCGCATGCTCCGAGTCGACGATCACGCGTGCGGCCCGCGCGACGCTCGGCGGCACGCACAGCCGGAAGTGCCAGCGCTGTGGCCAGGCGAACGTCTCCGGGCAGGCATAGACCGCGAGGTCGTGGACCGTGACGACGCCGGGGACCGCCAGCCGCCACGGCAGCACGCCCTTGGTGCCGTGGTAGAGCGCGAGCCCGCGCGCGGCCACGAGCCGGGGAAGACGCGCGTGGTCCCAGAACGCCTGACGGTACGTGCCGGCCAGCGGCACGAACACGCACTCGACGCCGACGTTGACGAACGCCTCCGGGCGGTCGGTGAACACCACGTACTCGTGGCCGCCGAGCCGGGCGAGCGCGGCCACCAGCTCGCGCGCGTAGGTCGCCGGGCCGCCGACGATGCCGACGAGCGCGCCGATGCCGATGCGCACCTCAGCTCCTCGGCGCGCCCGCAGGCACGAGCGCCCCGCCCGCCGCCGCCCGCAGCCCGGCGGCCGCGCCCCGCACGAGCGCGCGCGCTACGTCCGCCCGCCCGCGCAGCCGCCACAGCGCCGTGCTCGTCGCCAGCAGCGCGCCGTAGACCGGCACGAACGCGAGCCACGTCCACGCCCGGCCCCGGCGGCGCACGACCAGCCACGGGTTGCGCGCCTTCAAGTAGGCCGCCCACGGCGTGAGACCGGAGGCAAAGCCGCGCATGCCGTCGTGACGGACGACCGCCCGCGGCTCGACCACCGCGGCGAAGCCGCGCGCCGCCGCCCCCAGGCAGAAGTCCACGTCCTCGTAGTAGACCTCGATCTCCTCGGCGAGGCCGCCGACGGCCTCGAAGCAGGCGCGCGTGACCAGCAGCGCGCAGCCCATGATCCCGCGCACGCGGTAGGGACGATCGGCACGGCGGCGGTAACGCAGCAGCGTCCGCGGCACGCAGAGGAGCCCGAGCGAGTGGCGCTCGCCCGCGGAGAGCACCGCGCCGCTGCCGAGATCGACGACGCGCGGCCCGGCGAGGCCGGCCCCGGGGGTGGCGTCGAGCGCCGCCTCGAGGAGCCGCAGCGCGTCGGGCGCGAGCACCGTGTCGTTGTTCAGCAGGAGGAGGCGGTCCGCGCCCGCTGCGAGCGCCGCCGCGGCGCCGGCGTTGAGCCCGCCGGCGAACTGGCGGTTGCGGTCGAGGAGGAGCAGCCGCACGCGCGATTCGCCGCCGAGCACCGCACGCAGGCGCTCCCGCTCGGCCGCCGAGGACGCGTTGTCGACCACCACGATCTCTGCCGGCGGCACGTCCTGGGCCAACAGCGACGCAACACAGCGGTCGGTCGCGACGCCTCCTTCCCACGTGACGATGACGGCGGCGGTCGCCACGGCCTATGCGTCCGCCGCGCGCCGCGGCGCCTCCTCGGCGGCGACGAGGCCGAGCCGCTCACGCAGGAGCGCGGCCAGCGCCGCGGCCTGCCGCTCGGGTGCGAAGCGCTCGAGGACGCGGGCCCGCGCCGCCCGGCCGAGCCGCGCGGCGAGCGCCGGATCGTCGAGGAGGCGCGCGATCGCCGCGGCGAGCGCGGCCGGGTCGGCCGGCGGGCAGGCGAGACAGTGGACGCCCGGCTCGAGCACCTCCCGAAGCCCGGGCCCGTCGCGGGTCACCAGCGGGCGCCCGGCGGCGGCGGCCTGGTAGACCTTGTTCGGCACCACCACCGCGGCCTTGCGGCCGCCGCCGAAAACGCCGAGGGCCACCGCGGCCGCCGCCAGCTCGGCCGGCAGCGCGGCCAGCGGCACCGGGGCGCGCCATGTCACCGGGGCGCGCAGCTCGCGCGCCAGCGCCTCGAGCCGCACGCGCTCCGGGCCGTCGCCGAGCAGCACGACCTCCGCGCGGGAGCCGAGCTCGGCCGCCGCAGCGATGATCGTCTCGACGCCGTGCAGCGGCAGGCAGGTCCCGTAGAAGAGGACGCGCCGGCCACGAGCCGCCGCCGCCTGCGGCACCAGGAACTCGGGCTCGGCGCCGAGGTGCCACACGCCGAGCCGCTCGGCGGGCGCGCCCTGCTCGGCGAAGCACGCCGCGTGAGACGCGGTGTCGGCGAGGACCAAGTCGGCGGCTCGGAGCGTCCAGCGGTCGAGCGCGCCGAGCGCCCGCGCCCACGCGCCGCCCGGGCGAAAGACGCCCCGGTCGTCGACCAGCGTCTCGACGAGGCCGACGAGGGGGGCGAAGACGAGCCCGGCCCGCGGCCGGCACAAGGCGCGGGCGAGCAGCACGTCGAGCTGGCCGCCGAAGCCGACCACGACGAGCGGCGGCGAGCCGCCGACCGCGCGCCAGCGGCGCGCGAGCCGCCGCGCGGCCCCGGCCCAGCGTGCGACGAGGCGCGCGAGCGAGCGCGAGCGCAGGTGGGCGGCCCCTCCCAGCGGCTCGTGCAGCTCGCGGACCGCGAAGCCGGCGCCGGCCAGCGCGAGGCGCAGCAGCCGGTTGGCGCTGTGGTCGCGGTCGTACGTGCCGAAGAGGCACGCGGTCATCGGGGGCTTCACCGGCTCCGGGCGCGCAGCGGGCGCGGCGGCTCGTCCCCCGAGAGGCGCACGACGTCCGGCCCCTCACCGAGGGTGAGCTCGAGCTCGCGCACGCGGCCGAGCGTATCCTCGAGCAGCGAGCGGTTGCCGCCGATCAGGTCGGCGAGCATGCCGAAGAGCGCCGTCTGGAAGCCGACGATCAGCAGGACGGCGGCGAGGATGAGGCTTTGGATGTGCCCCGATCCGTGCCCGGCGGCGTAGAAGACCACGAAGCGCAGCCCGAGCGCGACGCCGCCGGCGATCACCAGGCCACCGAGCCCCCAAAACACCTTGAACGGCTCGTAGAGCGCGTAGATGCGGAACAGCGCCGGCACCGAGCGGCGGAGGTAGCTCGGAATCGAGCTGAACAGCCGCGAGGGACGAGTTTCCGGATTGGGCGTGATCGCGACGTGGGCCATCGCGATGTGCTTCTTGCCCGCCTGGATGATGGTCTCGTGCGTGTAGGTGAACTTCGTGAGCACGTTCAAGCGCAGCGCCGCGCGCCGCGAGAAGGCCCGAAAGCCGCTGGCCGCGTCGGGCACGCTCGTGTTCGAGAGCTGGCGCACCACCCAGCTCCCGACACGCTGCAGCAGGCGCTTGAGCGGCCCGAAGTGCGGCAGCTGCGACGGGGCACGGTCCCCGATCACCATGTCGGCTTGACCGGCGAGGATCGGCGCCACCAGGCGCGGGACGTCCGCACCCGGGTACTGGTTGTCGGCGTCCGTGTTGACGATCACGTCGGCGCCGAGCTTGAGCGCGGCGTCGAGGCCCGCCGAGAACGCCATGGCGAGGCCGAGGTTCGTGGGAAAGCGCAGCAGCCAGGTGGCGCCCGCCGCGCGCGCGACCTCGGCGGTGCGGTCGGACGAGCCGTCGTCGATCACCAGGATCTCGACGCTGTCGATCCCCGGGACGCTGCGCGGGAGCTGGGCGATGGTCTCCCCGAGCGTCGCCTCCTCGTTGAAGCAGGGGATCTGGATGATGAGCTTCGCCACCCGCGGGCCAGCTTAACCCCCGGACGCTCCAGGTGCCACCAGAACGTCCACGTGCATGACCGGCCCGGGCGGGGAGAAGCGGCGCAGCACGACCCGCACGGGCCCGCCTCCGTAGGGGGCCATGCCCGGCGTGCCCGGGCCGCAGACGGGCTCGCGCCACAGCAACCCCGCGGCGCCGAGCGCCGCGGCGGCCACGGCGAGGCGCACCGCGGCAACCACCGCCCCGCCGCCGCGCAGCACCCGGTGCACCGCCGCGGCCACGAGCAGCGCCCCGGCGAGCGCGAGGCCGCCGGCCATCCGCCGGTGCCAGGCCGGCGGTCCCCACCATGGATCGGTGGCATCCCCGCGGTTCCCGCCGGCCGCGTGCCCCCGCTCGAGGTCGTCGCGGCCGTCGGCTTCGACGAGGCGCAGGAGCTGGTGGTGCACGTCGGTCTGCCCGCCGCGCATGCTCTCCATGCGCTCGTCGACGTGCCAGACGAGGAGCCCCTCGCCCGGCAGCTTCGCGTCGACGCCCGTGCGCGTGCGGTTCTCGAGCAGGTAGTACTCCTGGGGGTGCCCTGGGGCGGCGGGGATGCGCACGACACGCGGGACCGCGAGCACCGCGGGCAGCGCGACGCCGGGCGTGGTCTGCGTGAGCGTCTCCACGTCGACCCAGCCGAGTTGGAGCTTGGACCAAGCGTCGAGCCCGCTCGGCTCGTCCCCGCGTCCCACCCACGTGCCCTGCCCCATGAGCCCCCACACGCCGATGCCTTCCTGCGGGCGGCCCCCGGGGGCGTACAGCTCGGGGAGGCCGAGCAGGTGCCCGAACTCGTGGCAGAGGACGCCGAAGTCGCTGAACGGCGCCACCTCCTCCTCGGCGATCACGCACCCGTCGGTGAATCCCGGCACGCCCGGGAGCAGCCCCGTGTAGTTGGACCACGGGTCGGTGGGATCGCCGCCCTCGGTGTGCGATTCCCGTCCCGGGCCGGCGAAGAACACAATCAGCGCCTGGCTGTCGGCGAGCGCGCGGCGGTCCGCGTCGCCGGTCGCGGCGGCGGCGAACGCGCGCAGCGCATCGCTCCCGAGCTGCGCCGGCCGCTGGACGTAGCGCGCGCGCGGCTCGGGAAGGGTGACCCCGACGCTGCCGAGGTGGGGGATCAGCGTCAGGCGTCCCGACGACACTTCGCGGTAGTAGGCGACCAGCCGATCGACGCGCGCGTCGGGCGCGCCCACGAAGTACGCCGGCGGGTGAGCGAGCGGGCGGTCGGGGAAGCCCGCGAGGATCACGAGCACGCGCAGCTCGCCGACCGTCGGCCGCCGGGCCGCGGCCGGGGCCGCGAGGCCGGCGAGCAGCAGGGGCAGCAGCAGCCCGAGCGCGCGCGAATTGACAGACCGGAGGACCTCTGTGAAAATCCGCGCCCGTCCGACGAAATCGCCTCCCGGAGGGGTCATGATTCGCGCACTCGACTCGTCAGCCACGATCCTCGCGCTCCTCTTGCTCGCGCTCCCCGGCTGCGGCGGAGGCGGAGGCGGCGGGCAGGGCGAGACGCCGAAGACCCCCACGACGACGGCCCCTGCGCCGGCGCAGCCGGGCACGACCGGCACCACCACGCAGCAGGGCAGTGAGGAGGACGAGGGCTCGCCGCTGCTCGCGTGGGCGGACGTGGACAACGACGAGGGCAAGGCGCCGCTCACGGTGCAGCTCAAGGCCGACATCGAGGGCGGCAAGGCGCCGCTCAAGGTCGTGTGGAAGTTCGGCGACGGCACCCCGGACTCGAACGAGACCAATCCCAAGCACACCTACGACAAGCCCGGCAAGTACCGCGCGGACCTGGAAGTGACCGACGCCACCGGGGACAGCGATTCGGACTACGTCGAGATCGAGGTCCAGTAGCACTCAGGAGCCCGCGCCGAGCATGCCGATCGTCTCGGCGACCGAGCCGATGCCGCGGCGCCGGCACCAGCGCGCCATCTCGCGGGCGATGCGCACGGGGGCCCGCGGGTCGTAGAAGCTCGCCGTCCCCACCTGCACCGCGCGCGCCCCGCAGGCGAGGAACTCGAGGGCGTCCTCGCCGCTGCGGATGCCCCCGATGCCGACGACCGGCACGCGCACCGCACGCACGAGCGCGTGCACCATCGCCAGCGCGACCGGCTTGATCGCGGGCCCCGAGAGCCCGCCGGCCCCGCTCGCCAGCCGGGGGCTGCCCCGTGCCAGGTCCACCGCCAGGCCGCGCAACGTGTTGATCGCGCACAGCGCGTCCGCCCCCTCCGCCTCGGCCGCGCGGCCGGCCGCCGCGATGTCGCCGACGTTCGGCGAGAGCTTCACCCACAGCGGCGCCCGCACGCGCGCGCGCACCGCCCGCACGATGCTCGCCAGCGCCGCCGGGTCGGTCGCCGGGATGCCCCCCCACTCGGGGCGGTTCGGGCTCGCGGCGTTGAGCTCGAGGGCGACGATCCCCGGCGCGCCGTCGAGCCGCGCGGCGCACGCGGCGAACTCCTCGGGCGTGTCTCCCCAGAAGTTCGCGATGACCCGGGCGCCGGCGGCGCGGAGCACCGGCAGCCGCTCGCGCAGGAAGGCCTCCACCCCGATATTCTGCAGCCCGATCGCGTTGAGCATCCCCGCCGCCGTCTCGACCAGCCGCGGCGGCGGCTTGCCCGCGTAGGGCGCGAGCGAGAGCCCCTTGACGCTGATCGCGCCGATCGCGCCCAGGTCCACGAGCCCGGCGAGCTCGGTCCCGTAGCCGAACGTGCCCGAGGCGGCGATGACGGGCGTCGGCAGGCGCACGACGCCGACCGCGGTGCCGAGATCGACCGCGCGCCGCCCCCTCACCGCCCGTCCAGGCGCAATTCCATCACGATCGCGTCCTGCCCGGGGCCGTAGTAGCCACGCCGCAGGCCCACCTCGTGGAACCCCAGGTGACGGTAGAGCCGCCGCGCGACCACGTTGCCGGCCCGCACCTCGAGGAACACGGCGCGCGCGCGGCCGGCGCGGCCCTCGGCCAGCACGGCCTCGAGCAGCATGCGCCCGAGGCCGAGGCCGCGGTGGTCCGGGTGCACGGCGATGTTGAGGACGTGGACCTCGTCGGTCACCCGCCAGCGGCAGGTGTAGCCCACGATCCGCGGCCGCTGCACCCCCTCCTCCTCGGCGACCACGAGGCGCGCGAACGGCGTCGCCAGCTCCTTCTCGAAGAAGCCGCGCGACCACGGCTGCGAGAAGGACCGCCGCTCGATCTCGAGCACGGCGGGCAGATCCTCGCGGCGCATGTCACGCAGCGCGCAGCTCGCGTGGGGCGCGGCGCGATGGACGGACACGCTACAGGCGACCCTGCGCCTTCGGCAGGATCACCTCCAGGGTCTTGTCGTGGTAGCGATGGCGGAATCCGACCACGGGGTCGTGCAGCGCCACCCGGGTCGTGAAGGCCGACGGGAACGCCGGGGCCGCGCCGGTGAGCTTGCGCACCCGCGGATCCACGACGCGCCCGTGCACCAGGAACGTGCCGTCCTTCAGCTCGAGCTCGTAGTCGTAGTCGGGCATCTCGGCCGGCAGCTCGAGCTGCTCGCCGAGCGACGACGGCGGCAGCGCCCGCGGGAACTCGACCTCCACGATGTAGGCGTCGTCGCGGTCGACGACCCGGTACACCTCCCCGTAGCGCCGCGCGCGCTCGAGCTTCTCGTCGAACGGCTCGCGGCCCGCGTAGAATCCGTCGAAGGCCACGCCGCTCTCCGCGCCGCGCGGGCCGGCGAGCAGGAGCACGAGCCGGCCGAGCGGGTAGAACACGAGCCCGTAAAATGCCCCGCGCAGGCGCGTCGCCGGCAACGGCACGCCGCGGAAGAGATTCTCGCGGAGCCGCCAGCAGGCCTCGACGACGGCCGCCGCGAAGCCCCAGAAGACCCAGGGGCGCACCGCGAGCGTGAACAGCCCGACCCGGCCCGTCGCCACGGCGAAGCTCACGAGAGCGATCGGGTAGAGCAGCAGGTCGAGGAAGACGTTGGCCGCGGTGGCGCGCTGGGCATCGAAGAAGCGCCGGTCGGCGACCGCCGCCTCGAGCCGCTGCTTCTCCGCGGCCGGCAGGGCGCCGAGCAGGCCTTGGGCGGCGGCAAGCACGGCGAGGGGCAGCAGCCGCCCGCTCCGGCGGCGCGGCGCTCCGAGCTCGCTCAGCAGCGCGTCGAAGTCGGTCGCCAGCTCGCCCGCGAAGGTGCGCGCGGGACGCGCCGGCGCCCTCGGCGCCGCCACCGGCTTCTCCACCGGCGCCCCCGCCGCCACCCGCGCCGCGGGCTTCGCCGCCGCCACCGGGGCCGCAGCCGGCGGCGCCGGGGCCGCCGCGGCGCTCGCCGCGGGCGCGGCGGCGGCTGGCGCGGCGGGTGCCGGGGCCGCCCCCGCCCGGTGGAACCGCGACGGCGCGTCGTCCGGAATGCTCTCGCCCGGATGCAGCGCCCGCGCCCGCGCCAGCAAGACCTCGTGCGTCTCCGGCAACGCCGGGTTCGGCACGCAGCAGTCCACCGGACACACCGCCGCGCACGCCTCGTGGTCGTGGAACCCCACGCACTCCGTGCACTTCTCCGGCACGATGTAAAAGACGTCGTTCGACAGCGCCGGGTGCATCGTCCCGTCCGGCGCCTGCCACTCCACGCCCCCTTGATAGATGGCGGTGTTCGGGCACTCGGGCTCGCAGGCGCCGCAGTTGATGCACTCGCTGGTGATCATCGTCGCCATCGGCTGTCCTCTTCGCCTAACGGTTTTGTCTGGGGTGGTCAAACAAACCGGCGGCCCGCAGCGCCCGCACGCGCTGCCAGAGGAAGGCCACGAACCCGAGGGCGAGGACCACGATAACGGCCGTGTCGAGGCCGTGCAGCCGCTCGCGCAACGTCATCCATTGCTCGGCCAGCAGGAAGCCGCCGTAGGCCAGCGCGGCGCACCAGGGCAGGGAGCCCGCGAAGGTGAGCCACACGAACGGCCACACGTCCATGCGCGCGATCCCCGCCGGCAGCGCGATGAACGTGCGCACGACCGGTAGCAGCCGCGCGACGAACACCGCCGAGCGACCCCAGCGGGCGAACCACCGGTCGGCGATTTCCAGCTCGTGGGGCGCCACCAGCACCCACCGCCCCCACCGCTCGATGGCCGGCCGGCCGCCGCGCGCACCGACGGCGTAGGCGGCGCACGACCCGACGACGCACCCGAACGCCCCGGCGAGCGATGCGCCCGTCAGGCTGAGCTCGCCCCGATAGGCGAGGTAGCCGGCGAACGGCATGATGATCTCCGAGGGGATGGGGACGCAGGCGCTCTCGAGCGCCATCAACACGACGATCCCCCAGTAGCCCGTGGCGCCGACGGCGCCGGTCACGACCGCCGTCAGCTCGGCGACCACCCGCTCCATCGGGACCGGCGCGCCTCAGGCTCCCGCGCCGGTGATGCGCATCCGGTAGAACGACCGGTAGACGAACACGGTCGAGGCGACGAAGAACGCGAGCGCCAGCCCGAGGCTCCACGCCCGCGGCATCGTGATCGCCAGCTCGACCGCGAGCAGGCCGAAGAGCGTCGTGAACTTGATGACCGGGTTGAGCGCGACCGACGACGTGTCCTTGAAGGGATCGCCGACCGTGTCGCCCACGACCGTGGCGGCGTGCAGCGCGCTGCCCTTCTCCTTGAGCTCCACCTCGACGATCTTCTTCGCGTTGTCCCACGCGCCGCCGGCGTTCGCCATGAACAGCGCCTGCGCGAGCCCGAAGAGCGCGATCGAGATCAGGTAGCCGACGAAGAAGAACGGCTCGAGGCAGGCGAAGGCGAGCGTCGAGAAGAACACGGCGAGGAACAGGTTGAACATGCCTCGCTGCGCGTACTGGGTGCAGATCTCGACCACGCGCTTGCTGTCCTCGACCGACGCCTTCTCGACGCCCTCGAGCTTGATGTTCTTCTTGATGAACTCGACCGCACGGTACGCGCCGGTGGACACCGCCTGGATGGCGCCCCCCGTGAACCAGAAGACCACCGCGCCGCCCGCCACCAAGCCGAGCAGGAACGGGGCGTGCATGAGCGAGAGCGACTCCATCCCCGACTTGAGCCCGTCGGTGAGCGTCATGATGATCGAGAAGATCATGGTGGTGGCGCCGACGACCGCCGTGCCGATCAGCACCGGCTTCGCCGTCGCCTTGAAGGTGTTCCCGGCGCCGTCGTTCTCCTCGAGGTAGTCCTTGGCCCGCGCGAAGTTCGGCGCGAAGCCGAAGTCGCGCTGGATCTCCCGCTCGACGTTCGGAATGGCCTCGATCAGCGAGAGCTCATAGACCGACTGCGCGTTGTCGGTGACCGGCCCGTAGGAATCGACGGCGATGGTCACCGGCCCCATGCCGAGGAAGCCGAAGGCGACCAGCCCGAAGGCGAACACCGGCGCGGGCGTCAGCCCCTGGGGGCCGGCGATGAAAAGCGCGGCCGTGCCCTGCGTGCTCACCAGGAACCCGAGGCCCATGAGCCCCAGGATGACGATGCCCATCCAGTAGGCGCTGAAGTTGCCCGCGACCAGCCCCGAGAGCACGTCGAGCGACGCGCCCCCCTCGCGCGCGGCGGTCACGATCTCGCGGACGTGCGCCGACTCCGTCGAGGTGAACACCTTGATCACCTCGGGGATCACCGCGCCGGCGAGCGTTCCGCAGGAGATGATCGCCGAGAGCTTCCACCACAGCGTCCCGTCGCCGAGGTCGCGGATCGTGAGCCCGGAGACCACGAACGTGAGCACGATGGACACGATCGACGTCAGCCACACGAGGAAGGTGAGCGGGTGCTCGAAGTTCATCCGCTCGGCCTCGCCGTACCGGGCGTGCTGGACGGCGCCGTTGATCCAGTACGAGACCGCGCTCGAGACCAGCATCATGAGCCGCATCACGAAGATCCACACCAGCAGCTTCACCTGCACGTCGACGCGGGGTACGGCGAGCAGGATGAACGTGATCAGCGCGACGCCGGTCACGCCGTAGGTCTCGAAGCCGTCCGCCGAGGGGCCGACCGAGTCGCCGGCGTTGTCGCCCGTACAGTCGGCGATCACGCCCGGGTTGCGGGCGTCGTCCTCCTTGATGTTGAAGACGATCTTCATCAGATCGGCGGCGATATCGGCGATCTTCGTGAAGATGCCGCCCGCGATGCGCAACGCCGCCGCGCCGAGCGACTCGCCGATCGCGAAGCCGATGAAACACGGCCCGCCGTACGAGGCCGGCACCACGAGCAGGATGATGAGCATCATCGCGAGCTCGACCGAGATCAGCAGCATGCCGATGCTCATGCCCGCCTCGAGGGGGATGGCGTAGGTCGGGTACGGCTTGCCGCGCAGCGCCGCGAACGCAGTGCGCGAGTTGGCGAACGTGTTCACCCGAATCCCGAACCAGGCCACCGCGCAGCTCCCGGTGACGCCGACGATGCTGAAGCCGATGATCGTGGCGACCTTGTCCCAGCCGAGGTGCTGGCCCAGGTGATCGACGGCGAGGAACTTGAAGTAGACGACCATGATCGTGCCGATGAACAGCCCGAGCACCACGATGAAGCGGACCTGCGTGATCAGGTAGGTCTTGCAGGTCTCGTAGATCAGCTCGGAGATCTCGAGCATGGAGCGGTGCACCGGCAGGCGCCGCAGCCGCTGGAATTGCACCAGACCGAAGACGAAGCCGAGGGCGCACACGGCCACGCCCGCCACCGCGAGCAGCGTCCAGCCGTCGACGCCGAAAAAGCGCACCGCGGCGAGGTCGGGGATCACGAGCGAGGCCTCGCTGGCGCGTGCGGGCGCGGGAAGCGCCGCGGCGCCGAGCGCGGCGGCCACGAGGAGCGTCAGTCGCGGAAATCGCATCAGGGCACCTTCTCCAAACAGGCGCGGGACGGACGGTCCGAGCGTCCTAAGCCCCGCCCGCGCGGGTTTCGAGTGGTTGGCCGCCCGCGACCGACCGCGGACGCTTCATCGCACTCAGCACCGGCCTCCCTAGCATCAGCGCCCCCGGAATGTCGAGAGGCGGCCGCTCACTCGCCCGGTGGTGGGGCCGGGGCCGCGGGCGCCTCCCGCAGGGTCCCCCCGGCCCCCGGCACCAGGATGGTCGGGGACATCTTCGGGCGTAGCGCCCGCTGCGCCTCGGGGAAGCCCTTGATGCGACGGCTGAACGCCTCGCTCACGTCGCGCGTCTCCTCGCGGTCGCGCATGACGTACGGGGTGATGGTCACGATCAGCTCCGTGCGGTCCACCTCGTTCTGCTCGGTGCGGAAGACCACCCCGATCACGGGGACGTCCATGAGGAACGGGATGCCGGTGCGCGTCTTGGTGACCTTGTCGTCGATGATCCCGCCGATCAGCGCCGTCTCCCCGTTCTGCACCACGAGCGTCGTCTCCGCCTCGCGGGTCGTGAACGAGGGGGACCCCGTGGCGCCGAAGTTGGGCGACGCGACGTCGCTCACCTCCTGGCGGATCTGCAGGTTGACGAGCCCCTTCGAGTTCACCTGCGGGAGCACGGTGAGGATCTTGCCCGTGTCCCGGTACTGCACGGTGTTCGCGACGGCGGGCGTCGTCGACACCGTCGCGAAGGTGGAAGTCCCCGTGAGGATCGGGATCGAGGAGCCGACCAGGATGTGGGCCTCGCGGTTGTCGGCGGCGATGATGTGCGGCGCCGAGAGCATCTTCACGCGCGTGACGCCCCGGAGCGCGTTCAGGAAGATCTGGAAGTTCTTGTTGTCGGTGAGGACCGCGAAGCCCCCCGAGCTCGGCACCGGGGGCGTCCCCGAGACGAAGCCCGTGACGTTCCGCCGGCTCGTGTTGTCGAAGATGTTGGTGTTGTTCTGCTGGGCCGAGCCCAGCAGCTGGCCCTCCGCGAGCGCCCACTCCACGCCGAACTGGAGCTGGTCGGTGAGCGTGATCTCGGCGATCGTCACCTCGAGCACGACCTGGCGGGAGACGATGTCGATCTTCTTGAGGACGTCGAGGATCAGGTTGAAGTCGCGCTTGGTCGCCAGGACGACCAGTGAGTTGGTGACGTCGTCGGCGACGATCCGCACCTCCTGCTTGAAGACGGGCGGCGGGGCGCCGAGCGCGCCCGGCGCCCCGGGCTGCCCCGGCGCGCCGCCCTGGAAGCCGCCCGGCAGCGACACGGCGTGCGTCGTCTGCCCCGGCTGGCCGGGCGCCCCCGGCTGCCCGGGCGCACCGCCGCGGCCACCGAGCTGGCCCGCCCCGCCGCCGCCGAGCCGCGTGCCGCCGCCAAGGCTCGTCCCGCCCGCGCCGCCGCCGAGCATGCCGCCGCCGGCGCCGGCGCCGCCGAATCCCCCGGCCTGCTGCCCGATCCCGCCGCCGAGGCCGCCGGTCGCCCCGCCGCCGAATCCCCCCGGGCGCTGCCCGAAGCCGCTCGTGCCCCCTCGGCCGGCCCCGCCGGAGACGCCGCCCGCGCCGAAGAGCCCGACGCCGCCCGGCGTGCCCGCGGGGTTGACCCCGAGCCCGCCGGGACCACCTGGGCCACCGCCGAAGAGGTTGTTCAGCACGTCGGCCAAGTCCGCGGCCTTCGCGTTCTCCACGCTGTAGACGAAGGTCTGCCGGCCGTACTCCTCGTCGGGCGGGATGTCGAGAAGCTTGAGCCACCGGTCCACCTCGTCGAAGACGCCCTCATCGTAGGCGATGACGACGATCGCGTTGAGGCGCTGGAGCGGGATGAGGTAGGTGCCGCCCTCCCCTTCGCCCGTCGGGGTCACGCCGTACGGTGCAAGGATGCCGAGCAGCTCGTTGGCGAGCTGGTCGGGGTCGCCGTACTTCATCTTGTAGACGCGCGCGTGGAGGTTGCGGAACGTGTCCGTGTCGAACGTGGCGAGCAGCCCGCGCAGGCGTTGCACGTTCGACTGGAGGTCGGTGATCACGACCAGGTTGGCGCGCGGGTAGGACATCACGTCGCCGCCCGGCGTCAAGAACGGCTGCAGGATGTTCGTCATCTCGTCGGCGGAGACGTGCTTCACGGGCACGATCTCGATGACGAAGCTGTCCTCCTGCCGCGCGGCCGTCCTGGTCGCCGCCGCGCGCGGGATGATGGCGCGCGTCTTCGCCTCGGAGACCGGGAGGATCTGGTAGAGGTCGCCCACCTTCACGGCGGCGATGCCGTTGTTGCGCAGGATCTGGTTGAAGAGCGGGAAGAGGTCCTCGCGCGCGATCTTGCCGGTGGTGCGGATCGTGACCTGCCCCTCGATCCGCGGGTCGATGGTGTAGGAGAGCCCGAGCGCGGTGGCGAGGCTGTGGATCACCTCGCGGATATCCGCCCGCTCGAAGTTGAGGACCATGGCGTCCTCGTCGCCGAGCGGATGGTCCTCGGGCGCGGCGGGAGCGGCCTCCGCGGGCGCCGCCGGCGCCGGCGTGGGTGGAGCCGCAGCGGGCGGAGCGGCGGTGGGCGGCGCCGGCGCGGCCGGGGCGGCCTCCTCCGTGCGCGCGCGCCGTGGGCCGGCGAGCACCGCGCCGGCGGCCATCAGCACCAACATCCATCGCCCCTTCACTGCACGCTCCCTTCCCTCGTCGCCCTAGTGCCGGCGCCCGAGCTGCCGCTCCCGCATGCGCTGCATGCGCTGCTGGAGCTGCGCCGCGGCCGCGGCCGCCGGCGGCTGCGGGGGCACCGGCGCCGCGGGCGCCGGGACACCCGGCCGCGGCGGACCCGCGGGCGCCGGCGCGCCGACGCCCGCCGCCGGCGACGCCCCCTGCGTGATCCCCGCGGCCGGCGACGCCGTCGCGACGCCCGGCCGAGCGGCCACGGGCGGCCGCGGCGGCGCCCCTGGGGCGCCGGGGCCGCCCTTCTTCTCGATCAACAGCGGCATCGGCACCGGGTCGTTCGACGGCGAGACGAGCTGGATCGCGCCGACGTCGATCGACCGCACCGTGTATCCCGAGATCTGATCGCCGACGTGCAGCCGGCGCTGCTGGTTCTGCTGGTTCGCGTCGAGCACGTAGGCCTCGCGCTCCCCGCTGACGATGCTGATCCCGACCAGCGTCACGCCCGTCGGCGGATCGACCTTGCGCTCGACCGAGGCCGCGGCCGCTCCCTTCGCGTCCTCGACCGGCTTCTGGCGGCTCTGGTCGAAGAGATCCTTGTCGACGATGGCGGCCACGAGCGTCGCCGGCGTCTGGTCCGCCCGCGCGCCACCCTTCTCCGCACCGCCGCGCTTGTGGGAATCGCGCTTCTCCGGCGCCGGCGTCGGAGCCGACGGCCGCGCCGCGACCTCCACGACCGGGAGGCTCCGCGTCCACGTGCGCGCGATCTCGACCCCGAGCAGGAGCACGAGCAACCCGAGGATCGCGTTGATGATCGCCCAGCGGCCCATCACCCGCTCTCCGGCCCCGCCGCGGGGGCCGCGGGCGGTGCCGGAACCGGCTCCGGGCCCGGCGCGCCCGGGGAGACCGCCGTCCCTTCCGCCTCGCCCTCGGCCGGCTTCGGCCCCGACTTCTTCTCGCCCTCCACGAAGCCATCCACCTCGACCGACACCTGCAGGGTCCGCGGTCCCTTCTGGCCGGGCACGGCGCCGCGCCGGCTGATCTCCACGAACGGCACGCTCAGCTGCTGCCCGTACTCGAGCGCCGCGAGCAGCTCGGCGAGCGGCTTGAGCTCGCTCGAGATCGTGAGCCGCACGGCGACCTTCCGGAACGGCTCGACCACCTCCTCCTTCATCACCTGCGTGCTCTGCACGGTGACGCCCTTCTCGGCCGCGATGGCGTTCGTCTTCTCCTGGAGCGCGGCCGCCCCGAGCGTACCCGTCCCCCCCGGCAGAAGCCGGGTTTTCGCCTGCTCGAGCCGCTGGTGGAGCTCGTCGCGCTCGGCCTTGAGGCCCGGCGCCGCCGCGACGAACCGGGCGGCGCGCTCGAGCGCCTCCTCCCCGGAGGCGATCTCCTCGGCGACGTTGCGCCGGTAGCCGCGTACGGGCTCCACGAGCGTGATGTCGAGCAGGTAGAGCATCACCGCCACGCCCACCGCGGCGAGGATGCGCCGGTCGCGCGTCCCGTGTCCGGCGTACCAACGGACCAGGCGCGCCCACAGCTCGCGGACGCTCACTTCTCGACCTCCGCCACGATCGAGAAGCGCTCCTTGTCGCCGCTGCGCGTGGTGGGGGAGGTGAAGGAGACGTTCTTGAAGTGCCGCGACTTCTCGAGCGCCGCGATGAGATCCGACGCCGAGCGCGCCTGGCCGTCGATGGTGAGCCGCCCGGCGCGCAGGTTCAAGCTGGTGAGATACGCGTCCGCCGGCACGAGCTCGGTGAGCTCCTTCAGCAGCAGCGTCACGCGGTGGTCCTGCCCGGCGGTGAGGATCGCGAGGTGGTGTTGGAGCGCCGCGATCTCGTCCTGCAGCGCCTTCGCCGCGCGCACCTGCGGCTGCACCGCGGCGACCTGCTCCTGGATCTGCCGGCGCAGGAGCTCGTCCTTCACCAGCGCGCTGCCGCCCCACACGAGCAGGAGGAGCGCCGCCACCCCCACGAGCACCACCGTGGTGAGCGACAGCCCCTCCTCCGACCGTCGCCGGCCTTCCGCGGGAAGCAGGTTCATCGGCACGGTCGCTTCGCGCACCGCGCCCAGCGCCGCGCCGACGGCCGGCAGCAGACCGGGCTCGGGGGCCGTCAAGAACTCGGGCGGCGCCTCGAGCCGTCCCGCGGCGAGCGCGGGCAGATCGCCGTCGCCGAGGTCGGGCGCCGGCGGCCCCGTGCCGTTGGCGAGCTGCCAGCGGTAGAGCGGCACGTCCTCGCCGGCGAGCGCGGCGTCGGAGAGCTCGCGCGCGAGCGACCGCTCCACCGCGGCGGCCTCCACGCCGCGATCCTCGGGCAGGAGCTGGCTCGCGACCAGGCGACCGTCGTTCACCAGCGCGAGCTCGATCCCGCCCGCGGCCGCGAGCACGAGGCCCAGCGAGCAGCGCTCCTGTCCGCGGCAGAACGCGACGTAGTCGGCGATCGCCGTCGACGCGAGCACGATGCCGCGCGGGCGCACGAACGCCTCCTCGAGCGCGTCGAGGTAACCACGCACCACCTCGCGGGGAATACACATGAGCAGGACCTCGAGCCGGTCCTGCCCGAGCGGGCGCGCCGAGAAGTCGAAGTAGACCTGCTCGCGCGGCAAGGGGATCAGGTGCTCGATCTCGTACTCGATCACCTGCCCCACGTTCTCGGCAGCCGCGGCCGGCAGCAGCACGCGGTTGAAGGCGGCCTCGGCCCGCGAAAGGCAGAGCGTGGCGCGACGCGTGTCGACGCGGTGCTCCTGCGCGAAGGTCGCGACCGCCTGCGCCAGCGCCTGGCGGCGCTCGGCCGGCCGGTCGGTGCCGGGAAGCGGATAGGTCCGCGCGTTCCGCAGCCGAACCTGGAAGAAGCGCTTTGTGACGTGCGCCAGCGCCACCTCGTGCGCGCCGACGTAGATGCCGAGGCCGTCGAGGAAGTCGGCGCGCCGCAGCCGCTGCGACAGCTCGCCGAGCGTCACGACGTTCCCCCGGTCGCCCCCGGCGCGTCGGGCAGCATCCCGGTCCACGGCGCCCGGTCGAGCCAGCGCAGGATCTTCGGGCCGTCCGTGTCCTCGCTGGCGAGCTCGATCACGGCGGCAACGGTCGAGCGGTTGCGTTCGTGCTGCGTGTCGGCCCGCGCCTCGAGCAGGACCGTGTGCGGCGCCTGGTCGACGAGCCCCGCGTCGCCTGCGGCGAGGAAGCCCAAGCCCGGAATGACGGGAGCGACCGCGGCGCGCATGCGTTCGAGGAAGCCGACCGGATCGGCGGCGCGGTCGGCCTCGATCGCCGTCGCCGCGTCGGGCCCCTGTCCACTGAGGATCGCCAGCAGCGCGGGTGGTGCGGTACGGACGTTGATGTTCGTGCTGCGGTTGAACACGGACACGAGGTCGCGGAGCCCGGGCATGCCTCCGGTCCCGTAGAACAGCTCGGGCGTGACCCCCCGCACGAGAAGCAGCTCCTCCGGCGAGTCGAAGAAGCCGTTCTTGGCGCGGTAGGGGGGGTTGAGCGAGAGGTAGTAGTCGCTCTCCGCCCCGTTGGGGCGCGTCTCGTCGTCCGCATCGCGCCAGTCCATGATCGCGGCGACGATGGAATCGATGCTCGACTGCGTGTCCCGGTTGACGCCCTGCACCTTGGCATTCGGCCCCGCCAGCAGCGCGGTGATGACCGTCGGCAGCACGACCTGATCGAGCGGGAGGTTGTTGATCGGGAAGAGCCCGTCCTCGTCGGTGACCCGCACCTGGTAGTGGCCGCCGGCGAAGTCCCCGTCGTGCCATTCGCCATCGACCGGAACCGGGGTGTCCGCGTCCTCGTCGTCGAGCCCGCGCGACATCGTCTGGCCGGGGGCCCCCGGCTGCCCGGCCGCCGGCCCGGGCGCCCCGCCCTGCTCGCGGGCGCGGATGGTGTCCCAGAGGGCGCGGTTCATCCCCGCCAGCGCCAGGTAGTAGCCCCGGGTCTCCTCGGCGAAGTTCACCGCCGCCATCGCGTCGTCGCGCATGTAGCGGGCGAAGTCGAGCGCGAGCACGCCCAAGATCGTGAACACCCAGAGCACGAGCAGGAGCGCGACGCCGCGCTGGCGGGAGCGCGGCATTTCAGTTGTCTCCCTCCGTGTCGCCCGCGTCCGAGCCGTCGTTCCCGGAGAGGTCCTCCGGCGACTCCGCCACCTGCTCGTCGTCGACCTCGCCGGTGTTGTCGCCGACCGTCGTGCACATGATGGGGATCTCCTGCCCCCAGGTGTCCACCTCGAGACCGGGCATCCCCTTCACGAGGATGCGCACCGCCGCCGGCAGCATCTCCTCGTTCTGGCCGTCCCACGACGACTGCCAGCTCGTGTCGCCGCCGTCGTTGAGCATGTACTGGAAGCTCAGGCTGCGGAAGCCGTCGAGCAGCACCGTCGCCCGGTCGCCCGGCTTGTCCACCGGCTCGCGCCCGAGCGTGTCGGGCGAGAAGGCCTGGCTCTCCTCGAGCAGCAGCCGCGGCGGGGCCTCCTCCAGGCGATAGACCACGCGCGTGAGCCCGCCGCCGCCCTGGAGGCCCGCCGCCGTGACGAAGGTCATCGAGGTCGCGGTGCCGACGAAGTACGGGTAGATGTCCTCGTCGCGGTTGCGGGCCGGGTACGCCACGGTCGACTTGATCTGCCGGATGAGCACGTCGCTCGCCACCCGCAGCCGCTCCGCCGTCACCACCGCGACCTCTCCCCGCTGGACCGCCCGCACCCCCAGATGGAACGCGCCGTAGCAGATCGCCGCCACGAGCGCGAGCGCCGTCATGGCGAGCATGACCTCGAGAAGCGTGAAACCGTGCCGCCGGTCACTCATTCTCGGAAGCCACCCGCATGCTTTTTAGCGTGTAGGTCTTGAATCCGCTGCCGTCCCGCCACGTCACGTCGACCTCGAGGTAGCGCAGCGCCACGTCGGGCACGACGTCGAGCGCGCCGGTGTCGATCCCCTCCGTCTGCCCCGCGTGCCGCACGATCACCCGCGTCTTGAATCCTTCGGCGGTCGTCCGCTCCTCGGTGTGGTCGGTGATCTCCGGCTGGAACAGCAACGCGTCCATGGCCGCGCGCGCGTGGAGCACGGCGCGGGTCTCGCGCGAGGCGCGGTCTTCGAGACGCAGGCTGCCGCTGAAGACGTTGAGGCAGGTGACGATGCCGACGCCGAGGATC
>Ga0209060_10000385_pt1 | contig 87455 bp, 71 predicted proteins | sample Coa_R1_8_FD_187155 | JGI IMG/M metagenome (GOLD analysis project Ga0209060, IMG submission 187155) | Surface soil microbial communities from Centralia Pennsylvania, which are recovering from an underground coalmine fire - Coalmine... | ecosystem: Environmental > Terrestrial > Soil >... | reverse complement strand
TGGCGCTCGCGGTGGGTGTGCTGGTGGATGAAGCCACGGTCGAGATCGAAAATATCCATACGCAAATGCTGCCGGGCGTCTCCCGCGCCCGCGCTGTGGTGGAAGCGTGCAGCCGCACCGCGCTCGCCCGGCTGCTCTCCATGTTCGCCATTCTGGCGGTATTTGTGCCGTCCTTCTTTTTGGTGGGTGTCGGCAGGCAGCTCTTCGTGCCGCTGTCGCTGGCCGTCGGCTTCGCCATGATCGCGTCTTATCTGCTATCCAGCAGCCTCGTGCCGGTATTTTCCACCTGGCTGATGCGCGAGGCGCACCGCGGCGAGGAAGCCTGGCTGCGATCGGTTTATGAGCGATATTTGCGCGGTGTGCTGCGGCTGCGTTGGCCGCTGGTCATCGTCTATCTCGGCGCTACGGTGGCTTTGCTGATCGTCCTTCTGCCGCGCATCGGAACCGAGATCTTCCCCGACACCAATCCATCCCTCTATCGCATCCGTCTGCGCGCGCCGGTCGGAACGCGCATCGAGGAGACCGAACGAACCGTCTTACATGCGCTCGACATCATCCATCGCGAGGCCGGCGGTCCCGGCAAAGTCGCAATCACCAGCGATTTTATGGGCGTGCAGCCCTCCAGCTATCCGGTAAACCTGATTCATTTGTTCACCGCCGGGCCGCAGGAAGCATTGATCCAAATTTCCCTTCAGCCGGATGCGCTGCGGGGCGAAGCTTTCCGCGAGCGCGTGCGCCACGATGTCGAGCGGGAATTGCCGGGCACCGAGATTTCTTTCGAGGCCGGCGACATCGTCAGCCAGGTAATGAGCTTCGGTTCCCCAACGCCCATTGAAGTGGCCGTCATGGGCTCCAATCTCGCCGACAACTACGCCTATGCGCGGAAAGTCCGCGACTGCATGATGAAGCTGGATTTCCTCCGCGACGTTCAGTTCGCGCAGGAGCTGAACTATCCCACGCTGGATATCGATATCGACCGCGATCGTGCCGGCCAGTTCGGGCTTACCATGTCCGATGTGGTCCGCTCGGTAGTACCGGCCACATCCTCTTCCCGGTTCATCGCGCCCAACTACTGGCGCGACCCGGCCTCGGGCAACGCGTTCCAGATACAAGTCGAGTTGCCGCAGAACCGGTTGCAAAGCGTGGAAGAAATCGGAGATTTGCCCGTCATGCCGAATGGCCGCCGCGAGCCGCAGCTCACCGATATTGCCGCGCTCAAGCTCGGGACGATGCCGGGTCTGATCGAGCGGTACAACGGGCAGCGCGTGGTCAGCGTCACGGCGAACGTTCACGACCTGACGCTGGGACAGGCGGCGGCCCGCCTCCGTGATTCGCTTGCATCCGCCGGTACGCCGCCCAAGGGCGTAACAGTCCGGACGCGCGGCGAGATTCCTGCTCTGGAAGGCACCATCTCCGGATTGCAAATTGGCTTGGCCATCGCGGTGATCGCGATCTTCCTGCTGCTGGCGGCCAATTTCCAATCGGGCCGGCTGGCATTGGCCATCCTGCTGACCATCCCGGCAGTGCTTTGCGGCGTGATCCTCATGCTGCTCGCCACCCGTACCACGCTCAACATCCAATCGTTCATGGGCGCGATTATGGCCATCGGCATCGCGGTGGCGAATTCGATTCTGCTGATTACCTTTGCCGAACGCTTCCGCCGCGAGGGGCAGCCCGTGGCCGATGCTGCGCGTTCCGGCGCCGCCAGCCGTTTGCGCGCCATCCTCATGACGGCCGCGGCGATGATCTGCGGCATGATTCCCATGGCCCTGGGTATCGGCGAGAGTGGTGCCCAGGCGGCGCCGCTGGGACGTGCCGTCATCGGCGGGCTGATCGCCGCCACCTTCACGACGCTGACTGTGCTGCCTTCTATCTACGCCATCGTGCAGGACCGCGCCCGGCCCACGTCGCCTTCGCTCAATCCTATGGACCCATCGAGCCGTTACTATGAAACGCGCTGAAATCGGTTTGCTCCTATGTGCGGCCCTGGCATGCGCCGCCGCGCCGGATAACGGCCCGCTAGCCGCGGTAATCTCCAAACCCGTGTCGCGCAATATCGAATTGCCCGGCGAATTCCTGCCGTTCCTGAGCGTGTCGCTGCACGCCAAGGTCGCAGGCTACGTGGAGCGCGTGCTGGTAGATCGCGGCAGCGTGGTGCGTCCGGGCGATCTCCTGGTAGAAATGAACGCCCCGGAAATGCAGTCTCACATCGCGGAAGCGGAATCGAAGGTACAGGCAGCGGAATCCGAACGGCTCCAGGCCGAAGCCCAGTTGGCCGCCGCCCAAGCGACCTATGACCGGCTCAAACAGGCCTCCGAAACACCCGGGGCCATCGCCGGTAATGAATTGATTCAGGCTCAAAAGCAGGTAGAAGCGGCCCAAGCTTTGGTGCGCTCGCGCCAGGAAGCCAGCCGCGCGGCCCAGGCCGCCGTGCAGGCGCAAAAGGATCTGCAGGCTTACCTGCGCATCACGGCGCCCTTCGAAGGAGTCATCACGGAGCGCATGGTTCACCCCGGCGCTCTGGTCGGGCCAGGCGCCGATATGCCGCTCCTCCTCTTGCAGCAAATCTCGCGCTTGCGGCTCGTCGTGCCGGTGCCGGAAGAAGATGCGGGCGCCATCGTGCGCGGCGCGCCTGTTTCCTTCCACGTGCCGGCCTACCCGGAACGGACCTATTCCGGAACGGTGGCACGCATTTCCCACGTCCTCGATCCGAAGACGCGCAGCATGCCTGTGGAACTGGATGTGAACAATCCGGATGGATCGCTCGCGCCCGGCATGTATCCGAGCGTGCGCTGGCCCGTACGGCAAAGCCGCCCGGCTCTTTACGTCCCGAGAACCAGCGTGGTCACTACCACCGAACGCACCTTCGTGATCCGCGATCAGAACGGCCGCGCGGAGTGGGTCGACGTGAAGAAGGGGCCCACCGAAGACAATTTGACCGAAGTCCAGGGTGACCTTCATCCCGGCGACCGCGTCGTGCGCCTGGGAACCGACGAACTCCGCGAAGGCGCGCTGATCAAGTAGCGGAACGCCGGGTCGCCAGATCGGTGCACATGAGCTGCAACACTCGAGCCGCGCCGGGCGGCAACCCGGCAATCCTGGCATCCTGACCGGCGCCAAGCACCTCCGTGAGCAACTCCTTCTTGAGGCCAATCCATCCGCCTGGCGTTTCGTAACTGACCAGGAAATGTCCTTCCCGCCGCCCCGCCAGCAGTTGCGCCCGGTCGTACGCGCCCGAAACGGCGAAATACCGCGCCGGCAGTTCCGGAATTTCCGGCGCATCCGAATCGATATGCAGCCGGCCGGTCGCGTAGAGGATCTTGCGGTCGGCGTGTTTTGACAGTTCGCTCTCCATCCGTCCGTAAACTTCTTCTGCGAACTGTTGCGGATAGTCGTACAACCGCTGTACTTCGTCGGGGATGTGAGGCAATCTCCGCCAGCCGTTCACCCAGGCGAGCTTTGCTGATTGCGTTTCCCCATCGGCGTCACCTTCGTCGAAAACATCTTCCAGGCTGAATCGCGTTTCGGCATCGTGCTCGAGGGCTTTGAGCGCCATGTGCTCGATGAGATGGGACGGCAACCCGAAGATCACTCCGTATGGAGAATAGCCGCCTGCAACCGGCCGGAAACGTCGAAAATCGTCGCGCAACGGCTGCATCAATCGGTCGATGAGCGCGCCGTACTCTTTTAGAAGCCGCACGTGCCGCTGCCCCGGTGGCGAATACACGGCTTCGCCTTCGCCATCGGTTGCGATGAAAACATGCTCGATCATGCTGTATGCGCTCAACAGTTCTAGGCGGTTCAGAAACAGCTCGGGATCGGCAGATATGCCCTGCCAGATGGCTCCTGCCAGGCCGAGCCGCGTTCGCATATCGCCGCTCTCCAATGCGCGCTCATACGCGTTGAGCAGCCACACCAGTCCTTGAACCAGCAATGCGAAATCGAGCGCATTCGATGTGCGGGTGCGAAGAACCACGCTATGCTCGTCAATTGGCACGCCTTCTTTCGTGCAGTAGTAACGAATCTGTGAGGTCAAATGCCCGCCAATCATGCGAACATGGGCCCTTTGGATTTCCAGCACGTCCGCTTCGGGAAGCGTCTCTGTGACCTGCCGGGCGGCCTCGAAATAGGGCGCCAACTCATCGGTTATGAGGCTCTGCGCCAAAGGAATCAGCCAGCGTGCATCGCGCAGCAGCGCGGGCTGGCCGCCGGGTGAGCTCTTCCAAAGCTCATCGAGCACGCCTTGAGTTTCCGCGAGCCGCCCGCTCGCGCTGTTCGCGCGCTCATCCCAGAGCCGCATACTCAAAAACTGGAGATACCGGAGCACATACAGGTTGAACAGCGTGTGCGCGTAGTGCATACGGCCGTTGCGGCCGGGCCACCGCGTCTGCTGCCAGCAATAGAATGCGCGAATCATCATCTCCGCCGGATGGATCAGGTCGTTATGCAAACCCTGAACCGGGCGAGGTCTGAATCCGGAGGCCCAATGCGCTTCTTCCAGTTGGCCTCTGACACGAGCTTGCTCGGCAGTCACTCCCGCGCGCCGGAAGAAGCAATCCTCGAAATGCCGGGATAGAAGAGAATGGTCCTGCAGGTATCCGGCCGGTTTTCGCTGGGCGTTGAGAACGGCCTCTATGCTCTCGACGATCTCTTCGCGATGCGCCAGGTACAGTCGCAGCAGTTCGACGTTTGCCTGAAACGGCACTGGAGAGAGTATAACCAGGAATGCGGAATTCATATAACCGCCGCGTATTTGCCGGCGAGTCACCAAGCCGCTGGTGACCGCTCGACCGCAGATGGAGCGGTGAAAGCCGAGGCGTTTTCGGCAGCCAGTAGACTTATGTTGTGAAGAAAATTGGCTTTCTCTCCTTCGGTCATTGGACGCCCTCTCCGCAATCGCGAACGCAGTCGGCAGCGGACGCATTGCTCCAATCCATTGACCTCGCCGTAGAGGCAGAGCGCCTGGGAATGGACGGCGCCTACTTTCGCGTTCATCATTTTGCGCGCCAACTGGCGTCGCCGTTCCCACTGCTTGCCGCGATCGGAGCCCGCACCCGACGGATTGAAATCGGCACCGCAGTCATCGACATGCGTTATGAGAACCCTCACTACATGGCGGAGGACGCTGGCGCCGCGGATCTCATCGCCGGTGGACGGCTGCAGTTGGGAATCAGCCGCGGTTCCCCCGAGCAGGTGATCGATGGTTGGCGCCATTTCGGCCACCTGCCGCGGGAAGGCGAGGACGATGCCGCCATGGGCCGCCGGCACGCCGAAGAATTTCTGGGCCTACTGAGCGGCAAGGGCTTTGCCCAGCCAAACCCGCGCCCGATGTTTCCCAATCCACCCGGGCTGCTGCGCGTGGAGCCCTACTCCGAAGGATTGCGCGATCGTATCTGGTGGGGGGCGGCGACCAATGCGACCGCCGTCTGGGCCGCCAAGCTCGGCATGAACATGCAATCTTCCACGCTCAAATGGGATGAGACCGGTGAGCCCTTCCACATTCAACAAGCCGCCCAGATTCGCGCCTTTCATGCAGCCTGGAAAGAGGCTGGCCACGCTCGTACGCCGCGAACTTCCGTCAGCCGCAGCATTTTCCCCTTGATGAACGACACCGATCGTTTCTATTTCGGGCGAGGAGGCCAGGAAGAGGACCAGATCGGCATCCTTGACAACACACGAGCGATCTTCGGCCGCGGCTACGCGGATGAGCCGCATGTTTTGATCGAACAGCTTAAGAAGGACGAGGCCATCGCGGAGGCCGACACTCTCTTGCTCACCATCCCGAACCAACTGGGCGTCGCCTATAACGCGCACGTCATGGAGGCGATTCTAACGGAGGTCGCCCCTGCGCTCGGCTGGCGCTGAAGGGGCCGGCACTCTGGCGGCTCGGGACAATCCAGTCTCAACACGGTTGCGCTTATGCGCTACTTGAAGGAATCGGGCACTCCGCTTCTGTCAATCCCATTGCCGGAGATAGGCTCGCGTCACGCATATTTCCTCCGTAGGGATGTTGCATGTCAGGTTCATATCCCCAGCCGCAAGACGCTGAGGCAGGCAGCAGAACGCCGCATCGTCGCTGATCGGAGAAAACGCTGGGCGCGGTTCCGGTTGGCCAAGGAAGCGGCATTGGGAAACCAATGCGGCGAATCGCAAGGATTTCACGACGCGCAAGCAACACAGCGCATCCCGAACCTGCCTCGTCCGCCAGGAAGTTGAGCTCTAAAGCCTAGCGTATTCATTTTTCGCTTGTTTCAAGATCGGGATCTCGCCGTCGGCTTCCTTCCAGAGCGTGAGAAAATCTTGGTAGGCCGCCTTGGCCTTGGTCTTATCTCCTGATAATGCCAGCGTCCGCCCAAGCTGCAAGCGCGCTATCAGGCCGACGGGATCACTGGCAACGATTCCGGGGTGATCGAGAACCTTCTGGAATTCCGTGGCGGCTTCGCCGTAACGGTGCGCGGTCAGGTAAGCTTCACCGCGGACATAAGGCGCATACAGGTTCCCAAAGAAACCGTACCAACTGCATGGGATGGCGAGATCGTAGGGTGCCGTCACCTGTAGTTGTTCGATGACGCTGGAAGCATTGCCCCTATTCAGAGCAACGAGAGCATCAAGAACCGGCACGTAGGTGAATCGCACGCACGTATCCTCCGGGAAGCGCTTTCCCAGATCACGCGCAAGCGCTTGCGAGCCCGCATTGTCGCCTGAAACAGCCAACGCAAGGGCGGCGCCGTATTCCACATCTCGGCTCTTCAAGAGCTCGATCGCCGCCTTTGCGCTTTTCCGCGCTTCGCTGTAATTCTCGAAGAACGCTTCCCGTACTGCGGCACCGGCTGCAAACAGGGCGGCTTTTTCCTGCTGATGTCCTTCCTGCGATAAACTCATCCCCTGGCGTGTCTTCGCTCTGGCCTCTTGCAAATGACCGTGATACGCCAGGACAGAGCCCTCGATATTGGTCATCCAGTCTGCCGCTTCGGGGCTGTCCTTGGCCGCCGCCGCGGCCCGTTTCATACCTGCACCGTCGTTCTTATAGAACGCAATGACATAAGGCAAGATTAGCAGGTCGGGAGTCGAGAGTTTTCGTTCGGAAGCTCGCTGCACCGTGCTTTCCGCATCGCGATAACGTTCGAGAAAGAGGTAAGACCAGGCAAGATTCGGATATCCGAAGGGAAAATCGGGATTGATCTCAATCGCTCGTTTTGCCAGCTCAGCGGATCGCTCGTATTTTCCGAAAGTCTGGTATGCCGCTGACAGCAGCGTCGCAGCCTGTATCACACGAGGATATGTCTGTACCCACGATTCGCCGGCTCGCTGTGCTTCTTCGAGATTTCCCGTCACTTGTGATTGATAGGAAAACTCGATGAAGAAGCGTTCCTGGTCCGTCGCGCGGTCACGGAGTTCGTAGGCTTTGCGTATGCTTCCAGCCGCTAACGCAGGCTGCCCAGTGTCGCCGTAGATGCGTCCCAGGAATGCGTACGCCATGGCAAAATTAGGATCAATTTGAATAGCGCGCTGAAGAAGTGAGACCGCTCCGGATGTGTTTTCTGAGAAGCCGATGTTCCAGGCGGCGCTGTACAGTTTCCACGCTTCGAGCGAGGGTGTAGTAGCCTCTACAAGGGGTGTCGAGTGCGCCTTGAGCGTGGAGAGGGGCTCACCAGCCTTGGTTCTGAATTTCGTGGCTACCTGATTCAGCGCGTTTAGAACATCTTCTTTCCGGGGCACGTGGAGTTGTTGGTCGTCAAGGATTTCTCCTGTGCGGCAATTCGTTGCACGGAATCCCAATACGTATTGGCTGCCTAGCTTGCCGACCGAGCCTTGCACGACGGCAGCACTAAAGGTGCGCTCACAAACCTCGCGTGCGATGTCATCGGTTACCGGCGTGCTCTGAGGGCGACCCATCAATTGCAGCATTCCGCGTATACGTTGGTCCGGGACGAGGCTCAGGAAAGGCGATTGTCCCAGCTCGACTGCCAAGCCCTGGCGAAGTGTCTGGTCAAAGTCGGAGTCACCCGTCTTGTTACTGAAGTCGGCGAGGACGATCGTATCCCGTTCCGTAAGTTTCGGCGTGCGCTGAAGGTACAAGTAGCCCACCGCGGACAAAGCAAGCACACCGGTGACTGCCGAAGCAATAACTTTCCGCCGTTTGCTAGAGCCAGGGGCAAGCTTCGCTCCGGCCAGTACCCGCGCCGAATCGGCCTCTTCCTTGAGGCGCTGGAGATCAGCACGGACTTCCGAGGAATGCTGGTACCGTAAGTTGCGATCCTTTTCGAGGCATTTCTGGATGATTTGGGCCAGCTCAAACGCTAGACCTGGATTCAGTTGTTCTGGCGGCACAGGTGCGCGATTCAGGATCGAATCGAAAATCCCAGCCGACGTCTCGCCATGAAATGGCAGCGCTCCGGTGCCCATTTCATACAACACCACGCCTAGCGAAAACAAATCCGTCCGCGTGTCCAAGCGTTCGCTGCGGACTTGCTCGGGCGACATGTACGATACTGTCCCAACCACTGCTCCAGCACGCGTTAGGTGATCATCAATGGTGACGGTTGCCGCATCTGCCGCCATAGACTCTACCCGCGCGTCGGTCGCCCGCCCGACTTTCGCCAGGCCGAAATCCAGTATCTTGGCGTGGCCACGCTCAGTAACGAAAATATTTGCTGGTTTGATGTCGCGATGAATGATCCCCGCTGAATGCGCTGCATCCAATGCGTCGGCGATCTCGATGCCCAGAGCCACGAGAGTCTCGGTTTCCAACGGCTGGTTCCCGATCCGATGCTTCAGAGTGGTTCCCTCGAGAAACTCCATGATGATGAACGGGCGACCATCCTGCTCCCCGATGTCGTAAATCGTGCAGATGTTCGGATGATTCAGGGCGGACGCCGCGCGAGCCTCTCGCCGGAAACGGTCCAGGGCCTGGGAGTCGCGGGCGAATTCATCGGACAGAAACTTGAGAGCGACAAAGCGGTGGAGTCGAGGGTCCTCAGCTTTGTAGACCACGCCCATACCGCCGCCGCCGAGCTTATCAACGATGCGATAGTGCGAGACGGTTTGGCCGATCAACGAATAGATCTGATTCTGGGTGTCATCGCTCGTTTCGGGTACCTGCCGCCGGGCTGCGGCTCTCGCGGCAACTGCGATAGCCGGATTTTCGAGGAAACCACCAGCCTTTCGCTCCGATGTCAGTAGGGAGCGGACTTCGCGCTCCATCTCCTTGTCGCCTGCGCAGGCTGCCCTCAGAAACGATTCGCGCTCTTCGGATGGCCGATCCAGGATAGACTGAAGAACGCCCTCAATTTGTTTCCATCGTTGGGAATCCATCGGCAGTTCCGCCAGCCAGTTCGCGATAAAGCCACGCCTTGGCGGCTCTCCAGTCGCGCTTCACAGTGATGGTCGAGATCTTGAGCACCTCGGCGGTCTCTTCTACGCTGAGCCCGCCAAAGAAGCGCATCTCAACGACACGCACTTTGCGGGGATCGATCCGCGCCAGCGAGTCCATCGCGTCATCCAGCGCCACCAGGTCGCAGTCTTCGTTGCCGCCTACCATGCCGGCTTCGTCCAGGGAGATGTGTTGGACACCGCCTCCCCGTTTCAGGTTGTGCCGCCGCGCATGCTCGACGAGAATCCGACGCATCACCTGCGCCGACACGGCGAAAAAGTGAGCGCGATCCTGCCACTGCATTCGTTTGTAATCGACCAGGCGCATGTAAGCTTCGTTCACCAGCGCAGTGGTCTGGAGGCTGTGGCCGGGACGCTCGCGCCTCATATAGCGCTGAGCCAGTGCGTGGAGCTCATCGTAAACGATGGGAGCCAGCTTCTCCAGCGCGGTCTGGTCGCCCTCGCTCCAGGCTCGGAGTAGCAGGCTAACGCTATAGGTAGCAGATTCAGCAGGTTGTCCAGCCTTTGACATCGCCTATTGGGGCGATTATACCGCTCGGGCCAAATTCTCGCGCTGCAATGATCCCGCCCGCGGTCCATTCTGCGCCTACTTGGGATGGAGGCGCTGAAGTGAACGGGTTGGAGAACAAGTCCCAACCCCGTTCTGACGCGATTCCACGAGAGATCAAGGAGGAAATTACCAGTGAGAACGATTCAATCGGCATATGCAATCGTTTTGTTCGCCGGGTTGGCCGCGCACGCGCAGCAAGGCGCGGATGACGGCACGCCTCAGCCGCCGCGCTACACGGTTATCGATCTCGGTACCCTGGGCGGGACCCACAGCTATGCTTATGGACTGAACAATGCCGGCATAGTTGCGGGCGGGGCTGCGACTCCGAGCCAAATCGGGGGCTTATTCCAAACTGCTTTTCTTTGGGATGACGGACACCTGATCAATCTCGGCACTCTGGGTGGTCCGGGTTGTCCCAACTGCAATAGTGAAGCTGGCGGACCGAACGCGAACGGTGTATCGGCAGTTATTTCCGAGACTGCCACTTTCGATAAAAATAACGAAAACTTTTGCGGATTCGGCACGAACCGCCAATGCCTAGCGGCCACTTGGAAGGACGGTGTGCTAAAGGCTCTTCCCACGCTGCAAGGTGGCAACAACGCCCAGGCTTTATGGATCAACAGTCGAGGGCAAGTGGCCGGAGTTTCGGAAAACGGTTTTGCCGATTCGACGTGCGCAACCGCGACACCTTCTCAGGCTCTCCGTTTTCAAGCGGTCGTGTGGGGACCAAACGGCGACATAAACCCGCTCTCTCCTCTAAAGGGTGACACGGTGGCCTTCGGCTTCGGGATCAACGACAAAGGTCAGGTTGTCGGCTCATCGGGCTTATGTTCGAACGTTGCGCTGCCCCCTTTCCCGAACGGGCCGCTGGCCGCCCATGCGGTGCTTTGGGAGAAGGATGGCACCCCTCGTGATCTCGGCAGTCTAATCAAAGGCGGGGCCATCAACATTCCTGGTGGCATTAATGAACGCGGTGAAGTGGCCGGCGGTTCGCAGTCATCCAGCGGAGCACCCCACGCCTTCCTGTGGACCAAGGAAACGGGTATGCAGGATCTCGGCACGGTTCCAGGTGATTTTGCGAGTGCGGCTCCGTGTTGTCACACCATCAACAATAGACGCGAAGTGGTTGGATTTTCCTGCCCCGGTCCAATGGGTATGTGCCGAGCCTTTCTCTGGCAAGGTAAAGACCTACTTGACCTCAATGTTCTTGCCCCGGGATCGCCGTTGTATCTTCAGCAGGCACTATCCATTAATGATGCTGGGCAGATTGCGGGCTATGGGGTAACCAGCACTGGCGAGACGCACGCGTTTCTGGCGACGCGTGCCCAGGATGAGGATGTTAGCCGGAGCGATGGCAGCCCGAAAAGCGATGCGACCACCGTCCTCAACGAAGATGTTCGGAAATTACTCAAATTCTGGCGGGCACGTTGATTGACAACCCACCGGAGCCGCTTTGATAGGCCGGCTATTTGGGTTGGGCGGGTCGTTTTTGACGCGCTCGAGCCTGAATGACGAGATCCGATGACGAAGAAGGCGGGATTCTTCGAAAGAATCCCGCCTCGACGAGAGCGCCCTGGTTGACGACGCCAGGTCAATGCCGGCCTCGGAGCACCGAAGCCATCCGTTGGCTGGCGAGACTCCATGCAAAGCCAAATCGCGCCGACTTGGCCGCAGCCGGTGACTCGTCTAAAAAGCCTCCGCCTCCGCCCTTCGGAGTCGCCAGGTATCCGTGGATGTTGCCATCGGCATCGAATGCCAGGCCGATGATCTCCCCGCGGGAGTTGATGGAACAGGCAGAGAACAGGTATAACGGCGAATCCGGTGTCAACGAATTCAAATCCACCGTCGCCCCTCCTTCCGGCCGAATAAACGCGCGCGGCGCCGCTGTTGGCACCGCCAGAAGAGATCCCGGAGGGAAGGATATGCCCCCGACGTCTCCAAGGTCGCTGATCGAGAGGCCTATGCTATCGAGGTCACCCTGTACCGTTCCAACGTCCTGGATAAGCGTCTCGGGGCTCTCTCTTGCTCACCATCCCGAACCAACTGGGCGTCGCCTATAATGCGCATGTCATGGAGGCGATTCTAACGGAGGTCGCCCCTGCGCTCGGCTGGCGCTGAAGGGGCCGGCACTCTGGCGGCTCGGAGCTGACCGGGCAAGGCCCTTAAGGCTTCGCAGCCGCCGGCTGCCAGAGCTCAATCTTATTCCCCTCCAAGTCATAGATCCAGGCAAAGCGGCCGTAGGATTCATTGATTCGCTTTGCGTCAATCTTGACTCCCTCTTGTTTTAGCCGGTCGAGTAGAGCATCCATATCGTCCACGATGTAGTTGACCATGAACGGTGCGTCGCTGGGATCGAAATAGTGAGTGTTGGCCGGAAAGACAGTCCAAACCGTAACGTGTTCCTTTTGGGGATCGTCGTGTTCCCGCCACGGAAGCGTCGCCCCTTGGCCTTTGTCGGCGAGTCCAAGGTGCTTCGAATACCATTCGCGCGTCTGGTCGCGATTCGCGGATTTGAAGAAGATCCCGCCGATCCCAAGGATGCGCCCCCTCTGTTCCGTTTTGACCGGAGGCTTCGACTTGTCAGGTTGCGGAGATTGGACTTCCTGTCCTCCCGTTGAGCAGACCGAGATGAGCATCACCGAGCCGAACGTAATTGTGCTCCAACGTATTCCTTGCATTTGGGGATTATACACTCGCCCCCGCCAATGCTTCGGATCGGACTAAGGCCCGGCGGCCAAGTCGTCACACGCCGCCTGACAGACTGTCCATCGGGCCGGCCGTTTGATGCGTAACCTTTTGTGTTTTCGAATCTTATTCCTGGCGCGAAACGTGCCATAGCACCATTGGCACATGATGCATGCGACCAAAGTTCTCATTGCGGACCACAGTCCGGCAACCCGCGAAGTGCTCGAAAAGATGCTGTCCGGGTGGGGCTATGAACCGGTGCTGGCGGCGGATGGAGCGGAAGCTTGGGAGATCCTGCACGCCGAAGAGGGTCCGCGGTTGGCGATCTTGGATGCGCACCTTACCGGCATTGGCGCCACGGATCTCTGCCGCGCGATGCGTGCCGAAAATCGCCTGAGCCAGCCCTACCTGCTCCTGCTTGCCGAAAAGGGACCGATCGAAGAGCTGGTAGCTGGCCTGGATGCCGGCGCCGATGACTACATCACGCGCCCCTTTCATTCCATGGAGTTCCGGGCGCGCCTCGAGGCCGGGTGCCGCATCGTGAAGCTGCAGGACCGCTTGCTGTGCGCCCACGAGCGTCTCTATGAACAGGCTACGCGCGACAGCCTCACAGGGTTATGGAATCGCGTGGCTGCCATGCAGATCCTGGAGCGCGAGATTGCGCGCGCCACGCGCTCGAAAACTTCCGTCGCGGTGATCATGGCTGACCTCGATCATTTTAAAGAGGTCAACGACACGCACGGCCACCTCTCGGGAGACGCGCTGCTGCGCGAAGCGGCGGCGCGCATGAGTTCCTCCCTGCGCAGCTACGATTCCATCGGCCGCTATGGCGGCGAGGAATTTCTGGTGGTGATACCGGGATGCCACTTTCGTGACAGCCTGGTGGTGGCCGAACGCTTGCGCGAGGCCGTCGGCGGCCAGCCATTTCGGATCGGCGAAAGCACTTGCCGGATTACCTGCAGCTTCGGACTGGCGTGGACCGCCTGCATCGATGGTGCGGACGCGAACCAGTTACTGCGGGAAGCGGATAGCGCTCTCTATGCAGCCAAGAAAAACGGGCGGAATCGCGTGGAAGCCATGGCGCCGCAGCTCGCGGTCGCCGGCTAGGCGCTTCGTCTGCGGCCGCCCCCTGGCCGGCTTGCCTCCTCCCGGCTCTCCTCGCCGTTGGTCAATCAATCCAGATTTAGCGCCGACCCGGCAGCACTGCCCAAAACCGGCTGCCCCTTCCGAATTCGCTCTCCACACCCACGCGGCCGCCTTGGGCCTCCACGATTCTCTTGGTGATCGCGAGTCCCAGGCCGGTCCCCTCCTGGGCTTTCTCGGCAGCTCCGAGCTGGCCAAATTCGGTGAAGAGCCGCGGCAGGTCGGCGGCCCGAATGCCGATTCCATTGTCTTTGACTGCGATGCGGTGTCCCTCCGGCTCCGCTGTCAGCTCCACGCAAACGTAGCCGCCTTCCGGCGTGAACTTCAGGGCGTTGGATAAATAATTGAAGATCACCTGGCGGATTCGCGCAGGATCCGCTTCCACAGGTCCAAGCCGCTCATCTACGCTCAAGCGGACCGAGATGCGTTTGGCCGCGGCCAACGCTTTCACCGCATCGATGGCGCTCGAGGCCAACTCGTCCAGCCGCACGGTCTCGTAACGGAACTCCATCTTGCCGGACTCGATAGTGGTCAGGTCGAGTACCTGGTTGATTAACGAGAGTAAGTGGTCGGAGCAGTCCAGCACATCCTTGAGAGACTCCTTCTGATCCTCCGAGATGGGACCAACTACCTCATCGTATAAGAGCTGAGTCAGCCCGATAATGCCGTTCATGGGCGTGCGCAGTTCGTGGGATATGCTGGCCAGGAAACGGCTCTTGGCCTGGCTGGCCTGGTTCGCCAACTCCAGCGCCAGCGCCAGCTCGTCGTTGGACTTCCTCAGCGCCGCCTGTGTGCGCTGCAACGCGTCATTGGAAGCTTGCAGCTCTTCCGCCTGCTGCGCCAGTACGTCGCTCACCAGGGAATCCCAAGAGGACGACAGCTCCACTCCCAGCCGGTACTCGGAGCCGTACTGCTGCTGGTAGCGCACCGTCCCGTGGATCTGCCGGTTGCGCCAATCGATGCGTACGGCGCCGGCGGTCGCCACCGGACGATCGACAATAAACTGCATGCCGCGCCGTGATATGTCCCGAATGCGGGCCTGCCAGACTTCTCCCGGAACGCCAGGGGCCGTAAGCTGCGCCGGCTGATTGACGATGAAACGGCGGTCGCTTCTCTTAGAGTGCTCGTCAATCAGGGTGCGCGAGGATTCCATGAGGTCTACCGCTGGCTGGAGGACAGTCACGAGCCGGATATTAGCACGGCGAGGTCCAGTCTCGCCTGCGGGAAGTAGCTCATAACAGTGGTATGCCAGCCCCTCCCAACGGGGCAAGTGACACCACGTCACTCTGGCGCTTTGACAAAGTGGCATGTCAGCCCCGCAGCGCCGCTCGCCCGCCTAGTTGTTTCAAGTGTTTACCGCCACTACGGGATTGGCCGGATAGTTGCCTTTCCCAAGCCCGACATGCCCAGCATCAGACCCAAACGGACCAAACTCACTCGCATCGCCACACTGCTTCTTCTGCTGGTTGTGGCCTCAACCGCTTTCGCCGACACTTCCAAGGTCTCCCCCGATCTGCAGCCAATCCTGGGGAATTCGTCGGCCACTGCGAACGTCATTGTGCAGTACACGTCGCAACCTTGCACGGGCCTCCTGGCCCCATTGCTCTGCCCCGTCGTCAATCTCCTCGGTGGAGTGTTGAAGTTAGTTTTCTCCATTATCCCCGCCGTCACCGGCACCATGAACGGGGCCGATATCCTGACGCTCTCCAATCAATCCAATGTCGCCTACATTTCAGTGGATCGAACAGTAATTGCGTCATATGACTACACTAGCGCTACCGTGAATGCCCCTTATGCCTGGAACCTGGGGCTGACCGGCGCCGGAATTGGCGTCGCCGTGATTGATAGCGGCGTCTATCCGCACCAGGATCTGCAAGGACGCATCGTCTATAGCCAGAGCTTCGTCGGCGGAACGAAGCCGGATGACTTCGGCCATGGAACGCATGTCGCTGGAATCCTGGCCGGCAATGGGTCGGCTTCGATCGCGGCTGGCTCCTCCCCAGTCATCAAAGGAATCGCGCCTGGAGCCAATATCATTGACCTCCGGGTGCTGGACGCCAACGGCCGGAGCAGCGATAGCGCCGTCATCGCCGCCATTCAACAAGCCGTGGCGCTCAAGAGCAAATACAACATCAAGGTAATCAACCTGTCGCTGGGAAGGCCGATTTATGAAAGCTGCGCGCACGATCCGTTGTGCCAGGCCGTGGAAGCCGCTTGGCGGAGCGGTCTCGTAGTGGTGGCCGCCGCGGGGAACCTGGGCCGGAACGGCTATTCCACCATCCTTTCGCCCGGCAACAGTCCGAGCATTATCACCGTCGGCTGCATGAAGAGTATGCAAACTGCCACTCGCAGCGATGACCTGATTGCCAGCTACAGCTCCCGAGGACCGACCAATATCGACCTGACCGCCAAGCCCGACCTCGTGGCGCCCGGCAACCTGGTGGACTCTCTGCTAGCCCCCGGTTCGACACTCGAAACCATGTATCCCGCCAACGTGGTGCCGCCCGCTTACTTCCAACTGAGCGGCACGAGCATGGCCACCCCAGTGGTATCCGGCGCGGCCGTGCTCATGCTCCAGCAGAACCCGAATCTGAGTAATAACACCATCAAGGCGCGGCTGATGGAGTCCGCCACTAAGACTTTTCCTCTAACCAGTTCCGTGTATGATCCCACGACCGGTGCAACTTACACGGATACTTATGACATCTTTACCGTGGGCGCCGGTTACCTGGATGCCGAGGCAGCCCTCAAGAACACCGCCGCCGCATATGGTTCGGCGGCCTCTCCGAGCGTCGCCTACTACCCGTTCTACGGGACAGCGCTACTGATGCCAAACTATTCCACAGCCTGGTGGAGCGGTGGCATGTCCACGTCCGCGGTTTGGGGATCCACAGTGCTCGGCCCAGCGCCAAGTTCGGCCGTTTGGGGCAGTTCCGCAGTCTGGGGCAGCTCGGCTGTTTGGGGCAGTTCCGCCGTTTGGGGAAGCTCAGCGGTTTGGGGCAGCTCCGCCGTCTGGGGTAGCTCGGCGGTCTGGGGTAGTTCCGCGGTTTGGGGTAGCTCGGCGGTCTGGGGCAGCACGGTTGGAACCGGCGAGAACTGAGTCATGATTCAGCCCTACCAATCGAACCCCGTCTGGGAAGCTTCCGTAGTGTGGGGAACTCTTCAGTCCTTCACCGAGTTCCCCACAATTAACTTAAGACAACGTTCCGCAAGTTATCCACCGTTTACAACGCGACCGCTCCCTGGCGGTCCCGCCTCAGACTCGCAGCGTTACCGAGCCGTGACTGCTAAGGAGCGGTTACTTAGTACATGCGATTGAAATTCGCGCCGGTCGCGCTCGACAGGTATGTGTTACTGAGCCGCGGCTGCTAAGGAGCGGTCACTTAGTTAATCTTCCCCTATATTTGGTTAACCTAGTTTTGCTATAAGTCGTCTTTCACGTACTGATTGGCGGCGGTACTCGCGTAGTATGGGCTTAGCTTGAAGATTTTTCCGGGCGGCCGCATATTGGCATCAGGTACTATGATCCACGGAAATCAAGAAGCCAATGCCAATTCCTTCCTGGGAATGACCGCCGTCATCAGCAGCGGCCCCATGCGGCAGTTAATGCGCTCCGTCGAGCGAATCGCCAAGAGCAATGCAGCCGTGTTAATCACGGGAGAGACGGGGAGTGGCAAGGAAGTAGTAGCCCGCGCCATCCATCACCACTCCATGCGCTGCACGCGGCCCTGGATTGACGTGAACTGCGCCGCTCTTCCCGATCACCTGCTGGAGAGCGAGTTATTCGGTCACGAGAAGGGCGCATTTAGCGGCGCCGATTCCATGAAACAGGGCCTGTTCGAAGTAGCCAACGGCGGCACCTTGTTTCTGGACGAGATCGGCGAACTCGACCTCAAGATGCAGGTGAAACTGCTGCGAGTACTGGATGGGACGCCGTATTACCGGCTGGGTGGGACCCGAAAAGTGACGGTAGATGTGCGGATCATCGCTGCTACCAACGTGGATCTGCGGCAAGCGGTCGAAAATGGAACCTTCCGCCGCGACCTCTATCACCGGCTGGACCAGGCACGGCTGGAAGTTCCGCCGCTACGCGCGCGCCTGGAAGACATCGAGGCCCTCGCGAACCATTTTCTCAGCAAGGAGGCGCCGCAGTTCCACTTCTCCGCGGAGGCCATGCTGGCGCTGCAGGCGCATACCTGGCCCGGCAACGTCCGCGAACTGCGCAATGCCGTTGTCAAAGCAGCCTTGGCGGCCGAGGGTCCGGAAATCCGTCCCGCCGACTTACCGGCGGGTTTGCGCGCACAAGCATCCGTCCGGACGATTGGCGGCCGCACGCTCGATGCCCTCGAGCAGCAAGCCATTTTCGATGCGCTCTCCGAAACCGGAGGCCGCCAGGACCGCGCCGCGCGGCTCCTGGGCATCTCGCAGCGGACCCTAATTCGAAAACTCAAAATCTATGGCCGCCCCGAAGTGGACAAGCATGCCGTGGCCGAATGCATGGAGATGGCAGGATGAACACCCAAAACCTTCTTTCCTGGCGGTCGCGATCGTATATCTGGAGCATCACCGCGCTGGGCGCGCTCTGCCTGCTTTCGGCTAACTGGGAGATGCGCCATCCCGCGCGCTTTGCCTGCTACCTGGCGGTATGCATCATAGCTTCAGCGCTCAAGGTGAATCTGCCGGGAATTCTCGGCACCATGTCCGTGAACTTCCTGTTCATTCTGATCGGCATCCTCGACTTAGGCGCCGGACAGACATTGCTCATGGGATGCGTGGGCGCCCTGGTGCAATGTGTCTGGAGGTCCAAACAACAGATCCGGCCGGTGCAGACGCTGTTCAGCGTGGCGAACATTGCGGTGGCCACTTTCGGCGCTTACCAGGCTTATCACTGGCTGGCGGGCTATCGGCTTACCTCCGGTACTCCCGTGTTGCTGGTTGTCAGTTCGCTCACTTACTTTGTGCTCAACACCACTGGGGTAGCGTGCGTGGTGGCGCTGACCGAACGCAAATCGGTCATCGATACCTGGCGCAACTGCTATTTCTGGTCCTTCCCGTTCTATCTCGTGGGAGCGTCGATCGCGTGGGTCTTCAGCGAGCTCGCTATTAGCGAGAAATCCAACCTTCTGCTACTGCTCCCCGTCATCTATGGGATCTACCGCTCGTATCGCATGTACCTGGTGCATCTCGAGGATGAGAAGAAGCACGTCGAAGAGATGGCCTCCCTGCACCTCCGAACGATTGAGGCGCTGGCGCTCGCAATCGACGCCAAAGACCATACCACCCACGAACATCTGAGCCGCGTGCGGACTTATGCCGTGGAGATGGGCCAGGAGATGGGGCTCTCTCATGACGAGCTCGAAGCTCTGCGCGCCGCCGCGCTGTTGCACGACATCGGCAAATTGGCCGTGCCCGAACATATCATCTCCAAACCCGGCAAACTGACACCCGAGGAGTTCGAGAAGATGAAGATCCATCCCGTAGTAGGCGCGGAAATTCTCGAACGGGTCGAGTTTCCGTACCCGGTCGTTCCGATCGTCCGGTCGCATCACGAGAAGTGGGACGGCAGCGGCTATCCTGACGGGCTGAAGGGCTCTGAGATTCCCATCGGCGCGCGCATTCTTTCCGCGGTGGATTGCCTGGATGCGCTGGCATCCGACCGCCAATATCGCCGCGCCATGCCGCTCGATCAGGCAATGCAGGAGGTGGCCCGGCTGGCCGGCAAGAGCTTCGATCCCGCCGTGGTCGCGCTCTTACAAAAACGCTACGCGGAGCTGGAACAGAAAGCGAAGAGCCAAAGCAAGCCGATGGCGCGCCTCTCCACGGATGTGCGCGTGGAACGCGGAGAAGCGCCCGATGCCGGCTTCGAAGTCTCCGAGCCCGCAACCCAAGCTCCCCCCAGGGAATACGATTTCCTCGACTCTATCGGCGCGGCGCGCCAGGAGGCGCGGTTGCTCTTCGAGTTCACCCAGGAACTGGGCACCTCGCTGAGCCTCGATGAAACGCTCTCGGTAGTCGCCACGCGCATGAAACGGCTGGTGCCCTACGATGCCATCGCAGTTTGGGTTTGCCGCGAGGGACGGCTCATTCCCGAATACGTCAACGGCGAAGGCTTCCGCTTCCTCTCTTCCCTGCAGATTCCGGTGGGACAGGGCCTCTCGGGTTGGGTGGCGCAGACAGGCCGGACGGTGCTCAACGGCAATCCGGCCGTGGAATCCGGTTACCTCGATGACCCCACTAAATTCACCACGTTGCGCTCCGCGGTTGCCGTGCCGCTCCCCGGTATGAACGGCACCCTGGGTGTGATGACGTTGTACCAGACCGATCGCGATGCCTTTTCGAGCGATCATGTGCGCGTGCTGCAAGCGGTCAGCGCGAAAGTTTCCTTGGCCATGGACAATGCTCTCAAATACCGCCAGGCCGAGACGGGCGCCTCTACCGACTTCGTGACCGATCTGCCCAATGCGCGGTCGCTCTTCCTGAGATTGGATAGCGAACTGGCGCGCTGCAAGCGGACCGGTGAGCCTCTCACCGTGCTGGTCTGCGACCTCGATGGCTTCAAGCAGGTCAACGATCGCCATGGCCACCTCGTCGGCAACAAGATGCTGCGCGCCGTCGGCAAAGCGCTGCGCGAGAGCTGCCGCGAGTACGACTATGTGGCGCGCATGGGCGGCGACGAGTTCGTGTTGATTCTGCCGGCGAGCGATTGCGACAACATGCAGCACCGTATTGAGGACCTGCGGGCCATTGGAGCGCGCGCCGGAGCGGATGCGATCGGCGTGAATCCGATGACCATGAGCATCGGCGAAGCCGTCTTCCCACATGACGGATCGGACGCCGAGCAGCTTCTGGCCGAGGCCGATCGCCGCATGTACGTCGCAAAGCAGGGCGCCAAGTTGAAACGGAGCGAGGGTCCGCGCCTGGCGCTGGCCATGTAGGCCCCATGAACTTTGCCAGACACCTTGCCGGCCTGCTGCTGACCGCCCTTTTGGGTGCGATTCTGGCGCTGCTATTAGCCTGGTATAGCCCCGGTTTCGATTCCGACGAACGGCTTCTGGACGCACGGCTCGATGATGCCAGCCGCGCCGCGATTCAGGCCGAGCATGCCGCCAATCACGACCTCCGGCGGATACTCAGCCGCGGTTTTTGGATGTCGCCCTCGCTGCACCGGCCGGTCCAGGAATTGATAGCGGAGCGCGCCCCGGTAACGCTGCGCTTGATCGGTACCGGAACCGCGGCTGCGTGGGTGGCGGCATTGGCCATGGCGATAGCGGTGGCGCCCCGGCGCAAAAAAAGCCTCGCCCATTTTGCCAAGGCTGCCGGCACCTGTTTTCTCTGCCTGCCCTCGGCGGTGTTGGCCATCTTGGTTTTCAGCATGGGAGGCCCGGTTGCCCTCGTGATTCCGCTGGTGTTGTTTCCGCGATTATTCGAAACCGTGTGCAACCTTCTGGAGGCGGCGTACGACCGTCCGCATATCCTGGCCGCGCGGGCCAAAGGAGTAACGCCCGCCGGTATCCTGCTGCGTCACGCCTTACCCGTATGCGCGCCCGAGTTACTGTCGCTGGCCGGCGTTTCGCTGATCATGGCCTTCGGCGCTGCCATTCCGGTCGAAACCATGTGCGATGTGCCCGGCCTCGGCCAGCTTGCCTGGAAAGCCGCTACCGCTCGCGATCTCCCCCTGCTGCTGGCTCTCACCTTGATGATCGCGTTGGCAGCCCAACTCGTGAATGCCATTTCCACCTTTCAGGCTCCAAGGATTTTGGTGGGGCAGGCTTCCAGCCTGCCGGCCGGATTTCCTCCGGCCAGCCCTTTCGCGGAGCGCCCCGCATGACGTTGTCTTCCAAAATCGCGGCCGTTATCCTGGTTTTGATCCTGGCCGGGTCCATCACCGCCGGATTCTTTCCGGCAATGTCCTACGCCAGGCAGCATCGCGAAGCCACTGGCGCCCCTGCATCCCTGCGTTTCCCCTTGGGCACGGACGACCTCGGCCGCGATCGCTTCGCCCGCCTCCTTTCGGCCACGCGCTTCTCCTTATTGTTGGCGGCCGCAGCCTCGGCCGGTGCACTGGTGCTGGCGTTCTTTCTGGGCGGCGCGGCGGGATATTACGGCGGATGGTGCGACCGGTGCATCGTGCGCGCCATCGACCTGATGCTCTCCGTGCCCTGGCTGCTGCTCCTCCTGGCAGCCCGGGCGCTATTGCCCCTGAATACCCCGCCCGCGTTGACGCTGGCAGTGACCTACGCGCTGCTGGCCGCGCTGGGATGGGCTTCGCCCGCGCGCGTGATCCGCGCGGGGGTTCAGCACTTGCGCAGCGCCGAATTTATATTGCGCGCCCGCGCGGAAGGCTGCGGCGAAGCCCGCGTCCTGCTGCGCCATGTGCTCCCCAATTTGAAGCCGGTATTGACCGCGCAGTTCTGGACCGCCGTCCCGGTGTTCATTCTTTCCGAGGCGAACCTGGGATTTCTCGGCTTAAGCGCGGGCGAGCCGTTCCCCACTTGGGGCAGCCTGCTGCGCGAGCTGCAAAATCCGCTCCTGCTGCGGCCCGAAGCGTTCGCTCCCGCCGCGGCCATCGCCATTACACTGCTATGTTTCCGGATGGTTACTCCTTGGGGAGGTTCGCAGGTATGAGTGCGCCGCTACTCGCTGCCAATATTTCCGCCGGATACGCCGGCGGACCCGATGTGCTGCGCGATTTCGAATTGACCATCGAACCCGGCGAAATAGCCGGCCTGGTGGGCGAAAGCGGCTCGGGGAAGAGCACCGTTGCAATGGCGCTACTCCGGCTGCTCGATTATCGCGGCGGCCGCGTCCGCGGCAATGTGTGGTTCCGGGATCGCGACTTGATGGCGCTGCCCCAGCGCGAGATGCGCGCCATCCGCGGCAAGGAAATCGCGCTGGTCATGCAGAGCCCGCAGGCGTCGCTCAATCCAGCCATGCGCATCGGCGCGCAAATTCGCGAGTGCTGGCGCGCGCATAACCGGCGGGCGGACGAATGTCCCGATCCGCTGGAACTATTCGCCATGGTGAATCTGCCGGGCGAACCGGAATTCCTCAATCGCTACCCGCGGCAACTCAGCGTCGGGCAGGCACAGCGCGTGCTGATCGCCATGGCCATCCTGCACCGTCCCGCGCTGCTGATTGCCGACGAGCCATCCAGCGCCCTGGATGCCGTCACGGCGCAGGAAGTCTTGAATCTGCTGTCCCGCCTCAGGCAGCAGTTGGGGATGAGCATCCTTTATATCTCCCATGACCTGCTTTCGGTGGCCTCGTTCTGCGATCGGGTGTCCATCCTGCGCGAAGGCCAAATCGTCGAAACCGGCGCGCCGGAATCGCTGTTTACGGCGCCCAAACATCCCTACACCCGCCGGCTCCTCTCCGCAATTCCCCAGCCTCGCTTCTTGCCAACCATGGCGTGACACACTGTCCGCGCCAGCCGGACAAGATGTCCTTCCGCAGTTCTGTGAGTACCAGAAAACAAGCACTTGCAAGCCCGCAAAATGGGCGCTGGCGTGCACCGTAGAGCGGCATGAAACGCCGCCCCTTTTGGACTGACATCGTCTGCGTTTTGCTGTTCGCCGCCTGTGGCTCCGTGCTGTACGTTCCCAATATCCGCGCTGCCGCGCCGATTGCATGGAGGACCAAATGATCGTCTTTGCGACCACGCAGCCGTTGCGCCTCGCCCCGCTGGAGCCGGTGCTGCGCAAGCTCGGAATCGATGAGGCTCCCACCATAGTTCGTTCGGCGCAGCTCGCGGACGTAGTCACCCGGAACCAGGCGAGTCTGGTATTCATCGACGGTCACTGCATCCTGCCGTGGGATATCATTGCCCAGGCGCGCGCGGATGCTCCGGCATGCCGCTTCGTGCTCTGTTCGTACGGGATGACGCCGAGCCTGGTCCAGGCGGCGATGCAATGCGGACTTGACGGCGTCCTTTCGACCGACCTCCCCCCCGGCGATATGGTGTCAGTCCTCCAGCAAATCCAGCGCGGCGAGCGCCAGTTCCGTTTCGAGCCGGCAAAGCGCCATATCCAGTCACGCCTCGCGGCCCAGGCGGCGGGAACCGATTTCGATAGCTTCTGGATGTTCGGCGAATCCCAGTAGGACGGGCCTCCTGGGCGGAGCGCTCCTAGGCCGATGCCTGCAGCACCCTTCGCCGAGCCCGGCATCTTGCAATAGCGTCATGGATTACTTCACACGCTAGGTCATCGGCTGGCCGATCTTGCAAAGGGGGCGCAAGGCGGTATAGCTCTTGAAGATCATCACCTTCGGGGCTCCGCCTTTCGTTGATGGCCGTCAGCACGCGGAGGGCAATCTGAATCGCGGCCAAATCATTTTGCATCATTTGTGATGATGCCCTGGATGACCCAGCCAGTCAATCGGATAAACTGCCGACCCTCCAGCGGCCCCGGTCGATGGCAGTTAATTTGCTACGGGAGAGGTGATTGATCGGTATACCCAGAATATGGAATCGCTCCCCCCGCACTGCCACCAATGCAACCATTAGCTTACGGTTTTCAGATTCGGCGTTTGGAGCCACAGGAGTTGCACAATATCAGAAACCGGGGTGAGACACCGGCCTGCCATGAGAAGCCGTGTCGCAACGTTCCGATTTACTTCACAGAGTTCAAGACACTCTGCGGGAAAATCGAGTTGAAGCACCCTGCCCGACTTTGCGAGAAGCACGCACGAGCGTTTGCAGAACGGTACAGCTTGGATTTTCCGGATTAGGGGGCCGTGCCTCGGCCCGAGCGAACGGAAGCTGTTACTGATCCGCTGCCTGCGGCTCGACGTGGTGTCGCCGAGAGCGTCAGCCCTTGCCGACCAGCCCCCCTGCCGGCGATTACCCCTCGGCTTTCGGTAACAATGCCGATAACAGCGGATCAAGCGGCGGCACGAACGGTTCACCACCGTGACTCCACGCCACGTAAACCCCGTTTGAAGATCCTCCGACAAAAGCAACCGGCATTCGGCTTCTGCCGACGCAGCCAGCACCACCGCGTCCCAGATCGAGAGGCCGCGATCCGCCGCCAAATCCGTGGCGGCGACCATGACTGTGGAGGATGTTTCGGCCGTGAGATACGCGTCGCGCCAACTACATCACGGCGGCACGTGCCTGAGCCGGCCGGCGCTTGGCTTTGCGGACAAGTACGTTGAATAGCTCGCCTGGCGTTTGGACCGGCAGGACGATAACCTCGGGCGGCAACCGCTGAATCAACTCCAGTGCTTGGTCCCGTTTCGCTGCTCCGTTCGTGCCCTCGGCGTACGCCAGGACATTGGTGTCCAACGCAACGGTCATTCGGCGTTGTCCTACAACTCGTCGCGACTCCAGCGGCCGGGGTTCACAGCCCGTTGTCCTCGGAGACGCGCGAACAGGGCTGCGCGCGCACCCGCCGTGAGGCGCTCGTCCTCCACGACGGGAGCGATCTTTGCCACGGGCTTACCATGACTCGTCACCACGACGCTCCGCCCCTTCTTCACAGTTCTCAAGAGCTCTGAAAACCGGCGATTTGCCTCCGCTGCGGGAATTGTTCTGTCCAAGGCTCACCCTCTACATTGTAGTGACATTCACTACTATATTGCAAAAGCCATCCCCCTTCCAGATAGGTGACGGAAGGGTCCACAGGATAGCAAGACTGAAGCGGCTCTAAGTATTCGTATAACAAATAGCCGTTCCAGGACCCTTTTTGATGATGCCGTTCGCTGGCCCGCTGTACCGCTCCCTAACAGTCGCGGCTCGGTAGGTATGCGTTACTGAGCCGCGACCGCTAGGGAGCGGGGCTCCGGAACAGGTGGGCGAATCTCTAAACGCATCTAGTAAGTGCTAGTTTTACTGAATGGAAACAACAGGACGCCCTTTCGAATGGAGGTCCCACCGCCAAGAATCTCGGGAACTCCTCGCCAAACTGGCCCTCCGCGCTGATCAACAAAATACGTTAATGAACTTCTGAAGTGGCACTTAGTATTCTTACAGGCTATGCAGGCTCTAGCTTAGCTAGTTATATCTGCGCTTCAGCTTGGCGCCCCACTACCCGCGCTCGCCCGCATTCTCGTCCACTCTGAAATTTCGCGGCCCGCAACCATCCTGTTTCCTTCTACTTACTGCCACCCCCACCCCCCTTTGCCGGCCCCGAATTTCCTCAGTCACGCCGGCAGGAAATTTATATTTCGTTTAAATTGCTCTTCTTGTCCGATATCTTTCCCTGCCTCCGCCTGCTCGCCTGCTACTGTGTGGCTGAGGAATAAAACTGCAATGTCCACTCAATCGCAAATCGATGCCAACCGTCGCAATGCTGCTTTATCGACCGGTCCTGTTACGGAATCCGGACTCGCCGTTTCTCGATTTAATGCTTTAAAAACGGGCATCCACGCCAAGTCCCAGGTCATCCCCGGCGAGGACCCCGCCGAGCTCGAACAACTCGCCGCCAGCTACCATCGGCAATGCCGGCCCACCACTCCCGAGCAATGCTTCCTGGTCGACACCTTAATCAACGCCGATTGGCTGCTCCGCCGCTACCACAAAGTCGAAGCCCAGCTCTGGACCCTCTCCTCCGAGGATCCCAACCCCACCACCAACCTCGCCGAAATCTTCGAGCGCCGCCGCAAGACTTTCGTCCTCGTCCACCGCAAGATCGCCGCTCTGGAGCGCTCTTACTACCGCGCGCACAAGGAACTGAAGGAAGCTCAGGCACCCGTGGACGAGCTCGCCAAAACCGTCTCCGACGAGGAGTGCATAGCCGCCTTGGCTTCGTTCTGTGCTCCTCCCTACGCGTCCAAGCCCGCCCGCGCCGCTGCACCGCCGCAACCGCGCACGCCCCTCGATAATCCCGCGCTCCGCCTCTGAACGGGGCCGGTCAACGTTGCGAAAGGAGCAAAAACCAGCCAAATCGCCTCACCCATCCCGCACGCCACCCGATACAGTCGCGGCCCCTGCGCCCGTGCGGCTGAGCACTTGCCTCTTGACAGCCCAACTGTATGTATCTATACTCACCTAAGCTTCTAACGGGGTGGATCAAATTAGGTTTAGTTGCTGGCCATAACTTGCGGCCATAAAAGAGGGGGAAGTTCCATTGACGCAGACCAGACGAATTTTCGCCGGGATATCGCTCCTGGCATTGCTGATGCTTCCGGAAGCGGCCAACGCCCAACGTACCTGGAGCGCGAGCGTGGGGGCGGAAACCACGGATCAAGCAGGGCAGGTGCAGGCGTTTCTGCCGAACGAGTTGTGGATTAACGCCGGCGATAGTATTCAGTGGAACTGGCAACCCGTGAATGAACCGCACACGGTTACGTTCCTGGCTCCTGGCGCGACACGCCCAACGCCGCCACCACCAATAGGACCCCCAGTCGGACCACCATTCGTATTCTCTGCCATTTGTCCGGCCCCTAACCCTTACAATGGAGGCGCGGCTACTTACACCGGCAGTGCATGTGTGTCCAGTGCGCCCTTGACGAGCGGCGCAGCACCCTCGAACTTCACAGTGACATTTCCGAATCCGGGGAATTATAAGCTTGTCTGTTTGATTCACACGAACATGAACGGAACAGTTCACGTTCTGAGTGCGACGGCGCCTCTGCCCTATTTTCAGGCAGACTACAATTTGCAGGCTCAGAGTGAGGCACAATATATCCTCAAGGAGGCCACCACGACCTTGGACGTGAGCGGATTCCCGCGCGCTCCGAACGAAGTGCTCATGACCGGAAAAATGGTGGCCACGGGTGGAGGGCGGCAGTACCTCTCGATCATGCGGTTTTTTCCACAAACGCTCTATATCCAACAGGGCGATACGGTTCAATTTACGAACGTGGATCCGACCGAGCCGCACACGGTGACCTCGGGGACGAGCGACACCCTTCTCAATGATATGGCGCTGGTCAACGCCAGTCCGGCTGCGGACGGGGCACTTGCCGGGACAGTAAACAGCGCGGCTGATTTCGGCGCCGCTACGCCGACTACCGGTGTGAACTCCGGGTTCCTGATAGCCTCAGCGGAAGACGCGGGAGGACGCGCGCAATCGGCTCCGGGAGTCACGCGGATGCGCGTACAATTCAACACTCCCGGCACCTTTTACTACCATTGTGCGCTGCACGACGTGGACGGAATGCAGGGCAGTGTAGTGGTGAACCCTGCATCGGCCGGCCCCACGGCCACGCTCACAGCGAATGGCGCGCACACCCTCACCGTGGCTGCGGGGAGCACTATTAACTATGCGTGGTCATCGGCGGGGGCCGCGGATGCGGTTTCCTTCTATGCCGTCGACGGAGGATCTCCCGTTTCGTGGGTGGCCAACAGTTTGAGCGGTAACGTTTCGGCAACCGTTGCTCCCAGCCAGGCAGGACACACATACACCATCACCTATACGGTGATTAACTCCGTCGGGCAGCGGGCTTCCGATCAAGTTACCATCACCGTCACTCCATAGGGCTGATGCAAAAAAGGCCTTGAGTTCTATGACGCGTCCACGGTTCTACTGGTTTGGTCTCCTGCTACTGCTAGCGGCCCTGATCCAGCTCGCCCCGGCGGAGGAAAACAAGGCTCCTGAGCCGGCACATGGATCGCCGGCGAAAGCGGACTATCGGGGGGGATTGGTTACTCCCCCCTTACCTAAGCCCAAGTTTATTCTCACCGACACGTCGGGTGCACCGTTCGATTTCCAGGCCAAGACGAATGGATATGTAGCGCTGCTGTTCTTCGGCTACACGCATTGTCCGGATATGTGTCCCCTGCAGATGTCAGTGATCGCGAAGGTTTTCAAGCAGCTCCCGCCGAGTGCGGCGGATCAGTTCAAGGTGGTTTTTGTGACCACTGACCCGGCGCGCGATACCCCCCAGGTGCTGCGCTCGTGGCTCGATCATTTCGACAAGCGCTTCATCGGCCTCACGGGAAGTGAGGCGGCAATCGCCGCAGCGCAGACGGCCGCGAATCTTCCGGTGGCCACGAAATCGCCGGTGCGTCCCGATGGAAGTTATGAGGTCGGTCACGCGGCATTTGTCTTGGCCTACACCAAAGACAATCTGGCCCACCTCATTTATCCCGTCGGCGTGCAACAGGACGATTGGATGCATGATATCCCATATCTCCCCAAAGAGACTTGGGCAGGTCACTAACCTATCAGACTGCTGAAAAAGGAATAGACGCCGATGGATGCCGACAAACGCAATTCAAAACCAAATATTTTTCTGCGTTCATCTGCGTTGATCTGCGTTCATCTGCGGCCCAACTTAGTTTGTCAGCAGCCTGCTAAGCTGCTTCGGATATTCTTGAGCGTTCTGGTCGGAACTATTGTCGTCGCGGGGCTCTGTCTGGCACAGGGCAATGCAGGAAAGAAGTCCTACACCTTCCACGGCAAAGTCGAAGCCATCGAAGAAAACACCAAAACCCTCAGAGTCAATGGGGACGAAGTGAAAGGTTGGATGGCCGCCATGACCATGAGTTACCCGGTTGACAAACCCGATGTCCTCAAGAGCGTGAAGGTGGGCGACACAATCCGGGCGACAGTCTATCAGGGCGAAATGACTCTCCACGACGTGATGGTCATGCCGCCCGGTAAACAGGACAAGAAAAATTCGCAATGAACCTGGATCGGCGCCCGGCCTTCCCAACCCCACCTGCCTTCGCCTGATTTTCGCCCTCCGCCCGCCCATCTCAGGTTTGTGAGGCCATTCTTGCCCTTCCGGACACGCGGCGGGAGCCGCATCTAGCCCCCTCCGGTCGTTCAATTTAAAATACATAGCGCCATGCAACGGACCGGCTGCCGGCCAGGGCTCGTTACTATTTTTCAGCAGATGCGTCCAATTCTATGGGTAACAGGACGCGATTCCGTAACGCCCTCAATGGGCGCGGGTTATGGCTTCAGATGCAGCCGAAGCGGTAGGCGCCCGATTGAGTCCACAGATTGATTCGCTAATTCGGGCTGCCCAGAGCGGCGATCAGGACGCCTTCGAGCGTTTGGTTCGCACGTATGACCAAAGTGTGCTTCGGCTCGCCATGAACCTGCTGCGGTCGCCGGAGGAGGCTAGGGACGTTTATCAGGAGGCTTTTTTACGGGTGTACCGGAACTTGCAATCGTTCCGTTTCGATTGCAGTTTCCACACGTGGCTCTACCGGATCGTAACCAATATCTGCCTGGACCATTTGCGGAAACGGAAGGTTCGGAAGGAAGAGCCCGCGGTGGTGGAAACCACCGAAGGGCCGGTGGACCGCATGGACAGCTTCGAAGAGGAATCGGCGCAAGCGAATCCGGAGCGGACGCTGTGGAACCGGCAACTGAAGGAACGGATCGAGGGAGCCTTGAGCGAATTGACGCCGCGCGAGCGCCTGGTCTTCGAGATGCGGCACTATGAGGGCCTGCGGTTGCGGAATATCGGTGAGATCCTGGGCACCACGGAAGAGGCAGCCAAAAATTGCCTGTTTCGGGCGACGCAGAAAATGCGCGCTGAGTTGGGAGATTTTGTATGACCTGTGATCAAGTTTTGGAATTGGTCCCGCTTTACTTTTACGGCGAGCTGGCTCCCGGGGATGAGGAGCGCGTCGAGGAGCACCTGTACGCCTGCCAGGAGTGCAGCCGCGAAATGGAGCGGCAGCGCGCGCTGGCGGCGGCCTTGGCGGAACACCAGACCCCCGTTCCAAACCAATTACTCCACGAATGCCGCGCGGACCTCATGGCCGCCATTCAAGGTGGCGCCCCGCGTTTAGCGCAGGATCGCCCGCCGGGTCCGTGGAAGCTCTTCCTGCAGGCCATGGCCCATAGCTTCGAAGGCTTGGGCCGGTTGCGCCAGCCTGTCGGAGCGCTGGCTCTGCTGGCCATTGGTTTCGTAGCGGCCCGCTATACCATGAATAAGCCGGGAACGAACGCGGTGGCCCCTTCCGGCGAGGTCTTGAACACCGTGCGCGCCATTCAGCCCGAAGGCAATGGCGCGGTGCAGATCGCGTATGACGAAACGCGCCGCCGGACCGTGTCCGGCCGGATGGACGATCAGAATATCCAGCGGCTGCTGCTGGCCGCCGCGCGGGAGGAGAACCCGGACGTGCGGGTGCAGTCCGTGAATCTGCTGAAAGGGCAGCCGGAATCGAGCGCCGTGCGCGACGCTCTGCTGAACGCGGTGGCCCACGACCCCAATGCCGCCGTGCGGCTAAAAGCCGTGGAAGGGCTCAAGCCCCTGGCGGCCGATCCCACGGTGCGCAAGACGCTGGCCCAGGTACTGTTGGGCGATGACAATTCCGCCGTCCGCATGCAGGTGGTGGATCTGCTCACGTCGCAACGGGATGACTCGATGGTGGGTGTGCTGCAGGATCTCATGCAGCGCGAAGACAACAGTTATGTGCGCCTGAAGTCGGAGCAGGCGCTGAAGGCGATGAATGCGTCGGTCGGAACTTTTTAACCAGGCGGGACAGGCCTCCAGGCCTCTCCTGGTGGCGTTGTGCCTGCCCCTGGCCCTGCTGGCCCAGAACCTCACACGGGAAGGCGGCCGCTGGGTCACCACCATCACGGGCACGGCGCCCCCCGCATCGCGGCTGCGCGTGAATGCGCAGGGGCCGGTGCATCTGGAAGGCGGGGCGGCCAATGAGATTGCCTACTCGGCGAAGTTGAGCGTGCAGGTACGCAATCAGGAGGATGCGCGGCGGATTCTGAGCCAGTACGCCATTCGCATCGCGTCCAACGGCGAGGTGACGGTGCTGAACGCGCCGGGCGGACCGGTCACGGCGACGCTCACCATTCGCACGCCGCGGCTGGCTGCGGCATTCATCGGCACTTCGGATGGATCGGTGGAAGCGAACGGAATCGATGGGACGCTCGAAGTCAATTCGGGAGCCGGCGATTTGAAGTGCGACCGCATTCGCGGGGATTGCCACGTGACCACGGGCGGCGGCGATATCCACATAGGCCAAGTCGATGGCAACCTGCGCTGCACCACGGCAGGCGGTAAGGTCACTGTAAAGAATGTGCGCGGCGACGCCGTGTTGGAGACGGCGGGCGGCGATCTCGAAGTCGGCGACGCGGGCGCTTCGGTCCAGGCGGATACGGCCGGCGGGGCGATTCGCGTGAACTCGGCAGGAGGGTCGGTCTCGGCCAGTACGGGCGGGGGCTCCATCATCGTAGGCAAGGCCGCGGGCATCGTGACCGCGCGCAATGTGGCTGGTCCGGTGGAAGTGGGTGCAGCGGCCGGCGTGCGGTGTGAATCCGGGACCGGGCTCATCAAGGTGAGCAACATTGCCGGGCCGATGCGCGTTTCGACGGCTTTCGGCAGCATCTTCGCGAGCCTGCTGGGCGGCCGCCTCGTGGCGGATTCCTTCCTCGAGACCGGCAACGGAGATGTCACCATTTCGATTCCGTCGAATGTGGGAGTGCGCTTGGTGGGCATGTCCCGGCGCATCGTCTCGGATTTCCCGGGCATTGCGGTGCAGTCACGCGGCCCCGAAATGGTGGCGGATGGAGCGGTCAATGGCGGCGGTCCTTTGCTGCGGATCACCGGCGTTGGCGGAACGATCTTTATTAAACGTCAATAGGGTTTGGCTATGAGAATCGGATTCATTGGTTTGCTATGTTTGGCCGCGGCGAGCCTGGCGGCGCCGTCCGCCTTTGCTCAAAGAGCGCGCGTGGCAGAGCAGCGCGGCGGCACAAGCTACCTGGGTATCGGCGTGGCCGAGATTACGCCCGATCGCGCCAAAGCGCTCAACCTGAAAGAAGAGCGCGGAGCCGAAGTCAAACACGTCGATGAAGATGGCCCGGCCGCCAAGGCGGGCATCAAAGAAGGCGACGTGGTGCTCCAGTATAACGGCGAAAACGTGGAGGGCATCGAGCAGTTCATTCGCATGGTTCGCGAAACGCCCGCCGGCCGGCCCGTCAAGCTGGTGGTTTGGCGCAACGGCGCGATGCAAACCTTCACCGTGACCGTTGGCGAACGCAAAGGAACCGTCTTTACGTATCCTGGCGGCGGTGCGGTGACCATTCCACCGATCCCGCCCATTCCGCAGTTCGACATCCCCCGGCTGCAAATCGCCGGTCAGAACCAGATGTTGGGGATTGAAGGCGAGTCGCTCGGCCAGGAGCAGCAGCTTGCCGATTTCTTCGGCGTGCGCGACGGCGTGCTGGTGAAACAGGTGATCCGCAACTCGGCGGCCGAGAAAGCCGGAATCCGCGCAGGCGACGTGATCACCAAGATCGACGGCGTGAACGTGGGCAGCACCCGCGAGATCACCAGCGAACTGCGCTCCTCCCGAGCGAGAGGCTGTTCGGCCGTGACCATCGTGCGCGACAAGAAGGAGAGTTCCATCACGGTGAACTTCGACGACAACCGCGGCTGCACCCCCGGCGCCCCCGGCGAGAAGTTCTAATCTGTCTTTGTGGGTCGGGCTTTTCAGCCCGCCGGCCGGATTTCCATCCGGCCGACCGGCCGAACGCCGCTGACTCGCACGCATATACTGAAGAGGCTATGCGCAATCTTAAGGCTACTCTGTTGCTGGCCGCTGCCGGTATCCTGCTCGGCCAGCCAGCCTCCCCGTACCGCGTCACCCACACTTACCTGCTGGGCGGCGACGGCAACTGGGATTACGTGGTCCCCGATCCGCCGCATCATCGCCTCTTTATCGCGCGCCAAAATCGCGTGATGGTGGTCGATGAGGATTCCGGGAAACTTCTTGCCGAAGTCACCGGGATCAACGGAGCCCATGGAACGGCAATTGCGGAATCCAGCGGGCACGGATTCGCGAGTTCCGGGAACGACCAGTCGGTGGTCATGTTCGACCTGAACAACTACCAGGCCCTGAAGCGCATTCCGGCCGCTGAGGACGTGGACGCGATCGTGTATGACAAGCCCTCGGACCGCGTGTTCACGCTGAATGGTGACGCGCACTCCTCGACCGTGATCGACGCCAAAGCGGGGACGGTGGTCACGAACCTCCCGCTGGGCGGCAAACCGGAATACGGGGCTTCGGCTGGCGATGGCAACGTCTATGCGAACCTCACCGATATCAGCGAAGTGGTGGAGATCGACGCGAAGACCGCCACTGTTTCGCGGCGCTGGCCGACCGCCCCTTGCAAGCAGCCTGTTTCGATGGCGATCGACACGGCCCATCACCGGCTGTTTAGCGGGTGCCGCAGCGGTGTGATGGCCATTTCCGATTACCAGGCGGGGAAGTTGGTGACCACGCTGCCAATTGGTATGGGAGTGGACGGAGCGGGGTACGACCCGGCATCTGGTGATGCCTTCGCTTCGAACGCGGACGGCTCGCTCACCGTGATTCATCAGGATTCGCCGGATGCGTACCGGGTGGTGCAGACTGTGGAGACGCCGCAGGGATCGCGAAACATGGGGCTCGACCCCACCAATCACAAGGTGTTCCTGGTTTCGGCGAAGTTCGGCGATCCGCCGGCAACTGGCCGGGGCAGGCGGCCGGTGCTGCCGGGAACCTTCAGTCTGCTGGTCATCGAGCGCTAGGACACGCGGCGGTAGCCGCGTTCTGGGGGGCGCATCGAGACGCGTTTATCGCCGCGTTTCCTTTACAATTGAATCAGGTGACCCCCGAGTCTGCACAGCCGCTGGAACCCGTGTCCGTGCCGCCTCCCCCTGATCCGGTCGAACAACTGTACCGCGACCTGGAAACCAAAATCCGCGAATACCGGCCCAAAGACGATCTGGCGCCTTTGGAAAAGGCCTTTCGCTTTGCCAAGCAGTGGCACGAAGGTCAGTCGCGGGATTCCGGTGAGCCCTACATGGTGCATCCCGTCAAGGTGGCCCACATCCTGGCCGATATGCGGATGGACCTGGTGGGCATGCAGACAGGGCTGCTGCACGACGTGGTCGAGGACACCAGCGTCAAGCTCGAAACCGTTCGCAAAGAGTTCGGCGAGGAGGTGGCGCGCTGCGTGGACGGCGTCACCAAGCTGACCAAGCTCGATTTCTTCTCGGCCGAAGACCGGCAGGCGGAGAGCTTCCGCAAAATGCTGCTGGCGATGGTCGAAGACATCCGGGTCATGATGGTCAAGCTGGCCGACCGCATGCACAACATGCGCACGCTGGGCTATCTCAGCCCGGAACGGCGCGAGCGGATCGCGCGCGAGACCATCGAGATTTACGCGCCCATCGCGCACCGCCTCGGAATGGGCAAGGTGCGCGGCGAGTTGGAGGACCTCTCGTTTCAGTACCTGGAGCCGGACGCCTTCAAGGAAATCGCCTCGGCGATGGAATCGAAGCGCCAGGCCAATGAGGAGTTCCTCGCCGAGATCAAACAGACGGTCGAAGCCGAGCTGCGGCGCGAAGGCATCCCGGCCCGCATGGACGGCCGCATCAAACGCCCCTATTCCGTCTTTCTGAAGTTAAAGCGGCAGAAGATCGCCATGGACCAGGTGTACGACCTGATGGCGCTGCGGATCATCACCGACTCGGTCAAGAACTGCTACGCGGCGCTGGGCGTGATTCATAACAAGTGGCGTCCGATTCCGGGGCGCATCAAAGACTTCATCGCGATTCCGCGGCCCAACCTTTATCAGTCCCTGCATACCTCCGTTGTGGGCCCGCATGGGCAGACGTTTGAGGTGCAGATCCGCACGGAGGAAATGCACCGCGTGGCGGAAGAGGGAATCGCGGCTCACTGGAAATATAAGGAAGGCCGCAAAGGTCCCGCGGCCGACGATCAGCGCATCGCCTGGCTGCGCCACCTGGTCGAGTGGCAAAGGGACATGCAGGATCCCGGCGAGTTCATGTCCACCCTGAAGGTGGACCTGTACCCCGAAGAAGTCTACACCTTCACTCCGCGCGGCAAGGTGATCGTGCTGCCGCGCGAGGCTACTCCGATCGACTTCGCCTATGCCATCCACTCAGACGTCGGCAACACCTGCTGCGGCGCGAAGGTGAACGGCCGGATCGTGCCGCTGCGTTCGGCGCTGCGCAATGGCGATGTCGTAGAGATCATGACCCAGCCGGGCCATCAGCCCAGCAAGGACTGGCTGGCCTTCGTTAAGACCGCCCGCGCGCGCAATAAGATCAAGCACCTGATCAACGCCGGCGAGCGCGCCAAGGCGATCGACATCGGGCAGAAGTACCTCGACAAGGAAGCCCGCCGCCTGGGCGTGCAGCTCAGCCGTGTCACCAAAGCCGACCTCGAAAAAGTAGCCGGCGAATACGGCTACAGCAAGATGGAAGATCTGTACGCCGCCCTGGGCTATGGCAAATTCTCGGCGCGCCAGGTGCTCACGAAGGTGGCGCCCGGCACCGTAAAGGAAGAAGCCGAAGAGACCAAGCCGGCGGCTCCGCCGGACGCGACACCCGCGGCTCCCGGTCCACGGCCGGCGGATGGCGATGCCGTCATCAAGGTTCGCGGCGTGGACGAATTGTTGGTGTACCGCGCTAAGTGCTGCAACCCGATTCGCGGGGAAACGATCGTCGGTTATGTCACGCGCGGCAAAGGTGTGGCCGTGCATTCCAAGGCCTGTCCGAACGTACAGAGCCTCATGTACGACGTGGAGCGGAAGATCGAAGTCGAGTGGGCACGGAGCACGGAAGAGGCATTTCCGGTTCGCATCGTGGTGCATACGGATGACCGGCCGGGCATGCTCAACCAGCTCACCTCGGTGCTGTCGGACGAAAACACGAATATCCGCAGCCTGGAAGCCAAAACTGAAGTGGAGCAGGATGGCGCCCTGGTCGAGATGACGGTGGACGTGCGCGACAAACGCCAGCTCGAAAAACTGGTGGCCGCCATGAGGCGCATTTCGGGCGTTCGTGATGTCGAGCGCCCCTTCAAATAAGCATGCCAGTTACGACCGACGCGGAACACATCGCGATTTCCAAATCCAAGGGAATCAAGATCGATTGGAAAGACGGGCATCACAGCGAGTACCCGATCGTCTACTTGCGCGATAAGTGCCCCTGCGCGACTTGTACCGGCGCGCATGGCACGCCACCGCGCCAGCCGGAAGCGGATAATCCGTTCCCCATGTTCAAGCCGCGGCTGACCATGCTCGGCGTGGAGCCGGTAGGGAATTACGCTATCCGGATCAACTGGAGCGACGGGCACAACACTGGAATCTATTCCTACGATCACCTGCGGCGCATCTGCCCTTGCGACGAGTGCCGGAGCCATAGCTGAGTGGTGAGCGACTTCAGCCTTGAATCGAATGGGACCCGAAAAACGCGGAGGGGAACGTCAGAAAACACCGGATATCGTTCATCGTCGCCGAGCGGCGGGGTGTAACTTTGGACGATCTGGTGAGCGATTTACTCCGGCGGGACCTGGCAATTGTGGACGCACTTCGCTGAGTCCGTTGACGCAATGGCCGCGCTGTGTTCGGGCAAGCGGCTACACAATCGCAACCGTCTTCTTCCGCTCTGTCCTTCCCGCCGATTGGTAGTCCCGCCACGCCGTGCGCAACCGCCGCACACCCGCGCGCAGGGTCTCGGGTTCGCCCAGAAACGGCAGCCGGATAAAACGCGCATTCTGTTCCGCGGCGGACATGGTTGGCCCGGGCAGAATCATCACTCCGTGGCGTAGGGCGGTTTGCGCGAACTCTCGCGCATCGCCGCCCGGCAGTTTCGTCCAGAAGAACAAGCCTCCTGCCGGCACGCGAAACTCCCATTCCGGTAAATGCTCGCTCAATAGAGTGGCCATCAGGTCGCGCCGCGGCTTGAGTTGGAGGCGCCGCAACCGGCGCGCTTCCTCGATTGCGGCCAGCAACCGGACCGCAATGGCTTGCGTCAGTAGCGGAGATCCAAGGTCCGTCGCGGTCTTCACGCGTGCCAGTCGTTCCACCACTGGTTCCGGCGCACGGACCCAGCCGATCCGCAGGCCCGGCCACATCAGCTTGCTGAGTGAGCCGGTCGTGATCACGGCCGCTTCGGGAGCGTGCGCTGCAAGGGGAGCAGGAATCTCGCCTTCGAGGACGAGATCCGCCAATGTGTTGTCGTCAATCACCGGCACTCCCAATTCCATAACGATCCGTCCGACTTCTTTGCGCGCGCTTCGGGGCATTACCGCTCCCGTGGGATTTTGGAATGTCGGTGTGAGATAAACCAGCCGTGCCGCCGTCGCCGTGATCCGGTCACGCAGGATCGCCGGCCGTACACCATCCGCTTCCACCGGTAAAGCCGCGATTCGGGCGCCAGCGGCCCGAAAGGCGTCCAGAGCACCGAAATAGGCCGGGTCTTCCACCAGGGCTGCATCCCCCCGCTGCAGATACTGGGAAGCGCATAAAGCGATGGCGTGCTGCGCGCCATTCGTCACCAGGATCTGTTCCGGCCTGGTCGGCACACCGGCTTTCGTGTAGTAGCCCGCCAAGGCTTGGCGCAAGGCCGGCATGCCCATCGGGTAATACATTCGGTCGCGAACCAGAACCGCGTATTCGTCCGGAGGCAGCGCGAATAGCTCGACGGGCAGTTCCCGCAGCGGCATAGGCGTGCCCAACGCGAAATCGATCAGGTCCTCCTCCTGCTGATGCGCCAGCAATCCGAGCAAAGGGCTCGCCGCCAGCACGCCCGCTTGTGCCGCGCCCCGCGCCGCCGCCAGTGCTGGTGATCGCTCCGATACCCAGGTGCCGCTTCCGGGCCGGCTTTCCAGCCAGCCGCGCTCGCGGAGCGCGTCGTATGCCGCGACTACCGTGGTGCGGCTCAGGGCGAGAACCCGCGCCAGGTTGCGTTCTGAAGGCAGCCGGACTCCCGGATTCACCGTGCCCTGCCGGATCGCCTCCACCAACGCGTGCGCCAACTTCTGTTGCAGCGGGCCTTTTCCCTTCGACCAGGCGCCGAGTTGCTGAGCCAGAATCTGTGGTTCCATTCAATCAGTCCAATTCTGGCGCAAGTGGCTCTTTTATTCAAGTCCAGTTTAGGCCAGACTGGAAACATCTCATTTGGAGGAATCATGGCCAGCCCGCATCTGGAAACGTCCTTGTTGAACGCCAGTCATTTGGAACTGTTGGGCCTCGCGGCCCGGCGCGCCGTAGCCTACCTGCAATGTCTACCGGCTCGCCGCGTCGCTCCCTCCGCGGATGCGGTTCGCGACCTCACGCACTTCGCCGATCCCCTGCCCGAATCGCCGCCCGACCCGCAAAGCGTCATCGATCTGCTCGACCGTGTGGGTTCTCCCGGAACGGTCGCCACCGCAGGCGGCCGCTATTTCGGATTCGTTAACGGCGCAGCTTTGCCCGCCTCGGTAGCCGCAACTTGGTTGGCGAGCGCATGGGATCAAAATGCCGGAATGCGTGTCATGTCTCCGGTTGCCGCTGCTCTGGAAGATGTGGCCCTCGGTTGGGTGCGCGATCTGCTTGGGCTGCCGCCATGCGCCGGCGCGTTTGTTACCGGCGCCACCATGGCGAATTTCACTGGACTCGCGGCAGCCCGGCATGCCTTGCTCGAGCGCCACGGGTGGAATGTAGAAGAGGACGGCCTCTTCGGAGCGCCGCCGTTGACGGTGGTCGTTGGCGAGGAGGTGCATGTGTCCTTGCTGAAGGCCCTTGCCATGCTCGGGCTCGGGCGCAAGCGGCTCATCCGTGTGCCGGTGGATAGCCAAGGGCGCATGTGGTCCGGAGCCGTGCCTCCGCTCGACAATCGCACCATTCTCTGCTTGCAGGCCGGCAACGTAAACACGGGCGCCTTCGATCCGGCGCGCGACATCTGCCGGCGCGCGCGCGATGCCGGCGCGTGGGTCCATGTCGATGGCGCGTTCGGTTTGTGGGCCGCCGCATCGCCGCGTTACCGGCATCTTACGGCTGGCTTCGAACAGGCCGATTCGTGGGCAACCGATGCCCATAAGTGGCCGAACGTCGGCTACGATTGCGGCATCGCGCTGGTCCGCGACGTCCGCCATCTGCGCGCCGCAATGGCGATATCGGCCGCCTATCTCGCTCCTGGGCAATTGCGCGAGCCCAGTCACTATACCCCGGAAATGTCGCGCCGGGCGCGAGGCGTGGAGTTGTGGGCCGCCTTGCGCTCGCTCGGCCGCGCCGGCCTGTCTGGCTTGATCGAGCGCACTTGCAGCCATGCCCACACATTCGCGGAGAGGCTTCGCGAAGCAGGTTATGAGATCCTGAACGAAGTCGTCATTAACCAGGTGCTGGTCTCCTTCGGACCACCACAAGTGACAAGAGCCGTGATCGAAAAGGTGCAGCAGGATGGCGTCTGCTGGTGCGGCGTTACGGAGTGGCAAGGCCGCACCGCCATGCGCATTAGCGTCTCTTCGTGGGCCACGACTAACACCGACGTGGAAATGAGTCTTGCGGCGATCCGGCGCGCAGCCGAGGAATGCGGAGGGCGGCCGTCATGACGGATTGGGCGAAGATTCGCGCCGAATTTCCCTCGCTGGCGAAGTGGACCTTTCTCAACACCGCCACTTTCGGCCAGTCGCCGCGCTGCGCCGCGGAAGCGGTGGCACGCCACATGGCTCGTCGCGTTGAGACAGCGTGCATGGACTTCCTCGAATGGTACGAGGATATGGATCGCATCCGGGCCGCATGCGCCAAACTGGTAAACTGCGCTCCCGAGGACATCGCCTTCATTCCCAGTTCGTCGATCGGGTTGTCTTTTCTGATGCAGGGGCTCGACTGGCGGCCTGGCGACGAAGTCTTGACGATCGAGCATGAGTTTCCGAACCAACTATATTTGTCGGCGGCAGTGGACCGTTTTGGCGCCCGGCACAAGGTGGTTGCGTGGCCCGATTTTGAGGCGGCGCTCACGGAGCGCACACGTGTTGTGGTACTCAGCACGGTGAACTACGCGACCGGCTTCCGTCCGCCGCTGGAAGAACTTGGGCCTTTCCTCGCCGAACGAGGCATCGCGCTGTATGTCGATGGCACCCAGAGCATCGGCGCCCTCGCGTTCGATACGCAGCGCGTGCGCCCCGCCATCCTGTGCGTAGATGCGTATAAATGGCTGCTCTCGCCCAATGGCGCCGGTTTCGTATACATCGCGCCAGACCTACGCCGGATGCTGCCGCCCACCATCATCGGCTGGCGAACGGACCGCAATTGGCGCGAGGTCAACACTCTCAATCACGGGCGGCCGGTTTTGAGTGAAGACGCGGAGAAATACGAAGGTGGCGGCCTCCCGTTTCCGCCGCTCTATGCGATGGGCGCGGCTCTCCGTATATTGCTGGCCATCGGCATGCCCGCCATCGAAACGCGTGTTCTGGATTTGGCCGCGCAAACCCGTGCGCTCCTGCGCGATTTCGGCGCCGACGTCAACACCGATGCATCGCAGATCGTAAGCGCCTGCCTGCCCGGCCGCGACTCCGCCGAACTGGCCCGCAAACTGAAGGAACAACGCATCCTGGTCTCCGCCCGCCACGGGCGCTTGCGCGTCTCCCCGCACTTTTACAACAACGAAGAAGATTTGGAAGTGCTGCGGCAGGGAATAATGCGCTGCCAATGATTACGCAAGGCAGAGCCTTGCGCCACTGCGGCACAAGGCTCTGCCTTGTGCCGGGCACCTAACGCGGCAGAAAAGCGCTGGACCAACGCCACAACTCGGGTCTTTCGACCAACCCAGCTTTAACTGGATTGCGCTCGATGTACCGCACGATCCGCTGGCATTCGTCGCCGTCACGCACCCAATGATCGTATCCTTCGTGTTGCCAAAAAGCTCCGATGCGCCCCAGAATCCGATTTGCTTCCCGCCCGCTGAAACTCCTCATCGAGCCGTTGATGCGGGCGATCGGCGCGAGCGGATCCATCAAATAAGTGGGCGTGATTGGCCATCAATACCCAAGCGCGCATTCTATAAAGATTGAGCTTAGTTTCTCCGAAGCGAACCGCGTCCGCCACGCGCTGAGCGATCTTCTCTTCCCCGAGCCACCGGGGTCCTGCTGGGGCTCGGTCCAACACTCGGTCGATTTGCGAGAACCGGCGTCCGCTATTTTGCTCGATCGTAGCGGCAAGCAGTTCTTTAGGTAGCGATCCGCATAATCGCCACGTCAAGAACAGCGCTGCGTGATCCGGTTGCCGATGAAGGAGATCGCGTTCGTAGTAGGCCACCAAAGCGCGCAAGCCAGAGCCTTGCGCCACCGTGATAGCATGTAGCGCTTACGAAGTCACGCCCAGCACAAACTGCTCCATGATGATCCGGTCGTCGGGGCGCGCGTCGCGGAGACCCCGGTCCGCCTCGTAGATCAGTTTCAATGCGCGGTGCAATTGCGGGGTGCTGAACTTCGAAACCGTCTGGTACACCTGCTCGGCACGCGATCCCCACATGGGAACGCCCAGCTTCGCAAAATGTCCTTGGATCTGCCCGGGCCCTTTCAACGCGGCCTCGCGCGCCACCAGGGCCATGCGGAATTGGGTGGAAAGAAATGCCAGGACCAGCGGCAGGTATTCGCCTTCTTTGGCGAGTGTGTCCAGCACCTCTAGCGACTTCCCGCGATCGCGCCGGCCCAATGCATTCACCAGCGCAAAGATAGTTGTCGCTCGCGCATCGGGCACGAGCGCGGCAATCTCATCCGGACCCACCGGCCGCGCGCCCGCGTAGAGCGCCAGTTTCTCGATTTCCACTGCAATCCGCGCGACGTCGGCCCCGAGCGCTTCCACCAGCAGGTCCAGCGCCGCCGGATCCATACGGACGCCGGAGCCCCGCAGCAGCTTTTCGGTTTCGGCCCGCGCTTCGTGGGCTGCAAAGCGCCGGAGTTCGATTACCTCCGGTATGGCCGAATAGAATTTACGGACGCGGTCCTGGCGCCTCTTGTCGTCGCCCTCGAAGTCGAAGCGGATCGCTTCCAGGACCACTGTGACACCGGGGGTTGGGTCCCGCATGTATTCCGCCAGGGGCGCCGCATTTCCGGCCGCGCCTTCTTCGCCGTCGTCCTCCGAGCGTCCTTTTGGCAAAGCGGCTTCTGCGTTCACTACCCAGATGAGCCGCTCGGCCGTGAACAAAGAAAGCGCGCGGGCGTCGTCCAGCACCTCGGCCAACGTGACTTCGCTCAGGTCATGCTCCGTCATGGCACCTTCGGGGACCGCCGCGGTTAACGCCTGTTTCAACCGCCTCCGCTCGTACGCTTCCGGACCGAGCAGCAGCACGGCCGGTGGAGGGGCGCTCTTTTGCACGCGCGCCAGAAACTGTCCGGCCGTCACGGCTAGAAATTCTCCAGGACGGCAGTCACCACGTTCTGCGCCACGTCTCTGCTGAGGCGGGCCATAGCGGTTGCCGATTCATCGAAATACTGCTGCGGGTTTTCCGAGATCTCGTATTCCTGCCGGAAATCGGCGTTCGGACGATTGAACAGGATCTTGCCCGTGGCGCGATCGGTTAGCCGCAACTGCAGAATCACCGTGGCCACTGCCGCGGTGGCGCGGCCGCTCACCGGGTCGATGGTGGTGGGGTAAGCGAAATAGTTCACCACCGCGGTGTTCAGTATGGCATCGGCCTGATTGGGATCCGATACGACGGCGTACCGCGTACGCGAAATGAACTCGCGGGCGATATCCTCCGGCAGCCGCCGCGAGAGTTCGTAATGAGTCGTCACATTGGCCGAGGCCGGAATGGCGATGGTCTTGATATTTTTCGGGAGCAGGTCGCCGTGGCCGGAGACGTGATACCCGCAAGCCACCGTAATCGCCAGGATGCCTGCGAGCCCAAGTTGCCTCATACTAATTGCCGGGCCACCGCGACGGCGTTTTCGGCCACCAGCCGCAGATTATCGGCCACCATCCAGAACCAGCAAGCCTCTGCGTTATTCCGGTCGGGGGTGATGCCGCCGACCGCGATCCCGCTTTGCCCGGCGTGCCCTACGTTGGTCGGAGGCTCGAATTCGGCGCTCCGGACTTCGATGAATCCCATAACCAGGCTGCTCTCCAGCGCCTCGATGCCGGGATTGGATTCGAACTCGATCCATATCGAAAAACTGTAGCCGTGAAACACGGGAGCCTGGATCAGCCGCAGCGACGGCATAGGCGCGCCTTCCCCTTCGCCCGGCAAAGCCAGCAAACTGGCAAGGTGCCGCTCTATCCGCAATTCGGATTCTTCCAGGCTTCGTGGAGCTTCTTCGCCATAGCGCGCCAGCAGGTTGAAGCCCAACTGCGTGTCGAAAATGGCCTGCGGCAGGTTCTTGAACGACAGGAGGCTGACGGTCTGCTGTTGGAGTTCTTCCACGCCGGCCTGCCCGTGCTCGCTGGCAGGCGCGAAAACCTGGACTACCGAGCGGCGAATGGGGTCGTGCTCTTGAATCCGCCGGAGAAAGAGGGCCAGCGCAATGGAGGCCGGATGCGCGATTACATGCACGGCCGCTTCGCCCGCGTCTTCGGGGTCGACTTCTGATTCGACCACGGGCGCTCGCAGACGCATGTCCGGCCGTTCGTCGGCCGCATACGTGAGGTCCACCCACGCCATGGAACCATCGGCAAGTTCGAGAGCCTTGCGGCTGGAATCGGCCGATCCAGCCAGCACCACCACGCGCGCGCCGGAGAGCGTTTCCGGCTCCAGCGGCGCCACCACCGCCGGTTCATCCCCCAGGCGCGTCAGCGTCCCCGGCTCTTCTTCATCGACCGCTACCAGGCGCAGATGCAATTCGGGGGCGGAGGTGGCGGCCACGTCGCGAACCTCGCGCCCGAGCAGCGTTTCGCTCCCAACCAATACTACGGCAGCGCCGCTAGCCAACCTGATGCTCCGGAAGTTGTGGGGGCGCGTGCCGCAAACGGCGCCGCACGATTCCTCCCAACCGGATCAGGATGCCGCTACCCACATAGGCTATCGCCATCAGCAGGAGGACCAGTTGCGAATAATTCCAAATGGCGTAAATCAGCCCGCCTAGGAGAATAATGATCAGCGGTGAATACGCTTTGTTGAGGCCGATTCCCTTGAAGCTGTAATACCGCCACGTGCTGATCATGAGGAATCCCAGCAGCAGCAGCAACGCCAGCCAGGCAATCGCGAAAGGCGGCCATACCAGCGGTTCGCCATCCGCCGCATACACTACCGCTGCCACCAGCCCGGCCGCCGCGGGAATGGGTAAGCCCACGAAATACTTCCGGTCCGGTCTCCCCGGGTTCTTGGGGATCGGATTCTTCTGAATATTGAAGCGCGCCAGCCGCGCCGCCCCGCATAACAGGAACAGAAACGCGATGAAATAGCTGGCGTTGAAAATCCGCCCCCGAACCGCCTCGGTCAACGAGTTATCGATGAACTGTACGCCCCAAGCCACGGCCAAAACCGCCGGCGCCAGCCCGAAGCTGATCACATCCGCGAGCGAGTCCATTTCGCGGCCGAAATCCGACGTGGTGTTGGTGAGCCGCGCAATGCGGCCATCCAGACCATCCAGGAACACCGCCGCGCCAATTGCGATTGCCGCCACCACAAAGTGCTGGGCCGCGCTGGCGTTTCCCGCGGCAGCTTCCATGGCGCCGCGAAACGACCGCAAAATCGCGATATAGCCCAGAAAAATGTTGCCGGCCGTAAAGAGCGTGGGCAACGCATAAGCCGCCCGCCGGGGCCGCCGGTCGGGCGAGCGCGGATCTACGAATCGGTCTTTAAGCGCCATGCATCTCCGGTAAATCGATTCGCCGCGCGAGCACGCTGGAGCCGGCCGCGACCCGCATCCCCGGCCGAACTACGATTTCCCACTCAGGGCCGAACAGCACATCCACGCGCGAGCCAAATTTGATGAGCCCGATCCGCTCGCCTGTGGCCACCCGGTCGCCCGGCTTCTTATAAAAGACGATACGCCGCGCAATCAGTCCGGCGATCTGTTTAAACATCACCGTGGTGCCCTCGCCCTGTACGGTCACGATGTTTTGCTCATTGACGGTAGAGCACTCCTCGCGGCTGGCCACGTGGAAGGCGCCCTTCTGATATTGCACGTTGCAGATGGTGCCGCCGATCGGGGTGCGGTTGACGTGAACGTCGAAAATATTCAGGAAGATGCTGATGCGATTGACGGCCGGCCCTTCCGCCTTGACCGCCACCACTTTGCCATCCGCGGGCGACACGGCGACGGGCCCTGCCGGAATGGGGCGCTCCGGATCGCGAAAAAAATACAGGCAAAACGCCGCCAGCACCCAAAAGGGCGCGGACCAGGGGCCCGCAAACCACGCGACCAGCAGGCCCGCGGCTGCCAGCGCCGTAGCGTACTGGATACCGTCGCGAACGATCACCAGAACCATTTTCCCATAGGGAACAAACTGGTTCCCCAGACAGCAATCAGCAATCAGCATTCAGCGCAAACGGGTGTAACAGCGGGGGCAGTTGCTTTCTCAACTGCGAAGCTCCTCGAATGCCTCGAATGGGCGCTCGCAAAAACGAACTCGCCCCGAAAAAACGAACTCGGATTTGAAAAAACGAACTCCGACTCGCAAAAACGAACTGTGTCCCTGTTCCGAGCCTGACGCCCGAAAAAACGAACTGTGGGGATCCCCATCCGCCCACTATCCCAGGACGGTAGCTTTGGGCCGCTCTCGATTCCTCGGAAGGTAAACCTGTCCGACCCCCGAAGCGAATAGCGGGGGCAGTTGCTTTCTCAACTGCGAAGCTGCTCGAATGCCTCGGATGGGCGGCTCGCAAAAACGAACTACCCTCCGACCCCCGCAAGCAGAGCGGAGGCTCCTGATTTCTCAGAAGCGAAGCTCACCGGCTCTGCGGGCGCGGGTTACCTAGGAAGCCGCGCTGCGCGGACCGGGGTCCGATGAGGACGCACCCGATCTCTTACAACTCCACGATAGCGCGGAGGCGGTGAGAAGCCGGGGTGGGCGGAACGGCGGATCGGCTATAAGTTGCTGATGGAGAGAGGGTAAGAATTATTTTCGAGATGGGGGAACGGGGTTTTGTACCTGCCGGCTTCCGCTTGTTAGAATTCATATCTACACGGTGGTCCTGTGCTCTCGCCGAGTCTCAAAACCGTTCTTGCAGTTGCGGGCCTTGGCTGCGCTCTGGCAGTCTCCGCCAGGCCCGATCGCAAGAAGAAGGAAGATGAGACGCAGGTGCTGCAGCTTCCCAAAGAGCTGCCTGCCGCGGCCTCGGGGGAAACGCGCCGCCTGACCTTTTCTGTCACCGCGCTATCGGCGAAAGGGCTCCTATCGCAACAAATCCGGGATGCGTTGAAGTCGCTCGAACACCAGGCCGGGGGCAGCACGCTGCTGCACATTCGCGCGTTTGTGGCCGGCACGGGGGATCTGCGGCGCGTCCGCGACCTGGTGAGCGAAACCTTCACGGAGCGTCACCAGCCCTTACCGGCCCTGAGCCTGATTCAGGCGGGTGGTTTGCCGCTGGAAGGAGCGCAAGTGGTGCTCGAAGGGATTGCCGCGGCAAAGAAGGACCTTTACAACGGTGGACTGGCCTTCCTTTCGCCGGCGCCCGCTTATTCGGACAATCCACTCGATCCCGTGGCGCCGCTCGCGCAAAAGTCATTGGCCGCGCTGGCGGATGCGGTGCGCGCGGCGGGAACAGATGCTTCCCAGGTGTTGCGCGTTACTTGTTACCTAAGCTCACTGGAGAATCTCGCTGCGACGCGCGACCTGGTCCGCGCGACGTATCCCAAAGCAGCCGCCGATTTTGTGCAGACGCAGCGCGCTCCTGTGCGGGCCATGGCGGCCTGCGATGCAGTGGCCGCCCTCGCCAAAGCGCCGTCCTCGCCGCCGGCGTCCGTCGCGGTCATTACCTCACCCAGCGTGGTCCTCAGCGGAACCCAGGTCTCTTTTGGTTTCGAAGAGGCCGATGCCCGTCTCGCTTTCGAGCGCCTGGGGAAAGCCCTGGAACCGTTGGGAGTATCGCTTCGCGACGTCGCCTTCGCGCGGGTCTACCCGCTCTCGCCGAAGATCGAGGCGCAAGTGCAAACGGTGGAGCGGTCGTTCTTCGATGCGGCCCATCCGCCCGCCGGCAACTCCCTTCTGTTCGAAGGCCTAGCTTCTCTGGATGCCGGTTTCGCCATCGACGTAGTCGCCGGCAAGAACTGAGACATCAACTATTGGCAGGCGAAACCGCCTGCCCCACCAAAACACCACGCCGGCCTGCCCCACCAAACACTTCCCTATTGGATATTGACCAGCACGGGGTTGGATGGCTGGCCATCTACTGTCACTACGACGCTGGTTTGGCCGAGGCCGCGGAGGTTGAGGGTGATCGGTACGTTCACTTGATCCAATCCCGCGTACTGCGGTTGGGGCCCGGCATAGAGGACCGGAACGGAGATGCCGCCGATGGTGCAGGTCACATCGGATAACGAGGAGCGGTTGCGGATGCCCGTTCCATACAGAGTGAGATACAGCGGCGTGTCGACTCCGAGCGTGAGCGGCACCGCGGCACAGCCGGTAGCCGAGCAGGAAAAGGCTGGAAATTGAATCTGCTGCGAAATGACTACCCGGAGCGCCGTCGCGGCGGCGACTCCCGTGCCGCTTGCATCGGCCGTGAACAGTGAAGGGGCGACGGCTTTGACTGGCGCCGAAACGGTGACATCGGGCGCATTGGGGCTGTGGACGGTGAAAGCGGCGATGCCCAGCGCCGTATCGGCAGGCACGAGGAAGTTGACCTGGCTGGTGGAGGCGAAGAACACGGTGGCGGACCTGGAAACGGCGGCGCTGTCTTTCACGGTCACGGTGACGCCGGAGTTGGCGCCCAGGGTCAATCCGAAAATGGAAGCGATCGCGCCGGGAGCCAACGGCAGCGTTCCACTCGCGGCCGAACCGATTTGCAGGTGGTCGGCCGCCACTATGTTATACGCGCGCGCCATCCAGTACGGCAGGATGTAGTCGATGCCGGCGCTTTCAATGATGCCAGCGCCGCCGGTATTGGCGAGTTGGTAGGGGCTGCGCTGCCAGAGGAAATCGGTGGTCACGCGGTCAGGAACGGGAATCGGCTGGCAGGCCACAGTGGGGTCGCCGCAACTGGGATACTTGCCGGTGTTGTCAATGTGGACGTCACGGCGCGGCCGCTGGAGCCATTGATCCAGCATCAAGGCGGTGGCAGGATCGCGCACCGGGTCAGGGCCGTTGAGCGCGCGGTCGATCATATTGAAGAAGGCGTTTCCCTGGCTGGCGGTGTGCTTGCGCAGAACCGAATACGCCTGCTGATACCCGCTGAGGTAAGAGCCCGTCTCCAGATGCACCAGCGAATACAGGTTCATGGTGTCGAGGTTGAACTTGAAATAGGAACTGTCGCTCAGAGTATCGAAGGCGATGGGGAGGATTACGGCATTGGCAAGCGATCCGGCGGCGGATGCGTAGGGCTGAGAGAACTGAGCCGGATTCACGTGCTGCGCCACCTCGAGGAAGGCCAACTGCTCATCCGGACGGTCCAGAAAGGTGGTGCTAACGGTGCCATCGGGGAGCACGATGGTCCAGAGATGATCGAGCAGAAACTGGACGAGGCGTGTGATCTGCGCGGCGATGGAGGCTTGCAGCGTGGCGTCCGGTATGAAATCGTACGCTGTGCCGAGACCAAAGATCACGCCGGAATACTCGTCACGCGAAGTGTTCCCGACCCAGAAATTCGAACCACTGGTATAGATGCCGTTGGCCGCCTCTTCGCTTTGGATCGATGCCGCATAGGGAGAAGTGGTTGGAACCACACACCGCGCCAGTGCATTGTTGCCGGTGGCGTCCACCAGCGCTTGGATGCCGGCCACGGCGCGGCGGGCGTTGGCCAGTGCGTCCGCCGAGTGTGTCACGGTGTATCGGAATGCCTCAGCGGCGAGATACATTCCGGTCCACAGAGCGGAATCGCCGCAGCGGGTATAGTTCACGATCTGGTCGCCGGTGGGGCTGTTAAAGATGGGGTCGAGGACGGTGACATAGGGGAGGTGCCGGGCCTGAATATTCTGCGAGATGGCGAGGGCATCGGCCTGAGAAGCTGTGGCCGCCAACGGCAGCACGAGAGCCAGAAGAAACAGACCCGGGACCCTGGACGAACGGCTCATGCCCACAGCCGATCCTGCACGCGTTGTGCCGCTCATGGACCGGCCAGGCGCTCGTATTCGGCGTTGAATTCGCACCCAATCAGGGCGATGGCTGCCATGAAGTACATCCAGACGAGCAGCGCGATACCGGCGCCGATGGATCCGTACATCACGTTGTAATTGCCGACGTGGCGCACGTACCAGCCGAAGCCGGACGTGGTAGCCAGCCACAGGGCGGTGGCGAGTATGGCTCCCGGCCAGACATAATGCCAGCGCTGCCGGCGATAGGGCGCGAGATAGTAGAGCATGGCGGTTACGAGCACCGTGGTGCCGAACGCCACCGCATAGGCAGCCAGGCGGCTCAGCAGACGCCACACCCAGGCGAGCGGATTGAACAGCGGATCGACTTTCATCCAATTCAAGACCACGCGGTCGATTTCGGTGCCAAACAAAATGAGCAGCGACGCTGCTACCAGCGGGATGGCGGCCAAGAGGACGAGCGCAATGGCCACCCCACTCTGGCGCCAGAAGCCGCGACTGCGGGGAATCCGGTAGGCGGCCTGAAAGCCTTCCATGAGGCTCTTGATGACGCTGGAGGCGGCCCATAACGAGACCAGGCCGGCCACGACGAGCAGGGCAAACGGACGCGATCCGATGATGCGGAATTGCTGCAGCACCAGGCCCTCCGAACCAGGCGGAACGATTTCAGAGAGGAAGTCTTCGAGAGTGTTGGAGACGAACTCGGCGCGGGTCTGCACCAGGATGGTGGCTGCCGATGTGAGCACCGGAAAAAACGAGAGGAGGGCCGAATAGGCGGCGCCCTTGGCGATGGAGAAACAGTTATCGTCGAAGGCGGCCACAAAGCTGCGCCGCAGGAGCCAAACGAAAGTACGGAAATCGAAGCGCTCGCGCACCTACTTGAGAACGACTTTAGCGACGGCGGTGTTGTTGGCGCTATCGGCTGCGCGGACCACGACCAGGTGCTCGCCGGGCGAGAGGTTCTGCAGATCGATGGTGAAGGTTTCGCGCAAGGAATCGATCACGCCGTCATCGGCCTGTAACGGCACCCAGCTTGTAGCGTCCAACGAATACTCGCAGCGGCGCAAGGCGGAGGCAGTATCGGCGGCGGCGAATTCGATATGCGCGGTTCCGCCGGAGTAGCGCACGGCGCCGACGGTAACCACGGGCGGCGTGTTATCGATCAGGATCGGAGAGCTAGTCAGTTGGGCTTCGCGGGCGGCGGCCGGAGCGTTGGATTCACGGTCGGAAGCCACGACACGGAAGTAATATTTCCCGTCGGCCAGCACATCGGCATCGAAGGTGACGGAGTTATCGTGGGTATCGCCCTTGAGCACCTTCCACTGGGTCTCATCGTCGCCGCGGAAATAGAGGTTGTAGACCAGGCGATCGCCATCGGGATCTTCGCCCTGCCAGATCACCGTGATCTGCTCCGTGGAGGCGCGGGGAAGCGTCTGGGTGGGCGTGCTCGAAGCACTGGAATCGCTGCTATCCGTGACGGTGACGGAGTAGGCCGCGGCGTTGTTGGAGGTGGATTTGGGGGCCTGCGTAGTGGCCGTGGAAGTGGTGATCACGTTGATACTTTTGAGCACCGGCGGAGTGTTCTGGGGGAGATAAGCCAGCGTGACATCGGTGATCGAAGGGGTCTGGCCGTTCGCTCCGCGCAATTCGGCTTTCCATTCGATATAGCGGGCATTGGGGCTGGTGATGCGCGAACCGTGCGGGTCCGTCAAAGGCTCGGACCACTCGCTCCAGGTCTGGTCGGGCTTGGCAGAGTTACCGGAGCGGGTGCGGAACTGAAGGCCGCAGCCGGCCGGCAGATCGCCCTGCCAACTGATACTGCCCCAGCGCGCGGACGTGCCGGCGTCGTGAACCGGGGCTTCATACGAGCCGCTGCCGCCCGGTGTCTCGCTCAAACGAAAGATGCGACCCATATTTCCGGTGGCCGCCAAGACGGAATTACGGGATGGGAGCAGGCGGGTGGTCTCGCCCTCATTGGTTTGGAGCACCAGGGTGACGCGCCGGTCGGGCGAGAGGCGGTAAATGCGGCCCGATTCGTCGGTGGAGAACAGGATCTGCTGGTTGAGCGTGAGCAGATCGTAGACGTTTTCCTCTTTGGAACTCCAGAGCGTCTCGACCGTGTTATCGGGGTTGATCCGGTAAACCGCGGATTTTTCCACGCCGGAGGTATCGACGGCCGGTGTAAACTGCGTCGTCACTTGCGGGCTGGCGGCGGTGGCAGCCGGTTGAGCGGTCTTGGTGTCGGGCGTTTTGAGTTCGGGTCCAGGCCCGGCCTGCTGGGCTTCCACCGTAATGGTGGTCGTGGTTCCGGTAGAGATGACGCCGTTGCCCAGGTTTTGCACGGCCTGCTGCGCGCTTTGCGCCTTCTTGGCGACCGAGCCGCCGAGCGCGGCAGCGTATATGGTGCCATCCGGCATGGGGAGGATGGAGCGGATCTCCGGCAGGCTGGAATCGTAGAGCATGAAGGCCTTCTCTTTACCGGTGATCCGGTAGAGCAATCCGTTGGGCTCGGTGCCGGCGAGCAATCGGTTCTGCGGATCCAACGCCAAGCCGGTGACGTGCGACTGGCCCGTCTGGTAATAGAGCTCGCCGTTGCCGGGGCCGGTGACGCGAAAAACCTTACCCTGATCGCCTGTGCCCACATACAAAACGCCATCGGAACCGGCGGCCAGCGACCAGATGTACTTGGTCTTCGGAAGGAAATACTCCGTGGCCTTGCCGTTTTCGATGCGATACACGGCGCCATCGGGAGAGGAGCCGGCGTAGATAATGCCGTTGCGATCGACGGCGATGGCGAAGACTTCGGGCTGCTCGGCGGTCCACACCAACGACGATTTGCCGGTGGGATCGATGCGGTAAACGCGGCCGCGGTGGCCGGTGGCGGCGTAGAGGCTGCCATCGGGCGCCTGGGCGACGCTCCAAATGACCGGCTGATCCGAGGAAAAGACCGTATCGAGCTTGGGCGCAAGCGAGAGGCGGCCATCGCGGCTGAGCGAGATGCCTTCGAAGCGGCCGCGGATGAAATCGGGATAGGAGTTCATCTCCCAGGTGCTGGTGCCGCTGGCGAAAGCCACGGAGGCGGCGGCCAGCAGCAGCGCGCCGCGGAGGAGATGGCGCTTCGAGACGGTCATTCTTTTACATCCACCACAATGGTTTTGGCGCCGGAGACGAAGACATCGCCGGCATCGATTTCCATTTCGCCGATCTTGGAATTGCGCACCTGGGTGATGCCTGCCAGGTTGGTTTGCGAACCGGCCAGAATCAGAGCAACCGAAGCGGGCGGCCCGGGCAGGTCGGCGCCCTCCAACTCAAACGCCGGATCGGTCCGCCATACGCGTACATACACTTTGCTGTTGGGATGGAGATTATTCACCGTGGTGATGATCTGGCCGGGGCTGTGCGGACTGCCGGAGAGGATCTGGCGGAAATCCGCAATGTTGGCGGCGTTGGCGTCGGAGACGGTGAAGTACAGCGCGCCGGCGGGAGCTCCAATGGGAACCTGGTAATCGAGCGTGCGCACGGTTTCGCTGCCATTCTCGCCGGCCAGCACGACGTGAAGCTGCAATTTTTCTCCGGCACGGACTTCGCGGCGCGAGGCAAATACGGAATCGATGGTGAGCTGCTTTTTCTCGTCGAGGGCTTCGACCTTCAAAGCGATATTCTTCAACTGCAGCGAGGCGAACCCGCTTTGCAGCACATAGGCGAGAGGGATGGCGGTGTTGAGCGAGACCTGCTGGGCGGTGCCGTTATCCGAAGCGAAGATGTTGTCGAGGCGCACGGGCGCGGGGGCGTTCTGAAAATCCATCTGGCCGCTGACGCGGATGCTGGAGGCACCCACGCTGCGCTCGGTAGCATCGATGGCGGAGAAGACGGCCATTTGCACCAGCAGCGGCGAGAGCAGCGGGTCATTGACCATCTGCATGCGGTACTGTTCTATCTGGCGGGAGCCACGTCCCACGGCGATGGAAACCGGCACCATGGGCGCGCGCTGGCTCAATTCGCCGGCGATAGCGGTATCGCGATCCTGATAGATGGTGCCCATCCATTCCTTCGCGGTGGAGAGCTTGAACGAAGTATTCAGATTGGGCAGCAGGGTGATGACTTCCGCGCGCGCGAAAGGCAGGGCCGTGGAGCCGACGGCGAGAAAACGGTGGCCGAAGGCGTAGACGCGATTGCCATCGATCGCGGTAACTGTGCCATCGGCGCCCACGCTGAGGTCACCGGCCATGAGCTGCACGCTGATCATGGAGCCAGGCTGCAGGTCGGCTGGATTGCCCATGCGCGGGGCGATATCGGCTCCGGCGGTGATGCCTTGGCGCGGTTCCAGACCGAGGGCGCGCAACTGGGGCGCGAAGGCTTCCAGCGTCGCAGGGCTGAAACCACCGAAGGAAACCGGCGTGGCGATGTTGACCATGCGCGATTCCGCGGCCATGGCCGGCTGGGGCTTGGGAAATACACCCGTGAGATCGCGGTCGCCGATGCCGATGGAAGCCCGCTGCACCGGGAACTCCTGGCTCAGAGGCGTAGGCGCAGTTCCGACGCGCGTCATCTCTTCGAAAGGCCGAATGCCCGCGATCGGGTCCTTGGCATAGGGGAAAGCCATTGCGACGGCGCCCACCAGCTTGCCATCGATATAAACCGGGCTGCCGCTCATGCCCTGCATGACGCCCGTGTGCTCCAAGGGTCCGCCGGACAAGCGCGCCAGAATCAGCGACTCCTTGGGACCGATATTGTCGAGGACGCCGAGGATCTCGACTTGGAACTCGTCGATCTTGTTCCCGGAAAAGACGGTGCGGCCGACGGCGTGCATTCCGGGCTTGATGTCTTTGAGCGGGAAGAAATTGGTCTGCGCCGGGAGGCCGACGGCCAGCGCGAGAACCGCCGGAACTACGAAGCGGAGCACGATTCTATTGTAACCGCGGGAGTGGGGATAGACCGGTGAGGCGCGGAGACGCAGAGGAAGGGCAAAAATCAAAAGTTGACGGGGCGGGGACGGGGCGGGAGCCGAGGATGGGGTTCGCATGGAAAAACAAAAGTCAAAAGGCAAAGATCAAAAGTCAAAAGTCAAAAGTGATGAGGTACACCTCGCCTGACGGCTCGGTTTCCTTTAGTGCCTTCGGCGCCAGGCGGCGGGCGCCTCCTGGGGTTTTGGGCCTGTTTTTGGCGCCAGGCGCGGAATTCGGAGAGTTTGAAGCATGTTCTTGTGGATCGAACGGTTGATGCGCTGCTCGTAAAGCTGAGGGCGGCGAAGGCTTGCGGGTTGTCGCGGAAGGTGCCGGCTTCGGTAATGGCGGCGTGAGTTTTGGGATCGTGGCAGATCAGTTCGCCGAGGCGATTTTGGGGCATCCCCGGTGAATGGAGGAACTTCTGGTACAGTGACCAACTGACCTGCGAGTCTTGTGAGAGAAGGGGACGAATATGAGAGAAAAGACCAGTTTCGGCCGGAACTTTCCGTTTCCGGGCACTTCGTTGACTGTGAATCGGATGGGTTATGGGGCGATGCAGCTTGCTGGACGAGATGGCGACAAACTCGTGTGGGGGCCGCCACGGGATATTCCCGGCGCGATTGCAGTTTTGCGGGAGGCTGTGGGGTGGGGCGTGAACCATATCGATACCAGCGATTTCTACGGTCCGCATGTTACCAATCAACTCATCAAACAGGCGCTGCATCCTTATCCGGAGGGTCTAGTCATCGTGACGAAAGTGGGGGCGCGCCGCGGCGCGGATGGTTCGTGGGCTCATGCCCGCTCGCGGCAAGAGATCGTCGATGCGGTACACGACAATCTGCGCAACCTGGGGCTGGATGCGCTTGCGGTGGTGAATCTCCGGCTGGGTGGATTCGCGGCTCCGGATGACGAGCCGTTCGAGGAACCGCTGACGGCGCTCGCCGAATTGAAGCAGCAAGGTTTGGTTCGGCATATCGGGCTGAGCACGGTTTCGCCGCGCCAACTGGCCGAGGCGCAGGCGATCACGGAGATCGTCTGCATTCAGAACTTCTACAACCTCGCCCAGAGAGGCGACGACGGATTTATCGAAGATCTAGCTGCCCAGGGCATCGCCTACGTGCCGTACTTTCCGCTGGGAGGGTTCTCCCCACTGCAATCGGCAGTGCTCCATGACGTGGTAGCCTCGTTGCAAGTGACACCGATGCAGGCCGCTCTGGCATGGCTGCTGCAGCGCGCCCCCAACATTCTGCTGATTCCGGGGACGTCATCCGTCGCGCACCTGCGCGACAACCTCGCGGCCGCGACGCTGGAACTTCCGGCGGAAGCGATCGCGAAACTCGACCAGATCGGGGGAGACACGAAAACAGCTCGCGCAGAGTGAGCGTCGCCGGAGCGGGGAATCCCGTTCTTCCTCCCAAATCGTCCCTTTGTCGGGAATTCCAACGCCTTATCGGGAACATCGCGACTCGCGGCGCAGCCCCGGTTCCAATGGCATCAGGAGGTTTTGATGCTTACAAGGTTTCGGCTCCCGTTGTTCCTGGCCGCGGCTGCCCTCTTCGCCCAGGAGCGCTTCGACTATGTGGTACGCAACGATTTCTTCGCCGGGCTCTCGGGGAATCGCGCGGCGCTCGACCGGGCGATGAAGAAATGCGAGGAGGCTCTGGCCGCCAATCCCAAACACCCGGAGGCGATGGTCTGGCACGGTGCGGGTACTCTTTACCTCGGCGGCGTCGCCGCAGAAAACGGTGATTTCCCCAAAAACGCGGAACTGTATAAAAAGGGGCTCGACGAGATGGCAGCGGCGGTGGCCCTGGCCCCCGATAATGTTGGCGTAGTGATTCCGCGCGGCGCCACCCTGCTCACCGCCAGCCACAACATCCCAGGCGACAATGGAAAAGAATTGCTCCGCATGGGACTCGCCGATTACGAGCACGTGTACCAGATCCAGGCCGCCCAGTTCGATAGACTGCCTGGCCACGCGCGGGGGGAATTGCTGTTCGGCCTTGCCGAAGGATATGCGCGTCTGGGCGATGCCGGAAAGGCGCGCCAGTGGTTTGTAAAACTGGCAGCGGTCGACGACCCCGAAAACGGGCACCTCGGCCAGGCCCGGGAATACCTGAAGACCGGCAGCTTGAGCGGCACGGTGAAATGCGCGGGCTGCCACGTTGGCAAATGAAAATCGCAGCCCCATCTCGCCGCACCGTCGGGATCGCGCTGCTGGTGGATACCGCCGGCGGCGTGATACCGACTCTGTTTGCCTTCGTCTACCGCGCCCAGGCGTCCGGGCCGTTTCTCTGGAGATTCTTCCTGCACTCCCTGGTTTACTCGTGTTGCATCGGCACCCCGTGTTTTCTGGTGCTGTCCGCGATGAGGCGCAGAGCTCGCGGGCAACAGGTATACCTCTGGGTTACATTTCTCGCCATGGCGGTTGTAGGATCACTGGCCGCCAACCTCATTTTCCTGGCCCTTGGGTGGAACTCGTCCGCTGGGTTTTGGGCAGACTTCCGGGACGGCCTGCGGATTGCGATCGCCATCACCCTGCTGATCGGAGCCGTCCTCACATTCATCGAGGCGCTCACTTCCCGGTTGCGCACCGCCAAGTTGGAATTGCAGGCCCGCCAAATCGAAGAAGAACGCGCCCGCAAGCGCGAAGTGCAGGCCCGCCTGGCGTCGCTCGAATCGCGCATTCATCCGCATTTCCTGTTCAATACGTTGAATTCGATCAGCGCCCTGATCCGCGAAGATCCCGCGCGCGCCGAGCGCACGGTGGAGCGCCTGGCCGCGCTGCTACGCTATTCGCTCGACACCAGCATGAAACCGGCTGTTCTTCTGCGCCACGAACTGCGCGTGGTGGAAGATTATCTGCAGATCGAGAGGACGCGGTTCGGCGAGCGCCTGCGCTATTCGATCGATGTTGCCGCCGCGCTGGAAGATCTCGAGGTGCCGCCGCTGACGCTGCAGACCGTGGTGGAGAACAGCATCAAACATGTAATTTCGGGAAGCCGCCAAGGCGGCGAGATCCGCATCGCCGCGCGCATCGAAGCCGGCTGCCTGGTTCTCGATGTCAGCGATGACGGCCCCGGCTTTGACGCATCTGCCTTGCCGGCGGGCAATGGCCTGGATAATTTGCGCGAGCGCATCACGGCCCTGTTTGACGGCGCCGGTGGCCTGGAATTCGCACGCAGCGACGGACGCATGACGGTTTCCATTGCCGTGCCGCAGAAGACGGTGCTGGTATGATCCGCGCTTTCGTGGTGGATGACGAAGAACTGGCCGTCAAACGCCTCATCCGCCTGCTGGCGGAGACCGGGCGCGTCGAGGTCGCGGGTTCCAACTCCGATCCTATCGACGCGCTCGCCGCCTTGAATGAAAAGCCTGTCGATCTCCTCTTCCTGGATATACAGATGCCGGGCATGACCGGTTTCGAGATGCTGACTTACCTGGACCCGCAGCCGCTGGTGGTCTTCACAACTGCCTTCGACCAGTACGCGCTCCAGGCCTTCGAAGTGAATTCGATCGACTACCTATTGAAGCCTATCGGGGCATCCCACCTGACTCGCGCGCTCGACAAAATCGATCGCCTGCACGCCGCGCCCAGTCCCCCTCCCGACTGGAAAGCGCTGGTGGAAGCGCTCAAACAATCCTCCCAGACCACCTATCCCGAGCGCATCGCCTCGCGGGTGGGAGAAAAGATTCAAATCATCGAGCTCGCAAAAGTCACGCACTTCTTCGCGCAGGACAAGCTCACCTACGCCGCCACCGAATCCAAGAACTATGTAATCGATCACGCCATGGGCGATCTGGAAGAGCGGCTCAATCCCCGCCAGTTCTTCCGGATTCACCGCGCCACGTTGTTGAATCTCGGCTGGGTCCGCGAGGTCGATGCGTGGCTCGGCGGCCGTGTGTTAGTGCGGCTCAAAGATGCCAAAGGCACCCAACTCCAGGTAGCGCGCGACCGCGCCACGGAGCTGAAGAAAAGGCTGGGACTGTAGCGCGCTTGCGGTCACGAGCAGCGCCTGGTGATCCAGTGGAAGGAAGGCAATGAAACTGCCAAAACGAGACGCTTTCAGAACCGAGAGGCCATTGATCGAGTGGCTGCTCGATTCTGACCCGGCGATCCGCTGGCAGGTGATGCGGGACTTGATTGGCTCGCCGGCAGAGGAAGTGGCGGCCGAGCGCGCGCGGATTGCTACGGAAGGCGCTGGAGCATGCCTGCTTCGGCTCCAAGCGGCCGATGGGCGATGGGGCGGCGCGGCCTGGAACCGCGGTTGGAATTCCACCATGCACGTCCTCATGCTCTTGCGCGACCTGGGGCTCGATCCGGCGAGCGAACAGGCACGCCGCGCCACGGGGCTGGTCCGCGACCACGTAACTTGGAAAGGATGTGGCCCGCGGGAGTGCGACGGCAATACCTTCTTTGCAGGCGAGACGGAGCCTTGCATCAATGGACAGGTCGCGACAGTTGGCGCCTACTTCGGCCAGGATGTCGAGGGTCTGGTCACGCGGCTGCTCGGTGAGCAGCTACCCGACGGCGGCTGGAATTGCGAGGCCGCCAACGGCTCCAAGCGATCGTCATTTAACACCACCATCTGCGTGCTCGAAGCTCTGCTGGCATACGAAGGCGCGGTTGGGGGCAGCCAGGATGTGATCGAAGCGCGGCTTCGCGGGCAGGAGTATCTTCTGGAGCGCCGGCTATTGCGCCGCCGGTCGACGGGCGCGGTAATCGAGCGAGACCGGAAGGACGGTTCCGACTGGACGCGTTTGGCATTCCCGGCGTGGTGGCACTACGACGTGCTGAGGGGGCTCGAGTACCTGCGCAGCGCCGGCATTGCATACGATGAAAGGATGGCCGAGGGTCTCGACCTAGTCGCATCGAAGCGTGACGGCGAAGGGCGATGGGCGCTGGAGACCCGGTACCCAGGCGTGATGCCCGTCGAGATCGACGAAGGCGCGGGACAGCCGAGCCGATGGAACACGCTGCGGGCTCTACGGGTGTTGCAGTGGTTCCAGCGAGATGAGGGGCGTTTGGTTGAATAGCGTTTGGATCCGGGGGCAGGGCTGCGTCTTCACGTGCCTCTATGCGACGCGGCTATCGCCGCGTGTCCTGGATGTCCGGGGCGCTTTTGACTTTTTGGCGCTTTTCCCTCACCCTGATCCTTGATGCCTCTTACGCAGGTTCTCATTCTGGCGGTGGTCCAAGGACTCACGGAATTTTTGCCGGTCAGCAGCACGGCGCATCTGTACCTTTCTTCCTGGCTGCTGGGATGGAACGCCGAGAGCCTCGATTTCGACATCTCGCTGCATATCGGGACGTTGCTGGCAGTGCTGATTTACTTCCTGCCGGACTGGATCCAGATCATCGGGCAAGGCTTCGGCATGCATGCCGGGCACGACGAGGAACTGAAAAACAACCAGATGCTGCTTTGGCTGCTGGCGATCGGCAGCATTCCGGTGGGGATCGCGGGGCTGTTGTTCAATAAGCAGGCGGAAAGCACCTGGCGGAATCCCTTCGTAATGGGCGCCATGCTGGTCGGCGTGGGAGTGTTCCTGTGGCTGGCGGAACGATCGGGCAAGCATGTCCGCGATCTGGGCTCGCTGAACTTTCCCGACGCGCTGACCATCGGGCTATCGCAGGCGCTGGCCATCGTGCCGGGCACCTCGCGTAGCGGAATCACCATCAGTACGGGATTGTTTCGGGGCCTGACGCGCGAAGCGGCGGCGCGTTACTCATTTCTCCTTTCCACACCGGCGATTGGGGCCGCCGCCGCAAAGGCGCTCTATGACATGCACAAACAGAGCGGGCTGCACAGCATTCTCAACACCAACTTCATCGCCGGAGTGGCGGTGAGCGCGGCGGTGGGATGCGCGGTGATCGCCTGGTTTCTGCATTACTTGCGTCGCAGCAGCCTGATGCCGTTTGTGTGGTATCGCATCATTTTTGGCATAATAGTGCTTGCTCTGGCTTTCATCCGCCGGCCAGCGTGATGAAGCTGCTATCGCCGACGCCGTACAAGAGGCTGAACGAAGTCACTGGTTTCCTGCTCCTGTCGCTGGGCCTCGTGATCCTGTTGAGTCTGGTTTCGTACCACGTCCAGGATCCGTCGTTCGATACGGCCGCGGATTCCCGCCCCCTGAACCTGGTAGGCTACCCGGGTTCTTATCTTTCCGACCTGCTGTTTCAAACTTTTGGCCTGGCGGCGTTCCTGTTTCCGCTGGTTAGTTTTGCCCTGGCATGGGTCTGGATCCGCTCGGCGGAACTGGAATCCGGCGCGGCCAAGGTGATCGGGCTGATTTTGCTTTCGATGAGCTTGGGCGCGGCGCTGTCGTTCGTGCCTTTCCGGCTGTTCGGAGGGGTCATCCGCATCGGAGGGCTTCTGGGGTACGCGGTTTCGCGATACCTGCTGGAGTCGTTGAACGCGGCGGGCGCGATTCTGGCGATTGCGACCCTGCTGATCGTCTCCATTTACCTGGTTTCGGCGTTCTCGATCGCGAAGCTGAGCCGCTGGTTCGCGGGGCCGATTGCCTGGTTCGAGCGGCGAGCCGATGCGTTCCGCGCGTGGCGCGAGGAGATGCACGCCCGTTCCGTGGAGCGGGCCACGGAGCGATCGGCGAAGCGTAAAAAGAAGGATGCGCCGCGCGAGCCGGCGCCGCCAGTGGCGGCCCCTCAGACTCCACCGTGGGAAGAGCGCCAGGATGCGCCGCCTCCGGCTCCTTCGGAAGCGGAATACAGCACGCTCGAAGAGATTCCCATCTGCCCGATTGAGGACCTGGAGCCGGCGCCGGCCGCGGCGCCTGTGCCATCTGCGTTCGCTCCGCCGGAACCACGGCCTGTTGCGCCCGACCCCCGGCCGCCGATCTTCCGGCTGCCCTCGACCGAACTGCTGAACGAGCCCCCCGGCCGGAGCGCCTACGATGAACAGGAATTGAAAGAGACGGCGGCGCGGATCAAATCGAAATTCCAGGAGTTCAACGTGCTCGGCTCGGTGGTGCAGATCAATCCGGGCCCGGTGGTCACCACCTTCGAATTCAAGCCCGAAGCCGGCATTAAGTACAGCCGGATCACCACGCTCACCGAAGACCTGTGCCTGGGATTGCAGGCGGAATCGATCCTCATCGAGCGCATCCCTGGAAAGCCCACGGTGGGAATTGAGGTTCCCAATACCAAGCGCGAGCTGATTGCCCTGCGCCAGATGCTCGAATCCGACGAATTTTCGCAATCGCATTCGCACCTGACTATTCCGCTGGGCAAGGACATCAACGGCCGCATCCGGGTGGCGGCACTGGAATCGATGCCGCACCTGCTGATCGCCGGCTCGACCGGCTCGGGCAAGAGCGTCATGATCAACTCCATGATCATGTCTATCCTCTATAAGGCGACGCCCGATGAAGTGCGCCTGATCATGGTGGACCCCAAACGCGTGGAGCTGGGTATGTACGAGGGCATTCCGCATCTGCTCACGCCGGTGATTATCGATCCGCGCAAGGCTACCAACGCGCTGCGCAACGCGGTGCTCGAAATGGAGCGCCGTTTGCGGCTGCTGGCCGAGTATGGGGTACGCAATATCGACCAGTTTAATAAGAAAGTGCGCAAGCTGCAGGAAGAGCCGCGCGACCTGTTTCCGGAAGATGACGAGACGCAGGACGAGCTCAAGCCGCTGCCCTACATCCTGATCCTGATCGACGAATTGGCGGACCTGATGATGCTGGAAGGGCGCAACGTAGAAGAGAGCGTCACGCGACTGGCGCAGATGGCCCGCGCAGTGGGGATGCACCTCGTATTAGCGACGCAGCGGCCCAGCGTGGATGTCATCACCGGTCTGATCAAGGCCAATTTCCCGGCGCGGATCAGCTTCCGCGTGGCGACGCGGGTGGACTCGCGTACGATTCTGGACGTGATGGGTGCCGAGCATCTGTTGGGCAAAGGGGACATGCTGTTCCTGCCGCCCGGCTCGTCGCGGTTGACGCGCGTGCACGGCGCGTTCGTTACCGAAACCGAAATCAGCCGGGTGACGGAGTTCTGGAAGAACCAAGCAGCCCCCGTGTACGACCAGTCGTTCCTGATCGCGCCGCCCAGCGATGAAAATGCCGAGGGCGAGGGCGATGCAGCTTCCGAAGAGCAGGACCCCATGTACGAGGAAGCGGTGCGGCTGGTGCTGCAGATGGGGAAAGCGTCGACTTCGACGCTGCAGCGGCATTTACGGCTGGGTTATGGGCGAGCGGCGCGGATTCTCGATATGATGCAGCGCGACGGGATTATCGGCGCGCCGGACGGCAGCAAGCCGCGGGAAGTTCTCAAGCGGCCGGACTGGCTGCGCGAAGTGCAAGACCAGGTGCGGTAGCTTTAGCCGCTGAAGTAGCTAACGACGAAAGGCTACGCGGCGGACGCAGGATTCCCGAGCTAGTGAGAGCAGCCTCCGCCCGTCATTCGCTCGACGGCGGCACGATGCCTTTCAGGCGCAGGTACACGCTCATATAGCCGTACATCTCGTTGGAGTGGCGTACCACGTTCCAAAGAATCGAGAGCCTCGTTCGCATTTGACCGCGCGCCGGAGGGCTGCCGATGGCGCCATCCACCATTTGCACGGCAATGGCGTCGGTCAGGGAATCGAAGACGGCGTCGCAATAGGCGAAAGAGTCGCGCAGGGCGGCGATCAGATCCGGCTTGGCGGTCAGGGGCGCGGCGCCCCCGAAGGATCGGGTCTCGCCCTTGACGCCCGCGCAGGTCCGCAGGTTCGCGCCGGCAATGTGGGCCACGCGCCGAGAGAAGGTTTCCACGTCGGGCGTGGGACGGAAGCTGTAATTCTCTTCCGGCATCTTCTCCGCCATCTTGAGGAGGTTGGTCCTCACGATCGTATAGGACTGCCGCAATTCCATGCTCAGCGGATTGGCCGTTTGCGCCGCCGCGGACATTGCAGCGCCGAGAAAGAGAAGCGCGCGAGTCATGCGAGTCTCCGATCGGACAATTCTACCGCGCTGGAATCCCGCGGAAAAAGAAAAAGGGCAGACCGGCGTGCCGGTCTGCCATATGGAAAGCGCAGGCTCTTAGACTTCGCGGCGGTTCCTGCGCGCTCGCCCGAATCTCACCAGCCCGGCCAGAAGACCAGCCAGCGGCAGGAACGATGCCGGCTCGGGTACTGGGGACCCGGTCGGCGTAAAGTCGAGGAAGACATCGTGCGGCGTGCTGTAGTCCACGGAGAAAGTACCGAAGGGATCCACGTTCGCATTGGTCAGCACGAAGTTGTCGGCATTGAGCGTCCCGCCATAAGTCATGAACAGGAAGCTCTCGCTGGTGGTTGGATCGAAGCCGTTCAGCAGGTTGACTGTGAGGAGAGAGTTAGAATCTAGCGTGGCATTCCCGCTCACGTTCAGCAGGCTATCGCTGCTGGCGCTAGCGATATCTTCGATCAACGAGGCGCCGCCCAGCTGATGGTAGTCGCCGAGGATATTGAGAGTGCCCGGCGGGTCCACGGGCACCGCCAGGTTGTCTCCCGCCTGGACCGTTCCCCCGTTCGTGACGTTTCCGGTGACGATTCCCGGAGTGGAACCGTTGCCGCCGGCGAGAATGCCTCCGTTGATCTGGACCAGAGTAGCAGCCAGTTGTCCATCCACCTGAATCTCACCCGAGCTCTGGATATACTGAGTGCCGTTTTGCATCTGGAAGGTGCTGGCTTCAGTGACCAAAACGTCGCCCGAATTGACGAAGTTGCTGTTCGGAGCGTTGAAAGTGTAGCCACCCTCGATGTTCAGATTACCCTGGTTGTTGCTGAGGTTCGAGAGCGCGTTTTTGCCCGCATTATCCACAAAGTTGACGTTGGCATTCTTGCCGTCCAACGTTATGGTAGCGGCATTGACGGTGATCTCGCCGCCGCTGTTGCCCAAAGAGGCCAGTTGCAAAGTGGAAACGCCCGCCGTCCCGTTGACCGCGTAGGTGCCACCCGTCAGAGCCCCGCCGCTGAAGTTGCTCAATGGGCTCGTCACCTGCAACGTCCCGCCGTTCGTAGCTTTCATCGTGCCGCTATTGCTCAGCCCGCCGCTCCCGTTCACCACGAGCGTCTGCCCCGAAACGTTGGCCAGCAGCGTTCCATTGGCGCCATTGACCACGGTCAAGCCGCCGTTGCCGATAGTTCCATAACCCTGAATGGTGTTATTGGTGTTGGTCAGCGTGAAACTGCCGCCCGACTGCTGAATGAACGCGCGGCCGTTATTATCGCGGCTGTTCAGCGTTAAGGTGCCGCCGCCGTCCAAACTCACATTGTTGCTGATATTCAAGAAGGTGTTGACACCGTTGCCGCCGGTGAACTGGAAGTTGCCCTGATTCGTGATGGTTCCCAAAAAGGCGGTGGTCGTGCTCCCGCCGCCGGCGTAGGTGCTGCCCGAACTGAGAGTCAGGTTCTGCAGCGTGGCCGAGCCGTTGGTCTGCATCACGCCCGTGCCGTTGGTGGTCAGAGTGCCGCCGGTAATCGTGGAGCTCACATTGACAGTGCTGCCGGTGTTGGCTAGAATCGTGCCTCCAGCGTTGTTTACCGCGGTTGAAATCTGCAACGTGCCGCCGCCCGTGGCCTGCAGTTTGCCTTGGTTCGTTACTCCGCCGCTGCCGTCCAGTGTCAGAGTGCCCGCGGTACTGTTAGCGCTGATGATGCCTTGCGATTCATTGAGGACGGTCAGCCCTCCGTTGCCAATATGACCGTAGCCTTGGATCGTGTTATCGGTATTCGTCAGGGTGAAACTGCCGCCGCTCTGTTGAATGTAAACGTTACCGTTGTTATCTCCGCTATTCAGGTTAACTGTCCCGCCACCTCCCAGCGTCACGTTGTTCGCAACATTGAGAATCGTGTTGTTCCCGCTCCCCGCGTTTAATTGGAGGGTGCCGTTGTTGGTGATCGTACCGAGCAGGTTGGTGGTCGAATTCAAGCCGCCTGTATAAGTGCTGCCGGACGAGATCGTCACGCCGTCCAACGTCGCGGAACCAGCGGTCTGCATCACGCCCGTACCATTGGTCGTCAGCGTCCCGCCGGTAATCGTGGTATTTACGTTTACGGCGCTGCCCGTACCCGCGAGAATCGTGCCTCCGGCGTTCGTCACGCCTGTCCCGCTAACAACCAAGGCCAGAACGCCACCGCCCGTAGCTTGCATCAAGCCCTGGTTGGCCACCCCGCCGCTCCCGTTCAACGCAAGCGTCCTGCCAGAAACATTCGCGTCGATCGTGCCGTTGGTCTGGTTCACCACCGTCAATCCGCCGTTTCCGATAACGCCGTATCCCTGAATCGTGCTGCCGGCGGCATTGGTCAGCGTGAAACTGCCACCGCTCTGTTGGATATAAACGGAGCCATTGTTGTCCCCGCTGTTCAGCGTCACGGTGCCGCCCGAAAGGGTCACATTGCTATCGATATTCAGAATAGTGTTATTTCCGAAACCGGCGTTCAACTGCAAATTTCCACCGTTGGTCAGTGTCCCGGTCAGCCCCGTCGTGGTGTTTAATCCGCCGGTGTACGTGCTGCCCGACGAAATGGTTACTCCGTTCAGTAGCGCGCTCGCGTTGGTTTGCATCAGGCCGGTGCCGTTCGTGGTGAGCGTTCCGCCGTTGATGGTTGAGCTGACATTGACTGTGCTGCCGTTATTCGCAACGAGACCGCCGGCCCCGGTATTGGTGACGTTCGTGGAAACTTGAAGCGTGCCGCCATTGGCCGCCTCGAGCGTTCCAGCATTGTTGATGCCGCCGCTACCGTTCAGAGTCAGCGTCTGGCCGCTCACATTCGCCGTCACTAAGCCGCTTGCCTGGTTCGCCAAGGCAAGGCCTCCGTTCCCAATGGTTCCGTAGCCTTGAATCGTGTTATCGGCATTGGTGAGCGTGAAGCTGCCGCCGCTTTGTTGGACAAACACCCTTCCATTGTTATCCCCGCTATTCAGCGTCACCGTGCCGCCGCCCGAAAGAGTCAGGTCGCTCTGAATATTCAGAACAGTGTTATTTCCAAAACCGGCGTTCACTTGTAGATTGCCACTGTTGGACAAGCTCCCCACCAAGCCGGTGGTGGTTCCCAGGCCAGCCGTATAAGTCGTGCCGCTGGAGATCGTGACACCGTTCAGTACCGAGCTTCCGTTCGTTTGGATCAACCCGCTGCCGGCAAGGGTTCCGTTCTGGATCGTGGCGCTGACGTTCACACCGCCGGTAGCACCCAGACTCTGGATAGTGCCGCCCGTGTTCAGCACGTTTGAAGAGATCTGCAACGTGCCGCCGCCCGCAGCCTGCAGGAATCCGGTATTGGTAACCCCACCGCTCCCGTTTAAGTTCAAGGTCTGTCCATTGGCATCCGCGCTGACCGTGGCTTGATTGGCTAGTGTGAGTCCGCCATTGCCGATAATGCCGTAGCCGTCGATCGTGAGCGAGGAATTCGCAAGCGTGAAACTACCGCCGCTCTGTTGCACGAAAACCTTACCATTGTTGTCGCCGCTGTTCAGGGTCAGAGTCCCGGACCCGTTGAGCGTTACGTCGGAGCTGATGTTCAGGAACGTGTTATTGCCGAATCCGCCAGAGATCTGCATGGCCGCACTGTTGCCGGTAATCGTTCCAGTAGCCGTTGTGGTCGTACCCAGCCCCCCGGTATAGGAATTTACGGTGACTGGTCCGGTCAACGTGCAACCCGGATCTGGGTTGCCGTTTAATGTGCATTGGCCGAAAGCCGGCACGGCTGCCAATCCGGCTGCGATGGCGGCCATCGCAAAGCTACGAAACAGGCGCGGTGAAAGGCGCGGGCTTGCATGGGTATGACGGTGCTTCAAGGGCCCCTCCGAAAACGATCCGTAGGCCATTATAAAAGGAGAAACCCTGATATCGAACGGTTTTTAAGTACTACGAAATCGGGAAAAGTACGTCAGAAGATTTCTGTATCTTAGGAAGAAGGTACTAGAATGAGTGGCTATCCGAACTCACTTATTCTTCGATTCCGCGATTAACTGCGCCACCTTCGAATCTGCGCCCACCGGCTCGACGAAGATAATGGCCTTCTCGTTGATGATCATGCGGTCCGGTCCGTGCCACTCCTTGCCGCGCTTGACCAAGATGTTGCTCACCGCCTTGGTTTCCTGGTTCACGTTGCTTTGCACGTAGAAGACATCTCGCAGGACCGGATATTCAGAACCTAGTCCTTCCAGTTTCCCGAAATAGACTGAGTTATTGTTGAGCAGCACGGCGTAGTACTTATTGGCGTCGATCGCCGCGGAGGAGGGGCTCGCCGGCTGACGAGAGCAGCCCCCCGCCAGCAAAAGCATTGCGGGAATGGAAAGCAAGTACAAAGACTTCAACATAGGACTGATCTTAACAAAAGAAGGCGGAAATCCAATTTCCTAGTAGTTCTAGGCTTACGGCCGCTGGATCATCTCGATGCGATTGCCGGCCGGATCGATGGCAATCCCGATGACGACTCCCGTGTTGCGGAAGGGGCGCGGATCGCCCGCCATGGAGCCGCCGGCGGCATTGATGGCGGCGACCGTAGACGCCATGTCCTTCACGTTGAGGATCACGTGAGCGATGGGGTCCTTCCCATCGTCGGAATCACGATGCATGATCACGATGGGCTCGCTCTTATTCGCTTTGGCGGCATCCGCGGTAGCGCCGAAGTTCACGAAGACTTCCGGTCCGGCGGGTGAGTCGATCCGATTCACCTCCTGCATACCGAAGGCGGCCTCATAGAACTTCGCGAGAGCAACGGTGTCTTTCGCACCGATGCGCACGGAGTTCAGGGTTACTTGGGCGTGGGCGGCGGCGGTGAGCAGCAGGATACCGGATGCAAGCAATACCGTTCTGGATGGTTTCTTCATAAATCTCCAACTATGATAGACCGCGCGCGAAGACGCGGCTAGCGCCGCGTGTCCAGGCGGGGTTGCGTGAAACGGGAGGGGTCGATGGCAGCGTTGGGTTGAACGTCAGTTAGTTCCGTGATGGACCGGCCGTCGAGCCAGGTGACGGTCGTGCGAAAAGGCATTTTGACGCCGGCCACCTCGCGGTAATCGTCGTAGTCGATCTGGGTGGGGCTGAGACCTACGACGGAATCGGTGTAGCGCACCTGGCGCACCAGCAGGCCGGAGTTTTTGTCGAAATAGAGGCGCACCGTCGATCGTGCGGGTGTCGTGCCCTGAAGGACCGCAACGTCGCGGTCGCCAATGGTGGCATCGAAACCCACGCGCCAACCCGTGAGCGACTTCCCAATCTGCGCGGGAAAGCAGAACTCGGCATCGAGGCGTGCGGCATCGAGCTCCTGGCCCGCCAGGGCGAGCAGGGGAACGGGACGGTCCGTGGGAGGCGTGGCGGTCCAGGCTTGCGCGCCATCATAGGTGGTGGTGCTGTCGCCATTGCCGGTGTGGACGATCTGGGTGCGCTGCGCGGGAGCTTTGGCATAGATTTCGACTGCGCGCTTTTCGGTATCGGCGTAGCCCATGTAGGTGCCCTTGGCAACGAAACTGGTAAGGCGCGCCAGTTTATCGGCGCCGCCAATCGCGGCGATGTACTTGTTCAGGAATTGGTCCGCGGGTGGCGCATCGGGAGCGGCCTTAATATCATCAGGTTCTTCGGGAACGGGCGCGCCATAGAGTTCGGTCAAGTTGGGAGTGACGCGGGGCTCTTGGCCACCGCGGTGACAGGAGTAGCAGGTGAGTTTGCGGCGCCCGGCGAAATAGCTCTTGTTGATGGCGGTGACCATGGCAATCATGGTGCGGGCGGTGCGCTTGTGAGCGTTGTCGTCGGCATATTTGGCCCAACTACCGCCGCTTTCCTCCACGTGGCAGAAGGTGCAGTTCTCGCCGAGAGACGCCGAGAAGAAGCCCATGGTGCTCATGAATTCGCTGACGGAGATACCCTTGAGCACCTGGATGTTTTTGAAGACCTGCTCGGCCATGAGCGGTTTTGATTGAGTGTTAGTCTGGGCGTGCGCAACGACGGCGCACAGCAGGAAAAAGAGCAAGGTTGCCGGTATGGCGGCCGCGCAGACCGCTCCCTTGCGGTCGCGGCTCGGTAACAGGTGGGAACGGTGCGCGTCAGCAATCGGCCGAATACGGTCACCCGGTGGAGGTAGTAGTTTCATACGTCACGTGTGGTCGAGGATGATTTTCAGACGATCTTCGCCACCTTCTACCAGGCCGATGGCGGTTTCCAACTCGTCGAGCGCCATGCGGTGCGTGACCAGCGGGTCGAGGCGGAGCGCGCCGCGCTCCACCAGGCCGATAGTGGCGGGAAAGTCCTCGGGCTTGGAGGCGCGCGCGTTAATCAGCGCAAGTTCCTTGAAGTAGAGGTCGTAAAAAGGCAACTCGCCTTGCCGGGCGCTCATAATGCCGAACAGCAGCAAGCGTCCGCCGAAGCGCGCCAGGCGGATGGCCTCTGCCAAGGAGGGCACAACTCCGGCGCATTCAATGACGAGATCGGCCCCGCGACCGCTGGTCGCATCGAGCACCTGCTGCCAGGCGCCGGGCGGCAGCGTCAGATCCGCGCCCAGCGATTCGGCCATCTCGCGCTTGAACGGGCTGCGGCTGATGCCGATCACCGTGCCCGCTCCGCGCGCTTTGGCAATTTGCAGGTGCAGTTGGCCGGAAACGCCCAAGCCGAGGACCACCACGGATTCGCCGGCAAACAACGGAGCGAGCCGCTGGGCGTGCAGGCAAGTCGTGGCCACCTGCAGGAGTGGGGCGATGCGGCTATCGATAGCATCGGGCAGTAGAAAAACGTGGCTGGCGGGAGCGACGGCAAATTCGGCGAATCCGCCATCGGCATCGCGGCCTATGAAGCGTCCATGCGGACACAGGTTGGTTTGCCCCTGGCGGCAATGAAAACAGGCGCCGCAAAAGAGCATGGGGTCCACAATGACGCGATCACCAATGTGGGCATCGCCTCCGCAGACGTCGCCGATCACTTCGTGACCCATAATCCTGGGGTAATCGACGGGGATGGCGCCGTTGTAAATTTTGAGGTCGGTGCCGCAGAGGCCGGTATGGGTGATGCGCACCAGGACTTCGCCGGGGCGGGGTTCGGGGCGGGCAACCTCGCCCAGCGCGAGCGCGCCGGGGGCACTCAGCACCATGGCCTTCATAGCGTGTAGACTTCATAATACATGCAACCCGAGCACAGAACCGGCAGCGCTGCGGCGCAGACCATGGCAGCGGCTCCGGCGCGGCTGACGTCCAGCCAGAAGCGGGCGTTCTGGGCGGCCTGGGGCGGGTGGACGATGGACGGAATGGATTCGTTCATCCTCTCGCTGGTGCTGGTGCCGGCGCTGCGCGAGGTGTTACCGAAATCGGGGATTCCGGCCACAACCGCGAACGTCGGGTTCTACGGAGGGCTGCTGTTCGCTTTATTCATGATCGGGTGGGGCGCAGCGCTCGTGTGGGGACCGGTCGCAGACCGGTTCGGCCGCGCACGGACCCTGATGCTGACCGTCCTGTGGTTTTCGCTGTTCACCCTGCTGGCGGCGCTTTCCCAAAATGTCTGGTCGCTCGCGATTTTCCGGTTTCTGGCGGGAGTGGGGATCGGTGGCGAATGGTCCATCGGAGCGGCGCTGGTCGCGGAAGAGTGGCCGGAATCACGCCGCACCACGGGCGCCTGCTGGATGCACACCGGGTATTATTTCGGCCTGCTATTGGCAGCCGCGGCCAACTTCTATGTGGGCAGCCAATTCGGGTGGCGGTGGATGTTCGTGGTGGGCGGGGCGCCCGCGATCCTGGTGGCGTTCCTGTATAACCGCGTGCACGAGCCAGCGAAGTGGAAAAACCGGAGGACGGAACTGGGGATGCACGCGGCATTTTTGCGGGCGTTTTCGGGCGAATACCGATGGCGCACAATTCTCAATTCGATTTACCTGATTGCCTCGATTGTGGGGTTGTGGGCGGGGTCGGTATATGTGCCTTCGGCGGTAACCTACCTTGCGGAGCAGGCCGGTGAGAGCGCGACCACGGGCGCCCGGCTGGCCTCCTATGCCACGGCAATCCTGGGGATCGGAACCATCGTGGGCGCCTTGCTCACGCCGGTATTGGCGCGGCGGGTAGACCGCCGTTCCACGCTAGCCATTTTCTTTGTTTTCATGCTGATTTTTCTACCGGTGTCGTTCGGCTATGTCTTCTATATGCAGGCGGGGGCGCTGGGCTGGTTCCTGGCCTGCACGTTCCTGCTGGGAGTGGGCGGCGCAAACTTCGCCGTGTACTCGTTCTGGATACCGGAGCAATATCCCACGGAATGCCGCGTCAGCGCCTTCGCCTTCTGCACGAATATTGGGCGGTTCGCGGGGGCGGGGCTTACATTTTTGGTGGGAGCCGGCATCCGGCATTACGGGACACTGGGAACGCCCGTAGCCTTGACTTCGCTGGCGTTCGCGGCGGCGCTGCTGCTACTGCCGTTCGGAGCGGAAACCAAAGGCAAGCCGCTGCCTGCCTGAAATTCACGCTGGCGCGTCTAACCAAATAGGGCCGGCTCAATCAGGGCTGAAGAGGCCATTTCGAGCCATAGCCTGCTGTGGCTGTCTGCGATAATATGAACGGATACATGTCGTTACGGGGGGCCTACTGGTCCGTGCGCGACAGCCTCCAGGTGGGGCCGTGTACCCGCCTTTCCCTGTCTTTTCCAAAGTTTGTAACCTGTTCATGGGCCGGGACGCCTATGCATGCGAGGATAACGAGCATTCGGGTGCCGGCACAGATGGTGCGGCATGCTGGTTGAGTTCGATCTCATCAAGCGGGCGCAAGCTGGTGATAGCGCAGCATTTAATGAGGTCGTTCTAGCGTACCGGAAGCGGATTTTAGGCACCATCAGCCGCCTGATTGCGCGTCCCGAGGATGTCGAGGACGTAGCCCAGGAAGTCTTTCTGCGGCTGTATTTTTCACTCGACCAGCTCAGGACGGCAGAGGTCTTTGAACCGTGGTTGTATCGCCTGACGGTGAACGCGGCTTACGACTATTTGCGGAAGCAGCGGCGGCGCCAGGAGTACCGGATGTCCGACCTATCGGAGCAGCAGATGATGATGGCGGATGCTCTGGCGGGCGGCAGGGCGGAGCAGGACGAGCGGGAGCAGAAGAAGGTCCGCGAGTCGGTAGATGCCCTGTTAGGGGCGGTTTCCGAGGCGGATCGGATTCTGCTCATGTTGAAAGAATTGGAAGGACTTTCGCTGAAAGAGCTTGAAAAGATTTACAACATCAATGAAAATGCTCTAAAGGTCCGGTTGTTCCGGGCTCGACAGCGGGTGTTGAAGGCATTTGGCGCCGTAACGAAAGGTAAGGAGCCGGCAAGGGCCGGTTGACATTATGGATCTGATACGCGGCAGCGCAGACGAACAACTCGATGCCCTGTTTCGGGCTTACCGGAAGGCGTGTCCCTCTCCTGAACCGAGCGCGAATTTCATGCCCGAACTCTGGCACAAGATCGAATCGCGCCAGACCTTCACGTTCTCATTCCGGCGCATGGCGAATGCCTTCGTGACCGCAGCGGTTGCGGCATCCCTGGCGCTCGGGGTGTACATGGCTTTGCCGCACAGCGCGGCGGCCCCGAACCCATCCTACTATTCCAGTTACGTCGACGTATTGGCGGAGGCGAACACCATCGAGACGCCGGACATAGTGGCTCCCGTCCGCTTAAATCTCGGTGAGGTGCAGTAAGGAAAGATGCCCAAGTCCAGGTGGTCGGCAGGCGTGTACCTGCTGCTGGTATTTTTGAGCGGCGCGTTGTTCGGCAGCCTCTCGTACCGCTTATATTCCGTGAAAACGGTAAACGCGATCGCCAACGGCGCTCCGAAGATCAGTCCGGCGGAGTTTCGCAAGATGTACATCGACTCGATCCGCTCGAAGGTAGGCTTGGACCAGCACCAGGTGGATCAAGTCAACCAGATCATGGACGAGGCGCGTTCGCAGTTCGATCAGGTTCGCTCCCGGTCCCGCACGGAGATGCAGGCGATCGAGAATCAGCGCATCGACAAGATGAACGCCATTCTGCGCGACGACCAAAAGCAAGCTTACGCGGCCTTCCGGGCAGAACGCGAAAAACTGCGGCAGCAACAACGGGAACGGCTGCAGAAGAAATAGGTTTTCCAACCGAGCGACCGCTCCCTTTGGTCGCGGCTCAGTAAAGCCTCAACAAAACACCAAGAGCGCCGGCCGGAAGGCAGGCGGGGCCCAGAAGGGTCGGCCCCACACGCTTTCGCGTACTGGGGCATCCGATCTACGCGGTGGGCTGTTGGGCCTTTTTGGCGCCGCGCGTGGCCTTGTATTTCTTTTCGAAGCGATCGACGCGTCCGGCGGTATCGACCAGTTTCTGGCGGCCCGTGAAGAACGGGTGGCAAGACGAGCAGATTTCCACGCGGATGTCGCCCTTATGGGTGGAGCGGGTTTTGAAGGTATGTCCGCAAGCGCAGATGACGTTGATTTCGTTGTAAGCAGGATGAATGCCGACCTTCATTGTTACGGGATCCTTTCGGGAACTTTCAGTATAGCAAGCAAAACCCCCGTGGCCCGACTGGACCACGGGGGTTGGTAGCCATTTGGAATTACCTGAGGCCTAACTGACGCGTGAGGCAGCCGGTCCACAGGAACGCGACCCCGATACTGGACGGGGTCTCAGCATAAGATGCTCGACTCTAAAAGTCGGCCACCTCGCGCGGTTTATTACTACTATCCATTTTTACTGGACCACCTCCTTTCCCAGTGATAATTCCATCCTCGCACGAGGTAAGAAGGCTGTCAATGTCTGTGCTTCGAAAGGGCTTCCCGATGTTAATCGGCTTGCTTCTTGACCAGCAAATCGAAGGGCATGCCCATGAAATCGCCTTGGAACTTGATCTGGTCTTTGGAGACCACGCCTTTGTAGTTCAAGGTAATCGACATGCCGCCGAAATCGATGGTGACCGAAAAGCTGACGTTATTGCCATCGACTTTACCGTCCTTGATGGCGATGCTGCCGCCATCCGGGCCGGACATGGAGCCGGTGAGCATGGCGCCATCGGCCTTGAAGGTGAAGCTTTGCGGGAAATCGCCGCCAGGGGTGGAAACGGCCCCGCTCCATTTCCCATCGACATCGGCCGCGAGAGCCGAAAAAACGAACAGCAGTAACCCGAGCGCCAGGGCAGTGAATTTCATCGGAATTCTCCTCAGTTGTGTATTTCGTTCGTACAGGAGACTACTTGGTTCCTAAGACGAGGCGATTCGTTAGATATTAGCAGAGGCGGGAGGAAAAGAGGGAAGGACGCGGCTAGCGCCGCGTGTCCTAAGTACATGCGTTCAGGAATTCGCCCACGTATTCCGGAGCACCGCCCCCGGCGGTCGCGGCTCAGTAACGCATACATACCGCCGGCCAGAAAGCGGGTCCGCAGCCTGAAGGGCTGCCCCACATCGCGCAATCAGAAAGGGCCGGATCGCTCCGGCCCTCTGTTTTAGCGCGAGGCGCCTTCAATGGGCATCACGTGGATGAGCGCGCCGGGGTTCGCGTCTTCGATCATCCATAGCGAACCGTCGGGAGCTTCCGCCACGTCGCGGATGCGCTTGCCCACATCCCAGCGCTCAGCGGGTTTGGCGCCGCCATGGCCGTCAAAGATGATGCGGTTGAGCGAATGGGTTCCCATGCCGCTGATGAGCCCGTTGCCGTCCCACTGCGGGAAGGTCTGCTTGCCGCGGTAGAACATCAGGTTGCCCGGAGCGACCACCGGCACCCAATAAATGGCCGCCGGGGCGAGATCGGGCCGCGTGCTGGGACGCGGAATGGGTACGCCATCGTAGTTATCGGCATAACAGACCAAGGGCCAGCCATAATTCTTGCCCTTTTCGATGAGGTTCAGCCGGTCGCCGCCGCGGGGGCCGTGCTCCACCTCCCACAATTCGCCGGAGGGTGAAAAGGCTAAGCCATACGGTGTACGGTGGCCCATGGTCCAAGTTTCAGAAGGCGTCAGATTTTCGCTGGGGAAGGTGTAGGTGCTGACCACTTTCGCGGTCTTGGCGGCCTCGGAATCACGGGGCGGATCGATTAAAGGAATGGTGGAGGCGCCGGTTTGGCCGTAGTTGGGATTGCCGGGGGCGGGTTTGCCGTCCAGCGTCAGGCGCAGGATCTTGCCAACGGGCTGGTTGGGATCCTGCGCGGGGGTGAAGCGCTGGCGGTCGCCCACCGTGAGGAACAGATACTGACCGTCGGGCGAGAAGGCGACTGCCGCGCCCGCCTGGCCGCCCTTGCCGCGGGGCATCTGGCGCCAAATCACTTCGAAGTTTGTCAGCCTCGGCCCAGCGGGACCGGGACCGGGCCCGCGGCCGGCACCGCCGAGGTTCAGTTTGGCACGCGCGAGCGCAAGCCCCCCGCCGTAGTCACCGGGCTCGACATACGTGAGATAAATCGTTTGGTCCGTGGCGTAATGCGGCGAGAGGAACACGCCGAGCATGCCATCCTGCCCCTCCCAATAGACGGGGGGCGTACCAGCCACTTGAGTCTTCTCGCCCTGCTGGGTTACTAACCACACGGGCCCAATCTTTTCGGTAATCAACATGCGGCCATCTGGCAGGAAGGCTATGCGCCAAGGCAATTCAAAGTTGGCCACCGTGTTCATGGTGAAGGGCAGGCTGGCTTCGGGCTTGGTTTCGCCCGCATTCACTTGGGCCCAAGCTCCCACTGCCGCCAGCATGGAAAGCAATGCTGCTTTCGCCAATTTCATCGTGATGTTCTCCTTGCTTCTCGAGCGCGCCCGAACCTATGCGTTCGAGGCACTGTTGTCCATCGTATCGTACCAGGGGGGTCATTCCAAATCGGAGGAGGGGGGCGCGGGAACCGCCGTGCGCCTCCCGAGCAACTGGACGGCAAAATTTTTACCCGGATAATATTGACAGAGTTATTTTATCCGGGTATAAATAAGCCGTGGCCTATTCAGCGTTCCGGGGGCAGCAGAAAGTAGCGACGGGGACGGCTTCGGAAGTTGCGGTCTTTCTGAAGGATGCCGTTCAAGGAGAGGTGTTGGTCTTTGACGATGCCACGGGGCGCCAGGTGGATTTCGATTCGCGGGGGACTCCGGAGGAGATCGCGAAACGGTATAGCGAACCGTCTTCCGCGGAGCCGCGCGGCCGCGGGCGGCCCCGGTTAGGAGTGATCCCAAGAGAGGTCACGCTCCTGCCACGGCATTGGGATTGGCTCAACGCGCAACCGGGTGGGCCTTCGGCGGCGCTGCGGCGGTTGGTGGACGGAGCGCGGCGGGCGAGCGGGGACCGCGACCGGGTCCGCGCGGCGCAGGAAGCCGCCTACCATTTTCTGTCGGCGGTCGCCGGCAACTTGCCTGGATTCGAAGAGGCCATGCGGGCTCTGTTTGCGTATGACCGGCGCCGCTTCGGCGAACTGATCGCGAGCTGGCCGGACGACGTGCGCGACTACGCCATTCGGCTGGCATTCGCCGATCAGGAGTAACACCAGAAAGTTTCCCGAAATGATGGGGCAACCCAAGCAAACAGGATACGTGTGTCCGTTTTTATACAAGGAGAGGATATGAAACCAATTTACCGATCGGAAGACGGAGAGCGGCAGGTTCGCGAACGCTATCAGGCATTTCTGCAGCGCTGGCCCGTGGCGCACCAGCAGTTCCGGCTGGCGACGAGCCAGGGTGAGACATTCGGGATCGCCTCCGGACCGGAAGGCGCCCCGCCGCTCTTGCTGTTGCATGGCGGCGCGGCAAACTCGGCGATGTGGATGGGTGAGATCGCCGCGTTCGCGCAGAAGTTCCGGGTGTATTGCGTCGATCTGATTGGAGAGCCCGGGCTCACTGCTGCCGCGCGGCCGCCGCTCGCTTCGAATGCGTACGCGGCATGGCTGGACGACGTTTTGCGAGGGCTTTCGATCGCGCGCGCGTCTCTATTAGGGATTTCGTTGGGCGGATGGCTGGCTCTGGATTACGCGACCCGGCGGCCGGAGCGCGTGGAAAGACTGGCTGTGCTCTGCCCGGGTGGGGTGGGACGTCAAAAGCTCGGTATCGTGTTTGCGACTATTTTCCTGGGGATGTGCGGCGGATGGGGCAAGCACAAACTCATGGAACGGATTCTGGGGCGCGCGCCAGCCGATCCAGCGCCGGGGCTGAAGGCATTTATCGATTTTATGGCGCTGATCCATCGCCATTTCCGGCCGCGCATGGTGAAACTGCCGGTCTTCTCGGATGACGCGCTGCGGCGGCTGCAGATGCCGGTGCTGGCGATTGTGGGCGGCCGCGACGTGCTGCTCGATTCGAAACAAACCAAGCGGAGATTGGAGCAGTGCGCCCCCAAAGCGCAGGTGGTGTATCTGCCCAACGCGGGGCACTTGATTTCCGGGCAGACGGCGCGGCTTGTAGAATTCCTGAGCGAGCGTGAGAATGAAATTGCATTCTGAGTGGCGCGGCTCCGCAAGGTCTGGTCTCAGAACAGGAGTTTTAGAGCGAATTGCATCTGGCGCGAATCCTGCGCGCTGGAGATGCGACCGAAATTCGGTGTGAACGCCATCCGATTGGGGATGCCGAAATTGGGATGGTTGAGCGCATTATAAGCCTCGGCCCGGAACTGCAGCTTCACCGATTCATGCAAGGGAATTTCGCGCGCAATCGAAAGATCGAACTCTTCGAGGCTGGGGCCGATCACAGCGTTGCGCGGCGCACTGCCGAACGTATACAGCGCTGGGAGAGAGAAAGCAGCGGTGTTGAACCATTCTCCGGGGGTCTTCGGACCGGAGTTGGGATCGCCAGATAAATCGGGCCGCTGTGCCGGGCCGGCACCGATGTTGGCCTGGTCGCTGGCGATATTGACAGTGAAAGGCGCTCCCGATTGTGCGGTGAAGTTGCCGCCTGCCTGCCACTCGCTCAGCAGGCACCGCATCCATGCGGGCCAATCTTTGGCAGACGGAATCTGGTAAAGGAAGCTGACTGCGAGGCGCTGGCGATGATCGAAACTGGAACTGGCCTTTTCCGCCCCGAGGTCATAGACGTTTTGCGGAAGGTTGGTTTCGTTCAAGGTGGCGCCGGGATCGGAAGCATCGTCAATGGAATGGGACCACGTCCAGTTGGCGTCGAACAGCAGGCCATGAGATAAGCGCCGTTTGGCGGCGATGGTGAGCGCATGATAGGTGGCCCACCCGTTCCAGCGAATATCCGCGACCTGGCTAAGCTGGGGGATAGGCCGGCGGGCGGCGATGTCTCCGGGGCCGGGGACGGGAACATTTAAGACGGTGGAACTATCAGCGTGAACGGTGCGCGACCCGATGTATGACAGCGAGAGCACGGCCACGCCGGCCCATTCACGTTCCAAGGCGGCATTCCACACCTCGTTGTATTCGATTTGAAGATTGTGGTCGAGGTTATTGCCACCAACGGTGCCCAGCGCCGCCGCCGTCAAAGCATTCTGCGTAGAAAAGGAGGGCGCGAGCGCCGCCGCCGGCGAGTTGACGGTCTTAGTGACAAAAAAGGGCAGATTTTGGGCCAAATTGGTCACGATATTATAAGCCGCCTGATTGGGGTAAATGCCGAAACCGGCGCGAACCACGGTCTTGATAGTCGGAATGTCCCAGGCAATGCCCGCTCGAGGAGCGAGGCGCAAAGGACGGTTCGCCAGGAGGCTATTGTTCCAGCCCGCCGCCGCCGATGTTAGGTAGGGGACGGGCAGGAAAAGCAGGAGCGGAGCAGCCACTGGGGAGATGCGGCCGGAAGCATCGCTGGCAATGACAAATCGGCCGCCGGGAACGGATGTGTCGATCGCCGCCATCTGGTTATTGGCATCCGTCATGTTCCGGTTCTCCTCATAGCGAATGCCCAAGTCCATGTGGAGGTGCGGCGCAATCTGCCAATTGTCCTGGAAATAAAAGTGAGCCCAATTGGTGCTTGCGTTCATAGCACCGCGGCCCAAGCCCACTTGTGCCGTGGTGGGGTAGCCGAGCAAGAAATCGGCGAAAGCGTTGCCATCGGCCAAACCGGGGGTGGATGAGGTCCAGCGCGGAGTGAAGGAGAAGATTCCGCGCGCCGCCGCCGGATTTACGGGTTGCAGGTGGTAGTGCAGGAAATAGCCTCCGAATTTTACAGTGTGGGTGCCCTTGTGCCAGATGAGGTTGTCGTAGAATTCGAAATCGGAGTTGTTCCGGTATGTGAATAGCGCCGGGTCGCCCATGGTGCTGAACTGGCCGCCAAAGGAAACCTGCGGAAAGCCGAGATCCTGAGGATTCGCCGTCACGCCCTCTAACCCAGTGGCGGCAGCAAATGGATTCCCGCGGTTGGGGCTGGTCTGCCCGCCGGAGACCGTGAGGAGACCGAAGCGCGTTTCGTTGAGCACGGAAGGACTGAAGGTATGGGTCCAGGCGGCCACACCATTCACGGCATGCGTGCTCAGGTTTCGGCCAAAACCGGGTAGAAGCGTCTCCTGCAAAACGCTGGAGCCGAACGGATCGGACTGGCGGGCATCGAAAGCCGAGGCTCGGAGATAAGCGGTGTCGCTCGTGGAGAACTGGTGATCCAGGCGCGCGCTGTATTGGTTAGTATCCAAGCGCTGGTCTCCGGTCGCGAGCAGGTTCTGCCCGAGGCCAGGAAGATTGGGAAGCGGGATTTGGGCCAGTAAATCGGCCGCGAAGGCATCGATGCGCGGGATTTGATTGCCCGGAAATGGCTGCCGCCCGGCGGCTCCCGGAGAGGCAGGGTCATAGATCGGGGGCAGGCCGGAGAAATCGCCTTGGCGTATGGCAAGCGAAGGTACCGAGAAGGTTTGCGTCAGCGACTTGCGAACGCGCTGGCCTTCGTAACTGAGAAAGAAGAACGTCTTATTCCTGCGGACGGGACCGCCGGCGGTTCCGCCGAACTGGTTCTGGCGAAAAGGGGGAACCGGCGCGGCAGCGGCGTCGAAGAAATTGCGGGCATCGAAAATGTTGTTGCGGACAAACTCGAAAAGGCTGCCATGCAGTTCGTTGGATCCGGACTTGCTGACCACGTTAATGACCGCGCCGGATTTGCCGCCGAATTCCGGAGCATAGGAGGTCTTGGCGATGTTGAACTCCTCGATGGAGTCCATGGATGGCGCTATTACCATGTTGTTGAAGTGCTCATCGGTGATGGCCACGCCATCCAGCAGATAAAGGTTGTGCCCGCTGCGCTGCCCGAGGACATTGATCAGATTCCCTGCCTGCTGCATAGCGTCGCCGCGGGTTCCGCCGGGTGGACGGACTACGCCAGGGCTGAGCATGGCCAAATCGAGAAACTCGCGGCTCTTGACGGGGAGGTCGACGACCTGATCCCGGCCGATGGTATCGCGGATTTCAGCGGATTCGGTCTGAACTCCGCCGGGATCCACTTCCACCGTGACGACCTCTGTGTGATCGCCTAACTGGAGGGTGAAGTCGCGCCGCAGGCGGTCTCCCGCGTGCAGATCGACGCGCGGCAAGTTCGACTGCTTAAAGTCGCCGGCGGACGCCGAAACCGAATAGTTCCCGACGGGTAGTTGAGCGAACAGGTATTCGCCGGAACCGTTGGTAATGGCTCGAAAGATTTGCCCGGTTTCGGCGTGCTGGGCTACGACGGTTGCGCCGGGGAGGACGCTACCGGACGCATCCTGCACGCTGCCGGATAGTTCGGCGCTATTCATCTGCGCGCGAGCGGGCGAACCGCCGAGCAGCACCGCGAACACAAAAAGATAAAACCGGCGCATCGGGTAGCGAAGTTTGTCTGTGGCGCCTGGAGGCGTATGCTTAAAGATTATAGAGGGAAACGCATGCGGCGGCATGAGACTTACCGGCAGCTTCGCGAGACTTGGAGGCGGATTGCGCGATTGTTTCGGCGGGAGCCGGGGGCGCCCGACGATCCTTATGCGCTGGTAGGAGCACCGAAGAAGCCCCGGCCTCCCAGACGCAGCGCGTCAGCCGCGCAACCGCTGGAGTGAGCACCGGGGGTTCCGCAGGTCCGAGTAGGGCCGCAGATGAACGCAGATGGACGCGGATAAGTATTTTGTTTTGAATCCGCGTTTATCGGCATCCATACGCGTCTATTCTTTTTTCAGCCTCCTGCTAGAGCCGCTCGAAGGCACACAGTCCAAAGTGTTTGCGAGGCACTCTGAACCCCACGCGATTCCGGCCGATAAGGTGCAGAGGGAGAGATCACGGTCTCGCCCCCAGGCGATTTGTACTGATGCAACTGGAAACCGGGGTCTGTTTGGTGGCCATGGCGCTCTTCGCAGCAGCTTGGCTGCGGTCAAGGAGCCAGTTGGCGCAAAGCCAGCAGGAACAAAAGGACCTTCAAGGGTCATCGCGCATTCTGGAGGAGGAGCGCCGCATCATGTCTATGATGCGGAGGGGCGCGCCCTTGAAGGACGTTTTAGATACGTTGACAGCGGCCATTGAACGGCTGTCGCCGAACTGTCGCTGCACAGTGATGCTGGTGGACCACGACGGCGAGCATCTGGTGGCGGGTTCGGGCGGTAGCCTGCCCGAGGAGTACATGCAAGCTGCCAACCACCTGACGATCGGGCCGGATGTGGGCGCGTGCGGGTCGGCGGCTTACCGGAACGAGACTGTAATCATCGAGGATATTGCCAGCAGTCCGAATTTTGCGCAGGCGCGTGATTTCATCCTCAGCTTTGGTTTACGCGCCTGCTGGAGCGTGCCGATCCGGGATTCCGCCAACCACGTGCTCGGCACGTTTGCCATGTATCACCATCGCATCGCCAAGCCCCGGCAGCGGGAACTCGATATCGTAGAGGCAGCGGCGCAGTTGGCGTCCAATGCAATTGAAGGTCTACGCGCCACACGCCGGCTGCGCGAGAACGAGCAGCGGATCAAGCTGGCCGAGAAGACAGCCTCTCTGGGGATCTGGGAAGTGGATTTCGACAGCGGCGCCGTCACAATTTCGGAGGAACTGGCTGCGCAGATGGGCTTGGCGCGCGCAGCCACGCGCCTGGAACCGGCGCAACTTCGCGGACTGATCCACCCGAAGGATTGGCGCGCATTGGCGAAGAGTGTCCTGCGAACGCGGGCCGGAGCAGATGGCTTTCAAGCCGAATTCCGGGTCGTCCTACAGAACGGCTCGGTGCGCTGGCTGCGAAGCGAGGGACGCGCGGAAATGGAAGCGGGCAAGCCCAAGCGGTTGGTGGGCGCTTCCATCGATACCACGCGGGAAAAAGAGATGCTGCGGCGGCTGGAAGAGGCCATGCGGGCGAAAAGCCAATTTCTGGCTAACGTGAGCCATGAAATTCGGACACCCATGAATGGCCTACTGGGAACTGTGAGCCTGCTGGTCGATTCGGGGCTGCGCGAGGAGCAGCGGGAGTACGCCGACATGATCCGGAGTTGCAGCGAGATGCTCCTGCAACTGGTCAACGACATTCTGGACCTGTCCAAGATCGAAGCCGGGAAGTTGGTTTTGGAACACGTTCCATTTCGGCTGGACCGCGTGGTGAAAGAAAGTATGGACCTGATCGCACCGCTGGCCGGCGCCCACGGATTAGAACTGCGGCAAGAGTTGAATCCGAGGCTGCCAGTGAGCGTGGCGGGCGATCCTCAACGCTTGAAGCAGGTTTTGGTGAACCTGCTGTCGAACGCCGTTAAGTTCACGGAGAAGGGGAACGTTACGCTTACGGTTGGGGGCCAGCACCGCGGGAGCGATGTGATGGAGCTGGAATTCGCGGTCCGCGATACCGGGATAGGGATTGCGCCCGAAGTTCGGGACGCGATTTTCGATCCGTTTACGCAAGCGGACAGTTCCGTTACGCGGCGTTATGGGGGAACCGGCCTGGGCTTGCCGATCTGCCGTCAACTAGTCGCGGCCATGGGTGGCAGCATGGAACTGGAAAGCGAAGTGGGCCGAGGGAGCACCTTCCGTTTCCACGCCGCGTTTCCTATCGCAGCGCAGGAGGAACCGGTAGAGCCGGCCGGCAGCCGTGTCCAAACCTCCTCGCGGCACATCCGAATCCTGTTGGCGGAAGATAATCCGATCAATCAAAAAGTGGCTGTCCGTCTTCTGGAAAGGTGGGGGCACCGGGTGGATATTGCCGGGAACGGGAAAGAGGCTGTGAACGCGGTTCGGCGGCAAGAATACGATCTGGTCCTGATGGATTGCCAGATGCCGGAAATGGATGGTTACGAGGCGGCTCGGGCGATTCGGCTCCTCGGCAAAGGCCAATCGCTCCCTATCGTGGGTATGACGGCTCACGCCGCCCTGGAAGACCGCCAGCGATGCCTCGAAGCTGGCATGGATGGCTATCTGGCCAAACCCATTTCCACCGAGAAACTCTATCAGGCAGTGGAGAGCCATTTGGAACCGGTTGCCGCCATCCAGTAAGAGTGCACCTTACGGGCTGGTTTCGTAGTCCAATGGAAAAGATTCCATGGCTACTATGAAAGCAATCCGGATGCACGCCTATGGCGGGCCGGAAGTTCTGAAATATGAAGATGCACCTCGGCCGGAACCGGCGGCCGGCGAGGTTCTCGTGCGCGTCCATGCGGCTGCCATCAACCCGGTCGATTGGAAGATCCGCGAAGGATATATGAAGCCGTTCCGGGATTACCCTCTACCGCTGATTCTCGGCTGGGATTTTTCGGGCGTTGTCGATAGCGCCGGGTCCGGCGTGAGCGAATGGAAAGCGGGTGAGGCGGTGTACGGGCGGCCGGATATCAGCCGGGATGGCTCTTATGCCGAGTACATCGCAGTGAAAGCCTCGGAAATCGCGCGCAAGCCGGCATCGCTCGACCATGTCCATTCGGCCGCGATTCCGTTGGCGGGATTAACGGCGTGGCAGGCGATTTTCGACGTAGGAGGCTTGACTGCCGGCCAGCGAATCCTGATCCATGCCGCAGCCGGCGGCGTAGGGACCTTCGCGGTACAACTCGCCAAGTGGAAAGGCGCGTATGTGATCGGGACGGCGTCCGCGAGCAATCACGGATTCCTACGGGAACTGGGGGCAGACGAGATCGTGGACTATCAAACGACGCGCTTCGAAGATGTGGTGCACGAGGTGGATGTGGTGCTCGATTCCATGGCTGGGGAAACCCGGAAACGCTCCTGGCAAGTGTTGAAGAAGGGCGGGATTCTGGTCTCGATACTCGGGCCGCCTTCGAGGGAAGAAGCGGCGGCGCATGGGGTCCGCGCGGGCTCGGTGTTCGTGCAGCCCAATGCCCAGCAACTGGGGGAACTGGCCAAGCTGGCCGATTCCGGAAAGCTGCGGCCGATCGTGGAAGCGGTGCTGCCGCTACGGGAAGCGGCCCGCGCGCAGGAGATGAATCAGACGCTCCACACGCGCGGGAAGATCGTGCTCGAAGTGGTATAGGCTGGACGCGCGGCGCAAACCGCGGCTTTCGCCGCGTGTCCGGGGCGACTCAGAAGCGGACGGGCGTATCGGTGATGAACGTCAGGCGCGTTTCAGAGGGAATCTTGACCTTCTGACCGGAGGTCACCACTTCGGCTCCGGCTCCCGCGGCCGCTCCAGCGCCGGCACCGATCGCCGCGCCCTTGCCGCCGCCGGCAATGGCTCCGATGATTGCGCCTACGGCGGCTGTTCCGCCAGCCACTTTGGCCGTGCGCGCTCCCCGGGAACTGCTCTCCCGGTTCACCGTCTGGGTATTGATGTCCACGGGCCTGCCGTTCACTTTCACGGAAACCAAGTCCAGGGTGAGGTCGGCGCGGCCCGTGAGTTTACCTGAGCTTTTGGCATCTACGAGCTTGACCACCACATCCACGCCGCGCGGAATAACGGTGTAGCCATTCAGCATCACCGGTTCGTCCAGGCTGGCCGCAAACGTGTCACCCACCCGGTTTTTTTCCGAATCGACTCCATCAATCATGCGCACTACCAAGTTGGTTCCGGCGGGCAGTTCCACGCCCGCACTCTGCGCAGGGGGAGGCGCATTATCCGGCCCAGGGCGGTAAGGGCGCGCTACCGGTTCGGGATCCTGCGGCAACGGCGCAGGCGCGGCCGCCGCCGCTCCGCTGAATTCGATCCGGGCAATGCGATCTACGTCGAGGTTCTGAATCTGGTCGCCGACTTCCATGCGTACCTGGCGGGGCGAACCGCCGAGGTAATTCCCCTGAATCACGCGGCCGTCCTTGAGGGTGACGGTGTCCGCGAGCGCGAGGCCCGCGCACGCGAAAGCGAGTCCAACACACAATAAGCGCATTCGTATCCTCCGTTACACGCTCTCTTCACATTGTAAGACGTAGGAGGGGTCGAGAAAGTCTCAACCTAACAGTTCAACTTACCTGTTTGGCCAGTGATTCGGCCACGGTCTTTCCCCGCTCGAAAGCCTGCCGGTAGACCTCATTGTGTTGTTCCGCAGTGTAGGGCACATTGGCATGGTGGAGATGCTCCAGCCCCTTGCCGATGGCGAATGTGACGGCAAAAGCGATGGCGCCCTTGGGAATGAGGCCGCCGCCGAGCGGAATCTTGCCAGCCAGTTCGCGAGCGATGGCGCGCCATCCAAAGGCGCCGGCGGCAATGGAGATCATTTCCGCCTTTTGGCGCGCGAATCCCACCTCGGCGCCGGATGCCGCGGCAATCAGTAGAGCCATGCGTAGTTGGTTGAGGGTCAGGAAAATCGTATCGGAAGCGAACTCGCCGAAAGTCCACGGGAGCTCAAACAGATTGGGCACCACGTTGGGCAGAGCGGATGCCACGGCGAACAGGGCGTTTTCGCGTGACACGGCGTGGACAATGCCTTCGACCACCGGCTTCCGGAACACGGGATACTGCCGCGCCAGAGCCAACGAAAGATCCTCATGCGTTTTCAAAATCTCGCTGATGGTGGAGGCCTCATCCTCCGAGTGATAGGGAATCGCGCCTCCCGGCCAAGGCAACCCATGGCCGTAGAGGACGAAATCGACCTGCGGCGGCGCGTGGGAGTCGCCTGCGCGATAGACGGACTTGAGCAGTTCGGAGCGTGCTTCGCGCGGTAGGGAAACGGGTACGAGAAACTCTTCCAGCTCCCGGTAACCGCGGTCGTCAGCGGCCACCAGGCCGACCGAAACGGCGCGCCCGGCCCGTTTTCGCACTTCATCCGGATTCAAAAGAGAGAACGCCGCGCGGACCTGCTTGATTGCCGAAAACATTGGATTTTATTGAGGCCGCTCCGCGCCAGTGAGGCGGAACATGACCTCCAGCCCCTTTCGCCATTCTACCCCCAGGCCGATTCGCTCCACTTCAACTGTTGGTGAAAAATAGCTCAATATCGCTTCAGTAGTGGGGTGAAATTCGAGCGAGGGCGAAACCAGCAACAGCCGGGGAGGCTCGGGCCGCAATTGCAGACCGGGGAAATAGCCATGCGGCGAAAATTCTTGCCGGTCGAGATGCCATTTCACGCGGATCCAGTAATCCAGCGCCTGGAGAGGCAGATGCAGATCGGCCGAAGCTTTTAGTTCCAATACGGCCAGGCGGCCCGCCCGGTCAATGGCGAGCAGGTCCAGAATGCCTCGCTCCCCACCGGCGAATGCCGGCACCTGGTCATAAATAGGGTCACCGCGCAGCGTGGCATCTACGGTCTCGATATGGCTGCGCACTTGCGATTCCAGCCAGGCTTCGGGATAACGCCGGTAGAGAGGATGCTCTCGATCGGCACAATCCGCGGAACGGGCACGGTCCATCTCTTCGATGAGGCGCAGGAGTTCCGCGGCGTTATCGAGGGCCGGCTTGCGCCCTACGCCGACCAGCAGATCGCCGCCCGAGAGCTCCGCGAATTCCAATCCACGGACGCGGAGGCTGAGAGAGCCGCTATGTTTGGGTACCCGCTCGACACCTGGAAGAGAGAGGACCTGGCGCCAAACCTCGCTTGCCGGCGCGGGTTGACGGCAAGTTTCCAGGCGTGTATCGAGGTTGCCGTGATCCCGCGGGTCCACGCAGGTGACGAAATCCTCGGGCGAATAGGCGAACAGCTCGAAGCGGCCGGCGGTTGGGTCGAGGCAGAGCAGCCGGAGGGCCGTGGTCTGCTCCTGTCCGGCCGGTACATAGATAG